>ERZ1643251.552-NODE-552-length-52555-cov-8.494667_pt1 | contig 52555 bp, 48 predicted proteins | sample MGYA00579261_ERZ1643251 | MGnify/ENA primary metagenome ERZ1643251 (study PRJEB29033, sample SAMEA4952267) | chicken gut metagenome | biome: Broiler Chicken; feature: Gastrointestinal Tract; material: Caecum | place: Ireland | collected 2018 | study: Broiler...
AAGACACCGCCCTTTCACGGCGGTAACATGGGTTCGATTCCCGTACGGGTCACCATGAAAAGAATCCCGATGTCTTCGACATCGGGATTTTTTTCATATCTGGCTTACCCAACGGGAATCGCCGGGGTGCCCCCGGTGTCAATTTTGCACGGTAATCTTCAGCAAATCGTTACTGCCCCTCCAGTGCCCGGTATCGTTACCGGGTGGAAATAGATGCAAAGACCCAAGCCCCCCTTGTCAAAGGGGGGTGGTTTTGCCTCTGGCAAAACCGGGGGGATTCCGCAGGCTGGCAGGTTTCCACATGGGTTTGTACTTTGGGAAAGTGCCTGCTGTGAATCCCTCAGTCACGGCTAACGCCGTGCCAGCTCCCTTTGACAAGGGAGCCTTTGGCGTGCGTAAAATGGGAGCGTTGCAAAATTTGTTTTTTGCAACGCTCCCATTATTATATGCAAGTCACCCATTGACCAGCAGATAGTGTACCTGTTCCTGCTGGCGGCCCTTCTGGAAGTAAATCCGGGGAACCCGGCGGCTGATGCCGCAGACGAATTCGTAGTGAAAGGATCCAGCCCGTTCCCCGATTTCCTCCATGGTAATCTCCAGGTTTCCGTCCCGGCCTACCAGCACCACCGGGTCATCCACCTGCACCCCGGGGATGTCCGTCACATCCACCATCATCTGGTCCATGCAGATTTTTCCCAGAATCGGGGCCTTTTTCCCCCGAATCAGCACATGAAACCCGTTGGAAAGGCTTCTGCGGTAGCCATCGGCATAGCCGGCAGGAACCGTGGCCACCCGGGTCTGGCGGGTGGTGACGAAGGTGCCGCCGTAGCCAATCCGCCGTCCCGGCTCCAGGGACTTCACGTGGGACACATAGCTGTGCCAGCTGAGAGCCGGGCGAAGGCCCAGGGCGGTGCAGTCCACCTCGCTGCTTGGAGCCATGCCGTACATCACAATGCCCGCCCGCACCATCTCATAGTGGCTGGAGAAGTTGACGATTCCGGCAGAGTTGTCCAGATGGCGGATTCCCACCTGAATGCCCATTTTTTTCAGTTCCCGGTCAAACCAGTCAAATTTCTCCCCCTGCTCCCGGGCAAAGGTGAGATCATCGCAGTCCGCCGTGGCAAAGTGGCTGAACAGCCCCTCCGCCCGGAGGTTGGGAAGCTGGGCAATCTCCCGGCACAGGGCCAGTCCCTCCTCGTCTGCCTGCACCCCGATACGGCTCATGCCTGTATCCAGGGCAAAGTGGAAGGGGGCGGTGACATTCTGCTTCTGGGCCTCCTGGGAAAGGGCCAGGGCGTCGGCGTAGGAGAAAATCGCCGGGCGGATGCCCAGGGGGATGGCCTGGGAAAAGGCGGAGGCAGGGGTGTGTCCCAGAATGAGAATGGGCAGCCGGATTCCGGCGTTCCGCAGCTCCAGAGCCTCCTCCATGGAGGACACCCCGAAGAAGCTGCAAAGGGGCTCTACCTGCCGGGCCACCGGCACGGCGCCGTGGCCGTAGGCATCCGCCTTCACCACCGCCATCACCGGCACACCGGCCTGCTTCCGGATGGCTGTCAGGTTGTCCCGGATGGCATCCAAATCAACTTTTACGTATGTATTGGTTTTCAACGAAGCTCATCTCCAAAATGTTCTGCTGTCTGGGCGGTAAAGGCCTCCCAAAGTCCCTGACGCACCAGGGAAACGGCATAGTACATGGTCTCATACCGCAGATAATCCAGGGCGTTTTTGTCCCAGAACCAGCGAATCTGGGCAGGAAAGTCCTCATCGGACTGCCAGAACTGCACTCCGATGGCAAGACCGTCCATAATCTCCAGGGAAAAGCCCACATCGCCCCAGGCAATGGGCGCTGCTCCCAGCTGTTGGGCGGCCCGGGCAAGGGCCTGGGGGTCCTTGTCAAAGGCCTCCGCCATAGGGTCCCGCTCCGCCAGAAGGGTCTGGTGGACATGGCGGCCGAAGCTCTCCATGGACTGCCACACCCCGGAAGGATGCCGGGAATCCTTGCTGTCGCATAAAATATCCAGCAGGGTCAGCACCCGGGAAAAGGTGTTGCCGTCCTGCCAGCACCCATCTTTTTCATATTCCAACGACCCGGTTTTCCGGCAGAGGCGGTGAGGCAGCCCCAAAAAAGTCAGATAGAGGTAATTCCCATCTGCCTGCAAGGAAAACTTTTCTATCAGCCGGTTCTGGTCATAGGTGAGAAACCGGGCCTGTGCCTGTTCCGTTTGCAGACGGTAGTTGTCCTGCGCCACGAAAACCGCCTCCTAAGGGGTAATTGCATCCAATATATCATAAAAATTCCGGTTTTGCAACCGAAAACCGGAGAGAACCGTCTCCAGCCGCAGCTGATGCACCTGGCCGATCTGCCGCAGAAGCCCCGCCAGCTCCAGGCAGCACACCGCAAATTCCTCCTCCTCCCCTGCCTGCCGCCAGGGGTCCAGAGAGGCAAACCGGGTGTTGGCGTCCGCTAAAAGGCCGTGGTGGGTCAGAAGCCCGAAGCACCGGGAAAAGTCTTCCCACCCGGCCTGGGCCTCCTCCGACAGCCGCACCGCCCGGGAAAAATCCCCGGTCACCGCCTCCCCGGCGGCCTCCGTGAGTGCCTGCTCCAAAGGGGAGATTTTCCGGGACACCCAGGCGCTGAGGAGCAGTCCTCCGATGAGCAGCAGAAGCAAAAGCCCCAGCCCCAGATAAAACCGCCGTCCCATATTCACGCCTCCCGCTTATAGAATATCACATGATCCTGATTGTCCACTGCCAGATACCAGGTGGTTTGGAGGGTTGCCCCCCGCTTTTTCAGCTCCCGCTGGACCCAGGCGGCGTCCTTTCCCGCCGGGGCCAGATTCTCCGAAAGCAAATGACCGTCGCACACGATGGTGTAGGGCAGACCCTGAGGGGCCACAGGAATCCCCGCCTCCTTTGCCGCCGCAGGGCGGAACTGGGGGTAAGGGAACACGGAGAAGTTGCCGTTGGTCTCCAAAATGGCATACTGAACCTGGGTGATGTCCAGAATGTCCTTCAGCCGCAGCTGGCCTGTCAGCTCGTCCAGAGAAATCCGGGTTTTCTGAAGATTTTTCTGGAGCACCCTGCCGTTTTCAATGAGAATCACCGGCTTTCCGCAGAAAATCCGCCGCAGTCCCACGCTTTTCACCGTGGCGGCGGACAGAATCAGCTCCATGGCAAGGACTGTGACAATGGGAATCACCCCGGTATACACGGGAACAGAAAAGTCCTGCATGGGGATGGTCACCAGGTTTGCCGAGAGCATGGTCACCACAAACTCCGCCGGCTCCATCTGCCCCACCTGCCGCTTGCCCATGAGCCGAATGACCCCCACCAATAGCAAATACAGCACCAGGGTCCGGAGAAAAAACACAATCATAATCCCGCCTCCCGGCCTTATTTTCCCCGGAAGTCAGAAAATTATCCGGGGTGCCCCCGGTATCGGCGGCTTGCCGCCGAACTTATTCACTATTCACTCTTCACTATTCTCTAAATCCGCCCGGTATCGTTACCGCGGTGGTAGTGGATGCACAGACCAACGCCCCCCTGGCCATTGTGGGGGTGGTTTTGCCTCTGGCAAAACCGGGGGGATTCCGCAGGCTTGCAGGTTTCCACATAGGTTTGTACTTTTGGGAAAGTGCCTGCTGTGGAATCCCTCAGTCACGGCTTACGCCGTGCCAGCTCCCTTTAACAAGGGAGCCTTTTTTATCCGGTATCGTTCTATGGTGCGATACCGGGCTTTTACAGGCTTTCAATCGACAGCGTGGGAAATAATCACTCCAAAAATCCACAAACTCAAACGGGTGCAGAGACCGAAACCCACCATCCCGAGCCAAAGCGAAGGGTCAATTTATCGATGGTTAGGGGGGATTCTTAAGGGGAAAACACCGAACGGGAGTGAGTTGTTTTCCCCTTAAGCCGGCTTCTTTGCTTACTTTCTTGCCGGAGCAAGAAAGTAAGGCCCCGCTGGCAAGCGCTTGCAGAGAGCCGATTGGAGAACAGACTGAAAGGTTATAACCGGGTGTCGATACCCACCGGCAAGTACCACCCCCAAAGCAAACCACCAGCTTACACCCCGCTGGCTCCCTCAGGCACCTGCGGTGCCAGCTCCCTCCCGGAGGGAGCTATGGGCTGCGCCGCTGTTAGGGGGTGCAAAATGCCCCGGTTCCCATGGGGGAACCGGGGCGGTTGATGTAGGGTTATCGGTGCTGACCCAGGAAGAACAGGGCCAGGGTGCCGGGGCCGGAGTGGGAGCCGATGACGGCGCCGGTGTAGTAGATGAGCACGTCCTTTACGCCGCACTTCTCCTTCACCTGGGCTTCCAGATATTTGGCGTCCTCCATGCAGTCGCCGTGGCAGATGAACACCGTGTCGTTCTCTCCGGGAAGGGCCAGCTCCTGCATCTTCTTCACCAGAGCGTCGATGGAGGCCTTCCGTCCCCGGGCTTTGCTTACGGAAATCAGGTGGCCTTCGTCGTCCATGTGGAGAACCGGCTTAATCTGCATCATGGTGCCAAGCAATGCCGTGGCGGCGCTGATTCTGCCGCCCCGCTTCAGATACATCAGGTCGTCCACCGTGAACCAGTGGCACAGGTGGAATTTGTTTTCCTCGCACCAGTCCCGCAGCTCCTCCAAAGACAGACCCTTTTCCTTCTGCTTGCAGGCGTAGTACACCAGAAGCCCCTGGCCCAGAGAGGCGGAGCGGGTGTCCACCACATAGATTTTCCGCTGGGGGAAGGCCTCTGCCAGCTCTCCGGCGGCAATCACCGCACTCTGGTAGGTGGTGCTCAGGCCCGAGGAGAAGGCCAGCACCAGCACGTCCTCCCCTGCCTCCAGAATGGGGCGGATGATGCTCTCCCAATCCTGGGGATTGGCGGCGGAGGTGGTGGCAGGCTCACCTGCCCGGAGTCCGGCATACAGCTCCTTGAGCCAGCTTTCCGTGTAGTGGGTGTGGGTTTCGTTTTTATAGTTCACACTCAGGGGAACGGCGGTCAGCCCCAACTGGGCGTACATCTCCTGGGGGAAGTCGCAGCTGGTATCGGTGACAATACGGTAAGACATAGGCACATCTCCTTAAAAATAATCTTTACATCCCTATTCCCAAAAGGTATAATGGGCTTTATGCAATCATACTCTGTCAGGGGCAGGATTGTCAACCTACTGGAAAGGAACACAGCCCTATCCCCTGTAGAACCCGGACTCTACCTGTGGTAGAGCCGGTTATTTTCTTTGGTTTGGAGGCGAAAAACCATGACAAAGCTTCTGCTTCGTCTGTTTGTGAAGGATTACAGCCAAAAGGACAACCCCCAGGTCCGCACCCGGGTGGGAAAGCTGTCGGGAGGCGTGGGTATTTTCTGCAACCTGCTTCTGTGCGCAGGAAAGCTCCTTGCCGGCACCCTCTCCGGCTCTGTGGCCATTACCGCCGATGCCGTGAACAACCTGTCCGATGCCAGCAGCTCCATTGTCACGCTGGTGGGCTTCCGGCTGGCGGAGCGTCCGGCGGACGAGGATCACCCCTACGGCCATGCCCGGTTTGAGTATCTGTCCGGCCTGGCGGTGGCGGCGCTGATTATCCTCATCGGCTTCGAGCTGGCCAAGACCTCTCTGGAAAAAATCATCAACCCGGCGGCGGTGGACTTCTCCCTGCCGGTGGCCCTGGTGCTGATTGGATCTGTGGCGGTGAAGCTGTGGATGATGCTCTTTAACCGGAAGCTGGGAAAATACATAAACTCCGGCACCCTCCTGGCCACCGCAGCGGACAGCCGCAATGATGTGATCACCACCTCTGTCGTCCTGGCTGCCGGGGTGATTCAGTGGCTGACCCGGTGGCAGATTGACGGCTATATGGGCTTTCTGGTGGCCCTTTTCATCCTTTACAGCGGTGTCGGCATCGCCAAGGATACCATCAGCCCCCTGCTGGGCGAGGCTGCCAGCCCGGAGCTGCGGCAGACCATTGTGGATTTGGTGAGCAGCGACCCCTGGGTGCTGGGCTACCATGACCTGATGGTCCATGACTACGGCCCCGGCCAGCGGTTTGCCAGCCTCCATGTGGAGATGGACAGCAGCCGGGAGCCTCTGGCCTGCCACGAGCGGATTGACAATCTGGAGCGGCGGTGCCTTCGGGAGCACAATGTCCACCTGGTGATTCACTACGACCCGGTGGTGGTGGGGGACTCCCGGGTGGACGGCCTGCAAAAGCAGGTGCAGAGCATCCTCACGGGCATTGACCCCCGCCTGTCCATCCACGATTTCCGGGTGGTGTTCGGCAACGACCACACCAACGTAATTTTCGATATGGAGGTGCCTGCCTCCCTGAAAAATCAGGAAAAAGCCCTGAAAAAGCAGGTGGAGCAGGGGTTAACCCAGGCAAATGGGGAAGCCTATTATGCAGTCATCACCTTTGACCAGGGAGCTTTTCAGTGAGGGCGCTTCCCCAGCCACAGCCGGGGAAAGCTGCCGATGAGCAGGCAGCTCCACAGAAACAGGCTCAAAAACCAGTACTGACCGCAAAACATCGGGGCGGAGACCAACATGAGAAGCTCCGTCAGCACCGTCCCCACCTGGGCGGAGGCGTTCACCGACAATATGCTGGCCACGAGAAAAACGAGGGTCAGCACCAGTGAGCACAGGCAGATGACCCGCAGCCGGAGAAGCCCCTTTTTATCCCCGGTCTTTACCGCATCGGCAAGCAGCAGCACCCCCGGCACAAAGAACAAAAGGCTGATGGCTACCAGCACCGCCTTGCCAAAGCCGGCAGGCTCCTGTATGGTGCCCAGTCCCACGCACAGGATATACAGGCAGCTCCAGGAAGCATACAAGATTTTTTCACGCATACAATGGTTACTCCTTTGGGAAGATAACCCTTATTTTACCGGAAAAACTATGTTTTGGCAAGGGGAATATCCGGCAGAAAAAAAGCTGGACAGTCCGGGATTATCCTGATATAATATGGTAATAAATGATAGAAAGGGGCGTATTTCCCCATGAAATGTCCATTTTGCGGCGACCTTGACAGCAAAGTCATCGACTCCCGCCATTCCGACGACGGCCTGAGCATCCGCCGCCGCCGGGAGTGCCTTCGCTGCCAGCGCCGGTTTACCACCTACGAGAGTGTGGAAGTGCTGCCCATTATTGTGGTGAAGCGGGACGGCTCCCGCCAGGCCTTTGACCGGAACAAGATTCTCAACTCCATGGTCCGGGCCTTCGACAAGCGGAAGGTGGAGATTTCCCAGCTGGAGAGGATTGCCACAGAGATTGAACAGACCCTCCAGAACACCCTGGAGCGGGAGGTCAGCACCGACCGGATCGGTGAGATGGTCATGGCCCGGATCAAGCCATTGGACGAGGTGGCCTACATCCGCTTTGCCTCCGTGTACCGCCGGTTTCAGGATGTGGGAAGTTTTATCCATGAAATCAATCAATTTCTGGAGGAAAAATAAGGAGATAACCGTTTATGGACAAGCTCTTGTCTTTGTTTGACAATTTTGACCTGGCAAAGCTGCTGCCGGACCTGCAAAAGGTGTTTTCCGACATCCGCACCTGGGCCGGGCTTCTGGTGCTGGTTGGGCCGCTGGTGCTGCTGGGGGTGGGCCTGTACTATATGTTCCTTACCCCCAAGGAGGCCAATCACCGCACCGGCTTCCGCACCCCCTTCGGTATGGGCAGCGTCTCCGCCTGGCGGTTTACCCAGCGGATTGCCGGCCTGGTCTATGCGGGCCTGGGGCTGATTCTTCTGATTGTGATGCTGATCTGGAAGGCCTCCTGGGGCGGCCTGGACATCATTCCCTATGTGACCAAGGCGGTAACCGCCCTGATTGTCCAGGGTGTGCTGGTGGCCCTGGCCTGGCTGGGCCTGAACATTGTTCCGGCGGTGTTCTTCAGGTGGAACGGCGAGCCCCGGCGGGAACTGCCGGAGCGGAAAGTGCCGGCGATGCCCCGCCAGAAAAAACCCCGGCCCCAAGAGCCGGAGGAAATCCCGGTGGAAGAAAATCCGGAGGAATACACTTATTTTCAGGAGGAAACCCCTGAGGAGCAGCCCCCCATGGAATAAAAACAACCCCGGAAGGCACAGCCTTCCGGGGTTTCAGACTGCCAATAAAGTCCCAAACCGGCAAAAGCAAGAGGAAATTGGCATTTTTTCCTTTTTGGCGGATTGGCTGGGAAACTGGGTTCGATTTTCTCTACAAATGCCAAAGCGTTGTTGCTGCGCAACTGCTTTTGCCTTACTGCGCAAACGCCGCCCTACCTTACCCTATGTACAACCACGGGCACCCTCTGAAAAGTCTTTGTGCCTTTCTTGACAGTCTGGCAGCGTGTCAAAAAGGTTTTTTGACACGCAGTAACCCCGGAAGGCACAGCCTTCCGGGGTTTGCTTTCAGTTGACGAAGAGAGACGCCCGCTTATTATAGTAAATCCGATTGCACACCACGGCAACGACACAGCCCACAAGACCGGCAATGGTGCCGGAGGAGAAGGATTCTTCCAGCAGACCGGGGACATCCACAACTGCATTTACCGCAATGGGGTAAAACAGAGACAGGAGGGCATTGTAGACATACAGCGCAGTGAGCCAATCGGATGCACCACGCTTGAAGCCTGCCAGCTTCTGGCGGGTAATGATTGCCAGGGCCACACCTGCCAGACAAAGGATACCCATCACCGTATCCACGGTTTTCAGCTTGGGCATCATTGCGTACACCATGTCCTCATATCCCTGGTAGTGAGAGCCGGAAAATACCATGATAGCGTTTCCGGCAGCAGCCAGAGCCGTCAAAAACAGAAAACAGTAGATGAGCGCCTTGTGCCACTTCATGGGATAGGGTTCTGCCTGGGATGCGTAGTTCTGCTGGGGTGCGTAATTCTGCTGAGGCGTGTAATTTTGCTGGGGTGCATAATTCTGCTGTCCGCCGCCATCCTGGACCACGGGAGCGCCGCACTTGCTGCAAAAAGCTGCTCCGGGGGTGACTTCGGCACCGCATCGATTACAAAACATGAATATACCTCCCTTTTCTTTTTGTGGGCAATTAATTAATCCCTGCTTCGAGTTTACAATATATTCACGATTTTGTAAAGTATTTTCTTATGCAATTTTTCTCATTGGGGAATTTAAGGAAACTCTGAATAAATAGGCAAGAGCTGGCAGCGAGAGATTTTTTGTCAGACAAAAGAATGGAAAACAGGGGAATACTGTATGTATTTCCTGTTTTTCATTCTGCATGGCTGGCGAAAAAGATAAGCTTTCCAGCCGCAGACGATTTGTTCAGAGATTCCCTAATTGTCCCCTTCAAACAGGGTGTCCACCGTGGCAAAGCGGTAGCCCATCTCCTCCCACCGGGTCAGAAGCTCAGGAAGGATTGCGGCGTTGGTGGCGGAAGTGGAGTGGAGCAGGACAATGGCCCCGTTGTGGGTCCGGGGCAGGAGCTTGGCGAAGGCCTGCTCCCGGCTGGGCTGGGCGTTGTTGTTCCAGTCCTGGTAGGCCAGGCTCCAGAACACCGTATGATACCCCAGCTCCCGGGCCATTTTCAGATTCTCCTCGCTGTAAATCCCCTGGGGCGGCCGGTAGAGCCGGGAAAGGGTCTGGCCGGTAATCTGCTGGTACAGCTGGGCCATGTCCTCCAGCTCCCGGGCAAAGGCATCCTGGTTCTGAATCTTGCTCATGTCCGGGTGGTTCATGGTGTGGTTGCCCACTGTGTGCCCTTCCGAGGCCATCCGCCGCACCAGGTCCGGGTTCCGCTCCAGATAGTCCCCCACCAGAAAGAAGGTGGCCTGCACCTGGTGCGCTTTCAGGGTGTCCAGGATTTTTTCTGTACAGCCGTTTTCGTACCCGGCATCAAAGGTGAGATAGAGTACCTTTTCCGCCGGGTCGCCCATGTATACCGCATCAAACTGGGACAGCTGCGCGGAGCTGGCGTTGCCGGTAGGAGGCTCCCCCTCCCCATTGAATTTAAGACCCCAGGAGCCGGTTTCCAGGGTGGCCGGCGTCCACAGCTGCAGACCCAGCGCCCCCAGAATCACCGCCCCCAGGAAAATGAAAAGCCATAATCGTTTGTCCATAATACCCCTCCTGTCATGGACAATCTATGTGGGAGGGATGGGAACTATGTCCCGGTGGGTACAGCCTTTGGTGATTTTTCCGAAAACTGGTATATTTAACTAAATTTTTAACTTAATTTTTTCGCTAAACGAAGGAAAAAGGGCATTTCCTACAAATTTGTTGTTCAATCTTTACAAATCAGGAAACTTGTGCTATGCTACCTATGGTTGATATTGTGCATCAGCCACAAATGCTAAGGAGGAAAACAAAACATGAAGAAGATTATTGCAATGCTTCTCGCCCTGGTAATGGTGCTGGCCTTCGCTGCCTGCGCTCCTGCCGACGGCGGCGAGACCACCAAGGCTCCCGACGGCGGCGAGGCCACCCAGGGCGGCTCCGATCTGAAGGTGTCCGTGTTCTGGTACGACGAGTCTGACGTGTATCTGAGCACTGTCCGTACCGAGCTGAACAAGCAGCTGGAAGCTCTGGGCGTTGCCTATGACAACCAGTATGCCGGTAAGGATCAGACCAAGCAGCTGGACCAGGTTCGTACCGCTGTTACCGGCGGCTCCAACCTGCTGGTTGTGAACGTGGTTACTTCCGGTTCTACCGATGTGGCTGAGCAGATTCTGGAAGCTGCCGGCGACATCCCCGTGGTGTTCTTCAACCGCTCCATCGGCAACGACGGCGCAGATGTGGATGTTCTGAACAATCATGCCAACAGCTGCTTCATCGGCACCGATGCTCCCGAGGCTGGTCATATGCAGGGCAAGATGATCGGCGAGTACCTGGTGGAGAACTATGACGAAGTCGACGTGAACGGCGACGGCGTTATCACCTACGCTATGTTCAAGGGCGAAGAGGGCAACGCTGAGGCTATCTACCGCACCCAGTACGCTGTTGAGGATGCCGACAAGATCCTGACCGAGGCTGGCAAGAAGCCCCTGCAGTATTTCGACCCCAACAACGCTGACAAGTACCAGGTTGACCAGGGCGGCGCATGGTCCGCTGCTGCTGCCAAGGAGTACATGGATACCAACTTCGTTACTTACAACGAGGCTGCCGGCAACATGATTGAGCTGGTTATCTGCAACAACGACGGCATGGCTGAAGGCGCTATCGCTTCCCTGCAGGGCGCAGGCTACAACTCCGAGGGAAAGCATGTGGTTCCCGTATTCGGTGTTGATGCTACCGAAAACGCTATCGCGCTGATTAACGACGGCGCCATGACCGGTACCGTTAAGCAGGACGCCGAGGGTATGGCTAAGGCTATCGCCGGCACCATCGCCTCCCTGAAGGAAGGCAAGACCCCCGTTGATGCTCTGGCTGCTCAGGATGACCCCCGGTTCTCCATTGCTGCTGACTGCGCTTCCAAGCTGTATGTTGCTTACGCTCCCTACACTGGCGAATAAGCATTAGAAGAAATATCCGGGCAGCTGTCGTTCCGGCGGCAGCTGCCCCATTTTCGGAAACGGAATCCGTCCTTTTTTAAGGACGGTGCTTGCCGTTTCTCCGCCGGAACACAAATCGCAACCACTGTAGAAGGAGGAACGCACTATGCCAAAGGATGTTCTACTGAGAATGGTAGACATTACAAAGACTTTCCCAGGCGTAAAAGCTCTGGACCATGTTTCTCTGGAGGTAAAGGCAGGCACCGTACACGCCCTCATGGGTGAAAACGGTGCAGGAAAATCCACCTTGATGAAGTGCCTCTTCGGCATTTACAACAAGGATGAGGGCCACATTTACCTGGAAGGCAAGGAAGTCAATTTCAAAAGCAGTAAAGAAGCCCTGGACAACGGGGTGGCCATGGTTCACCAGGAGCTGAACCAGGCGCTGAAGCGTTCGGTGATGGACAACATCTGGCTGGGTCGTTACCCCAAGATGATGGGCATTGCCGTCAACGAAAAGAAGATGTATAAAGACACCAAGGCAATTTTTGATGAGCTGGGCATCGACGTGGACCCCAAGCGCATCATGAGCACCATGCCCGTTTCCCAGCGGCAGATGGTGGAAATTGCCAAGGCTGTTTCCTATAACTCCAAAATCATCGTCTTTGACGAGCCCACCTCCTCCCTGACGGAAGAGGAAGTGGAGCACCTGTTCAAGATTATCAATATGCTCCGGGACCGGGGCGTGGGCATCATCTACATCTCCCACAAGATGGCGGAAATCAAGCGGATTTCCGATGAAATCACCATCATGCGGGACGGCACCTGGGTTGCCACCCGGCCTGCCGCCGAGCTGGAGATGTCCCAGATTATCAAACTGATGGTAGGCCGTGAGCTCACCAATCAGTTCCCCCCCAAGACCAATAAGCCCGGCGAGGTGTACCTGAAGGTAGAAGGCCTTACCGGTATGTATAACCAGCTGAAGGATGTGTCCTTCGTGGCCCGCCGGGGCGAGATTCTGGGTCTGGCCGGTCTGGACAGCTCCGGACGTACCGAGACCCTGGAGAGCATTTTCGGTGTCCGCACCCGGAAGTCCGGCGTCATTACCCTGGACGGCAAGCGCTGCAAAAACCGGAACGCCGGGGAATCCATCAAGAACGGCTTTGCCCTGCTGACGGAAGAGCGCCGGGCCACCGGTATTTTCGGCGTGCTGAATATCCGGGAAAACACGGTTATCTCCAGCCTGAAGCGGCATAAGCGGATGGGCTTCTACCTGAGCTCCAAATCTCAGAAGAAGGATACCCAGTACTACATCGATGCCCTGCGTACCAAGACCCCCACCCAGGAAACAAAAATCCGCAGCCTGTCCGGCGGCAACCAGCAGAAGGTGATTATCGCCCGTTGGCTGCTGACGGAGCCGGAAGTGCTGCTGCTGGACGAGCCCACCCGTGGTATCGACGTGGGTGCCAAGTACGAGATTTACCAGCTGATTCTGGACCTGGCTCTGGCAGGCAAGACCGTTATCATGGTTTCTTCCGAAATGCCGGAGCTGCTGGGCGTCTGTGACCGGATTGTGGTTATGTCCGGCGGCCGGGTAGCCGGCGAGGTAGATACGGCCAACACCAGCCAGGAAGAGATTATGACCCTGGCCGCCAAGTATGTATAAGAAAAGTAAATCGTTCCATGGAATTTGTACAATAATGTGTGGATTATAAAGTTCCGAGAGAAAGGATTGCCGAATTATGAATAAATCTTTAATGCAACAAAATGCGGCTTCAAAAAACATTGTTTGCCGGATTATAACAGCGGCGTGTAACTTTGTAGCCCTTTTGAGCTTGTTGTTCCTGCCTGTCTTTGCTGGTGGAAGTGCTTTGGAAATTTTAGATGGTATTTCACAAGCAAAGCAAATTTCCAGCTTGTTTTCAATTCCGAGCGAAGCACTCACGCAGGTACAGATAATGTTGATTGGATGCTTGGTGCTGTCTTTTGTGGCTGTGATTCCTAATGTGATTTTTAAGATTTCTGATAAGATAGTGCAAGGAGTATCTGCTGTACTTGGTCTCATTCTCGTCATTTTGTTGATTTGTCTGGCACAATTACCAGCAGCCAAAGCTCTCGAGAGCATTGTTGGTAATGGCATAGGGATTGGTTACTATATCACTTTTTTGCTGGTAGTAGTTTCTTTCCTGTATAATCTATCCCAATCCGTTTCCACAGTTGTTGCAAAACAAAGCCCCGTAGTGCAAGATAATATTAAAAAGACAGGTAATGTTATCCTGAACAATGCCCTGTATATCCTGATGCTGATTTTCGTTATCTACACCGCTACCCAGAAGGAGCAGTTCCTGACGGCCAGCTCTCTGGCCAACCTGGTCACCCAGGTGGCAGCGTACCTGCCCATGGCCCTGGGTATCGCCGGCTGTATCGTTCTGACCGGTACTGACCTGTCCGCCGGCCGTGTGCAGGGCCTGACTGCAGCTGTGGCTGCCGTGTTCCTGCAGAAGACCGACTATGTCAACAGAATGTTCCCTGGCCTGCCGGAAGCTTCCGCCGGCTGGATTGCAGTGACCATCCTGACCGCTCTGGCCATCGGCGCCCTGGTAGGCGTGGTCAACGGCTTCTTCGTGGCCAAGTTCAGCCTGCACCCCTTCATCGTTACCCTGTCCACCCAGCTGATTACCTACGGCGTCATCCTGTGGTTCTTCGCCCTGAACGGCAACAACGGTCAGCCCATCTCCGGCCTGAGCGATGCTTATAAGAACTTCGTGGGCGGCACCATGTTCAAGGTAGGCACCACCTCTGTCCCCTGGTATGTGCTGTACGCCGTTGTCCTCACTGCCATTATGTGGTTTGTGTGGAACAAGACCACCTTCGGCAAGAATATGTTTGCTGTTGGCTCCAACGCCGAAGCTGCCAAGGTTTCCGGTGTCAATGTGTTCCTGACCACCGTTCTGGTACACACCCTGGCCGGCGCTCTTTATGGCTACTCCGGCTTTATTGAGGGTGTCCGCAGCGGCTCTGTTGCAGCCGGTACCGGCCTGAACGCCGAGTGTGACGCCATCGCAGCCTGTGTTATCGGCGGCGTATCCTTCGTAGGCGGCACCGGTAAGATCAGCGGCATTGTGCTGGGCGTGTTCGTTCTGCGTATCATCTTCGTGGCCCTGACCATGCTGGGCGTGGACTCCTCCTCCCTGTATATCATCAAGGGCGCCATCATCCTCTGCGCCTGCGCTCTGGATATGCGGAAGTACATGGTTAAGAAGTAATGGAAGAGCAAGACCTTACCCCTCAGCAGGAACCCTCCTCCCAGGAGGAGAATATTCCTAAGTTTCGGGGACTTTACCGCCATGTGAAAATCTCCGTCAAGGCTCTGGATATGATTATTGTGGCTTGTATTGCGGTGATTCTCATTACCGTGGCCGTGAATCTACTGGACCCGGGCTATACGGTGACCTTCAACTCCCAGGGCGGCACGGATGTGGCTGCGGTTGAATGTCAGTACGGCGACTTGCTCACCGGGGTGGAGACTCCCACCCGGGAAGGCTACACCTTCGGCGGCTGGTTCCGGGACCCGGGATGCACCCTTCCCTGGAATCTGGAAACGGATACCGTATCCGAAGGTATGACCCTCTACGCTCTGTGGATTCCGGAAAATCCCCAGTAACTCCATAATGCAGGATAAGACCCGGCAGAAGGGGAACCTTCTGTCGGGTCTTTACATGATGACAAAAAGCACCCTGTCCTTGGAAGTCCAAAGGACAGGGTGCTTTGTTTGTTGAATCAGACCGCTTCTTTCACAATGACGTAGCCTTCTACCAGATTGGCAGATTCCAGCTGGCCTTCAATGGCCACCGTCCGGTCCATCAGGTCGGTGAGAATGACCACACCGTCCTTGCAGTCAATCTTCATTACGTTCTTCATGGCGACGGTCTCCGGCGCCATCCGATTCTTGTATACAGTGGAAAGACACATAGGGGTTGCTCCTTACTTTACATCCAGGCTGGACAGCACGGCGGTGAGCCGCAGGTTGCCCTTCTCAAAGTCAGATACCGCAGCCATCACCTGCTCGTAGGCGGTGTGGTTGCCGATTTTCTCCAGCTGGTTTGCCAGCTCCGCCAGCTCCCGGGCATGGGCGGCATTGTGGCCGGCCATGTACTTCATCAGGGCGGTCAGCTCCTCCATGGGGGTGTGGCTGCACTGGGAGGCACAGCCTTCGCAGGAACCGGCACAGCCGTGGTCATGGGGATGCTCATGGGGATGGACATGGTCATGGGGGTGCTCGTGGGGATGGACATGATCATGCTCATGGGGGTGCTCGTGGGGATGGGTGTGCTCATGGGTATGGGGATGGGTGTGGGGCACGCCGTCGTGGGTATGCTCATGGGTGTGCTCGTGGACATGAGGATGCTCATGCTCCGGGCCGCCGGCCACGTGCTCGTGATCTATATGCATAGGGATCTCTCCTTTTTTCGTAATTTACTCCCAGGGAGTTCCCTTCCATTATAGCCATATCCCCCAAAAAAGTCAAATAAATTCCGGGGCTGCCAGGCAGCCCCGGAAAGTGGGTTTATTTGGCAGGTTCCACTTCGGAAACCTGGAAGGACAGAACCTCACCGGTCTTGTCCTTGCATACGATGGTGGCTTTGCCCACCAGGGTCAGCACATCGTCCTTGGAAGCGGGGGTCTTGGAGTAGCCGTGAATCTCCGCAAGACCGTAAGTGGAGTTGGGATCTTCTGCCCTGGCTTCGGCGATCTTGGCGTCCAGAGCCTCCTTGTCCAGGGTGTAAACCAGCACATTGTAGGTGGTTTCGCCCTCAAAGAACTTCTTGTGGGCGCTTTCCACGATGCACACGGTGTCCTCATCCTGCCACAGGTCGGTGCGGTCGTCCACATGGTCGGTCATGGTGCAGTTGACGGTGTAGCGCTCCTGGGGGGTGAAGTCCTTGGAGATGGAGTTGTTGCTGTAATAGTAGTACAGGTAGCCAATAACGCTGGCAGCACCCACCACGAACAGGCACACCATCAGCACAATCTGCTTGCCCCGGATTTTCAACCCCTCGCCCTTGTCGTAGAGCATTCCATTCCGGTACAGGATGGGAGCCAGGAGGGAGAGGAAGAGGGTCAGCAGGACAGATTCGATGGGGAACATGAACAAGTTCTTCAGGATGTGGGGAATCTGGAACATCATATAAGACTTGCCCAGGACCATCTTGTAATACAGCAGCATGAGCGGTGCATTGAGCAGGATGTTGATAAACAGGTCAATGCAGAAGCGGCTGAGAATCACCCGGGTGGGAGTGAGCTTGACCCGGTACAGAAGCAATGCAAAAATCAGACCGCCGCCGATTTCCGTCAGAATGAAAGGGAAGAAATAGGCACCGTTGGGGGCCAAAATGCAGCCTAAGGTGTCGGTGATGATGGCAGAGAGAATGGCAACCACCGGTCCAAAGACCATGGCGCTGAGGGCATTGATGAAAAATGCAGTGTTGATGCGGACATTGGGGGGGAACACAGGGATGTAGACATTCTTCATGGCCACCCGGAGGGCAATCATCAGGGCGGTGAACACCAGAACGCGCACATCCTTCAGCTCCAGGGCGGCGTCACGCCAGTAGGCCTTGGAGAAAGGATGGGCATAAAGGGTTTTGCTTTTTTGCAGTCTTGTCATGGATTAAATTCCTCCTTTATTATTGGGCAAAGGCGCGAAAACTGCCGCTGTCAAAGAAAAAACCCTGGGCGCATAGCGCACAGGGAGTGATGACAGGATCTCCGGCAGGCAGCAAGGAATCGTGGACCTTTCGCCCCACCGAGTATCGTTGCTTCATAAAGGAGGGTTCCCCTATATGGCGCAGCGGGTGCGGAATCCCTATCGCAGACACAGTCCTTCGTCTGCCAGACAACTCCCCATTTTGGCAGCACTTTACGCAGGGTTTCCTACTCTGTTCCCCATAATGATACACGAAACTACCCAAAAAGTAAAGCAGGAATTTACAAATTTTTCATTTTTATTTTTCATCTGGGCTTTTGTGGATTTTGATGAAAAATATTCCAAAACACTTTGATTTGCTATTGCTTTTTGTGGGATATTCCATTATAATAAAAGAAAAATGGCAGGAGGGGCGTGTATTTGGGAGAATTGCTTGCGGTTTTGTCCGGCAAGGGCGGTACGGGCAAAACTTCCGTGTGCGCCGCCCTGGCCTGTGCCCTGGCAGAGGATGGCAAAAAGGTGCTGTGCATTGACTGCGATGTGGGCCTTCGGAACCTGGACATTGCCCTGGGACTGTCTGCCTATGAAGCGTTGTCCTTTCAGGATGTGTGCACCGGAGGCTATACCCTGGAGGAGGCTCTGCCCCACCCGGTTTTTGGGACCCTGCGCTTTCTCACGGCGCCGGTGAGCTGCACCGCAGCGGATGTGGACGGAGGAAGCTTCCAAAAGCTTCTGCACCAGGCCCGTCAGTCCTTTGACTATGTGTTTCTGGATGCCCCTGCCGGAATCGAAGCCGGCTTCTCTCTGGCAGCCCGGTTTGCCGACCGGATACTGCTGGTCACCGGGCCGGACCCTGCCGCTGTCCGGGATGCTGCCCGGGCCGGTCAGGTGCTGGAAACCATGGGAAAAACCAGCGTCCGGCTGATTGTCAACCGCATCACCCGGAAAATCGGCAGCCGATTGCACACCACGGTGGACGACATCATGGATACCGCCGGCCTGCCCCTCATTGGCGTTGTCCCGGAGGACCCCCAGGTCACCCTGGCGGCTGCCTGGGGACGGCCTCTGATTACATCCAGCCGAAAGGGTGCGGCAGCAGCCTGCCGCCGGATTGCCCGCCGTTTGCAGGGCATTCCCCAGCCCATCCCCCGTCGGGGTTTTTGAAGTTCCCCCTGAGCAAGGGTCGTATAGAATAGACGATAAGGAGTAGATGTCATGAACATTGCATTTTTGGCCCACGACAAGAAAAAAGAGCTGATGGTGCAGTTCTGCACCGCTTATAAGAGCATCCTCATGAAGCACAATCTCTATGCCACCGCTACCACCGGACGGCTGATTGCGGACAATACCGGCCTTCCCATCACGCTGCTTCTTTCCCATAAGCAGGGCGGCCACCAGCAGATCAATGCCCGGATTGCCTACAACGAAATCGACCTGGTGCTGCTGTTCACCGACCCCAACACCAACGACCCCTGGGAGGACAGCCAGATGATTGAGACCATCCGGCACTGCGACCGGAACAATGTCCCCATTGCCACCAACCTGGGCACGGCGGAAATCGCCATTATGGGCCTGCAGCGGGGCAACCTGGACTGGCGGGAAATGGTTCACACCAAAAGACGCTGAAAAACCTGTGGCTGCCCTCTTAAAGGGCAGCCATACTTAAAGTAAAGGAAAAGGATCGATAATATGGAAAGAATCAAGCCCCGCACCCTCTCCGGCTTCATGGAGCTGCTTCCCGGCAAGCAGATTCAGATGGAGCGGATCATGGGGGTTCTCAAAGATACCTACAGCCGCTACGGCTTCGCCCCGCTGGACACCCCCGCCATTGAGGATGCCCAGATTCTTTTGGCCAAGGGCGGCGGCGAGACGGAAAAGCAGATTTACCGCTTCCAGAAGGGTGACAGCGACCTGGCTCTCCGGTTCGACCTGACCGTGCCTCTGGCAAAGTATGTGGCGCTCCACTACAACGACCTGGCCTTCCCCTTCCGCCGGTACCAGATCAGCAAGGTCTACCGGGGAGAGCGGGCCCAGCGGGGCCGGTTCCGGGAATTTTACCAGGCGGACATCGACATCATCGGTGACGGCAAACTGGACATCCTCAATGAGGCGGAGATTCCCGCCATTATCTACCAGGTGTTCCGGGGCTTCGGTCTGACCCGGTTCCAGATCCGGGTGAACAACCGGAAGATTCTGGGCGGCTTCTACCATATGCTGGGCCTCTCGGAAAAGAGCGGCGATATTATGCGCACCGTGGACAAGCTGGATAAAATCGGCAAGGAAAAGGTTGGAGAAATCCTCCGGGAGGACTGCGGCCTGACCCAGGAGGAGACTGCCCAGATTCTGGAGTTTATGGCCATTTCCGGCACCAATGACCAGGTGCTTTCCGCCCTTTCCGGCTACCGGGGCAGAAACGAGATGTTCGACCAGGGCCTTGACGAGCTGGAGGCCGTCACCCGGAACCTGGCGGCCTTTGGAGTGCCCCAGGAGAACTTCGGGGTGGATCTCACCATCGCCCGGGGCCTGGACTATTACACCGGCACGGTGTACGAAACCACCCTCCTGGACCATCCGGAGATTGGCTCCGTCTGCTCCGGCGGACGGTACGACAACCTGGCGGGCTACTACATCGACAAGGCCCTGCCCGGTGTGGGTATTTCTATCGGCCTGACCCGGCTTTTCTATGTGCTGGACGAGCAGGGTCTGCTGAATGACAAGCTTCCCACCGCTCCGGCAGACGCTTTGGTGCTGCCCATGACCGCTGACCCGGCTCCTGCCATTGCCCTGGCTCAGAGCCTCCGGGAGGAAGGGCTGCGGGTGCAGCTTTACGGAGAGCAGAAGAAGTTCAAGCAGAAGATGACCTACGCCGACAAGCTGGGGGTTCCCTTCGTGGTGCTGCTGGGTGAGGACGAACTGGCCCAGGGGAAGTGCTCCGTGAAGAACATGACCACCGGGGAGCAGGTGACGGTGACCGCTTCCGAAGCCGCCCAGCTGATGAAAACCACCCTGGACACCCGGGAGCCCCTGATTCTGGAGAAGTAAGATGGAAGAAAAATTCCGGAAAGCCTGGGAAACCTGCCGCCGGGAGGCGGAGGCCCTGGGGGTGCGGATGCGCCCTGTAGAGGCCGATGCCCTGGCCCAGGCCCGGCGGATTCTCTCCGGTCACCGGCCCAGCGACGGTTTTAACCAGCTGGAAAAGCTGGGACGGCTGGATTTGTCCCTGGAGGCCCTGGCAGTGAGCGGCCGCTTTACCGCCCTCTTTGACGACACCCAGGCAAACCACGCCCTGGAGCTTCTCATGGAAGCCGGTTTCTTTGGATAAACGCAGCCGGAGGGGAATTTTCCCCTCCGGTTTTTTCAAAAATCCTAATTTCGGGGGAATCTTTCCGTTGCCAAGGGGGTTCTCCTTTTGGTATAATGGCAGAAAAACCCAATCAAAGGAGATGATGGCTATGAAGAAATTGCTTTTGACGGTGGTGCTGGCCCTGTGCCTTACCGCCTGCGGCGGACAGGAAATCACCCAACCGGAGACCACTCAGCCCCAGACTACCCAGACGGAAGGGGAAACCACCCAGTCCGCCGATACGGCCCAGCCGGGGATACTCTCCGTCTTTACTGCCCAGGATTTGCAGGGCAATGGGGTGAATCAGGAGATTCTTGCGGGAAAGAAGCTCACCATGGTGAACGTGTGGGCCACCTTCTGCGGCCCCTGTATCAACGAAATGCCGGATCTGGGGGCACTGGCTCAGGAATACGCCGATAAGGGCGTGCAGATTGTAGGGCTTTTGTCCGACGCCAATGCCTCTGACGGCTCCGTATCTGCCAGCCAGGTGGAGCTGGCTCAGGAAATTGTGGACGCCACCGGGGCAAATTACCTGCACATCATTCCCGGCGCCGATATGATGGGGCTTCTGTATCAGATTACCTCCGTGCCCACCACCTTCTTTGTGGATGAGACCGGCACGCAGGTGGGCACCGCCTATGTGGGAGCAAAATCCAAGGACGCCTGGGCCGCCATCATCGACCAGATGCTGGAGGAAGTGGCATGAGCTTCCTGAAAAAGAACGCCCCGGCCCTGACCTTGCTGGTCATTGCTGCCCTGTTTTTGATGGCAGGCGTCTGGCGGGAGGAGACGGAACAGGTGTTCCGGAAGGCGGTCAATATCTGCATGGAGTGTATCGGACTTGGTTAAGAAAATGAAAAAGCACCTGCGGACAATTGTGCAGGTGGGATTTACTGCCGTGACCAACGGCTATCTAATGGGCTTTGCCAAGGGCAGCATCTACAAAGGCCCTATGAAGAAGGTGTGCCTGCCGGGGCTTAACTGCTATTCCTGCCCCGGCGCCCTGGGCTCCTGCCCGGTGGGTGCCTTTCAGGCGGTGGTCACCAGCCGGAACCTGAATTTTTCCTATTACGTGGTGGGGTTTCTTATCCTGTTTGGGGCCTTTTTGGGCCGGTTCGTCTGCGGCTGGCTGTGCCCCTTCGGTCTGGTGCAGGATTTGCTCCACAAGATTCCCTTCCCCAAAAAGCTTAAAAAGCTCCCGGGGGACAGGTACTTAAAATGGCTGAAATACGCCATCTTGGTGGGGTTTGTGATTGTGCTGCCTCTGACTGTCCTGGATGTGGTGGGGCAGGGGCAGCCCTGGTACTGCAAGTACATCTGCCCCTCCGGCACCTTGCTGGGGGGCATTCCCCTGATTGCCGCCAACCCCATGCTCCGCTCTGCCCTTTCCTGGCTCTTTGCCTGGAAGGTGGGGATTCTTTTGGTGCTGCTTTTGCTGTCTGTGGTGGTATACCGGCCTTTTTGCCGGTATGTGTGCCCCCTGGGGGCGGTGTATGGGCTGTTTAACCCCATTGCCCTGTACCGGTACCGGGTGGATGAAACCGCCTGTACCCACTGCGGAGCCTGTCAGAAGGCCTGCCCCATGGACATCCCGGTGGAGAAAACCCCCAACAGCCCCGAGTGTATCCGTTGTGGAAAGTGCCGCAGTGCCTGCCCCCATGGGGCAATTCAGCTGAAAAACGGAGGCAGGAAAAAATGCAGCTGACCCACATTGCCCGGCGCTCCGGGCGGTTGTCCTCTTTTCTTCGGGAGGAGATGGAGATGTCCGCCGGGCTGATGAACCGGCTGAAATGGCAGGATAAGCTCTTCGTCAACGGCGTGCCCCGGCATACGGACTATCCCGTGGCCCCGGGGGACGTGATTACCGTGCCATTGGAGGAGCCGGAGCCCCAGTACCCTGCTCAGGAGGGGAGCCTGACGATTCTCTACGAGGACGAGCACATTCTGGCGGTGGACAAGCCGGCGGGGATGCTGATTCACCCATCCCGGAGCCAGTTTACGGACACCCTGGCAAACTTTGTGGCAGGGTACTACCAAAAAACCGGACAGGCCGCCGCCTTTCATCCCGTGACCCGGCTGGACCGGGACACCTTCGGGGCGGTGCTTCTGGGGAAAAATTCCCATACCCATGCCCTTCTCTCCCAGAATCCTTTGGAAAAGACCTATGAGGCTCTGGTGTACGGGGCTCCGACCCAGGCAGAAGGGGTGATTGACGCCCCCATCGCCCGGCGGCCCCTCCCCAGCCTGCTGCGGCAGGTATCCCCGGAGGGCAAGCCCTCCCTTACCCGGTATTGGGTCTTGTCCTGGCAGGAAAAGACGGCGGTACTGGCGCTCACCCCGGTCACTGGCAGAACCCACCAGCTCCGGGTTCACTGCGCCTACATGGGCTTTCCCATTGTGGGCGACCCCCAGTACGGAAGCCCGGAAAGTCAGGCTTTTTCCAAAGAAATGGGGGCCGCTACCCAGCTCCTGTGTGCCAAAACCCTCCGGTTCTCCCACCCCATCACCAAAATACCCATGGAGATTGTCTCCACCTACACCATCCCATAATCAGCCCAAAAGCCCCGGTGCACGCACCGGGGCCTTTTTGTAGGTAAGGGGATTTTGGTTGCGCATCTGCTTCTGCCTGGTGACGATACCGGATTTTTAGGGAATAGGGAAGAGGGAATATGTAATAGGTTCGGCGGCAGGCCGCCGATACCGGGCGGGTCAGGGAAGTGACGATTACAGACAAGCTTGGTGCGAAATAGTCAGCGGGCACTGCCCGCAGGCTCCCTTGCCAAAGGGAGCTGGCACGCCGGAGGCGTGACTGAGGGATCGCACAGAAGGCACTTTCCTAAAGTACAAACCAATGTGGACACCTGCCACCTTGCGGAATCCCCCGGTTTTGCCAGAGGCAAAACCACCCCCCTTTGGCAAGGGGGGCTTTGGCTTGTGCTTCTATTTTACCCGGCAACGATACCGGGGCGGGGCAGGGAAGAAAAAAGTGGGCGTGGCTTTGGCCACGCCCACAGGGGGGATTACATATCGAAGGGTTCCATGCTCAGCACGGGATGGCCCACGCTGCCCAGGAATTCCATCAGCTGCTCGGGATCGTCGGTGCAGACGGTCTCATCGGCAATCATGTCGGTGAAGTTGTCCACGCCGTACAGCTCCTTGGCAGTGGCGTCCAGACGCTCCCGCACCTGGTCCTTCAGCTCCTTGGGCATCCAGACAATACGGCCGGGGCCGCCTTCTGCCTTGATGAACTTCTTGGAGGAGATGAACTGCTTGCCGTGGCCCATGAAGCCGGGGGTCTGAACACCGCCGCCGGTCATGGAGGCCATCTCGGAGAAGCTCATGCCCAGGGGGGTCACGCCGGCGTGCTCACGGCAGGTGATGACAACACCCATGGAGCAGGGCTCCACGCCGCAGATACACTCGAAGCAGCCGCAGGAGGTCATGGGATCCTGGAACAGGGAGTACAGGGTCACGTGCTCCAGAGCGCCGTGGGAGTACTTGTTCACAGCCTCATCCACGTCCTCGTAACGGCCCACGTTCTCGTCGATGCAGCGGTCCTTGGGAACGATCTGGCAGGGACCGGTGGGATCCAGCTCATTGGTGGCCTTGGCATCCAGCCAGGACACGGCGCCGCACAGACCCAGACGCTCGGGGGTAACGATACATACGTGGCTGGGGGAGAAGGCCTGGCACAGGATGCAGGTGTAGTACTTGTCCACGGACTCGTCGGTCATGGACTTCAGGCGGTCGTCACGCTTGTTGAACACCTCGTTGGCCTTGGCCCGCAGCTCCTTGTTCTTGTCGGCGTCCACCACGATGGTGACGGCACACTTGTCCACCACAGCCTCGAACTCGTTCTTCAGCTTGGCGTACAGCACCTCACCCAGGTGACGGAACTTGAAGCCTGCCTCGAAGTCGGCCTTGTTGATACGGATACGGATCATGTCACGCTGACCGGTGTGCATCACACCCTCGATGCAGTTGAGCCAGGAGTGGAACTTACGCTCCATGACGGACTCAAAGTCGGGCTGCATATTCTTGCCTGCCACCTCTACGGTGTAGGACAGGGAAATCTTGGAGCCCACGGGAATCTCGTCGATTTCCGGGCCGATAACGGTAATCTTGTGGTCTTCCACCTCGTTGGCTTCCTTGGTCTGCACCAGCTCGAAGCAGTCCACCCGGGAGCCGTCCACTTCTACCTGCATATCGCCCCGGCGGATGATCTCGCCTTCGAAGGCGGAGGCGAAGGACACGGGAATGTCAATCTTGGTGATCTTGATCTTGATGTCCCGGGCTTCCAGAGAGGTGGCGTTCCACTTGGAAACATCCAGCTGCTGAATCAGGCTCTTGGGAACCTTGAACATGTTCTCGGTCTCGTTGGAGATAACGGGGAAGCCCAGAGCGATGGCACCGGCGCCGCAGGCCACAATCACATCGTCCAGAGGCTTGAAGGCGTTGACGAAGGCGGGCACACGCTCCATGGTGTACTTCATCAGGTTAGCAGCGTCGCCGGGGACGATGTTGCCGAAAATCAGGGCGGCCCGGAGAGCCACGGACACCACATGGATGACGGAAGTCACATCCTTGCCCAGAGGCACCACACGGACATTGTCGCCGGTCTTGTAGTTCTTCTCAGCCAGCTGGTCGATAACGCCGCCCACCAGGGTCACCAGAATGCCCTGAGCCTGGTAGCTCTTCACCAGCTCCACAGCCTCGTCGGCAGTGGGAGCGGAGCCCAGGATGACAGCCACGCCGGGGATGTCGCCGGTAACCAGGGGCACGCCCAGGTTCCGCACGAAGGCGTCGGAGATGTGGCCGTAGCAGGGAGCCTCATAGGGAGTGGCTCCGCCGATGTACTTCAGGGCCTCGATGAACTCGGCGCACAGAGCGGTAGCCACGCCGGACATGAAGGCGTCGTGCAGCCGGTTCTCCCGGGTCATGAGGGACTTAATCACATCCAGAGCGGCCTTCATCTCCGCCAGGGTGGTGACCTTCACGCCGGTAACAGCATAGTAGCAGGGCAGGGCGTAAGCCGTCTCCGGGAAGGACACAGCCTGAGCCTCGCCGTACTGGGCGATTGCGTTATCCACGGCGGCTACGGTGAGGCCGTAAACGGCATCGTTACCGCCAAAAACTCTATCGAAAAGTGTCACGGTTTTTCCTCCTATCGTTCATCACGATCTAATATTGCTTTGATTTTCCGAATTTCCTCTATGGCCGCGGGGCTGAAATCGTAGGGGGATTTCCCCTGCCGGTCCGCATCGATAATCTGGGGGTTGTAGTGAATCACGCCCAGAAAATCCTCCGCCGGGATGGCGCTGCGGACAAAGTCCTCGTCCTGCTGGTCCCGTACCTTATTGGCCACCACCCGCACCTGCTTGATTCCTAAGTCGGAGGCCAGGCGCTTGACATTGTGGTAGGTCTGGACGGAACGGGCACCGGGCTCGATGACCACGATAAACTGGTCCATGTTGGCGGCGGTGCCTCTTCCCAGGTGCTCCAGACCTGCCTCCATGTCCATAATCACCACATCGTTTTTCCGGTAGGTGAGGTTGGAGAGGATGGCCTTGAGCATCACGTGCTCGGGGCAGACACAGCCGCTGCCGCCCACGTCCACCGTGCCCATCACTAAGAGCTTCACCCCGTTGATGTCCTTGGAGAAGGTCTCGGGGATGTCTGCCACATAGGGATTGAGCTTGAAGAACTTGTTGGCGGCGTTGGCGCCGGTGCGCTCCTCCACCAGAGTGCGCATTTTGGAGATGGGGACGATGGCGTCCACTTCCTCCTGGGAAAGACCCAGGGCCAGACCCAGATTGGCATCCGGGTCCACGTCGGCGGCCAGGACGGTGCGCCCTTCGTCGGCATAGAGTCTTGCCAGGGTAGAGGACAGTGTGGTTTTGCCCACACCGCCCTTACCGGTAATGGCTACTTTCATGGAAAAAGACCTCGCTTAGATGCCCAGAGCGGCACGCTTGTCCTCGATGCACTGAATCATCTTGTCGCCCAGGCTCTCGATGTTGGTATCCACCACGAACTTGGCTTCCACCCACTTGTTGATACCGTTCTCACCCTGGAGCAGCTCGGTGACTTCGGAAGAGCCCTTGGAGTAGGGATCCACACCCAGGAAGGTCTCGATGCCGGTGGCAACCACGTAGTTACCGATGGAAACGGCCTTCTCGGACATCCACTCGGGAGCGCAGCCGACCACAGGCAGCTGGGCGATGGGAATGCCGGAGTCCTTGGACAGCTGGGCAGCCAGAATCAGCATACGGGAGATATCCACGCAGGAGCCCATGTGCAGCACGGGAGGAATGTTTGCCAGCTCGCAAACACGCTTCAGACCGGCGCCGCAGTACTCCTTGGCCTTCACAGGATCCATCAGGCCTGCCTTGGCAGCGGCCTGGGCGGAGCAGCCGGAGACAATCAGGATGATGTCGTTTTCCAGCATCTTCTTCATCAGGCTGATGTGGGCGGAGTCGGGACGAACCTTGGGGTTGTTGCAGCCGACCATGGCCACAGCGCCCCGGAGAACACCGGAGGTGATGCACTCCAGCAGGGGCTTGGTGGTGCCGAACTCGTCCACCTGGGAGTTGGCAACGCCGTCCAGAACCTTCACAATGGCCTCCACAGAGTAGCCCACCCGGGCGTTCTGCTTCTGGTCGGGGATGTTCACCAGCTCGGGGTTCCGGTTCTTGAAGTTCTCAATGGCCATCTTCACGATTGCCTTGGCGTTCTCACCGGCGGTCTCAGCATTGAACTGAATGAACTCGGAGTCCGGCATACGGGCAATGGGAGAGGTGGTGATGAACTTGGTATGGAAGCACTTGGACAGGGGGCCCAGAGCGGGGAAGATGCACTGCACGTCCACAACGATGGCTTCGCAGGCACCGGTCAGGACCACATTCTCCTGGTTCAGGAAGTTGCCGGCCATGGGGATGCCGTGACGCATGGCAACCTCGTTGGAGGTGCAGCATACGCCGGAAACGGTGATGCCCTTGGCGCCCATGCTCTTGGCGTAGGCAATCATCTCCGGGTCGTTGGCGTAGTATACCACCATCTCGGACAGGGAGGGGTCATGGCCGTGAACCACAATGTTTACGTTGTCCTTCTCCATAACGCCGATGTTGGCAGTGGTGTCAATGGGCTTGGGGGTGCCGAAGAGCACGTCGGAGAACTCGGTGCCCATCATGGAGCCGCCCCAGCCGTCGGACAGGCCGCAGCGCAGGGACTGACGGATCAGAGCCTCAGCCAGGGAAGAGCAGCCCATGTGGGTCATGTGCATGGCGGTGGACACTTCCCGGTCGATGGCCCGGGGCTCGATGCCGGCGTCATGCCACAGCTTCTGGGTGTGCTCGGGAGCCCGCTTCAGGAAGCGCTGAACGCCGAAGGGCTTGCCGTACTCCAGCAGAGCCAGCTCGGACATCTCGTGAGCCAGGTCGTAAATGTCCTTGCCCTCGGTCTCCACGCCCCACTCCTTGGCGATACGGATCAGCTTCTCCGGGTCCTTGACCTGGTAGTTGCCGCCTTCCTTGGCCTGGTGCAGGGTGTGGCAGATCTCTCTGCCGTGGTCAGAGTGGGTTGCGGAGCCGCCGGCGGTGAAGCGCAGGAAGTTCCGGGCTACGATGCCGTGGACATCACAGCCGCAGATGCCTCTGGGGCTCTTGGGGGTGATGCGGCAGGGGCCCATGGAGCAGATCCGGCAGCAGGTGCCGGCTTCGCCGAAGCCGCAATGGGGGGTCTGGTTCTTGACTCGCTGCTGCCAGGAGTCAGCGCCCACCTTCTTGCCGTTTTCCAGCAGTGCATTGGTGGCAGCTTCCATCTCCTCAACAGTCGTTAAAGATGCCCAATCCTTCAATGTGATTTCCTCCTAAATACAAATTTCTGTACCCATACGCACCCGCATGGGCACATAGTGTATCAGCCTTATTCTACCCTCCAAAGGCCAGAAAGTCAATTGTGGATTTCCCCACAAATCGCCATGAAAAGCCCAACCCCCATGGGGGGATTTTTGCTGTTTTGCCAAAGCTGCCCCGGCTATTGACATTTGTCCCGGATTCAGTATAATAAAACTATAAAACCAGGTACTTTGGTGCCGAAAGGAAGCGGGAAGCATATGACTTATCACATCCGTGTGGCAGGACTGGAGCGGGACCTGCCCATTTGTCCTGTAAGCGAAAATCTGTCCATCGCCGGGTTCGTCATCTTCGGAGACCAGGAGCTGACGGTGGCCTGCGCCCGGGAGCTTCTGAAGAAGGCTCCGGAATACGATTACATTATCACCGCCGAGGCCAAGGGCATTCCCCTGGCTCACGAGATGGCAAGACAGGCCGGGGACGCCAAGTATTTCCTGGCCCGGAAGGCCCCCAAGCTGTATATGACCGGGGTGTTCCAGTCCTCTGTCAAGTCCATCACCACGGAAAAGGAACAGACACTATACTTAGATACCGCCGATGCAGACCTGATGAAGGGCAAGCGGATTCTCATTGTGGACGATGTAATCTCCACCGGTGAGAGCCTGCAGGCTCTGGAGCAGCTGGTGGACAAGGCCGGGGGCATCATCGCCGGCAGAATGGCAATCCTTGCCGAGGGCGACGCCCAGGACCGGGAGGACCTCATCTACCTGGGAAGACTCCCCCTCTTCCATCCCGACGGCACGGAAATTTCCGCATAACATCCTAAAAAAAGCAGGAGAGAAAAACCTCTCCTGCTTTTTCGTTGGAACACACAAAAAGACCGGGCTGAGTTTGGGCAATGAAGGCAAAAAATGTAAATTTCTCCTAATTGCTATTCGGTAAAAATGTATCTATAATAATATACAGATTGGACTGTCCCTCCGGGGCGGACGGAAGAAAATGACAGGAGGAAATGTATGAGTCGATTGGAATTTTATTCCACCAGCGGTTCTCAGGCCGTGGTGGAATCTTTGTACCGGGATCTGGAACATCGGATTGTTGCCAGCCCTCCCGGTCTTTGCCCCGTGGATCTGGCGGCGGCGTTTCTGAAAATGTGCCATGCCCAGACCTGCGGCAAGTGCGTGCCCTGCCGGATTGGCCTGCGGCAGTTGGAGCTTCTCATTGAGGATGTACTGGAAGGCCGGGCCACCATGGATACGCTGACCATGATTGAGCGCACCGCCCAGGTCATCAGCGACAGCGCCGACTGCGCCATCGGTTACGAGGCTGCCAACATGGTGCTCAAGGGCATCAAAGGCTTCCGGGACGACTATGTTTCCCATGTGAAAACCGGCCGCTGCCTGTGCAATCTGGACCAGCCGGTGCCCTGTGTCGCCCAATGTCCTGCGGGGGTGGATATCCCCGGTTACATCGCCCTGGTGGGCTCCGGCCGGTATGCCGACGCCGTGCGGCTCATCCGGAAGGACAATCCCTTCCCCGGGGTCTGCGGTCTGGTATGTGAGCATCCCTGTGAGTCCCGGTGCCGCCGGAATATGATGGAAGGTGCGGTAAATATCCGGGGTCTGAAGCGGTACGCCGTGGACCACGCCGGAATCGTACCCCCGCCCCCCTGCGGCGAACCCACCGGCAAGAAGGTTGCCGTCATCGGCGGCGGCCCCAGCGGCCTGTCTGCTGCCTTCTACCTGTCCCTTATGGGCCACAAGGTAACGGTGTATGAGGCCCGGAAGCAGCTGGGGGGCATGCTCCGCTACGGCATTCCCAGCTACCGCCTCCCCCGGCAGGAGCTGCAAAAGGACATTGACGCCATCCTGGCCACCGGGGTGGAGGTAGTGATGAACACCACCATCGGCAAGGACATTCCCCTTGCCCAGCTGAACCGGGACTATGATGCGGTGTATATCTCCATCGGTGCCCACACGGATAAGAAGGTGGGTATCCCCGGTGAGGACTCCCGGGGCGTGATCTCCGCCGTGGAGATGCTCCGGGCCATGGGTGACAACACACCCCCGGACTTCACCGGCAAGAAGGTCGCCGTCATTGGCGGCGGCAACGTGGCTATGGACTGCTGCCGCAGCGCCGTCCGCCTGGGTGCAGAGGTGGTAAATGTGGTGTACCGCCGCCGCCAGCAGGATATGACCGCCCTGCCGGAGGAGGTGGAAGGCGCCCTTGCCGAGGGCGTGGAGCTTCTGACCATGATGGCCCCCATGTCCATCGAGGCCGACGAAAACGAGAATGTCACCGCCCTGTGGGTGCAGCCCCAGCGGGTGGGGGGCATTGACCGGGCAGGCCGTCCCACCCCCGAGACCGCCAAGGAAGAGCCTGTGCGGGTGGAGGCAGATGTGATTATCATTGCCATCGGCCAGAGCATTGAGCTCAAGGCCTTTGAAGAGTACGGTGTGCCCATCCACCGGGGCACCATTGCCGCATTGTCCAGCGGCGACATTGAGAACAACGCCGGAATTTTTGCCGGCGGCGACTGCGTCACCGGCCCGGCTACGGTTATCAAGGCCATTGCCGCCGGTAAGGTGGCGGCTGCCAACATTGATGAGTACCTGGGCTACCAGCACGAAATCACCGTGGATATCCAGATTCCCGCCCCCTACCTGGGGAAGCGCCCCAGCTGCGGACGCAGCGAGCTGCCCATGGAGAAGGCCCAGGAGCGGAAGGGGAACTTCCAGTGTATCGAGTGCGGCTTCACCCACGAGGTGGCCAATCAGGAGTCCAAGCGGTGCCTGCGGTGCGACCACTTTGGCTACGGCGTGTTTAAGGGAGGGAGACAGACAAAATGGTAAAGGAAATGATTCATCTCACCATCGATGGGGTGGCTGTGGAGGTGCCCAAGGACACCACCATTCTGGAAGCCGCCCGGAGCGTGGGCATCGCCGTGCCCAGTCTGTGCTACCTGAAGGATTTGAACCAGATTGCCGCCTGCCGGGTGTGCGTGGTGGAAATCGAGGGCATCCAGAAGCTGGTGGCCTCCTGCAATAACAAGGTCTGGGAGGGCATGGTGGTCCATACCAACTCCCCCCGGGTGCGGGAAGCCCGCCGGGTGAATGTGGAGCTGCTGCTGACCCAGCATAACTGCGACTGCCCCTACTGCATCCGCAGCGGCAACTGCGAGCTGCAAAAGCTGGCAAATCATTTGGGCCTCAGCCACCTGGCTTTCCACAAGGATGTGCCCAAGACCAGATGGGATATGCACTTCCCCCTGATCCGGGATGCCAGCAAGTGCATCAAGTGCATGCGCTGCGTCCAGGTCTGCGACAAGGTTCAGAGCCTGAACATCTGGGACGTGTCCAACACCGGCTCCCGGACCACCGTGGATGTGTCCCACGGCCGCACCATTGGAGAAGCGGACTGCGCCCTGTGCGGACAGTGCATCACCCACTGCCCGGTAGGCGCTTTGCAGGCCCGGAACGACACCCTTCCCGCCTTTGACTACCTCAATGACCCCAATATCGTCACCGTGGTGCAGATTGCCCCGGCGGTGCGGGCTGCCTGGGGCGAGAGTCTGGGACTGCCCCGGGAGCAGGCCACTGTGAACCGGCTGGTGGCAGCTCTGCGGCGGATGGGCTTTGACTATATTTTCGACACCAATTTCTCTGCGGATCTTACCATTATGGAGGAAGGCAGCGAATTTTTGCACCGCCTTTCCCACAAGGAGGACTATGCCTGGCCCATGTTCACCTCCTGCTGCCCCGGCTGGGTGCGGTTTATGAAGAGCCAGTACCCGGACATGGTGAAAAACCTCTCCACCGCCAAGAGTCCCCAGCAGATGTTCGGCGCCGTGGCCAAGAGCTATTTCGCGGAGATTATGGGCATTGACCCCCACAAAATCCGCTGCGTTTCCATCATGCCCTGCGTTGCCAAGAAGCAGGAGGCGGCCATCCCGGTGATGAACAACGCCTGCGGCGACCCGGATGTGGATCTGGTGCTTACCACCCGGGAGATTGACCGGATGATCCGGGCAGAGCACATGGACGTGACCTGCCTGCCGGAGGAGCCCTTCGACTCCCCCATGGGCACCGGCACCGGCGCCGGCGTGATTTTCGGCGCCACTGGCGGCGTGATGGAGGCGGCCCTCCGGTCTGCCTACTACTTAGTCACCGGCTCCAATCCCCCGGCAGACAGCTTCTCCCAGGTGCGGGGTATGGAGGGCTGGAAGGAAGCGGTGTTTGAGATTCAGGGCAATCCCATCCGGGTGGCAGTGGCCAGCGGCCTGGGGAACACCCGCAGGCTGATGGAGGCCATCCGGGCCGGAAAGGTAAGCTATGACTTTGTGGAGATTATGGCCTGTCCCGGGGGCTGCGCCGGCGGCGGCGGTCAGCCCATCCACGAGGGTCAGGAGCTGGCCGGGGTCCGGGGGCAGGTGCTCTACGGCCTGGACAAGGTGAATAACCTGCGCTACTCCCACGAGAACCCCTCGGTGCAGAAGCTGTACCGGGACTACCTGGGTGAGCCTCTGGGCCACCTGTCCCACGAGCTGCTCCACACCGACCACGAGGCCTGGGAAATGCCCCAAAGACCGAAGGTAAAGTAAAAAAGCGGACTGCTGCAACTTCTTGCAGCAGTCCTTTTTTGGTTATGGCAGCCGTTGCTCAGAACAGGCGGCGGCCCTTGACATATTTGCTTGTAATCCAGTCATCTCCTGCCAGGTAGACATAGCGCTCCAGCCGTTCCCGGAGGGTAAGAGGCTGGGGGTGGGGGATTTTGCTCTCGTCCAGCACCAGCACGTCCGCTTCAAACCCTTCCTGGAAGGAGCCCACCTTTCCGAAGAAGCGGCCGCCGCCTAAAGTGCCCAGGAAGAAGGCCTCCTCCAGGGTCAGGGGAGCAAGGCTTCTGTCCAGCAGGGCGGCTCTGAGCTTGGAGGTGTGGATGGCATCGGTCATGGCCCGGAAAATGGAGAGGCTTGCACCGCCAGCAATATCCGAGCCCAGACCTACCTGCAGGCCCGCTTCCAGCAGCTGCCGCACCGGGGAGGCCCCGGAGCACAGGTTGGTATTGGACTGGGGACAGTGGGCCACAAACACCCCCTGGGCCTTCATCATTTCCAGCTCCTCCGGGGGGCAGTGGACACAGTGGGCCATAACAGTGGGGGCGTCTTTCCCAAAGAGGCCGAACCGGTTATAGGCGTCCCCGTAGAACCGGGACTGGGGGTGAAGCTCCTGCACCAGGGCGATTTCATCGGGATTTTCCGACAGGTGGGACTGAACCGGCAGCTTCCACTTTTTCTGGATGTTCCCCAGGGCTTCCATCAGGCTGTCGGAGCAGGCGGGGATGAACCGGGGGGTAAGGATGGGCTTCACATGGGAAAATCTGCCTGCCGTCTCCTCCAGCCAGGCTTCCGTCACGGCCGGAGCATCTTCTCCCTCCCGGAGGTAGTCCGGGCAGTTTCTGTCCATGTTCACCTTTCCCACATAGGTTTCCAGCCCTGCCTCCTCCAGAAGCTCCATGAGGATTTTGGTGGCGGGCAGGTGGAGGGAGGCGAAGATGCAGGCCCGGGTGGTGCCGCTTTTCTTCATGTCCGCCACGAAGATTTCATAGGCCTTCCGGGCGTAGTCCGGGTCTTGGTACTTGGCCTCCTCCGGGAAGGCGTTGGTGTTCAGCCAGGGCAGCAGGGGCAAGTCCATTTTCAGGCCCCGGAAGGGGTACTGAGGGGCGTGGATATGCAAATCCACCAGACCGGGAATGATAAGCTTGCCCCGGCAGTCCTCCACAGGATATGCCTGAAACTGCTCCGGCAGCCGGTCATAGACCCCGGCAATCTTCCCGTCCTCCCACACCAGGTAGGCGTTCTCCCGGGTGATGAGGGTGTCTTTGTCGGTGCTGTAGCAAATATCTCCCCAGAGGATTCCTGAGGCTTGTTTTTCCATGAAAATGTTCCTTTCTTCCGAAAAATATGGGTCTGCTGCAAAATTCTCATTTTACAACAGGCCCTTTTAGGATTAGAATACTCTGTTATCATTTCACGCAGAAGCGTTCCGTTTATACCTCCCGACGGTCGGGAGGTGGCTTGGGGCGAAGCCCCAAGACGGAGGGAGCCAGCGGGTGCAACGCCAATTTGGTGAACAGGGGCGGTACCTCCCCAAAGCTACCGATAAAATCGGCAAAGGGTATCGGCAGCAATGAGCAAGTACCAACCCATCTGCAAACCGAAACTGCACAGCCCGCAGGCTCCCTCAGTCACCTGCGGTGACAGCTCCCTCCGGTCGGGAGCTATGGGGTGCGTACCTTTCCACATGGGTTTGTGCCTATGGGAAGTGTCGGCTGTGGAATCCCTCAGACAAAAATCAGAGATTTTTGCCAGCTCCCTTTGACAAGGGAGCCTTTTTGCCTTCGGTATCGTTACCGAGCGGAAAGGGGAGCGAAAACAGCTGCACTGTGCACACATTGACAGCGGCGGCACGCCGCAATACCTCCCTCCGGGAGGGAGGTGGGCTTGGGGCGCAGCCCCAAGACGGAGGGAGCCAGCGGGCAGGAAACCAATTTGACCACCGGAGGCGGAACTTCCCCAGGGTTGAAATTTTCCCATGCCCCATCCCAAGAAAGCGCTGGGTTTAACAGGCATAGGGTATCGGCAGTTATGAGCAGGTGCCAACCCATAAGCAAACCGTCAGCTTATTCCCCGCTTGCTCCCTCAGTCACGGCTGCGCCGTGCCAGCTCCCTCCCGGAGGGAGCTATGGGGCTTGTACCTCGCCACATTGGTTTGCTGTTCTGGAGGAAGTGCCAGCTGTGAATCCCTCAGTCGCCTTCGGCGCCAGCTCCCTTTGGCAAGGGAGCCCGGCAGCGTGCCGCCCTTTGGTTTTACCCTTCAATCAATATGCGCAGGGCTTCCGGGTCTTCCGACCGGAAGAAGGCGGAGCCTGCTACCAGGACGTCGGCGCCGCTTTCCATGCAGGTGCGGTAGGTTCCTTTGTCCACGCCTCCGTCCACTTCCACGTGGCAGGAGGGGTTCACCTTGTCCAGCAGCTGCCGCAGGCGGGTGACCTTGGGCATCATGGAGGCCATGAACTTCTGTCCTCCGAAGCCCGGCTCTACGGTCATCACCAGCACCATGTCCACCAGGGGCAGAAATTCCTCTGCCGCCTCTGCCGGGGTTCCGGGCTTCAGCACAATGCCCGGGCGCACTCCCAGGGCGCGGATTTTCTCCAGGGCAGCGCGGATATTCTCCCGGCGGTCTGCCTCCACGTGAATGGTGAGATAATCCGCTCCGGCCCGGCAGAAGTCCTCCACATACCGGATGGGCTTCTCAATCATCAGGTGCACGTCCAGGGTGAGGCTTGTGGCCTTGCGCATAGCCGCCACGGTGGAATAGGTGAAGCTGGAAAGATTGGGCACAAAGCAGCCGTCCATCACGTCCACATGGAGCCACTGGGCTCCGGCGGCTTCTGCCCGCTGGATTTCCTTCCCCAGATTCAGGGGGTCTGCTGCCAGCAAAGATGGGCTCAGGATTGCCATGGTTTACTCCTCCTGTAAGAAATCGGCTCAGCCCTCTGTCTGCCCGGTGGGCTTGGGCTTTCTGTGACGGTAATTGGGGCGGCGGCGGTGGGGCTTGTTGGCCTTGGCCTCCGGCTCAGCCCCTTCCTGCCGTTGCTTCCGCTCCGGCTTGGGCTTTTGCTCCTGCTTCTGCTCCGGTTGGGCGGACTTGGGCTGCTGGGCTTCCCCTCCCTCCCGGGGCTTCCGGTTTCTCCGGCGGGAGCGGCTCCGGGACTGCTCCTGGGGAGCTTCCTGCCGGGGCTGTTCCGGCTGCTCCGTCACCACCGATTCCGTGCTGTACCGGAAGCGGATGGGGTCCAGGAAGGCCGGCTCCTCCGGGGTTTCCTCCTCCCGGGGCTTCTGGCCGGCGCCGGAGATGGGGGCCCAATCCTCAGGGATAGGGGGATCGTTCTTCTTGGCCTTGCCGTTGCGCAGCACGGCAATGTCCTCGTTTTTGTGCCATACCAGGTTGTCCGGCTGATTTTCCAGCCGCACCTTCACCCGCTGCCGCAGCAGATCCACCTCTGCCACCGTGCCCCGTCCGTCGGGGGTGTCCACGAAGGAATCAGCCTTGGGGCTGCGCTTCAGCAAATCCTCATAGGCATCCTGCTCGTATTTCAGGCAGCACATGAGCCTGCCGCAGGTGCCGGAAATCTTGGTGGGGTTCAGGCTGAGATTCTGGGTCTTTGCCATTTTGATGGATACGGGCTGGAAATCCTCCAGGAAGCTGGCGCAGCAGAAGGGTCTGCCGCAGATGCCCAGGCCGCCTACCATCTTGGCCTTGTCCCGGACGCCAATCTGCCGCAGCTCAATCCGGGTGTGAAACACCGAGGCCAGGCTCTTTACCAGCTCCCGGAAGTCCACCCGCTCGTCGGCGGTGAAGAAAAACAGGAGCTTGCTGCCGTCAAAGGCGCACTCGGCGCTTACCAGCTGCATATCCAGCCCCAGGTGGCGGATTTTTTCCAGGCAGACCCCGAAGGCCTTGGCCTCCTTGGCCCGGTTGTCGGCGGCGATTTTCTCGTCCTGGGCCGTTGCCAGCCGCAGCACCGGCCGCAAAGGCGCCACCACCTCCCGCTGGGAAATCATATGGTTTCCGGCGGTGCAGTAGCCGTACTCCGCCCCCCGGGCGGTGTCGATGATCACATGGTCTCCGGCGTGACAGGTAAGGCCTGCCGGGTCAAAATAATATACCTTCTGCCCGGGGCGGAACTGGATGTCCACCACTTCCACCGGAGCCTGGGCAGTTACTTCTACTTGTTCTTCCATGAAAAACTCCTTCTTGGGGTTCATCCCAGCTCCCACAGGAGCCAGCCGCAGACAGCGCCCACGGACACATTGCCCTGGGCATACTGCACCGCCTTTTTCAGCCGGGCGATTCCCCGATTTATTTTCTCTGCGGAGCACTGGGTCACCGCAGTGTGGCTATGGATTCCGGGCATCCCGGATTTTTCCAGCAGGGCCTCCCCCAGAAGGGTCTGCCACTGCTCCAATTCTTCAATCAGCTGCTCCCGCTTCCACCGCTCCATGGGGGAGAGCACCTGCAAAAGTCCTAAGTTGTCTCCCCGGGCGAAGCTGTCCAAAAAGCCCTGGGTCTGGGGGGACTGGGTATTCTCTCCCGCAAGAAGCTCCATGGCCTGTCCCAGAAAGCCCCCGCTTCTTACCATGGCTGCCGCCACAGAATCGGAAGAGGCTTCCGGGTGGGCTTCCTGCAGAGCCTTTTTCAGCACCGGCTCCGGCAGGTTCCCCATGGCCAGAGCCACGCCCCGGGAGCGGATGGTGGGCAGCAGCTTTTCCGGGTTGTCGGTGAGCAGCAGGAACACGCCGTATTCCGGCGGCTCCTCCAGCACCTTCAGAAGGGCGTTCTGCCCGGGGATGCCCATGTCCTGTCCTCTGGGGAAGAGGTAAATCTTCCGCTTCCCCTCGTTGGGGAGGATGAACATATCCTCCCGGGCGCTGCGGATTAAATCCACCGGGACGGTTTTCTTCTCCGGGTCGTCAACGGTAATAAAGTCGGGGTGCACCCCCGCCATCACCTTCCGGCAGCTGTGGCACATAAGGCAGGGCTTATCCTCCGATTCACACAAGGCTGCCGCCGCCAGAAGTCTTGCCAGGGTGTGCTTTCCCGAGCCTTTCGGGCCGGAAATGAGGTAAAAATGGGAAATATGTCCTTTTTTCAGGCTGTTTTCCAGGTTTTCCTTCAGCCTTTCGTTTCCCAGCAGCGAATCAAAACCCATACTTTATTAACCCCACAGGGCGGAGAGCATGGGGATGACCTGCTTCTTCCGGCTCATCACATGGGGCAAAAATACGGTGTTCCCCTTGGGAGCCACGCCGAAGGCCTGCTGAATGGTGTCGTCGTCTCCCAGGTAGATGAGCTGGGAGCCTTCCAGCAGCACGTCCGTCAGCATGAGAATCATGATGGAGAGCTTCTTCTCCTCCACGTTCTTCTCCATCAGCTTCAGGAACTCCTCCTTCCGCTCCAGCATCCGGGGGCTGTCCATACAGGTGACCTGGGCCACCGCCAGATTGTGTCCGGCAATGTGGAACTCCTTGTAGTCGGCAAAAATCAAATCCTGAGCGGTGCGGTGCTCCAAAGAGGCGGAGAAAATCTGCTTTCCCAGCTCCTCCAGGGACACATTGGCGATTCTTGCCATCCGCTCGGCGGTGCGTCTGTCCCGGTCGGTGCAGGTGGGGGACTTGAACATGACTGTGTCGGACAAAATAGCCGCCGCCATCATGCCTGCCATCTTCTCCGAGGGCATGAGACCTCTGTCCTGGAACATACTGGCGATGATGGTATTGGTGGAGCCTACCGGCTCGTTCCGGACGTAAATGGGGTTGGCGGTCTGGATGTCTGCCAGGCGGTGGTGGTCGATGATGGCCAGAATCTCCGCCTCCTCCAGGCCGGGGACGGACTGGGCCGCCTCGTTGTGGTCCACCAGAACCACCCGCTTCCGCCGGGGACGGAGCAAATGGTACCGGGTGAGGACACCCGCCACATGGTCATTCTCGTCCAGAATGGGGTAGCAGGACTCTCTGTGCTTCAGCACCTGCTCCCGCACCTCGTCCACCCGGTCCTCCAGGTGGAAGCACACAAGGCCGGTGGTGCGGCAGATCCGGCTCACCGGGGCGGACTGGAAGATGAGCCGTGCCGCCCGGTAGGCGTCGAAGGGGGTGGAGATGATGCAGGTGGTGGTGGGGAAATTCCGCAGTTCCTCGGGAAGCTCCGCCTGACACAGCACCAGGCAGTTCACATTCATCTCCAAAGCCCGGCGGATCATATCCGGCTGGTGTCCGCACAGGACGATGGAATTGGGGGTATTGAACAGGAGATTCTCCCGGCTCTGGGGCAGGGCAATGGTTACCTCACCTGCTACCATGTCGGTATTTTCTCCCGCCTCGTTGAGAATCTTTCCCTCCAGCACGGAGAGAATGTTGAAAAGGGGCACGGCATCCAGCTCTCCTGCCATGGTCTGCTCCATGTTGTAGCTGGCCACGTTCTCCCGGGAGAGCATACCGTACAGGGTGCCGTCCTCATTGGCTACGGGGACGGAGGAGATGTTCTTCTGCTCCTGGAGCACCCCCCAGGCTCTTCCCACCGTGACCCCGGCGCTGAGCACCGGCGGGGTGTCAAAATCCAGATCCTGCACCTGGGTGTGCATATCCCGAATCCGCTTGGGGGGCTGGAATCCGAACAAATCCAGCACGATCTGGGTTTCGTCGGACACATGGCCCAGGCAGGCGGCCTCGTACTCCCGATCTCCCACGGCGTTCCGCAGGGCGGCGTAGGCCATGGCCGCCACAATGGAGTCGGTGTCCGGGTTCCGATGCCCGGTTACGTAAATGGGATCCATAGGTTCCTCCTTAATCTCCGGCGCCCGGGGTAATCTCGCCTGCCAGATTCCGGGCAAACAACGCTTTAATCTCCTGGGGATTCATGTCCTGACCCAGGGCCCACATAAGCTTGGTCATGGCGGCCTCGGAGGTCATGTCCCGGCCCTGAATGACACCCAGCTCCAGAAGCCGGTTGCCCACCTGGTAGACCCTGAGGTCTGAGCTGTCGTAAAGGCACTGGGTGGTGACCACCACGGAGATGCCCCGCTTCACCGCCCGGCGGATGCCGGAAAGACCCCGGTTCAGCACGTTCACGCCCCCCAGGCCAAAGGCTTCGATGACGATGCCCCGGTAGCCCATATCCCCCAGGGCGTCAAACAGCTCCTCCCGCAGGCCCGGGGTGAGCTTCAGCAAAAATACATCCTGGCTTACCTGGTCTTTCAGCTCCGGCTCTCCGGAAAACACCGGAAGCACCTGCCGGTTTACCATGAGCCCCTCGTGGGTCACCCGGGCGGCGTAGCTGGCATTGATGCTCTCAAAGGCGGAAAATCCGGAGGCCCGGACTTTCACCCCCCGGCAGCCCAGCATCACCTTCCGGTCAAAGGCCAGAAACACGCCGGGGCAGCCGGAAGCTGCCATGGCAAAGGCGGTGCGCAGGTTATTCGGCGCATCGGACAAAAGCTCTCCGATGGGCAGCTGGGAGCCGGTGAATACCACCGGCAGGTTGATGTTCGGCAGCATAAAGGTCACGGCGGAGGCGGTGTAGGCCATGGTGTCGGTGCCGTGGGATACTACGATACCGTCGTATTTTGTGCGGTTGGCATAGATGGCTCTTGCCAGCTGCTGCCACTCCTCCGGGCGGATGTTGGAGGAGTCCAGACACATCACGTCCTCCACCGCCACCTGATAATAGGTTCGCAGCTGCTCCAGCTGCCCAGCCAGCTGCCGGGAGCCATGGGGCTCCAGCCCCTCCTCCCCGGCGGCACAGGCAATGGTTCCACCGGTGGTCAGCAGCAGAATTTTCTTCATGGAACTCATAAACGCCTCCAGATTCAGGCCATAGTGATTCATATTGCATTATACCCTGAAAAGGGGAAAATAGCAAGTACAGTATGTAAATAAAGACGGCGGGCAGTGCCCGCAGACGATTTCGCACGATAGCTTTCAGCAAATCGTTACTTCCCTGACCCGCCCGGTATCGTTACTGCCCCAAAAGCCCAAGCGCCGCACCAAAGGCTCCCTTGTCAAAGGGAGCTGGCAAAAATCTTTGATTTTTGACTGAGGGATTCTACAGCAGGCACTTTCTAAAAGCACAGACCTATGTGGCAAGGTACAAGCCCGATAGCTCCCTCCGGGAGGGAGCTGTCACCGCAGGTGACTGAGGGAGCCAGCGGGCGGTGGGGTTTCGGTTTGCTGGGGGGTGGTACGTGATAGAGGTTATCAGAACCCCTGGGGAGGTACCAACCCTTACAGTCCAACAGGCCATGCGCCCGCTGGCTCCCTCCGTCTTGGGGCTGCGCCCCAAGCCACCTCCCTCCCGGAGGGAGGTATAAACGAAGCCCTTCTGCATGGTAACGATACCGGGCGGGTCAGGGAAAAACGAGCAGTAGAAAGCCGCCGTGCGAAATTGTCAGCGGCGACTCGCCGCCGATACCGGGCGGGTCAGGGAAGTGACGAGTAGTAGAAAGCCGCCGTGCGAAAGTGCCTCCGGGGGCACCCCGGCGCCGGTTTTTTTGAGGGGGAGATTTCCGCTTTTGGGATTGCTTTTTCCCTGGGGGTGATGTAGAATAATCGGTAGGAAAACCCATTTTGAAAATTCTTTTTCAGGAGGCTTCTTATGAATGTTTTGGTTACCGGCGGCGCCGGGTATATCGGCTCTCATACCTGCGTGGAGCTGCTGAACAGCGGCTACGGTGTGGTGGTCATCGACAATCTGTGCAATTCCAACCCCAAGAGCCTGGACAGAGTCCGGGAGCTGACGGATAAGGAGCTGACCTTCTATGAAGGGGATGTGCGGGATGAGGCTCTGCTGAAGAAGATTTTTGCAGAGAACGACATCGGCTGCGTCATCCACTTTGCAGGCCTGAAGGCCGTGGGCGAGAGCGTTTCCATCCCCTGGAAGTACTATGACAACAACCTGAATTCCACCCTGGTGCTTACCAAGGTGATGAAGGAAGTGGGGATGATGAACATTATCTTCTCCTCCTCCGCCACGGTCTACACTGCCGACAACGAGATGCCTCTGCGGGAGACAAGCCGCACCGGCGGCTGCACCAACCCCTACGGCTGGACCAAGTACATGACCGAGGTGATTCTCTCCGATATGTCCAAGGCTGAGAAGGATTGGTCTGTGGTGCTGCTGCGGTACTTCAATCCCATCGGTGCCCACCCCTCCGGACGGATGGGTGAGGACCCCCGGGGTATCCCCAACAACCTGATGCCCTACATCACCCAGGTGGCTGTGGGCCGTCGGGAAAAGCTGAGCGTTTACGGCAACGACTACCCCACCCACGACGGCACCGGCGTCCGGGACTACATCCATGTGGTGGACCTGGCCAAGGGTCATGTGGCTGCGGTGGACTATGCCTGCAAACACAAGGGCTGTGAGGTGTTCAACCTGGGCACCGGCGTAGGCTACAGCGTGCTGGACATGGTCAACACCTTCCGGGAGGTCAACCAGGTGGAGCTGCCCTATGTGATTGCACCCCGCCGCCCCGGCGACATCGCCACCTGCTACGCAGACCCCACCAAGAGCCGGGAGGTTCTGGGCTGGACTGCTCAGCACGACCTGGCAGATATGTGCCGGGACTCCTGGAACTGGCAGAAGAACAACCCCATGGGCTACGGCGAATAAAGCATGTTCACCCCCCGGAAACACTTCCGGGGGGTGTGATTTTGGAGGGAAGGATATGAAAACAGGACTGGTACTGGAGGGCGGCGCCATGCGGGGGATGTATACCGCCGGGGTGTTGGATACCTTCCTGGAAGGGGGAATCCGGGTAGATGCCGTGGTAGGGGTTTCCGCCGGGGCTTTGTTCGGGGTCAATTACCTGTCCGGGCAAAAGGGCCGGGTCATCCGCTATAACAAGCGGTTCAACGCTGACAAAGCCTATATGGGCCTGCGGCCCCTTCTCCGGGAGGGAAACCTGATCAGCACCCACTATGCCTATGAGCGGGTGCCCCGGGAGCTGGACCCTTTTGACGATGAAACCTTCCAGGCCTCCGGCGTCCCCTTTTACGCCGTGGTCACGAACACCGCCACCGGGGAGCCGGAATATGTACGAATCCAAAGTGCTTTTGCCCAGATGGATGTCCTCCGGGCCTCCGGCTCCATGCCCTTCGTGTCCCACCCGGTGAAAATCGGGGACCGGGAATACCTGGACGGGGGCATCGGGGACAGCATACCTTTTGAGTGGATGCACAGCCAGGGCTATGAAAAGTTAGTGGTAGTCCTGACCCAGGACAAAACCTACCGCAAAGGCCCCATGCCCCGGCTTCCCCTGAAGCTGTTGCAGCGCCGCTACCCCCAAATCGCCCGGCAGCTCCGGCACCGTCACGAAACCTATAACCAAGACCTGGATCTTCTTGCCCAATGGGAAAGGGAAGGCAAAGCCTATGTCATCCGCCCCTCAGAGCCTATCCAGATCCACCGCACAGAACGAGACCCTCAGAAGCTCCAACAGGTCTACGACCTGGGCGTATCTGACTGCCGGAAGGCTTTGCCCCGGCTAAGGGAATATCTGAATCTGTGAAAAACCCAGCCCGGACTTTTTGTCCGGGCTGGGGCCTTTCGGAATAAAGTCAGTTCCTTTTGATGCAACAACTCCTGCCATCACACGACACCGCTTCCGGAGCCGGGGGCGTTTTTTTGTTTTGGCGACATTTTTCAGAGGATAAAACGCAGGAAATCAACAGCATATAAGCACGCTTCATTTTTTATTCATCAAGCTTGGACAAAACCTGCCCGATTCGTGTTACAAGTGGCACTACCAACGCATTTCCCATGCAGAAATATCGCATTTTTTCCGGCATTCCAGTATCCGTCCACCCATCCGGGAAACCGTTCAATCGCTCGCACTCCAGCGGTGTCAGTGTACGCAAACGTCCGGTCATAGAATCGACAACAACATGAGAAGTCCGCCCCACTTGGGATTCGGAGGTCAGGATGGTCCGTGACGGCATATCCAGAGGATCAGGGAATCGGACTGCACCCTCAGAGAAATGGTAGATACTGCCATCTTTCCTTCGTCGCCGTTCCTGTTTCGCACCTTTTGCATACAGCCATCTCTTCATGTCCTGTTCTTTAAGAAAATAATGTTCATCCAAAGAGCCTGTTTCTAAAATAGTCTTGATGGGAATGGCTTTTTCACACCTTGGCCAGACATTCACGGAGTAAATTCTTCCGTTCATCATCACGCCGGCATTGAAAAAATATACTTTTTGGAGATTGGAGAGCGTTGGAATGTCAGCGTATACCATTTCGTCTATCCAACTTTCTAAATATTCTCTGCTGTGTCCTTCCGTGGGAAATGCTTTGGCAAGAATACCTGCTCCCATCACTTGTCGGTGCATCATCTTGATACCCTTGACACAAAGCGCATCCGCAAACTCCCGATATACTGATGTAGTATTGTGGTATGCCAGGATAAAAGTTCTTCTTCGTCGCTGGGCTTGACCATATTCGGCGGCGTTAACAACACGCCATTCTACCGCATAACCATTTTCATATAAGCAACGGAGAATAATAGAAAAATCTCTTCCACATTGTTTGGCAGGAGAGCGGATTATCCTATCCACATTTTCCAAAAGAATATATTTCGGCCTTTTTTCTCTGACAATATCATGGATATGCCACCAAAGAGTCCCTTTGCTTCCTTCGATGCCAAGAGCGTTCTTTTTCATGATAGAATAGTCCTGGCAGGGAAATCCACCAACCAGCAAATCGTGTTCAGGCACCTGTGCCTTAGCTGTAGCTATATCTTGGCATACGATATTTTTTCCGTTTCCAAAGTGAGAAATGTAACACGCAAAGGCATCCTGTTCCCGCATAGATGGTTCCCACTGATTTGCCCATATTGTTTTGAATTTTTTAGATGCCGACTCCAATCCAAGGCGAAACCCGCCTACACCAGCAAATAATTCCACAGTTTTAATCTCATTCATTGTTATTTACCTGCATTTTTCAAAATGCAAATAGAAGCCTTGACTGTATTTTTCCAATTTACCGAAATCCTGTTTCTGGGGAATGGGCTGTGCACTTTAAATCGCCTTATTAGCACTCGTAGATTTGCTCTGTACACTTTCGAATTACACTAACCGGATTAACATTTCCTCCAATGGCAAAAACATACCCGGCCATACCTACTTTTCCTTTATTTGTTCCAAAATATAGCTGTTATTCAACCAGAAGCATTGTTTTGTCATCATTCTTCCATCCGGTAATGGTAATTTATCCGCACCATTTTCCCCATGGGGGCGGACATGGGCCACACGGTTTTCCGTTTTTTTAGGGAGGTTGTTCCGGACTCCCCGGGGCGTAGAAATCAGGTGTACACCGCTGCGGATAACCGAAACAGTCCGTTCCCACACCTTACGCACCTCATCCAAATCCCCATTGGGAATATTCCAGAACATTGCTCGATTGAATATATACTCCCCATCATCCCGCTCTTGAAATATCACAAACAGAAATTTCGTGGGAGCCAGACACATATACAACTCAGACTCCTCCCAAACCGTTTCCTGGCTCAGGTGAATAAAATCGAAAGTCGGAAAAGACATACTTTCTTTAATCTTTCCATTGCGTTGCACCCGAATGGTCTTTGGCACAATCCCCGCCTTCTGAAACTCCTCTGTGTGGGTGATTTTCCCCTTAACGCCCAGTATCTTGGCTAAAAGAAGTTCGTTGGCATTCTTGGCCAATCTGTTAATATGGTAGTGTTCTTGAAGTTGCGACAAGGTCTTTCCGTAATAAGGCATCAGTTGTTGAAGAACACACTCCTCAAAGGAATGATGTTGAAGCCTATGCAAGCCTTTGATTACGTACTCACTTTCTTCACTGCCAAAAATGTACTTATTGAGAATCTGGGTCATGTAAGAAGCCTTAAGAGAATAGGCTCGCTGTTTTGCCGGAACAGATGAAAAGGGCTGCTGACGAACGCTGGAGGCATTTGCACCTTTTGTACAAGCCGACAGATACATTGTATCCCCCTCGGACAATTCATGGGCTCGTCCACTTCGCACTTTTTCCATTATCATTTCCCAGTCGTGTTCAATAATTGCCAAATCCTCCTCAGGAAAGCTGAACAAAACCGCCTCATCAATTTTGAATTCTCCTTTGGGCTTGCCAGGGAGATGCTCATAGGACATAAGCAACATGGTGTTGCATTTATGCCAAAAGGCACTCGTTTGAAATGTGCGGTCGTATTCCTCCATATAGTTGATGATATTACAAACCAGGCGCTCTTTTGCGCGGATTCCATTTTTGTTGCGCAGATACGGAGTGACCTTCAATTCCACGCCCGCTTCCGGAAAGTCAGGCTCCGACTCGGAGTTGGGAGTATAACCAAACCAACTTTCTTCAATAACTGTTCCGATGGCACCTTTTCCAGTTGCCAATCGACCAGTTTTATCGATTTCGCCCAGGGGAATACCTATGGCTGCTCTTCCTCGCTCCAGTACGGATTCTTTCGTGGTATATTTCGTGCCTTCCATTTTCCCAACTCCTTCTGATAGATCTTTAATATAACCACGGGTCCTGCTCTTTGCAGAGCAAGACCCGTGGATAAGTTCCCAGTTTTTGATATAGCTTACTTCTCTTCAGCTATTATCGTATCCAGAACTTTACCCATTCTGGTTATCATCGGTACAACCAAGGCATTCCCCATACAGAAATAACGCATTCTGTCGGGCATTCCTGTATTGGTCCATTCATCATCAAATCCCTGGAGCCGTTCAGCCTCCACAGGGGTCAGAAGACGTAGTCTGAGCGTACCAGGATCGCAGACTACATGGGTGGAGCGGTTCAAGGTAGATTCGCTGGTCAGCATTGTTCGCCCCGGCCTATCTCCAGGGTCAGGAAATGCAATAGGCCCTTCGGAAAATACATATTCATGCCCGTCAGCAGTTCTTCTGGGTATCTTTTTTGCCCCTTTCAGGTAAACCCATTTTGACATCTTGTCATCGGAAATATAGTATTTCTCGTTAGCGTGATGTTCCAGAATTGTCCCCAAAAGAATGGGTTCTTCCTCTTTCTCTGTAACTTTTGCCGTGTAGATTGTACCTTCAGACATATAACCGGCGTTCTCAAAAGCGAAAGCAAAGTTATCGCTGACATCCACGATATCACTGCTTATTGGTTTTTTTGTAATTTTTCCTGCGTCCAATATGGGAAAAGCCTTCGCCATCAGTCCCACATTGTTTATGACTCTTTCAGCAGACTCACCGGCCATTCTTTTGCCATATTCCGTGTCATTCCGATAGGCAAAAATAAAGGTTCTGCGCCTGCGTTGAGCTGCTCCGTATTGTGCTGCATTTACCACTCTCCATTCTGCGCTGTATCCCAGTTCAGTAAGGCAAGCTAAAATCACGCCAAAATCACGACCACGCTGCTTAGCCGGAGACTTTAATAACCTATCCACATTTTCCAGGACACAAAAAGGTGCTTTTTTGGCCATCAGAGTATCTCTTATCTGCCACCATAGAACACCTTTTTTTCCTTCAATCCCTTTTGCAGATGCCAAGGTATGTGCAACGCTATAATCCTGGCATGGGAATCCGCCCACAAGCAATGTGTGATCAGGAATGGATTTTTTATCCATTATACTAATATCTTCTCCGGTATGATACTCTCCCCTTAAATCCCTGCTGTCACCAAAGTGTTGTACATAGCAATCATGCGCCCATTGTGTCTTTGCACCTGGTTCCCATTGGGAAAACCAGGTGGTGGCCCATCCTGTGTTTAGTCGATCAAATCCCAGACGGAATCCGCCGACCCCTGCGAATAACTCGCAAATTGTTTTTTGCATAAAGTCCTCCTTTGGCTGTCATGCAGCCAACTCACTTATTTCGGGTAGGTTGAGCATAGCTCGTGTTAGCACCGACAGCCGCCGGATCATAAATCCTACCCAGAATATTATACAATTTTTGTTGAGGAAAATCAACAATAGGTATGTGATTGGTAGAAAGAGGACCATTGCGTTTACAGCCCGTGAAAAACCCGAAAACAGAACTTAGCTGTGGTGTGGTTGCTCTGCATATTCAAGCTGATTTGCTTTAATAAACATAAAATTCCGCATTGAATCTCTTTTGGCACATATCCGCTGTGGGGGTGTATTTTACACACTCCACAAGGGCAAAGAACACCCCCGGTCTTCTGACCGGGGGCGATTTTTGTGATTAGCCGAATACGCTCAGCAGGAAGCCTGCGGCGATGGCGGAGCCGATGACGCCGGCCACGTTGGGGCCCATGGCGTGCATCAGCAGGAAGTTGGAGGGGTTGGCCTTCTGGCCTTCCAGGTTGGACACCCGGGCGGCCATGGGCACGGCGGACACACCGGCGGAGCCGATGAGGGGGTTGACCTTGCCGCCGGTGAGCTTGCACATCACCACGCCGCCCAGCATACCGCCGGCGGTGGACAGCAGGAAGGCCACCACGCCCAGCACCACGATCATCAGGGTCTGGGGAGTCAGGAAGGTGGAGCCTACCATGGTAGCGCCCACGGCGGTGGACAGCAGGATAGTGATCGTGTTCATCATGGCGTTCTGCACGGTGTCGGACAGACGGTCGGTGACGCCGGTCTCCTTCAGCAGGTTACCCAGCATCAGGCAGCCAATCAGGGGAGCGGTATCCGGCAGGAGCAGGGCTACAAAGATGGTAACCACGATGGGGAACACAATCTTCTCGGTCTTGGACACATTCCGGGTCTGGACCATCTTGATCTTTCTCTGCTCGGGGGTGGACAGCAGCTTCATCACAGGGGGCTGAATCATGGGAATCAGCGCCATGTAGGAGTAGGCCGCCACGGCGATGGCGCCCAACAGATGGGGAGCCAACTGCGTGGTGAGGAAGATAGCGGTGGGGCCGTCGGCGCCGCCGATGATACCGATGGAAGCGCCCTCGGGGCCGGTGAAGCCCAGGAGAACCGCGCCGAAGAAGGCGGCGAACACGCCCAGCTGAGCGGCAGCGCCCAGCAGCAGGCTTTTGGGGTTGGACAGCAGGGGGCCAAAGTCCGTCATGGCACCCACGCCCATGAAAATCAGGCAGGGATACAGGCTGGTCTTGACGCCGATATAGAAGATGTCCAGCAGGCCGCCTTCCCGCATGATGGTGCCGTAGCTGTGGTAAGCGGCGTTGCCCTCTTCCATGAAGGCGTCCCACAGCTCCTGATGGTACAGACCTGCACCGGGCAGGTTGGTCAGCAGACACCCGAAGGCGATGCCCACCAGCAGCAGCGGCTCAAACTTCTTCACAATGCCCAGGTACAAAAGGACACAGGCAATCACCAGCATAATAAGATTCTGCCAGCCGCCGGTGGAGAACCCTGCGAAGATCCGGGCGAAGCCGGAATCGTTCCACAGGTTCAGTAAGATTTCACCAATATCGATCATGGGAGTGCCTCCTTAACCGATAACCACCAGAGGAGCGCCGGTATCCACCGTGGCGCCCTTGGCAGCCAGAACCTGGGTAACGGTACCGGCCTTGGGAGCCAGGATTTCATTTTCCATCTTCATGGCTTCCAGGACGCACAGAACGGCGCCCTCGGCAACCTTCTGGCCCTGGGTCACATTCACCTTCAGAATCGTGCCGGGCATGGGAGCGTTCACGGCCTCACCGGCGCCGGTAACCACGGGAGCTGCGGCGGCATCGGGAGCGGCGGGGGCAGCAGCGGCAGGAGCGGCAGCGGGAGCAGCCGGAGCGGAGGGAACAATGGCCTCGTACTCGTCCAGGAGCATGGCCTTGCCGGCCTCCACCTCTACCTCATAGGTGCGGCCATTGAGGGTTACTTTGTATTTCATAGTTATTTGACCTCCTTAATGGAAATGAAGCGCAGCTCGTTGAGGGGCTTGCCCATCTTGTCGGCCACGATGGCCATGAGCATGGCGGCAGTTTTGGGGGGAACATCATACAGCTTCACATCGCCGGCGGTACCGGGCGCGGTGGGGGCCGGTGCAGCAGGGGCAGCGGGAGCCTCCTCGGCAGGCTGGGCAGCCTTCTTGGCGTCCTTCATGGTGAAGATCTTGCTCATGGCGATAACCACCGCCATGAGAAGAATCAGGCCGAAGAAAACCACAATATAGCCCAGAACCGCAACGATGCCGGCGTCCAGAATGCCGATGCTGTCCAAAGTAGAACTCAGCATACCAGTCCCTCCTTAGGCTTCCACGATGGAGTAGGTGGCGGTGTTCTCTTCCTTCTCCTTCCGCTCCTGGAAGAACTTCTCAGCCAGGTTGGGGAAGGCAATGTAGGACAGCACATCCTCGTCGGAACGGGCCACGCCCTCCAGCTGCTTGCGGGTCTTGTCCACCACAGGCTCCAGGGTGTCGGCATAGCGGCCGGTTATGGGCTTCTCGTCGCCCAGAATCTTCTTCTGGATTTCGGGATTGATGGGAGCGGGGGTGGTGCCGTACTCGCCCCGGCAGTAGGCCTTGATTTCCTTGGAGACGGTCTTGTACCGCTCGCCGTCCAGAACGTTCCGCACAGCCTGTACGCCAACCATCTGGGAGGTGGGGGTCACCAGGGGAGGATAGCCCAGGTCGGCACGGACCTTGGGGGTCTCCAGCAGAGCCTCGTCGAACCGGTCCAGAGCGTTCATCTGCTTCAGCTGGCTCAAAAGGTTAGACAGCATGCCGCCGGGCACCTGGTAGGTCAGGCACTGGGTATCGGTAGTCAGGGACTTGGGCATGAGGGTGCCGTCCTTGATGTACTCGTCCCGGACGCCCTTGAAGTAGTCGGCAATCTTCTTGGTGCAGGCATCGTCCAGATCCACCTCATAGCCCAGCTGCCGCAGAGCGTAAGCCATGGTCTCGGTGGCGGGCTGAGAGGTGCCGCCGGAGAAGGGAGAGATGGCGGTGTCGATGATGTCCACGCCGGCTTCCACAGCCTTCAGGTAGGTCATGAAGGCCAGGCCCGTGGTGGAGTGGGTGTGCAGGTCGATGGGCAGGTCCACGGCGTCCTTGATGGCGGAAACCAGGTCATAGGCTTCCTTGGGGCCCATGATGCCGGCCATGTCCTTGATGCAGATGGTCTTGGCGCCCATTTCCTTCAGTTCCTTCACCATTTCCACATACTTCTTGTGGGTGTGGACAGGGGAGGTGGTGTAGGAGATGGTGCCGGAGGCGATGGCACCGGCCTTGTTGGTGGCTTCCATGGCAACCTTCATGTTCTTCACGTCGTTCAGGGCGTCGAAGATACGGATGACATCCATGCCGTTTTCCACAGCCTTGGTGACGAAGAGCTTCACAAAGTCATCGGGATAGTGGGAGTAGCCCAGTACGTTCTGGCCCCGGAGCAGCATCTGCAGCTTGGTGTTGGGCATCTTGGCCCGGATCTTCCGCAGCCGCTCCCAGGGGTCTTCGTGCAGGTAGCGCAGGCACACGTCGAAGGTGGCACCGCCCCAGCACTCTGCGGCATAGTAGCCTGCCTTGTCGATGGTTTCCAGCATGGGCTCGAACTTATCGTAGGGCAGACGGGTGGCAATGAGGGACTGGTTTGCGTCACGCAAAACAGTTTCCACAAACTGAACTTTTTTTGCCATTGTTGAATAACCTCCGTTAGGAATATTTTACAGGGCTGCAAAGGGGAAACTATCCCGAAAGCAGTCGGAATAATGATTTTCTCCCCGAAAAAAGAAAGCTCCTTCCGGGGATAAAAGGGGTGGTGAAAGCCGGAATAAAATGGTTTAGCCCAACCCCCACCAACTAAATAATAGCACAAGCATTTCCATAAGTAAATACAAAATCTGCAAAAATGTTACAAAATTATGATAGGGTGTCCGGGGGAAAATTCAAAATATTTTCATTGATTTTTGCAAAAAAATCGTGTATGATAAATTTGCAAAGTTTGGATACCTTTGGGCTTTTTGCCGGTGGGCCGGAAGCCCTTTGGTGTGGCAACATCTTAATTGAAAGAGGTATATACTATGGCAACGATTGATCTGAGCAAGTATGGCATCACCGGTGCAACCGAAATCGTTCACAACCCCTCTTATGAGGAGCTGTTTGCAGCCGAGACCGACCCCTCTCTGGAAGGTTTCGACAAGGGTCAGGTAACCGAGCTGGGCGCCGTCAATGTTATGACCGGCATCTACACCGGCCGTTCCCCCAAGGACAAGTTCATCGTCATGGACGAGACTTCCAAGGACACTGTGTGGTGGACCTCCGATGAGTTCAAGAACGACAACAAGCCCGCTTCCCAGGAAGCCTGGAAGGCCTGCAAGGAGCTGGCTCTGAAGGAGCTGTCCGGCAAGAAGCTGTACGTAATGGACGTGTTCTGCGGTGCCAACCACGACACCCGCATGGCTATCCGCTTCATCATGGAAGTGGCATGGCAGGCACACTTCGTAAAGAACATGTTCATCACCCCCTCCGCTGAGGAGCTGGCCAACTTCCAGCCCGACTTCGTCTGCTACAACGCCTCCAAGGCCAAGGTAGCCAACTACAAGGAGCTGGGCCTGAACTCCGAGACTGCCGTTATCTTCAACCTGACCGACCGGGAGCAGATCATCCTGAACACCTGGTACGGCGGCGAGATGAAGAAGGGCATGTTCTCCATGATGAACTACTTCCTGCCCCTGAAGGGCATGGCTTCCATGCACTGCTCCGCCAACACCGACATGAACGGCGAGAACACCGCTCTGTTCT
>ERZ1643251.554-NODE-554-length-52508-cov-10.500562_pt1 | contig 52508 bp, 60 predicted proteins | sample MGYA00579261_ERZ1643251 | MGnify/ENA primary metagenome ERZ1643251 (study PRJEB29033, sample SAMEA4952267) | chicken gut metagenome | biome: Broiler Chicken; feature: Gastrointestinal Tract; material: Caecum | place: Ireland | collected 2018 | study: Broiler...
CATTCTACATTGTTGTTGCATCAAATGTAAGCCTTGACCAATTAAATGATATGACTCAAACACCATTCAACATCAATGTTTTGATTGACCAAACGGCTTAAAACGCTTTAAAGATTAAAAAAAATGGCGAACAGCCATTTTTTTATTTGTATAAACCACAAAAAAATGCTAAAATAATTGCATGGAAAATCAAGCGGCAGAAGGCGAAATTCTCACAAAAAAGCCTGAGCCAAAAAAACAGAAGAAAGAATTGACGCCAAAACAAATATTTTATATTGTTTTGGATGTTATTTTGTTTCCTATCTTAATTTTTGCAACATTTTTTTCACTTTCTTTAATTATCACGCGTGCCACAAAAGGCGTTCCAATGGTGTTTGATTACGCCATGGTTGTTATCTCTTCCGGAAGCATGAAAGACGCTGGGTTTGATGTTGGAACTAAGGCGTTCATAAAATCACAGCCAATTGAAGAATATCAAGTTGGCGACTACATCGCGTTTTATGACTATATCGATCCTAACTGTCCAACGCCTCCAACCGTTGCAAATGGTGTTACGCCAACCGACAGCCCAAAACAAAATCGCATTGTGTTTCATGAGGTTATTGAAATAGTCACCGATGCAAACGGCAACTTATGGTATAGAACAAAAGGCACAAACAATCCAAGCGCAGACAGAAACATAATTTATCAGGATTATGTTATTGGCGAGTATGTGGCTGATGGCAACTTTATCACATCAATATTTGACTTCCTCACCTCCACTGTTGGAATTTTGGTGTTGATTGCCCTGCCTTGCACGATAATTTTGTTTAGAGATTGTTACGAACTGATTAACCTTGCTTTCATCTATCACGACCAGAAAAAATACGAAAAACAACAGGCAAAAATGGAAAACAAAATGCTTGAAGATGCAGAAAAAATGCAGCAGGAAATTAACCCAGAGCAAAACCAAGTCCAACCAAAGAAAAAATCATCTAAGAAACAGAATGACAAGGAGACATCATGAAAAAGTTTTATATAACCACACCTATTTACTACCCAAGCAACAAACTTACTCTTGGAAATTGCTACACAACTGTTTTGTGCGACAGCATAGCAAGGTTTCACCGTGCACTTGGCTATGATGTGTTTTTCTTGACAGGCACAGACGAACACGGCCAAAAAATAGCAAAAATTGCAAGTGCGAAAAACATGAAAGAAATTGACTATCTCAACGAGATTGTTGCCGACACAAAAAAATTGTGGGAACTTTTAAACATCTCATATGACAAATTCATCCGCACAACTGACGACTACCATGTAAAAGCGGTTCAAAAAATCTTCAACAAACTCTATGAAAATGGAGATATATATAAAGCAATTTACAAGGGTAAATATTGCGTTCCGTGCGAATCTTTTTGGAGTGAAGAGCAACTGGTGGACGGCAAATGCCCTGACTGTGGCAGAGAAGTTATTGACGCAGACGAAGAATGCTATTTCTTCAAACTTTCAAAATATGAGGATAGACTTAAAAAACTTTATGAAGAGGGCCGCAATTTCCTTTTGCCAGAAAGCCGCGCAAACGAAATGATAAACAACTTTTTTAACAAAGGCTTAAAGGATTTGTGCGTTTCTCGCAAAACAGTTAAATGGGGCGTTCCAGTTGAGTTTGACAATCAGCAAACCATATATGTTTGGGTGGACGCGCTTTCAAACTATATCACCGCACTTGGATATATGAGCGAAGACGAAACCAACTTTAAAAAATATTGGCCAGCAGATGTTCATGTAGTGGGCAAAGAAATCGTGCGCTTCCACGCCATAATTTGGCCTGCAATTTTGATGTCGCTTGGTCTTCCCCTTCCAAAACTCATATTTGGGCATGGTTGGTTGGTTTTTGGTGGCGGCAAACTCAGCAAAAGTAAGGGCGTAGATAAAAAAGAAGTGATTGACCCACGCATTTTAAGCGCAAGATACACCGCCGATTCAGTTAGAAACTTTTTGATTGGCGAAATCTCATTTGGTCAAGACGGCCCTTATTCGCAGGAACTGTTCCTAAATTCTTTCAATGGCATATTGGCAAACAAGGTTGGCAACATCTCTTCAAGGCTGATTGGCATGCTTTGTAAATATAATGGCGGCGTTGTAAATGCAGACATTAAAACTCTGCCAGAGGACGAAATTTTCGTTGCAAAAATTAAAGAACTTAAAGCCGACAGCATTCAAAAAATTAAAGAATTAAAGCCAACTTTAAGTTACAAATCCGCTTTAAGAATTATTGACGAATGCAATATGTATATTGATGGCAACAAGCCTTGGGAACTTGCTAAACAAGAGGACGGCGCTCAACGCATCAACACAATTTTGTATTATGCGTGCCAGGCAATGCTTGAAGCCTACACCCTGCTTGACGCTTTCCTGCCAGGAAACATCTGCAAAATTTTGAAAATGTTTGGCATCGAAAAAGTTGAAATAGACGAAGACGCTTGCTGCAATTTTGATATTGACAATGTAAAAGTTGAAAAAATTCAGCCTTTGTTTGCTAGGCTTGACATAAGCAAAGAACTTCAAGAACTCGACCAAATTGCAAACGATTAAAAAACTCGGGATATCCCGAGTTTTTTTATTCCACGCCTATTGCTTTGCGCACCCTTGCCAGCGTTTTTCTTGCAATAATTCTGGCCTTTGCCGCACCTTCTTCAAGAATTTTATCTACTTCATCCCTATGCGACTGATAGTAAAAATATTTTTCGCGCATTGGTTTTAAATACTCATTGGCAACTTCAAACAACTGCTTTTTTGCCTCGCCCCAACCAAGGCCCTCTTGCAATTTTTTCGCAAACTCTTGCGATTTTTCTTCACCTGCAAACAATGAATACAATTTAAACAATGGGCAGTCTGTATCCTTTGGTTCGCCCGGCATACGGCTGTCGGTTACAATTCGGTTTATGGATTTTCTAAGTTGCTCCTCAGTTGTAAACAGCCCTATTGTGTTGCCATAACTTTTGCTCATTTTTCTGCCGTCAAGGCCAACAAGTGTGGCAGTTTCTTTTTGAATGTAAGGCTCAGGAAGTTTCAAGGTTTTGCCAAATTTTCTGTTGAAGTAGTCGGCTATATCTCTGGCAATTTCCACATGTTGTTTTTGGTCAAGCCCTACTGGGACAAAATCGCTATCAAACAAAATTATATCTGCCGCCATTAAAATTGGATAGTTATAAAGCCCCATATTCACACCCGCATCTCTATCTTCGCCTGCGGCTTCATTTTTCTCCACGCAAGCCTTGTATGCGTGGGCCCTGTTCATCAGCCCTTTTGGTGTTACATTGCACAAAATCCAATTAAGTTCAAAGGTTTCCGGCACATTTGATTGCCTGTAAAAAACAACTTTGTTTGGGTCCACCCCGCAAGCCAGCCATGTGCAGGCGATGTCATATGTATACTCCTGCATCTCCTGCTTGTTTTTTAAAGTTGTGAGTGCGTGATAGTCTGCGATAAAATAAAAGCATTCATTCTCCTGCTGCTTGGTAAATTCTATTGCTGGTTTTATAGCCCCAAAATAGTTGCCCACATGAGAGTGCCCAGTTGGTTTCACCCCTGTTAAAATTCGATTTTTCATATATTCACCTTCTTGACACAAAATTTTATCATTTTTTTAAAAAAAATGCAAACTTATTTGATAGTTGTGCCAAAAGAAGTTGCAACTTTAATATTTCGCGCCCAACTCAGTTTAGCGTGCCTCTTGGTTGAAGGCCATCTGCACCTGCTCTCCAAACTTTTTTATGTAACTTTCTTTGGGAGGCAGATAGTTTAAATAATCGTTGTAATAAATACACCTCTCATCCGGCAAGGTTATGACGGCTTTTGTGTCCATAAGCCGGTGCAACCCACCCTCCGCGCTGATGAAGTGATAAAGATTTTGTTTTCGGTCTGGAACTATGTTTACCAAACCTTTAAAAATCTTGTTTTCATAGGTGATTAAAAGCATTGGTTTGTCATGATTTTCAAGCAATCTGCAAACATCGTCAGTAATCCATTTTGACGCTGCAATTCCACTTTCAATCGCCTGTTTTCTTATGATTTGCAACTGCCTGCAAAACCTTTCGCAATATCCTGAAAATTTACTTACCTGGCTGTTAGGCAAAAACTCAAAAATAGATGCGCCGATGTCCTCGGCGTATTTTTTGTGAGAAATCAACTTGCCAGTTATGTAAAAATTATAGTGATTTTGCTGTTGCAAAAGTGAAAAAAAGGCTAAAAATTTGTCAAGGTCGCTGGGCGTAACAAACTGCGCGTGCTCTTCCACATACTTTTTAAACCTTTGCGCGTCTTTTGCATCCATGCACTTGCAAATTTGATTTAAAACATCATCTTGTTGCTGCAAAATTTTCCTCCTATTTTAGGTTTTGAACATAACAAAATATTATTCAATTTTATATGCCGCAATAAAAATTTATGCTAATGCAAAATTATCATAAATTTATTTTGTATTTGTGAAAAATTTAGTTATAATAAAGGCATGGACTGGGGCGCTATTTGGCAAGATATTAAAGATTTCTTCACAGGAAATGGCTGGGCTATTTTAGGATTTTTTGTAACCTTAATAGTCGGCTTTATTATTGTCAAATTGCTTATCAAACTGTGCCGCAAACTCTTGTCAAAAACCAAACTGGAACGCATTGCGCAAAAGTTTATTCTCAGCATAGTTAAAGTTGCGCTGTATCTAATATGGATTTTGATTTTACTTTCCGAACTTGGCATATCCATCACTGGAATTGTGGCTGCCCTCTCCGCTGCGGTGCTGGCTGTTGGCCTTGCCCTTCAAGACAGTTTGGCAAACCTTGCAAACGGCATCATCATTGTTTCTGGCAAGTTTTTTAAAGAGGGCGACTATATTTATGTGGACGGCGTGGAAGGCACTGTTAAAAACATCAACTTGCTTTCAACCACAATTTTAACAAGCGACAACAAAACAATCACCCTGCCAAACTCGCATATTGTAAACAATCCAATGACAAACTTTAACCGCGAAAAAACCAGACGCGTGGACTTTGAGTTTGATGTGGCATATGACACCGACATACAAAAGGCAAAACAAATTATCGACGAAGTTGTTAAAAGCGATGGCAGAATTTATTTAGAGCCAAAGCCTTTTATGGGCCTTAAAAGTTTAAACGAAAATTCAATTAAAATTGTGCTTAATGTTTGGGTTGATAATGAAGATTACTGGGATGTTTACTACTACCTTATCGAAAACATTTTCAACCAACTAAAGAAAAACAACATTTCAATTCCATTCAATCAACTTGAAGTTAGGCTTAGAAATGACGAAGCAAAAATGCCGTTTGACCCTACTCCGCTGCCTGTTCGAATTGAAAAAGTTCGAAAACAAGAAAAAAAGCAAAATATTTTTGAAATGGGCTTAGAAAGCATAAAAAATCATAAAAAACACCAAAAAAAGGCTGAAAAAGAGTTAAAAAAATTGCAAAAACAGCAAGAAAAGCAAACTGAAAATCAAAAAAAATCAAAGGAGAAAAAAGATGAAATATAAAATTATCGCCGATGCATCATGCGATATCCCACAAGAATATGTTGATAAATATGGCATAATTTTAGCGCCAATTGAAGTGCGATTTGGCGAAGAAACCTATCCGCAAGGCTTGCCTACAAACGAATTCTATCAAAAAATCTATCAAACTGGGCTTATTCCAAAAACCTCAATGCCAAACCAATATTTGTTTGAAGAACTGCTTTCCCCTTATGTTAACAAACCAGATTGGCATGTGCTTGCAATCACAATATCCAGCGAAATGACGGCAACCATCCACCAAGTTGAAGGTGCTGTTCAAGCGCTTAAAATGCAAAACATCACCTATCGCCAGTCGGGCGTAACCACATGGGCACAGGGCGCAATCATCATTGAACTTTGCAAGTTTATTGAAAAGGACGATAACCTTGAACATGTTGTTAAAAAAATGGACGAACTTATTTCAAAAGTTAAACTTGCCGCAGTGATTGGAGATTTGAAATACTTGCGCGCCAGCGGCAGGCTTTCTGCAACAAGCCAGGTTATGGGCAATATGTTAAACATCAAACCTATCGTAACTCTTAATGGCGGCAAAGTGAACAACGAGGCAAAAATCATGGGTGAAAACAAAGCCAACATGTATTTGGTTAACAAAGCGCTTAATCGCGACACCTCCCTGCCTGTTTACTTTGGGCACTCCGATTGCCGTGATGTTATCGAAAAATTTGTGGAAAAATACTCACCAATGCTGGGAATTAACCCAAAAGAGCAAGTAATTTGCGATATCGGCTGTGTGGTGGGTTCACATGTTGGGCCAAAATGCTACGGGCTTGTATGGTTTGAAAAATAAAAAAGGAGGCTAAGCCTTCTTTTTAATATCTGTTTGGAAAAAATCCCAAAGGTCTAACGCGGTCACTGCAAAATTCAACCATGAATTTTAAGTGGTCGTCTTCTTTTTTGTATCGCACTTTCACCGAACTTGTAAGGCAAACAAAATTGCGCACCGCTTTCTCAATTTCATTTTGCAAAAGTTTAAGCATCTCTTCGCCCACATATTGCACATCATTTTTAATCAAACTTTCAAGCCTCTGCATTTTACACCTTCCTTTTAATGTTGCGGCGTATATAACCCATAAAACCACGATATTTCATTTCACAATCAAAAATCTTTTTAGTGCCGTTGTGGATGTTTTCGCAAAGCAGAGTAAACGCACGCGTGGACTCCTGCGAATTTAAATATCCCCCCACAGAACAAGCGCTGCTTATGGCGTCATCTTCTGGAATTACGCCATAAAGTGGCAACCGAAGCGCCCGCACCACATCTTCCACTCTCAGCATTTCGCCATTGGCAAGCAAATCGCCCCGCATTCTGTTGATTACAAGCCCTTTGCTGGAAAGGTTGTATTCATTCAAAAGGCTGAGCACTTTGTTTGCATCTCGAATGCTTGAAAGGTGCGGCGTAACCACAACAATGGCCTCATTGGCAGAAAAAACCGCACGATGAAACCCCGCATCAACGCCCGCAGGACAATCTATTAAAATGTAATCAAAAGAGGAATCCAGCATGTTTAACACACTCTTCACATGCTCGCCCAAAATGCGGGTTTTGCCGCTATAATGTGAAGACGGCAATAAAAACAGGTTTGGAAACCTCACATCCTCCACCAGCGCCTGTTTTGCCCGACACCTGCCCATAATAACATCAGTGATGTCAAAAACCACCTGCTTTTCCAGCCCCATGACAACATCCAAATTGTTTAGGCCGATATCCACATCCACCAGCACTGTTCTAAAACCCAGGGCCGCCAAATTCACGCCGAGATTGGCGCAAATTGTGGTTTTGCCAACTCCACCTTTGCCACTTGTTAAAACAATTTTTCTTGCCATAACTCTCCTCAAACAATAAAATTGTAACAATAGCATATAAAAAAAGAAAGAAAAATTTTGTTGAAGATTTTTCTTTCTTGTCAAATAAATTGTCTTGAATTATGCTAAAACTTTTTTAAGCAAAGCCTCGTCATTTAACAGTTTGCCAGCACCCAAAATTGCAACATTTTCGCCGTCATCGCTGATTGTGAAATTGTAGGTTAAAGTGCGTTTTAAAAAGTCGTCAAGCCCAGTGATTTTGCTTACGCCACCAGTAAAAATCACGCCATTTTTAATTATATCGGCTGAAATTTCAGGCGGAAGAGTGTTGATTGTTACATTGATTGTTCTAACAATCTCCTCCAAAAACGCTTCAAAAACATGCCTGATGTCGCGGCAAGATATGATTTTTGTTTTTGGCATGTTGCTTGCGCCATCCAAGCCCATAACCTCCATGTTGAGGGTGTCATTTTTATAAAGCGAGCCTATTTCATTTTTCACTTTCTCGGCTGTTGGCAAGCCAATTAAAATGCCGTCCTTTGCCATTGCAAGTGAATTTGCAAGTGCAATATCCATGGCTCTGCCGCCAATACCCAGTGTTACGCCTTTTAAGATTGAGCCAAGGTTGACAACAGCGATGTCTGTTGTTGCCCCACCGATGTCCACAATCATGCTGGCTTTTGGAGAAAGTATGTTTACATTGCATCCCAAAAGCGAACACAAAACTGTTGGAATAAGGCTGATTTCATTAAAACCCAGTTTATCAAAAAGTTCGTAATATTTTTTCTTTTCCTCGCCGGTCAATCCACATGGAATTAAAACCAAAATGTTCGAGGATTTTTTATATTTAATTTTCTTCAAAAAGCAAGAAAGCATAATCAGCGTATACTCAAAATTTTCAATCACACCATTTGCGATTGGGTTGAACACTTCCACCTCGTCCAGAGTTTTCCAAACAAGTTTTTTTGCTTCCTCGCCCACGGCTTTAACTTTATAACCTTCTGTGCTGGTTTCAACCGCAACCAAAGTGGGCTCCTTTAAAACAAAGCCCTCTTCTCTCGCAAAAATTGTTGTGCTTGCCCCGCCTAATTCAATGGCATAATTGTAGCGCATAAAACCTCCTTAAATAAGTTGAAGATTTTTCTTGAAAAACTTTCTGTAATCCTGAGCAACTTTCATGCCCTGCATAATTTCATATGTTGGGTCAGAGTTCACAATCAATTTCATGATGATTGAATCGCCCAGTATATCACATACAACATCTGTTACAACAAGTTTTTTGGAACTGTTAAGTGCAACCGCAAGTTTAACAATCACGCCAAGTTTTCTAACAGCGTTCAAATCTTCATCGGTTAGCAAATCTTTATATTTCATCCACTGTGAAAGGTTGAAATTGTCTGCTGTTTGGCACTCACAAATAAACGCGCCCAAAAGCAAATCTTTTTGGCTTACTCCGCACAGTCCAGAATTTAAAATCACATAAAAGCCATGCTTTTCGTAATCTTCAAAGTTGATTTGCTTGCCGCTGTCAAACATGTAAGCAGCCACACGCAGAGGCTTAACATAACTGCGTGGCAACTTGTGCATAACTTTAAGTTGTTTGAAAAGTATGCCAGCCATGTTTGCAACCCTAAGGTTGATTGAATTTTCATCCTTTTTAAACTCATGAATGTTGTCAAAAGATGAGCCAAGCAAATCCGAAAAACGCTCTTGCACATCGCCTGCTATGCTTGCGCTAATCACGCCATCTCTAACATTTGCAGTCGAAACAACAATTTCATGGATGTTCAACTTTTCATATATCGCATTGATAATTGCAAGGCCAGAAAGCAACACATCGGTTCTGTCTTCCATCAAGCCTTTAACTTTTTTAATCTTTTCTAAATCAAGCCCTTTAACAAAGTTTACAACCTTGTTTTCAAGCGATTTGCTTACCGGATAGTTGTTGTCGATGTCAAGCGGATAATGCTCAACCTTTTTTGCAACCCTGCCGAAATTGATAAAAGGATTGCCCACGCCAACAAACGCCTCGTCCTCATCCACATTGAAATTTTTTAAATTCATGCTGGATGAAAACAGCGCCTTCATTTGCTCAAAATCCATTCCAGAATTGTTTATATTTTCATAACCATAAGGCACTATATCAAAGCCCAAAGTGGTTCTTCTGTTGTATTTGATGAAATATGTGCTGTTGGTGGAAATATAAACAATCGCGCCTTTTGAGTTGTCAATTTTTCCCACAACAGAGGTGTAGATGTTTTTAACAACATCCTCATCACTCAGGAATGAAAAACCAAGCCCTGTGTTGTTGTAAATCTCTTCAAAAAAGCCGCGTTGATTGCGTGCCTGCGAAATAATATTATTGGAAACGCAAATTATTTTTTGCACCCCATTTTCTTCAACTATATTTCTGTAAAGTTTAAGCACATTAACAGTGTCGGCAATGGTTTTTGGTTTTAACAATTTTTCTTCATTTATGTCTTTTGAAATATTGGCAGCATCACTTTCCTGCCTAACAAGCCTGCTTCTTCCATTTTGAGTTTCATAGATTGAAAGTATTGTGCTTGCCCCAGCCAATTCAATTATTGCAACTTTTTCCATACAAACCTCTTCTTAGTCTTCACTTATTGCGCTTACTGGGCAACTAGCCTTACAAGCGCCACATTTAATGCATTTTGATTTGTCAATAAAAGCCTTGCCTTTTTTATCAAAAGAAATGGCTTCTACTGGGCATATGGCAACACATGTGCCACAACTTATACATTTTTTAGGATTGACAATCATTTTTAGCACCTCTTACGGGTGTATTATAGCATAACAAAGGTGGTTTTGTCCACCTTTTTTGACAAAACTTTTATTTTATAACAGCCTTTTTATGCTTTTTGTTTTTTAAGCGCTTTAATAAATTCACCAACGGCAAGCAGCACCAAAAATCCGCCAAAACAGCGCCTTAAAATCATGCTTGGCAAAACCGTTGCCATAAACGCACCGCCCACGGCAAAAATCAAACCGCCAAGAATTATCCACCCTATGTTTTTTGTTACGATAAGGTTGTTTTTGGAGTGAATGTAAAGCGAAAACACCGCCATAAACAAAAAAGTTAACAAATTTATGCCCTGGCTTAATTGCTGGTCGAAATGCAAAAAAATTGTAAGCAAAGGAATAAGCAATGTGCCTCCGCCCATTCCCAAGCCTCCAAAAAAACCACCCAAAATTCCAAACAAAATTTGCAAGAAGATGCTCATATAATCAGCCTAATCCCTCCCACTAACATTATCACGGCAAAAATTATGCGCAAGGTTTTTGACGGAATATATTTAAGCGCAAACGAGCCCGCAATTCCGCCCACTAAAACGCCCAGTCCCACTGTTAAAAGTGGCAGCGACTCTATCGCACCCTTGAATATGTAAACCGCGCAACTGATTAGCGACAGCGGAAAAATAACAGCAATCGCGGTGGCGTGGGCGCGCTTGTTATCCAGCCCCAACCCTTTTTCAAGCGTTGGCACACAAATCATGCCTCCGCCTCCGCCAAAAAACCCATTCAAAAACCCCACTATGCCGCCTAAGAGCACCAGCATAATTTTCTTTTTCCACGAAGTTTTAGATTGATCAGGCTGTTTGGCCGCATCTTTTTTGCGTTGCATGCAATTATTATAAATATTTAATTAAAAAATATTTGATTATTGATTAAATTTGTTGTATACTAAAACGTAACATTAACTTAAAAAAGGTGTGCTTTATGACAAAGAAAAAATCATTACTTACAACAATATTCCTTTTAATCATTTCCCTGCTGTTGCCTCTGGCATTTATGGCAGCACTTCCAACCAAAATTTCAGTTAACGCTGCAAGCACTGATGAAGAATACAGTGAAAGCGTTTCTATAACCAATTCAAGTTTTAACGCAATCTCCTCTACATACTATGAAGGTGATTTTTCTGGCTGGACAAGAAGATGGGGCAACACTGGTGCAAGAACAATGATAATTGACATTCAAAACAGGTTTGACAACTATTCTTCCTCCACCTACTATCTTCAAAGCAACCCTGGCAAAGTTGGCAACGACAACAAAATTTTAATGATTAACTCAGCCAACACCTCGCCTAACGCTGACAGTTTTAACCCAAGAGAGTTAAGCGAAGGATATATTTCCGACAGCATCTCACTTTCAGCCAACTCTTATTACGAATTTCAGGTTTCAATGAAAACACAGTCATTCAGCGAGGCCAATCCTTTTGGTTCTATTTACATCTCTGGCTTAACTGACGAAAATGGTGACGACATTGACGTGAGCGTTGAATACCAAACCGCCTCCAACTGGACAACTTACTACTTCTACATCGCAACTGGCGATGAGGCGCAATCGGTTACAGTTGACCTGTGGCTTGGCACTGAAACCCGCCCATCAACCGGCGTTGTGTTCTTTGACGAAGTAAGAGCGGTTCAACTTTCACAAAACGCTTTCTACAAAAACATGCAACTTAACGACGAAAGCGGAATTTCCTATGTTTTGGCTGACAGCATTGAAGACAGAAACATAATTGACACCGACAACCTTAACTTCAACTTTGAAAAAAGTTTGGAAGGTTCCATTAACAACTTGGTTGACTGGAATGTTACCTCCTCCTCAGTAGGCGGACATGCACAGATTTTAAACTTGAACCAAGGCGCTTTTGAGGACACAACTGGCTTTGCATACCCTGGCAGCGACTTTTCAGCAAACAACACTCAGGCTTTGGCACTGTGGGCCACTGACAGCAATGTTACAGTAACCTCTCAGCCATTTGAAATTAAATCGCTTGGGTTATATAAAATCACTTTAAATGTTAAAACCAGCGAACTTACCGCAGGCGACTTCACTGTTTCAATAAACGAAACAAACGCAATTAAAGATGAGTTTAGTTACCTTTCCTCATACGAACTTGGCAGCGCAACTTCATCCTCAATCACAGAAAACAGTTCCAACAATTTTCTAAACGGCTACACACAACTCACTTTCTATGTTCAAGGTCATGACAGATACAATTCGCAGGTTGAACTTTCATTAAACCTTGGCACAACCGAAACACCTGCAACCGGCGCTGTTATTGTTGACAATATCACAGTTGAAGTTGTAAGCAGTGAGGATTTCTCCACAGATGGCAACATTTTGCAACTTGCAACCGCCTCTGCTGGTGAAACATTGTTCACAAACGGATATTTTAACAGTGCAAACAACCAAACCAACTCGCTCGACCTGCCTATCGCACCTGCTGACTGGACAATTTCACAACCTGAAAACAACGGCGTTCAAGAAGCAGGAATTATAAATGTTTATTCCAAATACTTTGACGAATACGACTTTGAGTGGGCAAATTCACTTGCAAACCCTGGTTCACCTGATGCTTATTCCTCAACAGACGATGTAAACAACATTTTAATGCTTTACAACCAAACCAGCAATTATCAGTCAATCACCTCTTCAACCTTCTCTTTGGAGGCAAACACCTACTATTCTTTGACTTTTAGATACAAAACCTTAGGCAATGCTTGGTTTAATGTTAGATTGACTGATGACGACAACATCGTGCTGTTAAACCAAACTCAGGTTTCAAACAACGATTGGTCAACCTATCAATGCTTTATTTACACAGGCGAAGGCGCATCAACCTCACAAATCACCATTGAATTTGGCACTGAGGACGACCAAGTTTCAGGCTATGCATTCTTTGATAACTTTGAAATTTCCACAGCGACTGCTGAGCAGTTTGATGCCGCCGATGTGCAAATAGACCTTTCTGGCTTTATGCTTAACCTTGACCCTAACGAAGAAATCGTAAGCAACATCACCTCTTCAAACGCATATACTGGCAGCATTTCTTCTGGCGATAGTGACGCCGCAAAAGGCGGAATAATTAAAGGCGAAGGAAATGACGCTTTTGAATATGTAAATGAAAAAGGCGAAATTCTGCCTATCGATGATGGCAGCCTCACAAAAAATGTACTTGTAATTCAAACCGACAAACCTTCAACTTACACGCTCACTTCCAACTTCACAATTTCCGCAGACGCCGACACCACTTACTATGCCCTCACTTTCAGGCTGCTCACCTCCTTCCCGTCATATCCTGGCTCACACATCCATGACGATGAGGAAGTTGACACAAACTTTGGCGTTACAATTGGCTTAAACGATTTTGATAAAATTGAAGGGCTTAAATCAAGCAATGGCTGGACGGAATACACAATTCTGTTCAATGTAACGGAAGATAAAGATGTTGCCTTCACTTTCAGCCTTGTAAGCGATTGCAGAGACACAACCGGCTATGCCTTTTTAACAGACATTGCTTGGACGGAAAGCGACGCTGAAACTTACAATTCAGCAAGCAGGCAAACTGAGTTTAACCAAACACTTTTCACAACTTCGGCCTCTGCTTCAACCGACACAGACGATGGCTCTGGCGACAGCGACTCAACTGACACCACCACCGACGACAACTTGGATGAAACATTGTGGCTGCTTATCCCTTCAATCATTCTTGCTGTTGCACTGATTTTTGCCATTGTGGCATTTGCACTTAAACATGTTAAGTTCAAAAAAGCGCAAAAAATCACAAAGCAAAACTATGACCGTGATGAATCACTGCATGCCGACATAATCACGAACCAAGCAAAACAAATTCAAAAGGCAGAGATTGAAAAAGTCGACATCCATATGGAAAGCATAAAATCACAGATTGCAGAACTTGAACAGCAAAATAAAGAAACCATTGCTAAATCAAGAGAGCAAGGCAAAGTTACCTCTTCGGTTGAAAAACAATTTAGAAGTTTTGCTCAAAAACGCGCTGCATTGCAAAAAACATTGGATGAACTTGGCGAACACAAGGCATTCATTGAAACAAAAGACTATTTAATCACAATCGAAAAGCGCATACTTGCAAGCAAGAAAAAGCAATCAAAACAACCTAAAAAATAAAAAGAACCTTTAAAAGGTTCTTTTTTTAATCGTCATCATCCTCGTCGTCATCGTCATCATCGTCGTCGTCATCATCATCAAAATCAAGGTCATCATCCAAATCTTCGTCGATGTCGAGGTCGTCATCATCAAAATCCATATCAGCGTCAAAATCGCCGTCTAAAATGTCGCCGTCATCAAGGTCGGTAACCGACGCCATCTCGCCTGTTTCTTCGTCTGGCGAAACATAGTCGTCTTCCTCATCACGGTCGATATACTTGGTCCAATCAGTGTTCACTTCGCCATCTTCGGTTTGATGCTCTTTCAAGCAACTTGAACACATAATCTCATCTGGCTGAATGTAATTTGTTTTGCAGATTGGGCAAAGTTCCAAATCCAAATCGTCTACATAATCATCTTTATTAGATAATTCTGCTTGGCACACAGAGCAAAGTTTTTCACCTTTTTTAATAAAGTTAAGTTCGCATCTTGGGCAACGTTTGTATTCAGGTTTTTTCATAGAAATTCTCCTCCAAAAATCTAATGCCATTATACTTATATGTAAGCGTTATGTCTAGCAAATTAGGCATGTTTTTTAAAAAAATTTTAATAAATTTTTGCTTAGTTTTCCTCTGCGGCAGAACGCCTGATATATTTAATCACAATGTCTTTTGCCGCTATCAAATTACCCTCTTTTTCGGCTTTGTTTGCCACCTCCAAAAGCGTCTGTGGCTGGATTGATATAATATATGGCAAAAAGCCCTCTTCTGCCAAACAAAACTTGCGTTCGCTGCCTTTAAGCACATCTGCTGCCGATAAAAGATGCTCGTCTACAATCTTGTTTGCAGTTTTGTCATAGGTCGCGCCATAGAACAGCCCGCTTTGCGCCTTCATGTAGCAAGTGAACTTGCTTTTTGGATGATAATCCTTAATCACCTGCGCCGCCATAAGGTCAAGCGTAGGAATTGGAACAACCTTCTTTTTTGGCAGACCCGCGCAAAAGCCTTTAATCAGCGCTGCACCTATTCTAAGCCCAGTGAAAGAGCCAGGGCCGATAACAAGCCCAAAATTTCCAACATCTTCAAGTGAAATATCGTTTTTGGTTAAAATCTGGTCAATTTCCTGCATCATTTTTTCGCTTTGTTTGCAGTCAGCCTCAATTTCGCAAAATTGGGTTACCTGCTGAGTTTGCAGTGCAATGATTGCAGTTTTTGTTGCCGAAGAAATTACAAGCATTTTTATCCCCTTTTAATAATCTCAATCTGTCTTTGAGTATCGTCAATTTTTTCTATGTTTATTTTATAGTCCCAATCTCTCACCAAATTTTCCGCCTGCTGCGGCCATTCAACAATGCTTACGCCTTGCAATTTGTCATGCTCGAAATATTCGTCAAAACCCAGCATTTCCGCCTCTTCTGGGCTTGTTAATCTGTATAGGTCAAAATGATAAATGGGCATCTTTCCGCCGTTATATATGTTCATAATGGTGAAAGTTGGGCTTGTTACAAGCATCTTGCATTTCAAGCCCTTTGCAAACCCTTTCACAAAATGAGTTTTGCCTGCGCCAAGGTCGCCTTGCAAAATGATTATGCACGGCGCTTTGATTGATTTTGCAAATTTAGCGGCAATAGCCATGGTTTGCTTTTCACTTTTGCTCAGCATGTTTTGCCCTCCTTTTTTCCAGCCATAGAATGCCCAAAAAAGCAATCCCTGCGCCTATTATAGCCCCAACCAAAATGTCTGTCAAATAATGCAAGCCTAAATACAACCTGGAAACAAAAGTAAGTAAAGTAAGAATGCTCATTCCTGTGGCCGCAAGCGTTCTATATAGTGGCTTTTTTGTTGCAGTAAACACAAAATAACACAAAAATATGCTTAATATAACCACACACAGCGCATGTGATGACGGCATACTTTCGCCAATGGTTTGCGTAAGGTTTACAATCTCTGGATGAGTTACATATGGCCTATCCCTGCCAATTATCCATTTAAGTAAATAGTTCAATCCCACGCCGCCCAAAAAGCATACACCGAAAACATATGACAACTTTCTGTTCAATATGAAAAAAATTAAAAATAAAATGATAAATCCCAAATAACTGCCAAGCAGTGAAATCATTTCAAAAAAAACTGTCAAGCCCTCGCTTGCCACACTTTGCAGAGCAACGATAAAGTCAATCTCAAATTGCATATGATTATTTTATCAAAAAAAATAAAAAAAACCAAACAAAGCGCCTGTTTATTTGGTTTTTCGCGCAATCAACAGCCCGTCTTCAATTTCAAACACCTCACTTTCAAAATCGCTGTCGCTGGTAACTTGGCTGATGAATTTTTTTAGGTTGTTTACAATTGTTCGATGTTTGTGCTTAACCGTTTGCTCAGCAACATAACCGTGAAAACTTATGTCATCGGCAAGCAAAATTCCGCCTTTGTTTAAAAGGCTTTTCAAGTGCGGAAAATATTTGGCGTATTGCCCTTTTGCACCGTCTAAAAAGATGAAATCAAATTTCTCGCCCTGGATTTCAAGCATACATATGGCATCCATGGCATCGCTTTCAATCAATCTCACCCTATCCGCCACCTGCTCATCTGTGAAGGTTTGTTTGGCAATGGCTGCATTTTCGGCGTTCTTTTCAATCGTGCAAAGTTCCGCCTCTTTACAGCATTGCAGCATAACGGCCCCAGAGTATCCATAAAATGTGCCCACTTCCAAAATTTTTCGCGGCGCATTTTGACGCAAAAGAGCGCAAAGCACTTCTTCGCTTTTAGGCCTAATTACTGGCAGATATTTGGTTTGAGAAAGTTGTTTTATTTGCGATAGTTTCATTAGTCCAAGGTTACGATTGTTATAATCATAGGTCTGCGTTTTGTTCGTTTAAAGATGAAGTTAGAGATGTTTCGCCTTATGGTGCTTTTGATTACCGCTGGCTCCATTCCGCGCAAATCCTGCTCTTTAAGCGAAGCGATGATTGCCGCTTTTGCGTCTTGAACAAAGGCGTCCATTTCATCTTGATACACCACTCCTCTGGTGATGATAAACGGCTCGCTGGAAACGCATCCGCTCACATTATTGATGTTTACAACAACAACGCAAATGCCCTCTTCCGAAAGTTGTTTTCTTTCTTTAAGCACATTACTGTCCATGTCTCCAATGCCAATGCCGTCCACAAGACGCTGCCCAGCAGTTACAAAGCCCGACTGCTTGATTGAGTTTGGCCCAAGTTCCACCTGCATGCCAAGTGAAGGCAAAACAATGTTGCGCTGCTCCATGCCAAGTTGCTGAGCAAGTTGAGAGTGCATTTTAAGGTGTCTATACTCACCGTGGATTGGAATAAAGAACTCAGGTTTAGTAAGCGCATGTATGGTTTTAAGTTCTTCTTGGCAAGCATGTCCCGAAACATGCACATCGGCAAGTTCATCATAAATCACATCGGCGCCAAGTTTATACAATGCGTTGATAACATTATAAACCGATTTTTCATTGCCTGGAATAGGCGAAGCAGAAAACACAATCAGGTCGTTTTCACGCAGTTGAATTTTCTTAAACTCGCCCGCAGCCATTCTTGTAAGCGCGCTCATTGGCTCGCCTTGGCTGCCCGTGGTGATGATTAAAAGTTCGTTATCGGCATACTTATCAATTTTGTCGATGTCTACAATGTTATCTTTGTTGTATTTCAACTCGCCAATTTTCATTGCCACTTCACTGATGTTTATCATGCTTCTGCCAGTGAAGGCAACTTTTCGCTTATATTTTTCAGCCAATTCCAAAATTTGCTGCAAACGGTGAATGTTGGAAGCAAAGGTTGCAATAAACAGCCTTTTTGACTGATTTTTTTCAAAAATTGTGTTTAGGGTTCTACCAACCGAGCGTTCGCTCATGGAATAGCCCTTTCTGCAAACGTTGGTGCTTTCGCAAAGCAAAAGTTTAACGCCACGCTTGCCAAGTTCGCCAAAACGAGGAAGATCGGTCATCGTGCCATCAATAGGCTCAAAGTCTATTTTAAAATCGCCAGTGTGAATAATGTTGCCCACAGGTGTTGTGATGCACAATGCAAGCGAGCCAGCGATTGAGTGGCTTACTTTAATAAATTCAATGGTAAAAGATCCAAGTTTTAAAACATTTTTTGGTTTAACAGATATGGCTTTATATTTAATCTTGTCAAACTCCTTCATTTTGTTTTCAACAAGCGCCAAAGTCAGCCTTGAACCATAGATTGGCACATTCAAGTCTTTAAGCACAAACGGCAGCGCGCCAATATGGTCTTCGTGGCCGTGCGTTAAAATTATGGCTTTAACTTTGTCTCTGTTTGCCAAAAGATAACTGATGTCTGGAATAACAATGTCTACGCCAGGCAATTCCTCACCTGGAAATGTTAATCCTGCGTCAATTACGATGATTTCATCGTTATATTCAATGGCGGTCATATTTTTTCCAATTTCACCCACACCACCAAGGAAGGTGATTTTTACTTTATTGTTCATTTTTCTCCTTTTAAAATAATAAAATTTTTGCGGCAAAAAGCCGAAAGTTACAAATTAAAAATTATGCAAAAAAGCATGTTATAACAAAAATTTTGCTTTTGTGATTGTGTCTTGTTCTTCAAGTTTTTTGGAAGAGAGAACTGTGTCTTTATCCACATAATAACGCATGCCTTGGCATGAGAAGAAATTCATGATTTCAAACATTGAACTTACAACATTGAAAATTGGAACAAGAATTATAAGGCTAACCACTCCAAGCCCAAGTGCCAACAAAATTACGGCAAAATAGGTTGCGATGCAAAACAGTAGCGACCTTGCCGAGCCCCTTGCCACTGCCTTGATGCCGATACCAAAAGCGTTGTAAACATTCTCACCGCTAACAACCATGGCTGGTGCCCAACCCATCGTCAAGAATTGCTTTACTGAAAGAATTATTGTTGCAATAATCAAGAAAACAAATGGCATAGCAAGCGCAAATTCACTGCCGTTTACAGTTAAAAGCAAATAGAATATTCCTGCCGTAAGCACATTGAAAGGCAGGCAGAAAAGCGTTCTAAAAAACGCATAGAGCGCAGATTTTTTCATTGTCCTAACCCAAGTGGACGCAAAGCCATGTTTTGCGTGAGAGGACATGTAGCCATACATCATTTCATTGACAACATATCTGCCAATGTTCATGAAAAATGGCCTAACCAAAAACAGAATAACACTGATGTAAATGCCAACTGCAAGGTATTGAGTAAACAGCGTTGTCAGCGCGCTGATTAGCACATCAATCACGCTGATAAAAGTTACGGCTATATTATTTCCATAAAACAGCCCTGCCAAAACAAAATCTTGCATCAATGGCGCATTCCAATTTTCAACAACAATATCTTTTAAAACATTGTAAAAAGGCGCGATTAGGCCAATCACAATTGCCCAAACGATAATGCGATAAAAAATCAGTTTCCACGTTTTGTCAAAATTTGCAAACGAGATTTTTAGGTAGTTTTTAAATGTCATATGTTTTCCTTGTATTATTATATCAAAAGCAAAAGTTTTAAGCAAGAAAATTTAGACATTTACGGCAAATATTTTTAATAAGCGAATTTTAAACACCAATCGACAAAACTTTATATCTTACATCCCCATTTGGAGTGCTTACAACAACCATTTCGCCAACTTTGTGCCCCAAAAGAGCAGCGCCCACAGGCGATTCATTTGAAATCATGCCCGACTTAGGGTCGCTTTCATCCGAGCCAACAATTTTATATTCCACTTCCTCATCAAACTCTTCATCATAAAGTTTAACCTTGGTGCCAAGGCTTACTTTTGAAGTGTCGATGTCTGCTTTTTTAATTATAACAGCGTTAAGCAGCGTGTCCTCAATTTCGGCAATTTGCCCTTCAACCAAAGCCTGCTCATCCTTTGCTGCATCATATTCGGAGTTTTCAGATAGGTCGCCAAACTCGCGAGCCATACCAATTTTTTTAACGACTTCTGGTCTTTTAACTGTTTTAAGATATTGCAGTTTTTCTTCTAATTGTTTTTTACCTTCTGGTGTTAAATATTTTACTGCCATAGTCTTTCCCTCCAAAGCATAATACCGATATTATATGCAGCCTCCAAAAAAAAGTCAACCAAAATTTAAAAGTTTTTGAAGAATTTTTTAAGCCATATTTTGACATACTAACCTCTATAAGGAGGAAGTTATGTTAACTTTTATCGCATTCGCTTTAACCATTGCAGGTTGTGTAAATTGGCTGCTTATAGGCCTTTTGCAGTATGATTTTGTGGCAGGAATTTTTGGCTATCAAGGCAGTGTTTTTTCAAGGCTTATCTACATTGTAATCGGCGTTGCAGCGGCATATTTGGTTGTGAGGCTGTTTATCGACAAGGGCTCAATCCATGTTTGGGGCGCGAAAAAGAAAAGGCTTGCAAAAGCCAAAGAGCAATATGCCACAACCAATGTGGAGGCATCAAAGGAAGAGCGCCGAAGAAAGCAAAGCGGATACAACGAGCATGCCGATTACTCTCAAAATGATTATGACGAGAGGCGTGAAAACCACGACAGACAGTTAAGTTTGTTTGACGAGCATTTTGACGATAAATAATTTGACTTTTCCATCGCCGTTTGCTAAACTTTTTTGCGAGAGGTTAATATGGTTACATTGGTTATTTTAGATGGCTTTGGAATAAACAAATCACGCTTTGGCAACGCAATTAAGGCCAGCGGAACACCTTATTTAAAAAAACTTAAAAGCAAGTATCCTCACGGCACTCTTAAAGCAAGCGGCAGCGCTGTGGGTTTGCCTGATGGACAGATGGGCAACAGCGAAGTTGGGCATTTGACTTTGGGCGCAGGCAGAGTGGTTTTGCAAAATCTTAAACGCATTGACAAAGCGATTGAAGATGAAAGTTTTTTTCATAATCCTGCCCTGCTGAAAGCAATCGCACACGCACAAAAAAACAATTCTGCCCTACATCTTCTTGGGCTGGTTTCAAATGGCGGAGTGCATTCGCACATCGACCATCTGCATGCACTGCTGCAACTTGCCCAAAGCCATGGGCTGGAAAAGGTTTTTGTGCACATAATCACTGACGGCCGCGACACAGGCGTAACACACGGCCAGTATTTTGTGCAGGATGTTGAAGAGATGATAAGTGGCACCTCTGCCAAAATTGCAACCATATGCGGCAGAGTATATGCAATGGATAGAGAGCAGCGCTACGACAGACTTAAAAAAGCATACGACCTGTTGACCGCTGGCAAGGGCGCAAAGTTTACCGACCCATTAACTGCACTTCAAAACAGTTACGCAGACGGAAAAACCGACGAATTTGTAGAGCCAATTTTAATCAACAAAGACGGAATAATCAAAGATAACGACAGCGTGATTTTTTATAACTTCCGCTCCGACCGCGCACGCGAACTCACCTTTGCTTTCACCGACCCATCCTTTAACTACTTTAAAACCAAAACCTTTAAAAACCTGCTTTTCACCACCATGGAACTCTACGACGAAAAACTTAAAAATGTTAATGTAGTGTTCCCTCCCGAAAAAATTGAGGACAATTTAAGCGCCTTGATTTCCAAGGCAGGCAAAAAGCAATTCCACATCGCTGAAACAACAAAGTATGCGCATGTAACCTTCTTTTTTAACGGCACAATCGAGCAGCCATATGAAGGCGAAGATAGAAAACTGATTGAAAGTATTGAAACCACCGATTTTTCGCCCTACCCAAGAATGCGCGCGCTAGAAATCACCAATGACGCCTTGGAAGCAATTGCAAGCCAAAAGTATGATTTTGTGTTAATCAACTATTCCAACACCGACATGCTTGGCCACACTGGCAACTTTAATTCGGCAAAAGAAGCGGCTGCGTGCGTTGATAAGCAAGCGTATGCCATAGCGCTTGCCACCATGATGGCGGGCGGCACTTGCATAATAACCGCCGACCATGGAAACGCCGAACTTATGTATGATAAATTTGGCAATCCAATCACCTCACATACCAATTTTGATGTGCCATTTATTATAGTTTCAAAAAATAAAATTAAATTAAAAATAAAAAAAGGCACTCTTGCAAATATAGCGCCAACCGTGCTTAAATTATTAAATATTCCAATTCCGCAAAATATGCAAAAACCGCTTATTAAATAAATAATTATCCGCCTTTATTTTAAAGGCGAATAATTTTTTTATAAACCAAATTCTTTTTCCTGCAAACTGATGTGTGCATCAATTTTTTCTTCATATTTTGTTATGTCTTGAATGCTAACCTCATAAGCAATTTTTTCGTAAGAAATATCATCGATTATTTTGGTGAAATTTCTTGATTGAATTCTGCCTTGAATTGTTATTTTATCACCCACCATAAAGTTTTTTGCAAGCAAGGCATTCCTGCCCCATGCAATAAGTGGAATATAATCACTTTTCTTAAAAAATGGTCTGTTCACGGCAAGTAATATGTCGCATATCTGCCTTTTGAAAGGCGTTTCTCTGTAAATTGGTGGCTTGCAAATATAGCCAGTAAGTTCAATGCTGTTGGCATCATGCTCGTCAGTTTTTGCGGCAACATCTTTGCACAAAACACTTAAAAGCAATTTGCTTTTGCCGTTTTTCTCGTCTTGATTGTGAGAGCGATATTCCCCAAATATATCAAGTTTTTCGCCCACATTAAAATTGAATTTTCCAAGTGCAATAAGCCTTTCGGAAATGGTGATTGGAATGCTGTCTACATTGCCTGAAAGTCTTTGCACATCAAGCGTAAACATGTAAAATTTTTCGCCGCCATAAAGAGTGTGGCTAAACTGTGGTGATTGAGAAACAGTGCCTGAAAGATACACTGAGTTTGTCTTTTCGTAATCCATCGATTTTCTCCTTTTAATTTTGGTGTTGCACGCCATTTCTATCAATCTCGTATCCGTCATGATATACTAATTCCCCAACCGAAGTGATTTCATACCCCTGCATGGTGAGCCTATCTAAAATCATGGTAAGCCCATCTAAAATGTTGTCAGAGTTGTTGTGCATCAAAATGATTGACCCATTTTTAACATTTTTCATAACCCTGTCGCACATTTCAGCGGCAGATAAACCCTTCCAATCAAGAGTGTCAACGTCCCATTGGATTGTGATTAAATTTTCTCTGGCGGCCTCTTCAAGAAGCGTGTTGTTATAAGAGCCGTATGGCGCTCTAAACAACTCAACTGTTTTGCCAGTTATGTTTTCAATCTTCTGCACTGAGGTGGTAAGTTCTTCTTTAATCTCTTCTGCGCTTAGTTTTGCCATGTCAGGATGTTTGTTAGAATGCGTTCCAATTTCAATCCCCGCCTCATCTATTGCCTTAACAGTTTCTGGATATTCATCCACCCAAAAACCCACTAAGAAAAATGTTGCAGAAACATTGTATTCTTTCAAAATCTCCAAAATCCCCTCGGTTTTATCCGCACCCCAAGCGGCGTCAAACGAGATGGCAACTTGTTTTTTGTCAGTTTCCACGCTATAAACAGGCACAAGCCTTGTGGAGTACCCGAAAAACACTTCGGCAAGCCTTGCCCCACTGAAACTGACAGCAAGCAAAACACAAACGATAATCATGATGGTTACAATTTTAATGGTTCTTGATTTAACAACTGCAAAATGCATGTGCAAACCTCGCTTTTAATGATATAAAATTTGTTTTTCTGCTCAAAGAATAACCCTGGGTTAAACTTGTCTAGTTAGGTCGATGGCTGTCGAAGAAAAACTGTTAGTTTAATTTATTAGTAAAAGCGGCAAAATATGTCAAAAAAAGCATGCATAAAGGCTGCATGCTTATTTTATATTAAAAATTTGATGCGTCAGCAGTAAATATATGCGCCCAAAAATTTCTTTTTGATTATAAGTTCTCCCGCCGAAAGTCTTTCGCCCACCTTGAACTTTTTGGTTTCAAGCGGCAGAATTTTTAAGCCGAAATCCACGGCAATCACAGTTGACACTGCGCTTAGCGCGGCAAATCCAACTTTTGCACCTTGGGCAAGCGCAAAATATTTAAGGCCTTTTCTGTATCGTGAAGACAACGCAAAGTTCTTTGCCTCAATCTTTTTCAAGTGTCCGTCTGTTGTGCAGGCAATAACGATGTCGCTTGCGCTAAACTGCCCTGCAAACACAACGCTGTCGCCCTCTTCCATGTTTATGCCCTTAACGCCAATGGAGATTCTGCCCTGCTGAGGCGCTTCACTGCTTTCAAACGCCAAACTCATGCCGTCAGCAGAAAGCATAAGCACTTTTTTGGCTGGGTCAAGATACTCCACATTCAAAAGCGTGTCATTATCCAGCACTTTAACCGCCTGATAATAAGATTTTTGCGTTAAAGTGTCCTCCGCCGAAGAGCGTTTAATCATGCCCGACTGGGTAAAGAACAGCACTTCGCCCTGCTTGGAGGCAATCAAAATTTTCACAGCGCGCTCGGTTGGCAGAGCGTTTGGTTCAAGTTCCACCATGGAGAAGCCTTTATCTCGCCACTTGCACTCTTTAAGTTTGTCGGCGCTTATCTTAATCACATTGCCTCTGTCTGAGAAAATGAGAATTGTGTCCGCGCTTGTGCAGTTTAGCGACTGAATATGCACATCGGTTAAAGTAGAAGTTTCCGTAAGCGCTTTGTTTGACATGGAGTAATTTTTTGCGCTCACTTTCTTAACAGTTCCACCAGCAGTTAACGCAAGCACATAGTTTAAAGCAGATGGCGCTTCGCTTACTGCCTCTTTAACTTTAATTTCCGCGCTTTTTAAAGCGTGGCTTTTTCTTGGCGTTGCATATGCCTTTTTAATTTCAAAAATCTCTTTTTTAACAACTTCAAACTGCAAGGTTTTGCTGTTTAAAATTTTGGTTAATCTGTCAATGGTTTCATTAAGTTCTTTTAACTCGGCTTTAAGTTTGTCTTCCTCCAAATTTACAAGCCTTGCAAGGCGCATATCCAAAATGGCCTGCGTTTGCTTTTCCGAAAAGCCGAATTTGGCTTTCAATCTAGTTTTAGCCTCTGTAACAGTTGGGCTGGATTTGATTATTTTAATCACCGCGTCTATGTTTGCAATCGCTTTAAGCAGGCCTTCAACAATATGTGCACGGTCTTTTGCCGCGTTAAGGTCAAAGCGCGTTCTTCTAACAATTACCTCGCGTTGATAGTTGGCGTAATAGGAAATTATGTCCAAAAGCCCCATAAGCCTTGGCTTGCCACCTGCAATCGCCACCATGTTGATAGCATAAGAAATTTGCATGTTGGTGGATTTGAACAACATTGCCAAAATTTTGTTAGGGTCGGCATCTTTTTTGAGCCTGATGATTGCTCGCATGCCGTTTTTATCGCTTTCGTCCCTGATTTCGCTTATCGCAGAAAGTTTATCCTTATTTGCCTCTTTAAGTTCCACAATTTTTTGCAATAGAGCGGCTTTGTTAACCTGATATGGCAGTTCGGTGATTACCAGGTTGCACTTATCGCCATTGTTTTCAACGCACACTTTTGCGCGAATGGTGATTTTTCCCTTTCCAGTTTGATAGGCCTGTTTAAGCCCATCTTCAAAAATCAGTTCGCCACCTGTTGGAAAATCTGGGCCTTTGATGATGGTCATCATCTGCTCCAAAGTGATGCGCGGATTGTTGATGTATGCCACAACGCCGTCAATCACTTCGCCAAGGTTGTGTGGAGGGATGTTGGTTGCCACACCAACCGCAATGCCAGACGCACCATTTACCAGCAGGTTTGGAAACCTGCCAGGCAGCATGTCTGGCTCTTTTAACGAGTCGTCAAAGTTCAAACTCCATTTAACGGTGTCTTTATCAAGGTCACGCAAAAGTTCCATTGCAAGCGGCGCAAGCCTTGCCTCTGTATAACGCATTGCCGCTGCGCTATCGCCGTCCACCGAGCCAAAGTTACCATGCCCGTCAACAAGCGGAGCACGCAGCACAAAATCCTGGCTAAGCCTTACCATGGCATCATAAACAGAACTATCGCCGTGAGGGTGATATTTACCCATGCACTCGCCCACAATTCTTGCAGACTTTTTATATGGTTTTTCTGGCTGCAAGCCAAGTTCCAGCATGGAATAAAGAATTCTTCTTTGCACAGGTTTAAGCCCGTCTTCCACCCTTGGCAGCGCCCTATCCAGCACAACGTGCTCGGTATAAGGAATCATGGAGTCATGCAGCACTTCATCTAGTGATTTATATATAATCTCTTCCATTCTAGCCTCCCTTATACTCATTCATAAAACTGTCAACCCTGTCAAAGTTGGCATGCTGAGAAATGTATTCCTTCCTTGCCTCTATGTCATCGCCCATAAGCGTTACCACCATTTTTTCAGCCTCAGCGGCATCTTCAATGGTAACTTGAATAAGCGAGCGCTTTTCAGGGTCCATGGTTGTTTCATAAAGTTGGTCTGGGTTCATCTCACCCAAGCCTTTATATCTTTGAATTAAATAGCCTTTTCCACATCTAGCAACTGCGGCAGGAAGTTCGGCATCCGAATAAACATATTCTTCAAAGCCTTTTTTATAAACCTTGTAAAGCGGTGGAAGCCCAATAAACACATGCCCGTCGTTGATAAGTTCGCGCATATATCTAAAAAAGAAAGTAAGCAGTATTGCCCTGATGTGTGCTCCGTCTTGGTCTGCATCCGAGAGGATGATAACTTTGTTGTATCTTAAACTTGAAATGTCAAAATCTTCACCAATGCCAGTTTCAAGAGCGCTGATGATGGTTCGAATTTCCTCATTGCCAAGCACCTGGTCGATGCGCTTTTTCTCAGCATTCAGCGGCTTACCTCTAAGCGGCAAGATTGCTTGGAAAGAGCGGTCTCTGCCCTGCTTAGCACTTCCGCCTGCGGAATCGCCTTCCACTATGAAAAGTTCGGCTTTTTCACGATTTCTTGAAGATGACGCGGCAAGTTTGCCCACCAAGTTAAAGTTATCTGCCGAGTTCTTTGCCCTCGTCAGTTCTTTGGCGCGTTTTGCGGCCTCTCTGGTTTTTGCGGCTGCCTTTGCCTTACCCAAAATTGCCTCAGCAACCGAAGCAGATTTTTTGCCGCTTAAAAACTCGTTTAAGCCCTTGATTGTCAGCGCTTCTACCTTCACCCTTGCCTCAGGGTTGCCAAGTTTGGTTTTAGTTTGCCCCTCAAACTGAACATTGTTCATTTTAACAGACAAAACTATTGTAACGCCCTCTCTAAAATCCTCACCCAAAAAGTTTGGTTCTTTTTCCTTCAAAAAGTTGTTTGCACGCGCATAGTCGTTAAACACTTTGGTGATTGCTGATTTTGCACCCGTCTCATGCGTTCCACCCTCAGTGGTTGGAATGTTGTTTACATAAGAAAAGCAGTTTTCTGTGTAGCCATCTGTATAGATAAGGGCAAGTTCCATTTGAAAATCTTCGTCCTCTTCCTCAATGTATATAGGCTTTGGATACAACTTTGTTTTGCCCTCAACCAAATATTCAGCAAAATCGCTTATTCCGCCCTCATAGTGATAGGTGGCTTGTCCACCATCTATTTTATCTATAACATTGATTTTTAAGTTTTTGTTTAAAAATGCAAGTTCTCTGGCCCTTCTTGAAATGACATCAAAACTAAATTCCTGCTTGCCAAAAATTCGCTCGTCAGGCATAAATGTAACTTTTGTGCCGGTTTTGTTAGCCTTGCCAACAACAGTGAGCGGTTTTTCAACAACGCCGCCATGAATTTTGCCGTCTGCCCCTTCTTTGGATGCAAAACGCATATTGTGCTCTTTGCCGTCTCTGTAAACAGTAACATCGCACCACAAAGAAAGCGCGTTGGTAACCGATGCGCCCACGCCGTGCAATCCACCCGAAAATTTATAATTTGCAGTGTTAAATTTACCGCCGGCATGCAAAGTTGTGTAAACAACCTCCACGCCTGATTTTTTCATAGCTGGATGAATGTCAACAGGAATTCCGCGCCCATTATCTTCAACCGTTGCGCTTCCATCCTGATTGATTGTTATGTTGATTGTGTCGCCGTAGCCGCTGGAAATTTCGTCTATCGCGTTGTCTACAATCTCCCACAAAATGTGATGAAAACCTTTTGGTCCTGTTGTGCCGATATACATGCCAGGTCTAAGTCTAACCGCGTCAAGTCCTTCAAGCACAACAATATCTTTTGATTCATATTCGGCCATATCATCTCCTAGTTTAATAAATATATAATTATTATAACACAATCAAAATTTTAAACCAAGAAATTTTAACTTTTCGACATGTGTATTTTTATTCATTTTTATGCATAAATACACTTAAATAAATTGCGCGATGATTGCGTATTATATAACTATGAAAAAGATTGTATTCACTGGTGGCGGAACTGCGGGACACATATATCCCAACATCGCCCTTATAGAGGATTTAAAAAATTATGAGGTTCATTACATTGGCTCAAATGGCATGGAAAAACAAATTTTGAAAAATTTTCCAAAAGTTGTTTATCATGAAATTTCAACAGTTAAATTTGACAGGGTTCACCTTTTAAAAAATTTATCCATACCCTTTAAACTTTACAAAAGTGTGCGCGAGGCAAGAAAAATTTTGCGTGACATTAAGCCCAATGTGATTTTTTCAAAGGGCGGCTATGTTGCACTTCCCGTTGCCATAGCCTCAAAAAAACTTAACATCAATCTGCTCACTCATGAAAGCGACCTGTCGCTTGGCCTTGCAAACAAAATCATTGCAAGATATGCCAAAATCGTTTGCACAACTTTCGAGCAAACAAGCGCCTCGCGCAAAAATTTTATTTGGACCGGCCAACCAATTCGCCATCAAATTTTTGAGGGCGACAAAAGCAAAGTTTTGGCAAAAATTGGCTACCAAACCAAACCAATAATTTTGTTTGTTGGTGGAAGTTTAGGCTCAACAAAAATCAATTCACTTTTAAAGCAGCCCTCATATTTGACAGACAAATACACCGTCATCCACGCCGTTGGAAAAAACAATATAGGCAATTTTAAAGCATCTCAAAACTATTTTCCTTTTGCATATCTAGACCCGATTGCAGACTTCTACGCTGCCGCCGACCTTGTGGTTTCGCGCGCAGGCTCAGGCGTCATCAACGAACTTTTGGCGCTCAAAAAACCCATGCTCTTGCTGCCCCTTTCTAAAAATGCATCGCGCGGCGACCAAATTGAAAACGCAAAACTATTCAAAGAAAAAGGCTATGCAGAAGTGATTTATGATGAACAATCATCACAAAAAACTTTGCAGCAATGCATAGAAAAAATGTTTAAAAACATTGATTTTTATAAAAAAAATATGCAAAAAAGCATAAAAAACAATGCAAATTCGCAAATTTTACAGTTAATTGAAAAGTTTAGTTAAATCTGGATACCCAAAGCCCTCCAAGTTTTTGTTCAAACAAATTGGCGAGCAGCAACTAAGCAGCCGGCGCTTTGCCTCGTCTGGCGAAATGTTTGGATGCTTTTGGGCAAGCAAACACATCGCCCCTGCAATCATCGGTGTGGCAACAGAAGTGCCGCTTAATTTTGTGTAATCATAGTTAAGGCCGCAGGAGGTTATGTCCACAGCCGGCGCAACAACATCCGGCTTAAACGCCCTAAACGATGGGCCGCGTGAAGAGAAGGATGCAATCTCAAAAAGCGAGGCAGAAAAAGAATTGTCATCCAAGCGGTTATCATCCATGCCGCCAACGGTTATAAGCCTGCGGCTTACACCAGGGCTTTTTATTGACTGAAACTCAGGGCCACTGTTTCCCGCAGCAGCCACAACAATTATTCCACTTTTCCAAAGTTCTTCGGCGCCGTTCATGATTGGGTCGTTATATCCCAGCGGCTCGCTGCCAAAACTCATGCACACAACTTTTATGCCGCACTCTTTGTGATGCTCATAAACCCATTCCATCGCTGACAATATGTTGTTTGAATAGGCCTCCCCATTTTTATCTAGCGCCTTTAAGGCGTAAATATCCGCTTGCGGTGCAATGCCCATAAACTTGCCACCACTTGATGCGCCCGACCCTGCACACACTCCGCTGACAAAAGTTCCATGCCCATTGTCATCATACGGCTTATCGCGCCCACCAATAAAGTCCACAAACTTTTTTATGCGGTTTTCACCCAAACAAAAATCATAGTGACTCGAAATGCCCGTGTCAATAAAAGCCACACCCACACCCTTTCCGCTAAGCGATGTCTGTGGCATTTTTAACACCCTTCTTGCCACATGCATAAGTGCAAGCGCTGTGGAATTTGCGGATATGTATTTCACAGCACCCAGCCGCGAAAGCAAAGCAATTTGTTTTTTGTTTGCCCTGACATAAAAAGAATTGATGAATAAATATTCATCTAAAATTTCAATATTATGTTTTTTGAGCGTGCTTTTAAGTTCTTGAAAGACTCTTGCGCTTATTAGACAATTTATTTTTTTATCGTCCTGAGCAAGCGCTGCCACATGGGCGAGATTTAAATCTATTTTTTTAAAATTCATCGCAAGTTCTCTAATAATTTTTTTAAATTTTGATAGGTGTCGGCTGGCAAAAACGCGCGCATGGCTTCTACGCTTTGGCTTAACAAATCAAAATCAAACGAGCCGTCCGCTTTCTGCCTGCCCACTTCCTCGGCAAGTTTGCTGGCCAAGGCAGAAGAATCCAAATCTTTCAGGTTGTCGTAAGCCTGCCTAATTTTTTGTTCATCTATGTTTGTTGCAGGCTGCTTCTCATTATTTTTAGAACCCTTATCTTTCGGCGGCTGCGGTTTTTGATAGTTGAAATCTGCAAAGTTTTTGCTCATGCCACTTTTCTCCCTGTTGCATTATATGCTCGCAAAAATTTTAACTCCACAAAATTGTTACATATTTTATTTTTTAAGCATATAAATTTAGCATGAACAATAATTTCCCTCCACTTTATCCGCAAGAGGCATATTTAGAGCAAAACAACACCAATGCGTTTGTAAACAATAAAAATAACGCATATTTTGAAAGCGGCACGGGGCAGGCTTCTGGGCAATCTTCGCAAAATCCGCTGGCGGGGCTGCTTGGAGGTTTGTCTGGCTCAAACAATTTTTCCTCTGCCCTCTTACCTCTTTTAATAAAAGCGCTTTCTGGCGGCGGAGTTAATGCACTTGCAGAAGACACCTCGAAAAATTTAGATAATCCGCTTATGGGCATTCTTTCATCTTTTGGTGGCAATAAAAAATCCCCGCCAAATAATGTCGGGGAAAAGCAATTTCCAGATTAGTCTTCGCTGTTATACTCGCCTGCCGAAACAATTGAGCCACTTTTAAAGTAAATCTTTCTTTTGCAGAACCTATCTGCAATTTTTTCATCTGTTGTTGCGACAATCAGCGTGGTTGAAGGCTGAACAAGTTTCTCCAAAATCTCCTCAATCACCTCAATGTAGAAGTCCGAAAGATTTTCAAAGATGTTGTCAATCATCAAAAAGTCAAGTTTTCTAAAAGAAAGCCTAATAAGCGAAAGAATATATTTTTCTTCCACTGAAAGGTTTGAAATTTTTTCATCTTTAATTTTTTCAAGCGAGAATTCAATCACCGCCTCGTTGATTTTGCTTTCAATTTCAGCAGGTGCAATTTTGCGTTCATTTAAAATGTACTTAAAGTTTTCATACACCGTTTTATTTTCCAAAAACACAGGCGATGCTGGCACATATCCTGCGCTGATGTCAGAGCGAAAGTTAACCTTTTTAAGCGGTCTGTCTTTAAGATAAATCTCGCCTTTTGTTGGCTTTTCAAGTTTGGAAATTATACGAAGCAGGCTGGTTTTGCCGCTGTTGTCCGCGCCCACAAAAGCCACTTTCTCGCCATCGGCAACCTCTAAGTTGATGTCATAAAGCGCATAAAATTCGCGTGTGTATTTTAAAAACAAATGTTTGATTGAAAGCATAACAACTCCTTGTAATAATTCTACTATAAAATAATAAAAAATAAAAGCGATTTAACCTCGCTTTTACTTTGCTTACAATTTTTTAACCACAATTTAAAACAAAATCTTCACTGACTGGCTGAGTATTCGCCAAAATTTGGCCTGTGCCCTCGGCGTTATTCTCCACCTCGCCAGCCACGACCCTGAAAAATAACTTGGCAGGCTGTTCAACGTTAAAAACATAAATCACATCCACCGCATCTTTAAGCCTACTAAAAGTTTCTCTGCCCTCTTGCCCCATGCTTGAATATGTGAGGCTTGTCAGCGAATTCCACCTATCCTTTTGCGAGATTGTGGCACTCATCTGCCCGTCACCCTCTCTAAAAAAGGTGAAACTTAAATTTTCAACATAGCTCATAATTTGGATGTCATAATATTTCTCTTCAACCCTGTCATCCTGCTGAAAACTGATTTTTACTGCATAGTCGTCACTGCCAGCGCTGGTGGCGTTGGAAAGGTACGCAACCGTGATTTCATTTGAACTTTCACAACCTGCAAATATGCACGCGCACATGATGAGCAAAGCCAAAAACTTTAATTTTTTCATATTCACCTCCTTTTACTTATTTCCAGTAAAAGCAGGTTTAATCATTTTTTAGTAAACTTCTGGGCTATTTTTTTCGGTTTTGTCTTCAACCTCGGCAACGAGAACCTCAGTTGTAAGCAGTGTTCCAGCAACGCTGGCTGCATTTTGCAGTGCGCTGCGAGTGACTTTGGTTGGGTCAATGATGCCGCTTTCAATCATGTCGACATATTTGTTTTTAAGTGCGTCATAGCCAAAAGCATTCTGCGAGATGTTTTCAAGAACTTTATTCACAACAACTCCGCCGTCCACGCCAGAGTTTTTGGCAATCTGCCTAATTGGCGCTTCCAGCGCTTTTAAAATGATGTTTGCACCAGTTTTCTCGTCACCACTGAGTTTTGCCACCAATTTTTCAATGCGAGGCTTAACTTTAAGCAGTGCAACTCCGCCGCCTGGCACAACGCCCTCTTCGCTTGCAGCCTTAGTGGCAGAAAGTGCGTCCTCAATGCGCAACTTTTTCTCTTTCATTTCAACTTCTGTTGGCGCGCCAACTTTAATTACGGCAACGCCGCCAGCAAGCCTTGCCAGCCTGTCGCTGAGTTTTTGTTTTTCATATTCGCTTGACTGCTGGCTGAGTTGGGCTTTGATGAATTTAACCCTTTCACTGATTGCAGCGCTGCTGCCTGCGCCCTCAACGATTGTGGTGTTTTCTTTATCCACCCTAACCGTTCTGGCCCTGCCAAGCATATCCAAACTGATTTCGCGCAAATCAGTGCCAACCTCTTCTGCGATAACCTTGCCGCCTGTTAAAATTGCAATGTCTTCAAGCATAGCCTTGCGTTTATCACCAAAACTTGGCGCTTTAACTGCAACGCAAACAAAAGTTCCACGCAGTTTGTTTAAAATCAGCGTTGTAAGCGCTTCGCCCTCAACATCATCGGCGATGATTAAAAGTTTGCCGCCAACTTTAACAATGGCCTCCAAAACCGGCAAAATTTCGGCGATTTGCGAGATTTTTTTGTCGGTTATTAAAATGTAAGGGTTGTCAAGTTCTGCCACCATTTTTTCGGTGTTGGTTGACATGTATGGTGAAAGATATCCTCTGTCAAATTGCATGCCCTCAACAATGCTGAGTTCTGTGTGCATGGTTTGCGACTCTTCCACTGTAATTACGCCGTCAGCGCCCACTTTTTCCATGGCGTCCGCAATAAGTTTGCCCACCTCTTCATCTCCCGCCGAGATGCTGGCAACTTTGGCAATGTCGCTTTTGCCGCTGACTGGTTTTGAAAGTTGTTTTAAGCCCTCCACAGCCTCGTCAACAGCCTTAAAAATGCCTTTTTTAAGAATTATTGGGTTTGCACCGGCCGCAAAATTGCGCATGCCCTCATTAACAATCGCCTGCGCAAGCACAGCAGCAGTTGTGGTTCCGTCACCTGCCACATCATTGGTTTTTACAGAAACCTCTTTAACAAGTTCCGCGCCCATGTTTTCAAATGGGTCTGCAAGTTCAATCTCTTTTGCGATGGTTACTCCATCATTGGTGATAAGCGGCGCAGCAAATTTTTTGCCAAGCACAACATTTCTGCCCTTAGGGCCAAGAGTGATTTTAACCGTGTCGGCAAGCGTGTTAACGCCTCTTTCAAGGCTGTTTCGCGCATCCTGACCTTGTTTTATAAGTTTAGCCATTTTCCCCTCCTACTTGATGATTGCAAGAATGTCGCTTTGCCTTACCACGACATACTTTTTATCTCCGTCTTCAATTTCGACGCCTGCATATTTGGAATAAAGCACTTCGTCTCCAACCTTTACAAGCATTTTAACATCTTTGCCATCTGCCGTTCCGCCTTCGCCCACAGCAACAACCTTTGCAATTTGCGATTTATCCTGCGCCACAGAAGGCAACAAAATTCCACCTTTGCTTTCCTCCGCCTTTTTCGGTTCAAGCAAAACTCTGTCAAAAAGTGGTTGTAATTTCATAATTTCCTCCTTGAATAACTACTCTTTTAGTTTACAACTCCGCATTTTTTTTGTAAAGCAAAAGTGCCAGTTTTAACTGAATACTTTGTCAAAATAAGTCATAAAAATATGATGATGAAACATGCAAAAAGCAAAAAAATTAAAATAATTTTTCTTGTGCTTATTGTGGCTTTGGTTATATGCGCAAGTGTTGTTGCGAATTATTTTTCCTCCTCTCTTTTTATAGGCAGCGCGCAAAATTATTCAGGAGGTTTCACTGCTCAGGCAAATGAGTGCTACCTGATAAGCATCGCCAAATCGCAAAGTGAACTTGAAGCAAAAACGCTTGCTGGCGATTATGAGGAGTGCGGCGCCGCGAGATATATTTGGAAGCAGAACGAATATTATCATGTGATTTTCAGCGCTCATGAAAACCAAAATGATGCCAATCTTGTGCAAGAGGCATTACAAGAAAGGCTGCTGAAAACGCAAATTATTAAAGTGATTTTGCCGCCATATAGTTTTGAAGGCGATTTCACCGCCTCTCAGCATGCCATTTTGCAGCACAGCGCCAGCAGTTTTATGCAAAGTTTTAGAACGCTTGCAGACCTTGCTGTGGGCATAGAAACAAATGTTTACTCAAATTCCACCGTGCAAGAAAAACTTCAAAAAATGCAAAACTCCGCCAATAGTTTGTGTGAAGAATTTAACAGTGAGTTTGCTAACAGTTCTCAAAACAAAATCGTCGCGCTTGGTGAATACCTTGCCGACCAGTTGGAGACGATTATGCTGACAAATGTAAGCGCCGCAAACATAAAGTACCATGCTGTGGAAATTTTGGACATTTACAAAAACATGTGCACAGAATTTAACAGTTAAAAAGATAGTGAAAAAATTTTGGCAGGCTTTCACCTTCGCCCGTTGTCATAAAAAAGCAGTCGTTCCCTCCACTTTGCGGGCAAAAGCAGTTTAAGCGCTTTGCAATGCCTTGGCTGCTGGCAAAAAGTTCAGCATCACAAAAACTTGAAATCTGCGCCTTAATTGCCTCAAAATGCGTGCAACCCAAAACAATCGCCTTAGGTTTAAGAGGCAAAATATTTTGTTTTAGATATGGCGTTAAACAATCCAAATCAAACAAATTTTGGTCTATCAGCGTTGGCAAATTTTGGATGGCAAGCGTGCGCATGCGCGGATGTTTTTTTGCAAGCGCGCTGTATTTTATCGTTGCAGGAGTGGCAAGCAAAAGCACCTCGCTCTCGTCATATTTTTCACATGCAGGCTTAATCGCTGGCTCGCAACCAACAAAAATAATGTGCGGATAAAGCGCCCGCATTTTTTTAATTGCTGCCGCCGTTAAAGTGTTGCATGCAAAAATTATGATGTCTGGCTTAAAAAAAGAATTTAACAGTTCCACCAAATTTTTTGCAATATTTATTAAATTTTGCTTATTTTTTTGACCATACGGCGCATTTTTTTCGTCAGCGAGATATAAAAATTGGCAGTCGTGAACTGAACCGAGCAAATTTTTCAGCACATTCAATCCACCACTGCCGCTATCAATCACCGCTACTTTTTTCACATATTTTATATATGCTACATAGTTAAACTAATTGCCTGTGAAATTATTTTTGAAAGGTTGTTTATTTCGCTGTGAATATCCTTTGGGGTTAAAATAAGTTTCTCTGGAAACTCGGGGCTAACCTTGCCTGCCAGCAGCATGGTTGGCACACCGATTGAAATGCACGGCACGCCTAATGAGTCCTCGCAAAGTTTATTGCCCAAATTGTTTACCGCGCTTGCAGGCGTCATGCCCACATCGTTGATTTGAATGGAGGTTGTAAGCCTGGAAGGGCTGTCGGTTCCCAGCGCATCAATAATGCAAACCGCGTCCACGTCCAGCCAAATGGCAAGCATGTTCACGGCATCAAAAGAATTGATGCCGGTGTTAACAAAAATGTTGGGAGCAAACTTAAAAATGCGAAGCGGTTTTTTAAAAACCTCCAAATCCATTCTGTCCAAAACTTTTGGGCCTATGCTGTCTGCCAGTATCGCTGGGTTGCCCAGCCCCACCACAAGGATGCGCGATGATTTGGTTAAATTATTTTTTCGTTTCAACAATCTCAGCCCCTTGCAAATTTGCTGGCAAACATAGTCAAAACATTGCTGCCCATAGCCGTGCAGCAGCGGGCAGTTATAAATAATGTAAGTGCCCTTGTCAAACCCTGTGCGTTTAGATTTTTCGTTGCTGTCAACATCAATTTTGCCCACTCGCAGAGAAAATTTGCCATGCATGGTTTCTTCATAGCCCAAACTTTTTAAATCTTCGCCACATTCATCAATCAAATCAAACATACAAATATTTTGCGGCAATCAAAAAAAATTATTTATTTTACTTGCAAAATTGCACTTGTTATGATATAATCACCTTAGACTTGAAAAGGAGAAGAACATGGCAAACATCAAATCGGCTAAAAAAAGAATTTTGGTTGCAGAAAAAAATCGTGATAAAAACAGAGCCATCAAATCAAAAATCAACACTTACACCAAAAAGTTTAAAACAGCGTTGGCTTCTGGTGATGTTGCACTCAGTGAAAAAGCATATAGTGAAGTTACATCTGTTCTTGACTCAGCAGTGGCAGATGGCGTTATTCATGCAAACTGCGCTGCAAGAAGAAAATCAAGATTTGCGACCCAACTTGATAAAATTAGAAAATAAAGCAAGTAAATAAAAAACAAAACCGAACAAACTGTTCGGTTTTTTTAATCTATGTTGATGCCGTGCCTTCTTAAAATTTCGCTTCCGGTTTCTCTTGCGCGCACTCTGGTTTCAAGATTGTATTCATACTCCTCTGCCGCAAGCGGGCTGCCTTTACGCTTTTTTGCCCCCTCTGTTTGCAAACGGATGGCTTCATCAGCCGCCTTTGAAATCACCTCAAAGTTTTCTTGGCTAAACTCTCCTTGCAAATTTTTAAGCCCATCAACGCCGTTTGTGTAAACCTCTGCGACAACAGCCAGATACAAAGATTTGTCTGTTTTTTGATATTCCGCTGGCATCATGATTAGTGGTGCATCCAAATAAAACGGAGTTTTGTCATCACGCAATTTGTGCTCTTTAAAATCATACGCTACAACCACGTTATAACCCTTGCTGAACCTTGACAGAACCATCATTGACATTCCGTCTTTGTCTGGCAATGACAACCCTTTAATTTTTTTAATAAAAGCCTCGGTTAATGGTTGCTGTTTGATAAGGTCGTTTTTTGTTGACATTTTGCCCTCCATGTTTAATTATTTTACCACAATTTAATATAAAAGTCAATAATGAATAAAAAAAGAGGGCTTTTTTGCCCTCTTTTTGTTAATTTTGCTCATCATCCTGCTTTTCTTCTGTCGCCTCGGCATTAGTTTGCGAAGAAGGGTCATCTTTTTTAGGCATTGTAACAACCCCCACTGCAACCAAAACCCCTGCGATGCTCATCACAATGTCGGCAATGGTTTCACCTTCAACATTGACGCTGAAAATTTTGCCAATCGCACTGCCAAGCATCGCAAGAGCACCCGCAAGCGCCGTCCAAAAACTATATGAGCATATCAATTTTTTTATCTTCATTTTTTCTTCTCCTTTTAGGAGTAACGATTTCTTTTAAATATTCAACATCCTCTTTAATCTTCTCCACCACACCTATGTGCGCGGAAAGTTCATCGATGGTGTGCTGATACTTTTCCTCTCTTTTTTTGCTGTCTTTAAGTTGATAAACGAACAGCAGCACGAACAGAATTGCGAAAATGCCATTGCTGACAATCACGCTGACAATTTCCTGCCACAAATCCATTATTTTAACTCTTCAATAAGTTTGTCATAAAAAATGCCAAGTTCGCCTCGCAGTTGTGCGTTGGTTTGCACAAAACTCATTGCCACAGTTTTATCAAAATGCTTTAAAAATTCCACTGTCGCCTCATATGCCTGCCTTTGTTTTTCAAGCAAACTAGAAGCAACCAAATTTTCACCACTATCATCCTGAACAATATCTTGCAATAAACTTTTCATTTCCTGTTTTTCTCCTTTAATAAAAAGTCTTTTCAAAAATTTTGAAGAACCTCTGTCAAACATCTTCACGAGAAAACCTCAACTGTAATTTGCGGGCATGAGATATGCGGAGCGGTTTGTTGGCAGTCAAAAGATAAGGAAAAGACTTTTCCAAAAACCCTCACTCTAAATCGTTGCGATAAGTCGCTGTCAGCAATTTGCAACTGCTGGCTTTGCGTTTCTGCGCTTATAGTAAGCGTGCCTTGGGTGTGCGGGCGAACAACCACCTCGGTTACGCATTTGTCATTGCCTGCATAACCAAAATCTGTTTGCGCGGAATTCCACTGCTTAGCAAGCGGAGTGCCGAAAAACAGTCCGTCATGGGTAAGTTGCCCAATAAGTCCCTTTTTCTCTCCCCTAAAAAGCGCACAAAGTTTTTTAACTTTTGGGGTTTGAATTGTAAATAATTGCCTGATGTCTATGCCACGCACAACCTCAAATTCTTCGGTTGTCATGTCGTAAACAACCATGGCGTTGTTGACATAAGTGCCACTTTCGCACCCCACCGTTTGGCTGTCGCCAAAGTCATATTTGCACGCCAAGAAATATTTTCCGTCAAAGCAAACTCCGCTGCAATCGTTGTTGGCGTTTGCAGTCATGTTGGCAATAATTGGCAGTTCAATTTTTTCAACCCCGCTGCCTTTCAGCCTATACAGCCCATCATCAGCAAAAAACATAATTTCTTCGCCGCTTTTAGCAATGGACTGCGGATAGATGTAAGAGGTGGAATGATAAATGTGCGTTTCTGCAACATCCGCGTTGGTGCTGTATAACGACAACCTGGTTATGCCAAAATTGGTGAATAGATAAAGATAGTCTTTAAGCGCCACCAATTGCGTCATCCCCCCGCGAATGTCTGGAAGTTCGGCGGTTTTCACATTGTCAAAGTTCCAAATGTCTATGCGCTGGCGGCTGTATTGAAGTTCATTGTTGTCGCCAATGGTAAGCAAAAACAGATATGGGCCATACCAACACCCAGAAACAAACTTTGGAATATTTTCATATGTTTGAAAGCCAAGTCCGTTCAGCCCCACTGTTTGGTCGGCGCTGGAAGCAAAAAACATGGTGTCGTTGTCGCTGTTAATTCTAAATGCCGCGCCGGTTGGAATTTCGGTGAAGGTGGCGTCGCTTTCATACATGAACTTGTCTTCATGAACATTGAAAAAATAGATTGTCATGTCCTGCGCCAAATAGAAAACATAATGTTTATCCTCGCCCGAATAACTTTCATACATCGGGAAATACCACGCCTTCAAAATTTCGGTTGCACCTATGTTAAAAGTGGTGTGCGCGTCACTTTGCGTCGAGGGTAAAGCAAGTTGCTCAAACCCATAACTCGGCGTCAGCGCACCTTTGCAAAAACTGAAATTATAACAATTTTTTGTTTGATTTATTTCAAGTTTTGCATCATCTTCGCCCTTCCACTCGTCAAACTTATTAAATCGAAGTTTTAAGGATTTGCTATCTTTGGTGGCAAAATTTTTTCTGTAAAACATAGACCCTCCTTAATTTTTCCATTGTCTTTTTGGCAAAGTAAGCAAAGATTTTTTCCTTACAAAACTAATCAGCGCATCTTTAAAACGCTTTTCATACAAAAGCGCCTCTTGTGAAAGCCCCTGCATAAACAGATACTCTCTTGCCGTGCCATACGCAAGCAGCCTTTCAGGAAAGATAACTTTTGCCTCATCGCCAAATTCAAACTTTTCTGGAACAATTTGATAAGTGATTTGCACCTGGCTTGCATTCACCTCAATATGGTCGGCTGATTGAGAATAAACCAAATCTTTTCCGCCCTCGTCTTTAACGGCGATAATGCCACTGATTGGCTTAGAAAGCGCCGAAAAATTTATGATGCCCGAGTTTGCAGAAACAGTTTCTGTGAAAAGAATTGGCAGATATTCGGTGACAATTTCCTCATACGCAAGGTTTAGACATGTAAGCATAGCGTCAAGTTTGGCATTTTGAACATCATCGCCAGAAGTTGTGCCAACAAGCGTTTTTAAGTCTTTTTCACCCAAAAAATCGCAACAAAGTTGAATTGTATCGTTAATTTTCATTTAAACACCTCTTTTAATTGCAAGACTGCATCTTTTATTTTGCCCTTTTCAAGCCTTTGATTTTGTGCATCCATCTCTCTAATAAGTTCGTCAAAATGCTCTTTGCGCGTTTTCCGTGCCAGAAAAATTGTTCGCTCGTCTAGCACCTCATATGGAATAGTCAGCGCATAAGTGCTGCCCCTTTGAGAGCGGTTGTGCAATTCAAAAACATTGCGCAAAGTGTTGTAGACAATAAAATAATTTTCGTCCACTTCCTTAATTCGACTTGCGATGTAGTAAGGGTCGCAGTCAAGCAAAATTTGGTTTTTCATTTTTTCTCCTTAAAAATCAAAGGGGCGAAAAACTCACCCCTTTTCATAATTAACCTTGTGAATCTGTGCCAGAAGCAGTATCATCATCAGTTGTTGAAGCAACATCTGCTGGCAAGAAAGGATTTGTAACAGTTGACTTAATTTTGCTGATTTTTGCTTGTCCATTTGGTTTGTCACATATAAGTTCAGCATATTTGACAAGTGTTGCAGTGTAAACTGGAAGGTTTGGAGTTTGTTTTAAAATTCTGCCATCCTCGCCTTCAATCCATGTCCAATCGCAAAGTTCATGCAAAGTGAAGTCGTCTGTGTTAAGAAGATACATTGTGTCTTCATCCACAAATCTGTCAGCAACAAGCGGAATACCGTTGTGAGAAATTGCTTTAAAGCCGCCTTCAAGGTTCATGATGTCAATGTTTGTTCTGTAAGCGGTTAAGTATTGCTGATATGCCCTTCTTACCGCACTTGAACAAGCGATGAAGTTGATTCTTGAATCAGCGTTCTCTTCCAAGAAATCAACAGCGGTTTGAATTAAGTTGTCGCTTATTTCTGTTTCAACGCTTGAAGAATACGGTTTAAGCCATGGATAATCTGCTCTGGTAACCCCATAAAGAGTTGTGGAATCCGAGAAGATTGCCCCAAGGCCAGTGATGTCGTTATTTCTTGAAGATTGAACATATATGCCCATAGTTCCACTTGAAATTGTCAAGTTTTTATCAATTGTGATTTGCTTGTTAACTCTGTCAACATACATTACTCTTGCTTTTGAAACTTGCAGAGCAGTGTTTTGATAGATGTCTACCACCATGCCTTCAACCAGGTTGTTTACTTTATCACAGGTGATAACTTTGCCGCTGGATGCAGTGGCAGTTGCAAGCAATCCTGTGCCGTCACCATAAAGCATTCTGCCAAGGTTGAATGCGCTGGCTTTAACAAGGCCTTCCATTTCATCTGTTAAAAGATTAACAAACGCGCCAATGTTGTTGGCAGAAGAGCGTACGGCCTTGTCGCTAAGTTCAATTTTGCCATAAAGGTTTTTGAGTGATGCCTTAAACTGAACATATTGGTTTTCAAATGCAGTTGGCAATGTCCCTGTTTCAGAGCCTGCACCAACACCGCCATTAAGGCCGTATGGAGCAAGTTTTATAATCTCCTTTCCCCAAATATCTTTGTTTGACCTTTTAATTTTGGCGTAAAGTGGGTTAACCGAAACATTAAGTTGATTTGCAACAACGCCCAAATAAACTGATTTCAGCGCGTTGTCAGCAGTTTCTAATGTAACCATAATTTCCTCCTTAAATTAACTAAACATTTGCTCCACCAATTTTTTTGCGTCTTTAAGCGACGATGGAGTAACCGGCTTTTGCCCGGTTACTTTTTCGCCATTGTCGCCGCTGATAATAAGTGGTGGATTTTTTGCATTTAGCATTCTCATGTAATTTTCAATGACATAATTTTTTAGTTCTTCATCATTTATTACATATTTTTTGATTATAGGATTTTCAAGTTTTGACTCGTTTGTGTTAAGTTTGTCGACCAAAAGTTTTGCCCAAATCTCGTCAAAATTTGATTTTCCTCCGCCTTCCATACTCAATCTTTTAAGTTGTTCGGCATAGTTTGTGGCATCGCTGTGCTTAGAAAGGAACTCGGCAAGTTCGCTGTCGATGGTTTTTTCGTCAGGAGTTGTTTGCGCGGGTTGTTGCTTTTCAAGTTCGCTAAGCCTCTGGCTTTTTCTTGTAAATTCTGCTTCCAGCGCCTTATATGCATCTAAGAGTGCCTCGGCAGACTTAAACTTTCCAAAGTCAGTGTGGTTTGAGGAGCCCTCTTCACTAGCGACACTCTCACTATCTGTTGCCTGTGCAACCTCTGCCTGTTCCAAAGATGGTTGTTCCTCAAAAATTTCTTCTTGCATTATTTAGCCTCCTTTTTCTCTTTAAGCATTTTCTTGTGCGCATTTATATGCTGCAAAAATCTCTGTTCCAAAGTGCTGTCTAAAAGCGACTGCTCTTCATAATCTCCACCAAGCATAAAGGCAATGTGCCTGTCGATGTGAAGTTCATGCTCGTCAATCTCGCTAACTTTAACTGGATGGTTTTTAATTAGTTTAAGGTTTTCATTATCGGCTTTTTTGATGTGAAGTTCGTTGGTGTCCTGTGCGTTTTCCCAAATGCCAAGCCCAAGTAGTTGCAGCGCCTTAACCTTCATTTTGGTGCTCATCTGGCCGTTTTCGTCATTCAAAAGCCCTGCATCAATCAGGTTGAACACCATCTGCCTGCGTTGCGATACGCTTTCGCCTAAATCTGCTTGCGTTTCAAGTTCTATGTCATCGCTTGATATGTCGCTGGAATTGAAATAGAAAAGTTCCACTTCGCCGTTATCTCCAACAATTCTTGCAAGCCTTGGAATTATGGCAAACTGTTTGTATAAATTCAAAATCATCTGCGAAACGCTTTTCACGCAATCTTTCATGTTGTCTGCCGTGTTGTTGAGCCTAAGTTCATCCTGTTCAAGCATAAGTTCAAGCGCTGTGCCTGAAAGGTTGGACGAGGCCATACTGCTGTCAAAAACCTGATTTACTCCACTGATATCCTTAAATTCGTTTAAAAGTTTGTCTTCTTCCTCTTCAAAACTTCCCGACAAATTTTCGCCATCCAAAAATTCTGGCGCGGTTGAGCCCTGCCTGTAAACCAAAATCTTGCCTGGGCACAGCCCTTCATCTTCAAGGTTTTCAATGTCAATCGAGCCATCCTCAACAGTCAAAACACCAATAGTGAGGCGGTTCATAAACTCATGCTTTCTGTTTTTAACCGAGTTGTATGCGCGTTGCACTGGAATAAGCCTGTCAATAACGCTCACGCCCCAGAAAGAACTAACTTGATTGAGGGAAACCTGTTTAACAAATGGGAATGTTCTTGCCCCATCTGCGCCAATCTCGTATGGCAAGTCTCCATCAAAGAATAGATAATCGCCAACCACTATTGTCAGCCTGCCATTTGGGCGTTCTGGCGATGGCTTTTCATATCTTTCAATAACAAGCGCGCTGTTGGTTTTAACCCCCTGACTGATTTTTGGAGCGGCAGAGGAATATCCCAGCCCGCCAACTCCAACGCTTGTGGAAGAAAGCGAGAAGATGTTGATGTCCTCACCCTGCAAATCAATGTCATAGCGGTTTTTTATTTCGCTCACGTCCATTGCTCTTGCATGGATAATGCTTTGGCAAGCCTCCAAATTTTCGCAAGTGAAACTGTCTGGATAAATTTCAAAAGGCGAGCAAACGGTAACCTCAACCTCACCGCTTCTAATTTGCTTGCCCTCTTCATCCTGTGCCACAACCTGCCCATGGGTCGGGTTCCATGTGATTTTATAAAAACTTGTGCCACAAATTTCGCTCCACTGCATAGCCTGAGTGATTTTTTTGTTAAGTTCAAGTTTGGCAGAGATGCTGTCTAGAATCTTTTTTGAAACTTTGGCAGCAAACACATCCTTTTCATCATTTGATGCTGGCAAAACTGTGGTGGTGGGTTTGATTTTGCCAAGTTTTGCAAGCCTTACATCCACAACTGGTGCGATATGGTTAAAAATTTCCCTCTCCTGCCAAAAATATTGTTTATCAAGGTCTTCAAGTTCGCCGCCATAGCCCACACCGCAAAACTGATTGCCCATGTAAAAATTCATGTTCATAAGCCATTGCGTTTCAAAAGGCTTGCGCGCAAACTGCCTGGTGGCAAAATCGTCTTGAACAAATTTAACAATTTGCTCTTCCTGTTTAGTCATCTTTTTCATACTTTCTCCTTTTTAAGTCGTTGTTTTAATTTGAATGGCGAAGTTGTGCCCTTAGGAACTTGAAGTTTTCCAATTTCCTCATACATGCCTTTTAAACAGTCGTTGCAAAAGGATAATTCACGCTTGATTAGTCCTTTTGTGCTGAACGAATAATCGGCAAGGTTGTTGCAACCAATGAAATCACATTTGGTCGGTCTCTTGCACTTTTCTATTTGCATTTTCTTCCTCCTCTTTTAAAAGTTGCAGCAGGCGGATTTTTTCTTTCTCCAATTCTTCATCGCTCATCTTTTCCACCGAAAAATCGCCATAAAACTTTTCCAGCAGAATTTTCAGCGCCGACAAATCGGGTGAAAGTTGCTTTTTGGTAACCTTCTTTTTAGCAAGCACCTCTTCTCCATTTTCATCCACGCTGTATTCACAAACTTGCTCTTTGGCTATGTAACCCAGCGCCTTTTTAAGTAGTGCTTTTTTAAGTTTTTCTTCGCTTAGGTCGCTCAAAATTTCCCCCTCCTTGCAATAGTTAGCCCATTTTAACCCGCGCATGAGGGCAAATTCAATTTCGAGTGCCAACTATTATTCACACATTTTGAAGTTGCGAGTAAAATGATAATGTAGAGGTATTTATGAGCACGCTGCTTGAATTTAAAGATGTTAATTTTTTTTATCAAACCAAAGATGCGGAAATTCACGCACTTAAAGATTTAAACTTTACAGTGGATAAAGAAAGTTTTGCGTCTATTGTAGGCCCAAGCGGTTGTGGCAAAACCACAATTTTATCGCTCATTGCAGGACTTTTGAAAAAAAGTTCTGGCCAGATATTGCTAAACGGAAAAGAAATCGATGAAAATGATTCCCGCATAGGCTACATGTTTCAGCGCGACCATCTTTTTGAATGGCGCAATATTTGGCAAAATGTAACACTCGGCATAGAACTCACTAAACCAAAAGATGCCGATAAAAAAAAGGAATTTGCAAAATCCCTTTTAAAAAAATACGACCTCTACGATTTCATCTCTTCAAAGCCTCGCGCACTAAGTGGCGGGATGCGACAGAGAGTTGCACTGATTAGAACCTTGGTTATGGAGCCAACGCTGCTGCTGCTTGATGAGCCTTTTTCTGCGCTGGATTTTCAAACCAGGCTTAGAGTTTGCGACGATGTTTATGAAATAATCAAAAGCGAGAAAAAAACCGCTGTTTTGGTTACGCATGACATTTCGGAAGCAATTTCAATGTCAAACAAAGTGATTGTTCTCTCTTCTAGACCCGCAACTGTCAAACATGTACAAATGCTAAATCTTAATGGAGAAACCCCACTGTCAAGGCGTGAAGACCCAACTTTTGGCAGCCTTTTCGACTTGATATGGAAAAAACTTACGAATGAAAAACAAACAACTGAAAATTAAAACTTCTTCTGCTGCGCCCTACTCCAAAGCACATGAAAAGTATTTGAAAAGGCTTAGAAATGATAAAATCTTTGTTCTTTCCTTTCAAATTTTAATTCTAGTTTTAATTATTGGACTGTGGGAACTTTTAGCAGCAACAAACGTCATTGACCCATTCTTCGTTAGTAGCCCATCAAGAGTGTTTAACATGTTTATAAGTATGGTGGAGAATGGAACTATATGGCGACACATTGGCATAACTCTGCTTGAAACTTTGGTGGGGTTTGCCATAGCAACTTTGGGCGGAACGCTGATTGCCATTCTGCTTTGGTGGAACAAGCGATTAAGGCGAATACTTGAACCCTACATTGTGGTGTTAAATTCACTGCCAAAAATTGCGCTTGGGCCCATCATAATCCTTTGGGTGGGCTCTGGAATGAGCGCAATCATAACAATGTGTGTGCTTATCTGCATAGTTTTAACCACCATATCCATGCTAAATGCATTCAATTCTTGTGATGCTGATAAAATTCAACTGATGAAATCTATGCACGCAAACAAGTTCCAAATATTTTGGAAACTTATTCTCCCCAATGCAACAAGCGAATTTATTTCGGTGTTAAAGATAAATGTTGGCATGAGTTGGGTTGGAACTATCATGGGTGAATATCTTTCATCAAGTGCAGGGCTAGGCTATTTAATCGTGTATGGAAGTCAAATATTCAACATCAATCTTGTAATGACAAGCACAGTTCTGCTTTGCATACTTGCCGCGCTTATGTATCTGGCAATATGCTTAATAGAAAAGTGGCATTCACGCTAGGAAGTATCTTTCTGTGGCGTAAAAAACAAAATCATCAAAAGAAGAACCCCTAGCACACTTGCGAAGGGATAAAGAAAACTAACAATCGCCCCAAACCCAAACAGCGATGCTAGCCCCGGAAATATTATCGCAATAAAGTAGATAAGTTTTTGGGAAAGATTAAACTTTTTGAGAGTTTCGGCGGTTGTGAACACCAATGAGAAAAGTGTGGTGATGCACCCTGAAAAAACTACAAATCTAATCAAAATTCCCTTCACCCCACTCGATAAAAACACAAGAGGCATGCCCTCTTCCATGCTCGCGGGGTTTGAAAGAAGCACAAAATTAGTGAGAAGCAGAAAGGCAGAAAGGATAAGGCTGGAAATTAAACTTGCCAAAACTTTCTGCTTTTTTGTCATGTCAAGCCCAGTTTTGGCAATCACCAGCCCGCTGATGGAAAAATTCAGCACCCAATAAAGCACCGCGAAAAATAGCCCCGCAAACGCGTTTTGTCCCCTAAGCGCAGAAAAATCTGGCATGCCAAAATTTGAAATCAAAACCACCAGCAGACAAACAAGTGTTGCAGGAATAAGCAGGTTGTTGAGTTTGGCAAGCATCGGCACGCCCTTTTTTGAAACTCGGCAGCATATAAGAAAAAGCACAACCACAAACACTACTTTCACATAGATGTTATCCGGCAAAACATTTATTGTTCCTGCAATCATGGAGGCAGTGAAAATTAAGGAAATAATCACACATATGATTGAAAAAAATTTAGACGCCGCAAGTTTGTTCAGCGCCTTTTCGCCCAAACTAAAAAACGCATAAATAATTGCAAAAAACGCAAAAAAAGTTAAGGCAATAAAAAAATATGAAACCGCCCCAAACCTAGAAAAAAACACCGCGATTTCCTTGCCGCTTGCAAAACCCGAGCCAATCACAGTGCCAATAACAATCATGGCCGCAGAAAAAGTTTTTTTCATTAAAATAAATATATTTTTTTATTTTTTAAAAAATTACGCAAAATAAGTGGCATGAGAAAACTTTTTCCGCTTTATGCCATAGTTGTTGTGATTGCATGTGGGCTTATCACATGCATTCTTCCATATCCGCTTGTTTCCAAATACACAAACTTAACTTCAAAGGATGTTTACAACATCAACAACTATAACGAAAGCGAAGAGCACATTTATTCCCCTTCCAGCCCAGTCAGCGTATCCAACCTAAACTGGTTTGACACAGTAAACACCATGTTCAAAACATATCAAAAAACCCGCGTGATTGATATTAAAAGCGGCCTTACATACTATGTTTATCGCAACGGCGGCCACAATCATGCCGATGTTGAACCAATCAACCAAGAAAACACCGCGATTTTTAAAGAAATATATGGTGGCGTTTGGAGTTGGGCACGGCGCCCTGTTTGGGTTGAACTTGGTGAAGGCAATTTTGTTGCAGCAAGCATAAACGGCTATCCACACGGGCAAAGTTATGTTGAAAACACAGGAATGGATGGGCACACATGCATACATTTTTTGCTCAGCAAAACGCATGGCACAAAGCGCGTTGACGAAGGCCACCAAGAAGCGGTCGCCTATGCCTATGCTCACAGAGATGAAATTGAAAATTATTTATAAAAAAATGCAATTTAATTGCATTTTTTAATAATATTTTGATTATTTATGATAACTTGTTCCAGCAGCGATGTTAAAGGCTCGGTAAATTTGTTCAATCGCCACAATTCTGGCAAGATTGTGCGGCAGGGTTATTTTTCCAAAACTCAATTTTTTATCGGCTGCTTTTTTAACGCCATCGCCAACCCCATATGAGCCGCCTATAACAAAAGTCAGTGTGCTGTTTAACAGACTGGACTTTTGAATAAACTGGCTAAACTGCTCACTTGAAATCGCCTCACCTTGAACGTCAAACAAAATTACGCTGCCTTTGCACTTTTCCAAAATAAGTTTTTCCTCTTTTTGCAAAATGTCTTTTGGCGTGGAGGCAACATTTTTTTCTTCCACCTCAATAACATTAAACTTGCAAAATTTTTGCAGGCGCTTTATGTATTCATTTTGGGCTTCAACCCAAAATTTTTCTTTCAAATTTCCCACGCAAACAAGATTAACCGTAATCATAGCACCCCCCAAACAAAAGTGCAAATTGTAAGCACTGCGCCAAGGCACATGGTTACCGCAAGCAACAGTTTGCCATATTTAGGCATAACAAACTTTTGCTCCTGCCCGTCATCCTCAATGATGATAAACTGTTTAAGCCTGTCAAAAGCGTCGCTGCTAAGCGGCTGACCTGTAACATTGTTTTTCGCATTTTCCAGGTCCATCAAATACGCCTCTCTCAGCAGTTGCTTGCCAAATTCTTGCTGCATAAGGTTGATGTCGTCTTTTAAACTAACCGAAGCAATTTTTCTTGTAAGCAAAAACAGCAGATACAGCAAAATCACCAAAATTGCAAGTGTCATAATGATTGCCACAAACACATTTGAACTCAAAACCGCTTCAACCCAACTTACAATTTCTCCAAAAGGCAAACCGTTCACCTGTGAGAATGTTAGATAGGTGCTTAAAAAGTTGTTCATGAAATGCACAATCATGGCTGGAACTATCGAGTTTGAAACCATAGTTAAAAATCCCAAGAACAAACCAATTATTGTGGCATAGAAAAACTGCTCAATGTTTAAATGCAACAATCCAAAAAACAGCGCCGAAATCCAAATGGCTTTGCTTGCGCCAAGCGGACTGAGCGATTTAAGCAGCATGCCTCTGTGAGCAATCTCCTCACAAACGCCTGGCAGCACTGCTGTGAAAATAACATTGACAATAAGCGTAGCAAACGAATATGACGAAATTGCAGAGCCAGAAGCGTGCTCATATCCAAGCAGGCCAATCAAACCATTGAAAGCGCTTGAAACAAACATATTCAAAAAGAATACAACCGCACCAAGCAAAATGCTGAAACCCACAATCTTCCATGAAACCTTTTTGATGCCAAACTCACCAAAAGTGCGCTTAATTTTTTGTTTTTTAAATGCTGAATAAAGAAAAATGCTGCCGCAAAATAACAGCACAATTTGCACAACAATGGTGAAAACATAGTCGCCTGCCTCACCCATAAACGACAACAGCCCAAAAGACGACAGCAATCTAAGCGCAACAAAAAGGATGACGATAATAAAATATGTCAACATCGCACTATTAAAAGATTTATATTTTTCAGCCATAGTTTTATTATATTCCCTTTGTCCGCTTGTAATTCATTAGGTTTAAGCGCTTGGCATAAAACCAATCGCCGTGCCAATTATAAAAATAATCACAGCCACGCCAATGCTCACCCAAAATGAAATTGGCATGTTTTTAAAGCCTGTTTTGCTCTGCTGTTTTTCTGTTTGCTGGTCGTTTTCCTCATCCTGATTTTTGCCTTTAAAGTAAAAGCGCTCTATCAAATAAATCAGCACACCAGCAACAGCCGCAACAACAATGGCAAGCACCCAAACCCATGCATTTGTATATGACACACTCATGTCAAGCCCATGCCTAACGGTGAAGTAGTTGATGATTATAACGATGGCATTGTTTAAAAAGTGAACAAGCATGCTTGTGAAAGTTGAGCCCGTTCGCATAGCCAGCCAGCCAAGCACAAGCCCAAGCGCGAAAGGATACACAAGTTGCTGAATTGAGCCGTGCATAAGCGCAAACATCAACGCTGAAATGAATAGCGCGCTAATGTCGCTAAGCCCCTTTCTAAGGCCGTTAAGAAGAATGCCTCTAAACACCAATTCTTCAAAAATTGCAGGAAGCAGTGCCATCAAAATCAGCGCAAGCACAAGCCAGCCAAAGTTATCCATAGGAAGAGAAATTTGGGTTAAATTATAGCCACCAAGTTGCAAAACATAGTCTATTCCGCCAATCAAATATTGCATGCCAAACACACAAATAAGTGCCACGGCAAAACAAACCACGGTGTTAACTATGCCAATTTTAAACTTGACTTTTGCGGCGCTAAAACTCACCTTTTTCACCTTATTGAACGCAAAAAACACAATTGCAAAAGCAATTGGGCTGCACAAGCAAGAAAATATTGTGTAAACCACCGAACTTTCAATGCTCTCCGCTGGCACCCCAGAGGAGATTACAATTTGGCAGACAAGCAGCAGCAACAGCGAAATCACATATGGCGCAACCAATGCACATATGTAAGCAATGCCCATATACTGTGGGTTATAAAATTTTGCTTTTTCAAAAGTTTGAGGAGTGATTTTTTGTTTTGTCATGACAAAATTATACAACATATGCTGGACTTTTCAAAGCAAATAAGTTAAAATTTTGTTATGAACAAATTTATCTCAGCCGCAATTAAGCAGGCGCAAAAAGCATATACCGCAGGTGAAATTCCAGTTGGCGCAGTTGTCGTGAAAGACGGCAAAATTATTTCGCGCGGCTATAACAAACGCGAAAGCAGCCAAATTGCCACCAAGCATGCGGAAATAATTGCCATAGAAAAGGCCTGCAAAAAACTTGGCAGTTGGCGGCTTGAAGATTGCGACATCTATGTCAGTTTAGAGCCTTGCCCAATGTGCCTTGGCGCCTGTGTGAATGCCCGATTGAAAAACATCTATTATGCCGCCGAGCAAACCTCGTCTAGCGACAACATAACCAGCCTCATCGCCTCCTCAAACAGGCTAAACCATAAAGTGAACTTAATTTTAATTAAAGACGAGCGGGCATCGGCGCTGCTTTCACAATTTTTTGCGCAAAAAAGAAGAGCAAACTAATATTGCTCTTTTCTTTTAATTATTTCAATAAGCATATCTTTAAATTCTTGGTCGCTAATTTCGCCTTTATTCTTTAACTGTCGCAAAACATTGATTTTGCGCTTTACTGCCTCGTCACTCTCGTGCGCATTTGAAACATCGCCATAATCATAAACCATCGCTTCGTTGTTGAACTCGCCGCTTCTAAGTTCGCTGGACGGAACATTTTTATAGCAAAATGAAATGTAAAGCAGCAAACATGCAATGGAAACAAGCCCTCCGCCTATAATGGTCAGCGCGCAACCCGCCTTATATTTACCCGACGAGGTTTGAAAAACTTTATTCGCACCTGTAACCTGCAAAAGCAAAACACCGCCAATAAGTGAAAGCACGCCCATTATGGCAATAACCACCCCCATCGCAATGAAGGCTTCGCGAGGAATATTGATGCCTGGAATTGCCATGCCCATTCCCGTTAAGGCCTCGCCGAAATATCCCGTTGTGGTTGCCAAAATAATGCCCGCAAAAATGCAGCCAATGGCGTCTATAATTGCAAAAATTGCACTAACTTTCACAAGTGTTGCTTTTGTTTGGTTCATGATAATAATATTATACAATAATTTAGAAAAAAATCAAT
>ERZ1643251.557-NODE-557-length-52005-cov-10.264408_pt1 | contig 52005 bp, 57 predicted proteins | sample MGYA00579261_ERZ1643251 | MGnify/ENA primary metagenome ERZ1643251 (study PRJEB29033, sample SAMEA4952267) | chicken gut metagenome | biome: Broiler Chicken; feature: Gastrointestinal Tract; material: Caecum | place: Ireland | collected 2018 | study: Broiler...
ATTGTAGAACTTATAAGTACTAAGGCGGTGGTTGCATGGAGCTGTATCAGGAAATTCTTTGTCATGTGTTAGCAAACGAAAAAATCCAGGTCTCCTTCCCGGAACTCGTCAACAAGGATGTAACAACAATCGTGGAGTTGGAATGTTATAAGGCCCTGCGTAAAATCAAGGCCATCCTGGAGAATGACGCATTGGCAGACAGCGAATGCTTTCAGCAAATCGAGGAGATTGTCTGTACCTTTGAGGAGCTGGGTTCCGATGGCGGCAGCCGGCATGATTTCGGCTGACTTCACAGACACATAACCGCCCGCTGAATATCCATGGAATTCAGCGGGCGGTTATCTTTGATTATTGCTTGTTACAATCTGCTATGCCTGATGAAAAAATTCTGTCAGGAGAAAGTGGAGTACCCATGGGCGCTCCGCTTTTCATAGCTCTCTTTGCAGGTACACCATATCCACCAGCTGTACCCCGCACTCATAGATGGGGTGGTCGTAGTGGTCGGTGAAAAAGTTCTTGACCAGATGGTGCCTGCGAAATCCGCAGGATTCATAAAACGGGATAGTGGACGGGCTGTCTCCAGTGCCAACTTGCAGCACCGTATACTGCTCCCTGTAAGTTCGGACCAGAAAGTCCACCATAGCTTTTCCGTATCCCTTGCCCTGACAGTCGGGCATCACGGCAATGTTTTTCAGTTCCAGAACGCCGCCGCCCTCATCCGTTACCACGCATTCGGCCTTGACCCCATCGTCCTCCAGCACATACATGGTTCCCCGTTCCAGGTAACGGTCGATCATGTCCTCCTGCTCGTCCGCCAGCAGCAGCAAATCGAGATATGTCTTTTTATGATCAATGATTTCCCGAATTTTCATGTCTGCCGTCATCGCCTTTCGTACACCAAATCCACGATTCCGTTGTATGATTTCGTTCCCACCAGCTTCAGAGGAAGTTCCTGAGAAAGTTCTGGAAACAGCCGTATACCCTTGCCCAGTACCGTGGGAATGATGGACAGCCACAGTTTGTCGATGCGGTCCTCCTTTAGCAGTTGTCCTGCCACCGACGCGCCGCCGCAAATCCAGACATTGTCCTCCTGCTCCCCCTTCAGTTTGTCTGCCAGATCCGTGAGCGGCCCATTCCAAAAGGTGATGCCCTCCTGGTCCGGCTCGCTTCGGTGGGTAACTACATAGCAGGGGCAGCCCTCATAGGGCCAGTTGTCCGGGGACAGCTCTGTGACGATTTGGTGGTAGGTAGACCAACCCATGATGATGGCCTCCACCGTCTCGTAAAAGACGTGGTAGCTGCCAAAGTTCTCCGGCTGACTGCCGTCGCCCGCCAGCCAGCCCACGCCGCCTTGCTCGTCCGCAAGATAGCCGTCCACACTGACCGCGATGTACAACACAAGTTTTCCCATGACGTTCCCCTCCATTGCCCCTATTGTACCCAACCGGTTCAAAAAGAACAAGGTATAAAGAAACATGACACACAGTTGTCGCGTTCCCGTGCTATAATACAGACAAAGTCAGGAAAGGCGGTGCATTCTATGAAGATGGATCGGCTCATTGGCATCCTGTCCATCCTGCTCCAGCGGGAGAAGGTCACCGCCCCGGAGCTGGCGGAGCAGTTCGAGGTGTCCCGCCGGACCATCCAGCGGGATATTGACTCCCTGTGCCGAGCAGGCATCCCCATTGCCACCGTTCAAGGCGCAGGCGGTGGCCTCTCCATTATGGAGGGCTATAGGGTAGACCGCACGGTGCTTACCGCTCCAGAAATGCAGGCTATTTTGGCAGGGCTGCGGAGTTTGGACAGCGTCAGCGGCACCCGGCGATATGCCCAGCTGATGGAAAAGCTGTCCTCCGGGACAGGTGGACTGGTCCCCGGCGGTGCCCATATGCTCATTGACCTGGCTTCCTGGTACAAGACCAGTCTGCCGCCGAAAATCGAGCAGATTCAAGGGGCCATGGAGCAGCACCGCACCATCCGTTTTACCTACTTCTCTCCCAAAGAAGAGTCGGTGCGCACGGTGGAGCCCTATTACCTGGTGTTCCACTGGTCCACTTGGTATGTGTGGGGCTGGTGCCAGATGCGGCAGGATTTCCGTCTCTTTAAGCTCAACCGCATGACGGAACTCACCACCGAGGAAGATTTCGCCCCTCGCTGCGCACCTCTGCCCAATCTGGAACCGGAACGGGTTTTCCCAACCAAGTATGAAGTCACCGTTCTCTTTGATCCATCCTGCCGCTGGCGGCTGGTGGAGGAGTACGGCGTGGACTGTTTCACCGTGGAGCCGGACGGACGGCTTCGTTTCACCGGCGGTTTTCCCGATGGGGACAGCGTGCTCAGCTGGATTTTGACCTTTGGAGACAAGGCAGAGCTGTTGGAACCGGAAGAATTACGGGAGCAGCTGGGCGTTTTGGCCCAAACGCTGGCCGACCGTTACAGGAGGAATTGACATGGCATCCCATAAAGATTTTGTGGACTATGTGGCCGAACAGCTGCGGGAAGCCGGAGCCATTCGCAACCGGAAGATGTTCGGTGAGTATGGTCTTTACTGCGATGATGTGTTCTTTGCCGTCATCTGCGACGATCAATTTTTTGTGAAGATCACCCCGGAGGGCGAAGCGGCGTTTCCCCACCTGCCCAAAGCTCCGCCCTATGAGGGGGCCAGGGACTCCTTTCTGGTGGAGGATGTGGAGGACCGGGAGCGGATGACGGAACTGACCCGCATCACCTGCAAAGCGCTAAGAAGCAAGCCCCAGAAGAAGCGGAGGAACTGACCATGGCCTTTGACTACAAGAAAGAATACAAGGACTTCTATCTGCCGCCAAGGACGCCTGGCATCGTCACCATTCCCGCCATGAACTTCCTGGCAGTGCGGGGTTATGGCGACCCCAACGAGGAAAACGGCGCTTACAAGCAGGCTTTGGAGTTGCTCTATGCCGTGTCCTACACCATCAAAATGAGCAAGATGGGTAAACACAAGTTAGCGGGCTACTTCGACTATGTGGTGCCGCCTCTGGAAGGGTTGTGGTGGCAGGAGGGCATTCATGGCGTGGACTACGCCCGCAAGAAGGACTTCCAATGGATCTCCCTCATCCGCCTGCCGGAGTTTGTGACGAAAGAGGTCTTTGACTGGGCCATCCGGGAGGCAGCGGAAAAGAAACAACAGGATTTCTCTAAGGTGGAGTTCTTCTCCTGGGAGGAGGGTCTGTGCGTCCAGTGTATGCACATGGGCCCCTATGACGACGAACCTGCCACCGTGGCCGCCATGGCGGAATACGCCAAGGCGCAGGGTTATGAGGAAGATTTCGGGGCGGGCCGGTTTCATCACGAGATCTACTTGAGTGATGTGCGGCGGTGCAATCCGGAGCGGCTGAAAACGGTGATCCGGCACCCCATAAAAAAGTGAACATGTGAACGATGGATCAGGAGGTTACCATGGATATACAAGAACAGAAAGAAACACAGGTTCGCCGCTGGTTTTCCATGTGGCTGAACAAGCAGGACACAGGCATTATGGATCTTTTTGCACCCGATGCCATCTATATCGAAAGCTGGGGGCCAGAGTATCATGGCAGCGGGAAGATCAAGCTGTGGTTTGATGAGTGGAACACCCGGGGAGCCGTACAGCGCTGGGACATCGTGCAATATTTCCACAAGGTAGACCAGACTGTGGTGGAGTGGTCCTTCCGATGTGCTATGACAGATGGCACAGTCCAGAGTTTCGACGGCCTCTCCCTTATCCGCTGGAATGAGTCGGGACAAATCTGTTTTTTGCAGGAATTCGGTTGTAACGAAAACCGCTACGATCCATATGTACAAGGAAAAACGCCGGTATTCCTGGAAGAACAGGCACTTTGGTTTTAAAAGGAGTATAGGTATGGCAACATCCAAGGTGACAGTTCACTTCCCCTGCTCTGTGGAACAGGTGTGGCGTACAGTGACAGATCTTTCCCATACCGCCTGACGCAGCGACCTGGCCCGGGTGGAAGTTTTGGATGAAACCCACTTTGTGGAGCATACCAAAAGCGGCCATGCCACGGAGTTTACGGTCACGGCCTGTGAGCCGCTCCGCTTTTGGGCCTTCACCATGGAGAACGGCAATACATCATGCTGTAAGTGTACTATCCCACCACCAGCTTATTGGTTTTCTTCAGGAACTTCTCCGGAATCGGTCGAGCCAGCCTCCAGGTGATATTCATAAGTATCCGTCCCATATTTCCATCATTTTATCCTCTATATTTTCTCGCAATACAAATTGAAGTGCTCGGCATTTGAACTTGCTTTTACAAGATGCAGTCCCACTTTAGAACATAGCTGTTCAATCTGTGCCCGATCTTGCGTATCCTTTTTTACAATTCCATAAGTTGTATGGTATTTGTGTTCGTCAATTAAAACATCAACATCGACTAAAAACGGATCGGGATATGCAGATGTGATCTCGCAATCCCAAATTGCCAAACTGCCGCCTTTCTTCAAAACTCTTGCGGCTTCTGAAATGGCTTTTGCTTGTTCCGATGCCGTCATATACATCAGAGTATAAAAGAATGTCACATTGTCAAAATGACCGTTTTCATATTTTAGGTCAGTCGCATCCATTAAAATTTTTTTAAACCCGCTTGGTGCTTCGTCAAGCTCCTCTTGCGAATGATCTATCGCAACAACTTGTTCACCGTAAGTGCGACCGATAAATGCTTCTCCGCCACCGCCAATATCCAAAATACTTCCTTTAAGCTCTTTCCTTAATATAATCATAGTTGATTTTCCAATCCTCTGCCAGCAGTCCATAAAGATAGAGGTCTGCCGGTTTTCCATCGTTGTCTTTTGTTTGGCTTCTTTGTACGCCCTCTAACTTCATACCAAGCTTTTGCATAATTCCAACCGATTTCACACTATCAATGGCTTCTGCAAAAACCTTATGGGTATTCAACTCACGGAACGCATAGTCAAGCACAGCTTTGCAGGCTTCATATGCGTACCCCTGCCGCCAATAGCTCCAGTTGAAAATCCAACCCATTTCATAAATGCTTGGATCAATCTCATTGAACAAGATATAGCCAATCACTTTTTGCGACTGCTTGTGAACTGCCGCAACCGCATTGTTTCTGCCTATGCAGAAGCTATATAAAAAATCTTTTGTTTTTTCAAGATCATAGGGAGGCTCACAATTTTTCATTGTTTCAGCATCGCCTAAAATATCGTAAAGGTCATTGGCATCGTTCGATTTAAAATTACGGATTACAAGCCGTTCAGTTTCTATTGGTTTAAGTATCATAATTATTTAGCCCCTATCATGACAAAAACTCGATTGGTTTCTTCTCCATCAATCCATTTTTATATCGAATTTCAAATGCCTTTGCGGAAGAATTACTTTTTATAAAATTATACTTACCATTGTTTTCAACAAATGCAGTATCATTCTCCATAGCCAAACCGGTCAGATCCTTTTCTTTCAGCATACTATCGAATGACTCACGCCCATCCTCGTTGTAATGAGGACAAAAAGCGTAATCAAAAAAGTTTAACATTCCATCTGCCCAGCAATAATGCAAATCCTCATTGCCGTGGAAAGACTCGCTATCGCTATGGCCGCAATGAAACCAACAAATCGCACCGGCACTTAAACCTGTCAGCACAGCAGTATCTTTTCTATATATTTCTTTCAGTTTTTCATCTAATCCATGCTGTTTCCAAACAAGCATCATAGACACGGTATCACCACCGCCAACATAAATAATATCAGCCCATGACAATAGAGTATCAACTTCCTCATTCCTATACAATTTTGTCACCAAACAAAGGCTTTTTACTTGACAGCCGAGATTTTCATATTCCTTTTCGATTGAAGTAATATATCCATCGGCATCACCGCTTGCAGTTCCTACAAACAAAACATTTGGATTGGTTTTACCCGATAATTGGATTGCATGAAGATTCAGCGGTCTTGTGGAACTCAAATCACCGCCCGATATTGCAACAATTCTTCCCATGTTCTGTTTTCCTCCTAATGTTTTGATATTTGGACTCACTGGTCCTCTGTCTAATTTTTATAGGTATGTATTGTGTTTAGTATAGCTGGAATTCCAATGCCGGGCAAGGACTTTCAGAAACTATCTACAAACTGCCAGGTGCCTTTCTCCGCTGTTACAGTCTGGTTGAAAATTAGTTGAACAAGGCTACTGTCCAATTAATGGTACAATGCTTTAAGTTCCTGTTGATAATTTCCATGCAATACGGTATGATGGGAAAAGAGCAATCCGGCTCTATCATGTAAAAAGAATCCACCAAACATACAAGTCAGCGCACGCTGTACATATGGAATTCTATGTGGGGTAAGCGAAAGTTTTTGGGAGATGCGAACGAATCAGTTAAAGATAACTTTGTTTCTGTATAAAAAATGTAGTTTATATGTGGAGAATCCCGCATCCAAGAATGGATGTGGCTTTTTCCATGTGGTCTTTTTGCGCCTTGCGCCGTTCTGTCAAAGTGGCAGAATGTCGCAGGGCATTTTTCTATTTTCTTAAAAATTGTGAAACTCAAAACCTGATTCAGAACATCAAAGGACTGGATCGGCTTTGAGAAGATGGAGGAAAACGAGTATGGATCAGACTATTTTGCGCCCTACAGCGGAGCTGCGGTACGCCGATGAATTGGCTGCCCTAGCCCGCTGGGACCGAAACAACCCCAAACCGGAGAACTGGCAGCTCTCCCCCAGGGCCGTGCGTCTCTTTATCCTGGGCACGCCCAAGGGGCAATCCCTGGAGCTGGACGGAGAGCCGGTAACCATCCGCAAAAAGTATTACGGCAATGACGCCCTGGTAGAGCGGTGCATTATCACCCTGGCAGGCAATCGTGGATTGATGCTGGTGGGAGAGCCCGGCACCGCCAAGACCATGCTTTCCGAGCTGTTGAGCGCCGCCATCAGCGGTTGCAGCACCAACACCGTTCAGGGTACCGCCGGTACCACTGAGGACATGATCAAATATTCCTGGAACTATGCCCTGCTGCTGGCCAAAGGTCCAAGCCGGGAAGCGCTGGTGCCTTCACCTCTGTATGTGGGCATGGAACAGGGTATTCTCACCCGGTTTGAGGAGATCACACGCACCCCCGCCGAGGTGCAGGACTGTCTTATCAGCGTGCTCAGCGACAAGGTGATGAACATCCCCGAGCTTGGGGACCAGGGGCTTCTCTTCGCCCGTCCCGGCTTCAATGTCATCGGTACGGCCAACACCCGGGATAAGGGAGTCAATGAGATGTCCAGCGCCCTCAAGCGCCGTTTCAGCTTTGAGACCGTGCAGCCCGTGGGGGATGTGGCCCTGGAAAAGCAGATTATTCTGGATGAGGTGGGCGCCATGGCCCGGATTGCCGGAATCTCCGCACCCCTGGATGACGACGCCGCCACCCTGCTGGCCACCACCTACCATGAGCTGCGCCAGGGTATCTCTGCTGAGGGAATACGGCTGAAAAAGCCTGCCGCCGTTATGAGTACCGCCGAAGCGGTCTCCGTCTATTTCCAGACCTTCCTGAGCGCCTGGTACTACGGCGGGCCGGAGCAGGTCCGGCATCTGGATGAACGGGCCCTGGCGGAAAATCTGGTAGGCGCGGTGGCCAAGGAGTCCCGGGAGGAGCTGGCGGCTGTCCGGGAGTATTTCTCCACCATCGTGCAGAAAAAGGCAGAGCAGGAGGACGGAGCATGGAAACGGTTTTACGAGGCAGGAATGCGGCTGAAGTGATCCCCTTTGACTATGACGCGCCGGTACTCTACTACCCGGTGCGCCACCACTCCCCTGCCTGCGCCTGGCATCTGGAGCAAGCCATGGAGCGGTACCGGCCGGAGCTGGTGCTGGTGGAGGGGCCAGAAAACGCCAATGACCTGATTCCCATTCTGGCAAGCCCGGAGACCCGCGCCCCGGTGGCCCTGTACTACGCCTACCGGGATGACGCCAATCTTCTGCAAACTGCGGAACCGTCGGAGGATGCAATGCCGCCGGAAAACCACGCCTGCTACTACCCGTTTCTGGACCAATCTCCAGAGCTGGCCGCGCTGCGGATGGCAGAACGTCTGGGGATTCCCGCCCGGTTTATGGATCTCCCCTACGGCGAAATCCTGGCGGCCACACAGTCCGGAGCCGGTCTGCGGAAGGAGGCGGCCGCCGCCAGCTATGCCAATGACAGTGTTCTCGCCCCAGAACAGCTTTGGAAACGGGTGTGTGAGAAAACGGGTACCAGGAATTTTGAGGAGTTCTGGGAGCGTTACTATGAAAGCCGGGGATTTTCTCTGTCCACAGAGGAATTTGTCCGTCAGATAAACGCTTGGTGCCTGCTGGCCCGTGAAAACACCCCCCGCTGGGAACTGGAGGCAGACGGGTGTCTGGCCCGGGAGGCCCACATGGCCCAGCGCATCCGGGAGGCCGGGCAGTCTTATGGAAAAATTCTGGTGGTGGCCGGCGGCTTCCACCTCTGGGGGCTTCTTCATCCGGAGGAGGAACCGAAAGAACGTCCCCGCATTCCCAAAGAAAGCCAGTCGGTCTATCCCGTGCGCTATTCCGAACCGGCGGCAGACGCCCTCTCCGGTTATGCCAGCGGTATGCCCGCGCCCGCCTTCTATCGGAAACTCTGGAAGCGTCTCCATGAGCCGGGAACCGACGGGGCATCTGCCTGGGACAGTGTGGTGCTCGATACCATTGTGCGCTGCGGCCGCCGGCTGCGGGCAAAGGGAGAAACCATTTCCGCTTATGATGAACAGTGCGCCCTACAGCAGGCCAGAGGTCTGGCCGCGCTGCGAAATAAGGTGGCCCCCGGCCTTTATGAATTGCAGGATGGCGTTTTGAGTGCATTTGTGAAGGGGGAAGCCAACCTTTCCGGATGTGAACCCCTGCGTCTTCTGCGGGAGATCAACACTGGAAATCAGGTGGGGAGTCTATGCCGCAGCGATTTGGTGCCGCCCCTGGTGCAAGACTTTGCCCGGCAATGCAAAAAATACCGTCTCCGGCAGGATTCCGCCGACCGGCAGGAAGTGACCCTTGAGATCTTTTCCAAAGCCCGCCACCGGGCGGAAAGCCGCTTTCTTCATCAAAGCGTGTTTCTGGAATGCAACTATGCCAGACGGGACAAGGGGCCGGATTTGCTGCGGGGTACCGGGCGCAATCTCATTCGGGAGCATTGGATCTGTCAATGGTCTGCCGGTGTGGAGGCCGCCCTGGTGGAGCACGCCGTCTGGGGCTCCACCGTGGCAGAGGCCAGCGCCCAACTGCTGCGCCGTCGTCTGGGAGAGGCCGCCCGTGCAGTCGATGGTGCACAACTTCTGGTGCAGGGCTTTCTTATGGGCCTTGGAGATACGGCGGACGCCATGGCCCACCGGCTGGAGGAGCTGCTGTTGACCGATGGAGACTTCTCCTCTCTTTGCAAAGCCTGCGGCGCCATCAACGCGTTGGATGCGTGGCAGGAGCAGTACGGCGAGCGGGGCAGCTATGATTACCCCGCTCTGCTGCGGCGGTGCTTTGCCCGAATTTTGCAGATGCTTCCCTCCATGTCCACGGTAGATGACCGGGGTGTGGAGGCCATTCAGGAGAATTGCCAGCTGCTCTATGAGGTCACAGCCCGTCCCCCGTTTGCCGATCTGCGTGCTGTGCTTCTTGGGGCGTTGGAGGAACTGATTGATCAGGATCCCATCCACCCCGCCCTCCACGGCGCGGCTCTTGGCCTTCTCTATGGCGGCGCGCCGGAAAAGAAAGATCTGGCGGTGCAAACTGCCGCCGGGTATCTTCGGGGCACCCATGACCAAAAACTGCGGGCTGCCGCTTTCCTGCAAGGACTGTTCCGCACCGCCCGGGATTTGCTGCTGGTGGACGATGTTCAGTTGGCATCTATTGACGCGCTGCTGTGTGAGTTGGAAGACGAGGAATTTCTGACCCTGCTGCCCCAGCTGCGCCTTGCTTTCAGCTACTTTACGCCCACCGAAACGAATCGCCTGGGCCGTCAGGCGGCAGCGCTCCATGGCGCGGAGCAGCTGAAGGCCGGAAGCATCGTAGTTTCCCCGGCAGACTATACCTGTTGGGAGGCCATTGACGCATGGGCGGCACAGTGTTTGGAGCAGTGGGAAACGAATCCGGAAGTGGAAGGAGATGACCAGACATGATCACCCATGGCGCGGCGCTCAACCGTTGGAGGTTGGTACTGGGCAAGAGCGCGGAAGCCTCTATCTCCCTTACAGATCGGCAGCTGGCCCGCATGGATGACGCCCTGGACTTCCTCTACAACCGGGAAGCGGGGCCGGATGTGCGCCGGGATTGGAGCGGCGGCCAAGAGGAGAGCCATCCGACGGTGATCCATTGGCTCAACGAGGTACGGGAGCTGTTTCCCCAGGAGACAGCGGAAATCCTCCAGCGCCATGCATTGGACCGCTACCAGCTCACCGCCCTGCTCACAGATCAAGAGGTACTGGAAAAGATGGAGCCGGATGAGGCATTGTTGGAGACCATCCTAAGCCTCAAGGGAATGATGAAAGGGCCGGTACTGGACGCCGCCCGGCGGATTGTCGCGCGGGTGGTGGCCCAGCTGACGGCCAAACTACAGCAGGAGATCCGCCGCTCCGCGCTGGGCAAGCTGGACCGCAGCAGCCGCAGCGCGGTACGCACTCTGCGGAATCTGGACATCAAACGCACCATCCGGAAAAACCTGGCCCACTATGACCAGGAAAATCAATATTTGGTGCTGGAACAGCTCTATTTCAGCGGTCGGGTTCAGCGCCATAACCCCTGGCATGTGATTATCGCCGTGGATGAAAGCGGCTCCATGCTCTCCAGCGTCATCCATTCCGCAGTCATGGCGGGCATTTTTGCAAAGCTGCCCATGCTTACCACCCATCTCGTGATCTTCGATACCGCTGTGGTGGATCTCACCGACCGAATGGACGACCCGGTGGAAACCCTGATGAGCGTACAGCTGGGCGGCGGTACCGACATTGCCAAAGCCATGGCATATTGCCAAAGCCTGATTACCCAGCCCCGACGAACCATGGTGGTGCTGGTAAGCGACCTGTGCGAGGGCGGCTCCCGCCAGGACCTCTATCGCACTTGCCATGATATTGTGGAGAGCGGCGCCCGGCTCATTGCCCTCACCGCCCTCAATGAGCAGGCTGTCCCGGACTATGACCGAACGACCGCCCAAACTCTGGCAGATCTGGGCGCCCATGTGGGCGCCATGACGCCGGAACGTCTGGCAGACTTTATGGCGGGTATCATGAAAACGTGAGAGGAGGTGACGGAATATGGAGATTCCCCAAACCCTGTACTCCGCCCTGCTTTCGGCGGATGAAGACTATCTGATTGCACTCTGCAACAAAGGTACGGTAAACCGGGCGAAAAAGGATCTTTCCGCAATGCAGCCGGAGGTTACGCAAATGGAGGACGAAGCCGTTACCCTGACTGTTGGAGATACGGTATGTACGATTACCGTACCCCTGGGGAGCAGCACTTGTACCTGTCCCAGCAGCAGCATGTGCCGCCACCGGATCAGCGCCATTTTGTGGCTGAAAGAGCAGGCCGCCCAGGAGAGCGCCCCGTCTGAGGAAACCGCCGCCTCGTCAGGTGAGGAGCCGCCGGAAAAGGTGGAGGAGGAACTGGCCGCTCTGCTCTCGACCTATCCCACGCAAGGGCTGACCCGGCAGTTGGGCGAGCGGCGGGTATCCGCCCTGGTGCAGCGGGAAAGCGCCGGCGAGGGGGCATCCATCCGGGAAGGCAGCGCCGTAACGGTGGAGCTGCCCTGGCTTTCTGCCACTGTGCGGTTTATCTGCCCATTGGAGCACAGCAGTTGCACCTGTCACAGCCGGAGTTTCTGCGTGCATAAGGCGGAGGCCCTGCTGATTTGGCAGCTGCACCATGGGGTTGTGACGGCGGACAGTCTGTTGGCCGCTGTCCGCAATGACACCGGCAGCAGATTGGATCGCCGGGAGATTTGCGCCGCCGTCCAGACGACCCTGACGGACTGGATGCGCACAGGGCTTACCCGTCTGCCCGCCTCCAGCCAGGAAACGGCAGAACGGCTGGCAGGCCTGTGTCACACCAGCGGTCTTCCCGCTCTGGAGCGAGCCATGCGCCGGCTCCACGGAGAATTGAAGAGCTACTTTGCCCGCTCCGCCGCCTTTCGCACGGAGGGGCTGCTGCGCCGGATGTCCGCCGTCTGGCGGCTGGCCGCCGCCTTGCGGAAGGCGCCGGAGCAGGAGGCCCTGCGGTTGGCTGGGACCTTCCGGGATGAGTACCAGCCAGTCGGCAGCCTACAACTCTACCTTCTGGGCCTTCAGGAAGTGAATCTTGCCGGAGGTTATGCCGGAACAGTATACTATTTTTGGGAGACACAACAACATCGGTACTACGCCTATCGGGATCTGCGGCCCATATTTTACGAGGGCAGACGTCAGCCCGGCCCCATCGAAACCATTCTTTGGGGACTGCCCGGAACATTGCGCCAGTCGTGGAACTGCCGTCTCAAGCTCACCGGCGCACGGGTCAGCGGAGAGGGCAACCTTTCCGCCACCACCCAATGTCAGGGCACTCTGCTGCAAAAAAGCCCGCCGGGTTTGGTGCTGCCCCCGTCAGCGGTGGAGGAGGATTTCTCTTCCCTGCTGGCCCGCAGCCGCCCCGGCCTGGGGGAACTGGAGCGTCTGGCGATTCTGCGGCCCCAATCTGGGGAATTGCAGGAATATGACCGGGTGGAGCAGCGATTTTCCCTGCGGCTGCTGGACGGCGCGGGACGGGATGTCTGGCTTGTCGTCCGTTACCGGGAGGGAATGCAGGCGGTGCTGGAAGTCCTGGAGCAGCTGGCCGATCAGTGGGAGCAAAACCCGGATTTGCGGCCGGTGTTCTTTGGGGCACTTTACCGGGAACGTGACCGGCTGTGTCTCTATCCCATCGAATGCTTTACCAACTGGGAGGGGACACCATGAACCATTGTCTGGACGCCATGGAAGCACGCCTGACGGACCTTTTGCAGACAGGTCTTGACACTGGCGGGACGGACGCGGGTAGAGCCTTTGCCCGGCTGGCCGAGGAGTGCGAGACCTACGGCCTTCACACCGGAAGCGCCCTGATGAACCGGCTGGCCGGACTGCTGGACGCCCGCGCCCACGCCCTGGAAAAAGAGGATGGTCCCCTGCTGGATGCCCTGTTCACAGCGGAGCGCTATATTGCCCTGTGCCGGGAGCGGTTGCAGGAAACGGAGATTCAACGCGCCTGGCAGCGCGATTGCAGTCAACAGACAGAAGGAGGAACGCACCTATGAACATACAGCCCAAAAAACCGGGAAAACCGGACGCCCTGGGGCGACTTTTCCAACTCTGGGGCCTGACACCAACAAACGAGGCGCTGGCCCGGTCCTATCTGACGGATGACCAGGCAGACGAGAGCCTGCTCTCCGGCGCGGAACAGCAGATATTCCCCCGCTTCGACTGGCAGGATCAGCACGAAATCTGTTCGCTTCTCAGAGCGGTGACCGCCCCCAATGGCACAAACAACCAGGCCAAGGTGCTGCGGCTTCTGTGGGCCATCGGGCGGAGCACCGCCGGCTTTGCCGCCCTGTTTGACCAGCAGGAACTCTACGAGGTAAGCGACAGCGCTTTCCGCCAGCGCTGCCAAGTGTTGGGCACCGCGGCTGCCGCCGCCATGGGTGCGGAGAAAAGCCCCCTCCACACCACGCGGCTGCACCAGTTGGCCCGCACCGCCCCGGACACACTGCTGGAAGCCCAACGGCTTATTGCCGATCCCCAGAACTCCATGGCCGGCGGGGTGCTGGCTGGGGTGCTGCTGGCCGCCGGGCCAAAGAAGGCCACAGCGGACGCTACACTGGCCCAGCAGGTGGAATTGGTGCTGAACCGGGTGAACGCTGTCCTCAACGGCACGGATGGGCTTCCCCTCCCTGCCGGAGACATCTCCCAGCTGCAAGCCTATATCCAAGCCGGAGATCCGACCGTGCCGGTACCCGCCACCTCCATTGCCACGGTGTGGCAGCTTCCCGCAGAAGATTACCTTTCCCGGTCACTGGGCCACCATTTTACCGTGCAATGTATCGCGCCAGCCGTTCTGTTCGGTCTGCTTTACGACGCCCGTTTGGCCTGCGCCATGCGGGTACTGATCGGTTTTGAGCCCTGTGGCGTCCTGCAGGGGGTGCTCTGCTTTCTGTCGGAGGACTGGGACATCCGTGCCCTGGACGCCCTGATTCCCCACATTCCCGGCGGAGCGGTCACGCTGCTGCGCTTTGCGGTCACAGACTTTTATAAATACCACGAGGAAACTGTTCAAAAGCTGGCCCGCCATTTCCGCGCCGCGGGAGAGGAGACCCTCAACTACTTAAACCTGGAGGGCTACGATCGCCTGTGCGGCCTGCTGCCGGAGCTGAAGCACAGCAAGGACCGCGAATGGATGGAGCAGCTGCACGGCGTGATCCTGTCCTTTATGGACAAGGTATTCCGTCAGTGCCCGGAACAGGCCATTGTCCACGACTACCTGACCGGCCAGGGGGCCTTGGCCGACAGCGCCGCCATCCTCAAGCCCATCCGCAACGAATATCGCTATCTCTCCAATATCGGCGAAGCTTTGGAGGCCTATCAAAAGCTGGCCGGTTGGGATGCATTTGCCTGCCGGTGCGTCGTCCTTTTCTGCTTTACCTGTACGGGCTACGGCACCGCCAACGCTTTTCCCATGGATGAGGGAAAGAAGCGGCACATGGACGCCTTTGTAGACGCCCTGCTCGCCGGCGGTCTGCCGGTACGGGACTGCGTTACCATACTGGCGATTCTGCAAGAGACTTGGTACCAGCAGAGCGCCAAAGAGCTCATTGATGAGACCGTACAGGAGCACTTTATCACCCCGGCGGGGCTGGAAGCCCTGGCGGATGCGGCGCTTCACAGCTCCGCCGCTGCCCGGATTATGGCAGTCAAAGGGCTGGACGCCCTCTCCAATCGTCCCGACTGCGCCGAGGGAGCCCACAAGGCCCTGATTGCCTGTGCCGGGGACACCTCCAAGCAGGTGCAGACGGTTCTGGTTTCCTGTTTGATCCGTCACCCGGATTGGGAAGCGGACTATCTGACCATGCTGGGCAGCAAGAAGACCGCACAGCGGAGCCTGGCCAGCCGGGTTCTGGCGGGCATCGGGGTGGAGAAGTACCGCGCTGCTCTGGAGAGCGCTCTGGCCGTGGAGAAAAACGCCAAGGTGCTGGATCAAATCACCGCTCTGCTGGGGACACCCACCGTGTCCAGTATGGATGGACAATCTCCGGCAGAACTAGCCGCCCAGGTGCTCAAGGGTGGGAAAAAGCGCAGGGTCCAATGGCTTCTGGAGCACCCGCTGCCCAAAGTCCACTGCACAGACGCGGCCCACACCGAAGCTTCGGAGGATCAGATTGCCGCCCTCTTTGTGGCCTATGCTGATTTGGGCCGCATGGGCCGCAGCAGCACTGCCGCCGCCATTGCCGCCGACCTGGAACCGCAGGATTTGGAGGCTCTGGCCTGTGAAGTGTGGGACGTGTGGATGAAGGCTGGGGCCCAAAGCAAAACCAAATGGGTGCTCTCTTTTGCCGCGGCGTTTGGTGGGGCGGCCATGACGGCCAAATTCCTTCACGCCATCAGCGAATGGCCCCAGAGCGCCCGGGGCGCCATCGCCTGTGAAGCTGTGGCGGCCCTCTCTGTCAGCCCCGACCCGGCAGCCCTGGTGGCGGTAGACAGCATTTCCCGAAAGTTCAAATTCCGTCAGATAAAGGCAGCGGCGGCCGCAGCCCTGGAGAACGCCGCCCAGGAATTGGGCATTACGGTGGAGGAACTGGCCGATCGCATTGTGCCCACCCTGGACTTTGCACCCGATGGCACACGGGTCTTTGACTATGGTCCCCGGAAGTTTACCGTTCGTCTGACTCCCTCCCTGGAGCTGGTGGTGACCACGGAGGCAGGCAAAGCGGTGAAGTCCATGCCCGCTCCCGGCAAAACCGACGACACTGAAAAGGCCGCCGCTGCTTATGCGGCGTACAAGACCCTGAAAAAGCAGATCAAGACCACCATTACCGCCCAGCGCGCCCGGCTGGAGCTGGCCCTCTCCGCCCAGCGGTGTTGGGACGGTGAAGCATGGCGGAAGTTGTTTGTGGAAAACCCGGTGATGCATCAGTTTGCCATCAGTCTCATCTGGGGCGTCTATGAAAACGGTGAGCTAAAAGAGACTTTCCGCTACATGGAGGACGGCAGCTTCAACACCGTGGAAGAGGAGGAGTATACCCTCCCCGATGGGGCCAACATCGGTCTGGTCCACCCCATCGAGTTGGAGGCGGACACCCTGGCGGCCTGGAAACAGCAGTTGGAGGACTATGAAATCATTCAGAGTATTGACCAGCTCTCCCGGCCTGTCTACCGCCTCCCGGCAGAGCAGGAGCAGGCCACCGCTCTGGAGACGGTGGCTGGCCGTGTGCTGAATTCGCTGTCCCTGATGGGCAAGCTCCAGGGCATGGGCTGGTACCGGGGCAGCGTGTTAGACGCCGGCGGGTTTTACACCTTCTACCGGGAAGACCCCTCTGTGGGAATTGGTGTGGAACTGAATTTCTCCGGCAGTTATGTGGGGGGCGATAACGAGGATGTCACTGTCTTCGATGCCGTCTTTTATAAAGCTGGTACCGTGGAACACGGTAGTTACTGTTATGACATACCCAAGCAGGAGAATGTCTTCCCCCTGGGCCAGGTGCCCGCGCGCTATTACAGCGAGGTGGTCTGGCAGCTGGAGCGCGCCACCGCATCCAGCACAGAGTTCGATCCGGACTGGCAGAACACAAAGAACTGACTCCATGTTCCGCACACACCTGCACCGGCAAACAGGCGACGGCAGTTTTTCTGCATCCGGTCAAAAACGGCTCACTGACCATATGGAAAGCCACAGACAGTGCCGGAAGACACAGAAACAAACGTGCTAAAGGCAATGGAATAATAAAGACAGGCTGGACAACCTTTTTCCGGTTGTCCAGCCCGTCTTTTTATACCTTATTTTGCAGCAGTTCCGTGTTTCTCCAACAGATGGTTTCTGCAAGCCGCCGATGAAGCTGCACCTTCAAAAGCGTAGATTTTTTCAAAGCACACGGTTCAGAGCGAAATTTGTACTCAGTCCAGATACCGCAGCCCGGAAATACCGTGTATGCCCAGGCCCGGCGCGTCTGTGAGTGCAATCTGTTTTCCGTGGAAGATGGCGCCGCCATCAACAGGATCAGCGCTGCACAGCACCGGTCCATCCAGATCCACCCTGGTAATCGCACCCTTGGCGCAGGCCAGATGCACCGCAGCGGTTACGCTGACCTTTGCCTCCAGCATGCAGCCAATCATGCACTCCACACCGTACACCTCCGCCGCAGAAAGAATTTTGAGCGCATTGGAAAGGCCGCCGCACTTCATCAGCTTTATATTCACATAATCTGCTGCATGGCGCTGTAGAATGGTCATGGCATCCAGCGGTGAAAACATGCTCTCATCTGCCATGACGGGCACCGGCGAATGGGCCGTGACAAATTGCAGTCCCTCCAAATCCCGTGCCTTGACCGGCTGCTCCACCAGCTCAATGTTCAAGCCTTCCGACTGCATATTGTCCAGCAGCCGCACTGCTTGGCGCGGCGTCCAGGCCTGGTTCGCGTCAATCCGAATCATGGCATCCGGCGCAGCCGCCCGCACGACGCGCAGCCGCGCAAGATCCATGGCCGGGTTCTCCCCAACCTTTATTTTCAGCGTGTCGTAGCCCTTGGACAGGGCATCCAGCGTATCGCGTTCCATGGTTTCAGGGTCGTTTACGCTGATGGTGATGTCAGTTGTAAGGGTGGTTCGGCCACCGCCGAGCAGTTTGTATAGGGGCAGATTGCATTGCTGGGCGTAAAGGTCCCAAACAGCCATCTCCGCCGCAGCCTTGGCGCTGGTATTGCCGACGATGCTTTGGTGGATGGTGGCGCAGAGTTCCTCCAGGGACGCTGCTTCTTTTCCCACCAGTGCCGGGCAGATGTGATCGCGCAGGGCAGCTTCAATGGAACCAAGGGTCTCACCCGTGTCCGCAGCCGGTGGGGAATGCGCCGCCGGTATGGAAGCCCAGGCAGCGTCCGGCGCACCCCGGCTGCGGCGTGACCGCGCCGAGAAACGCCGGGTCTTCGGTATTCAAATAGAACTGTCCCAGCCCGGCCACGGCCCTACAGGTGCCGAACAGCCCGGCATGGCCGCTTACACCGTCAAAATAATAATAGGCATTGCCGTCGTTGGGTTCCCCAATCACATCGGTAACATGCGGTCGGAACCGGTCAAAGCTCATGCCGCGCTCCTGGCACATGGTTTCTTCCACCGCATTGTCGCGGCAGGACGGCACCAGTGGCAGCGTCCGGTCAGGGTGAAAGCACAGCTCATCAATCCCCAACGGGCCGGAGACATATTGGCTGACAATCTCCTGTAGTGTCAGCCCGGTAACGGTGCAAAGCACCTCCCGCAGGAGCATATAGCCGATGTCGCTGTACACCATACCGGCCTCACCGGTGGGAAGGTCCGCCAGAATTTCAAAAAACGGGCGGCCGTCTGCATAAAACGGATACCATGCCGGCAGCCGTGCCGTATGGGTCAGCAGGGCACGCAGTGAAATTCCCGACAGTCTCCGGCCCAATGCGCCCTCTGTGATTCCCAGCAGCTCCCCCGCCGAGTCCTCTAAAGAAATTCTCTTCTCCGGCGCCAGGGCCAGCACCGCCGTAGCCGTATGGGGTTTGGTGAGGGAAGCAAGGTCAAACCAGCGTCCCCCCTCCCCTTCGGTGGCTCCGGTCTCCAGCACGCCGGACCGGTCAAATAGCGCCCATTCGCCATAGGGAAACACGCCTTCCTCCACGGCCCTGTGCATCAGCGGCGCGACGATACTCAATGAAAAACCCCCTTTTCATCCTTCGGGAAATATTGTATCATGATATTGCTTTATTTGGAAAATGTGATTTAATTGATTATATCATGCACACAACACCAGTTCAATCATGCAATTTACACGGAATCATGGGTCCGTTTTTCCCAAAACGGACCAACAATCTTTGTGAGGAGTGAACAGCAACATGATGGAACGTATCGCCAACAAGCCTTGCCGCCTGGCCGTGGGACTGATGTCCGGCACATCCGTGGATGGCATTGACGCCGCGCTTGTGGAACTGTCCGGCAGCGGCGACGGGCCGAAGGTCAAGCTGCTGGCCTTTCAGAATACGCCCTACCCCGAAGCGGTCCGGGAAAAAATATTTGCGCTTTTTCAGCCGAAAAACGCAACGGTGGACAAGCTGGGCTATATGAATTTCCTGCTGGGCGAATACTTTGCCGCCGCCGCCCTGGCTGTGATTCAGGAAGCGGGGCTCCGTCGGGACGATGTGGATTTTATCGCGTCCCACGGTCAGACCATCTGGCATGCCCCGGTGGCAGACACAGCCGACGGCTATCCCATACGGTGTACCGTGCAAATTGGCGAAGGCGCCGTCATCGCAGAGCGCACCGGTATACCCACCGTCTCCGATTTCCGTGTGGCCGATATGGCCGCCGGCGGCCAGGGTGCGCCCCTTGTGCCGTTTACAGAATACCTGCTCTACCGCCGCGACCATGAAACCATCCTCCTTCAAAACATCGGCGGCATCGGCAACATGACCGTTCTGCCTGCCGGTGCGACGCCGGAAGCGGTCTATGCCTTTGATACCGGTCCAGGCAACATGATGATTGACGCTGTGATTACCGCCGCCACCAACGGGGCCGAGCGCTTTGACCGGGACGGCGCTGCCGCTGCCCGCGGCAAGGTCTGTGAAGCGCTGCTGCAAATGCTCACCCAGGATGCATACTACACCCTGCCCCTTCCCAAGTCCACCGGCCGCGAACATTTTGGGGAGCAGTACACCGCGAAACTCCTTTCCTATGGCCAGGAACATGGGCTTTCCTTTGACGACCTGGCCGCCACGGCGACGGAGCTCACCGCCTGGTCCATCGCGGATGCCTATACGCGCTATGTTCTGCCCCAATACCGTGCCACAGAGCTGATTGCCGGCGGCGGCGGAAGCTACAATCCCACGCTTTTGGCCGCCCTCACACGGCGGCTTGGCGCCCATGGCGTCAACGTGCGCACCCAGGAGGATCTGGGGCTGAGCAGCGACGCCAAAGAAGCGGTGGCGTTTGCTCTTTTGGGTGACCGGTTCCTGGCCGGACTTCCCAACGTTCTTCCCACCGTCACCGGCGCGCAGCACGCCGCCATCATGGGGAAGCTTTCCCTCCCCTCCGCCCGTTGAGAAAATCTGTCAAATATGCCGCAAACAATTGGGACCGTGCCTTTTGGGCCGGTCCCGGTTTCGCTTGCAAAAGCAGTTTTTCATGACGAGATGGATTGGGCAACAAATGAGCATTGGTCAACGCTCTTTTAAACGGTTTGGAATCTGAATGATTCTGAACCGTTTAAATTTTTCCAGTACATTTTCCAGAATGTTTTCCCGTGGAGTACATTTCTTTCCGAACCTCTTGAAACTGACGGAAAAAGACCGTATACTATTCGGGCGTATCTTGTCAAAAATGGGCAATAATATGGTTGCTCCGAAATTTTCTGGAGGAGAAAACGATGGAATTTAAGCATAAGCGAGGCAATTTCACCGGCTCCATCGGCTTTGTGCTGGCGGCAGCCGGCAGTGCCGTGGGCCTGGGAAATATCTGGCGGTTTCCGTATCTGGCAGCCAAGGACGGCGGCGGTGTATTTCTGCTGTGCTACCTGATTCTGGTGCTGACCTTTGGGTTTACTCTGCTGACCACGGAAATCGCAATTGGCCGGAAAACCGGACAGAGTCCCCTGACGGCCTACCGGGCTTTGAACCGCAACTGGGGATGGCTGGGCATTATCGCCTGTCTGGTGCCGGTAATCATTCTGCCGTACTACTGCACCATTGGCGGCTGGGTCCTCAAATATCTGGCCACCTATCTGACCGGCGGCGGAGCGGCCATGGCGGACGGGTACTTTACGGGCTTTATCACCTCCACCTGGAGTCCCATCCTCTGGTTCCTTATTTTTCTGGGCGCCACCATGCTGATTGTATACAAGGGTGTGGACACCGGCATCGAGCGGTTTTCCAAGGTACTGATGCCCATTCTGCTGGTACTGATTCTGGCGATTGCCGTGTTCTCCCTGACGCTGACCCATACCGATGAGGCCGGCAATACCCGCACCGGTCTCCAGGGCTTTTTGGTCTATATGGTGCCGGACTTCTCCGGCATGACCGTCAAAAAGTTTCTGATGATTCTGATGGATGCTATGGGACAGCTGTTCTATTCCATCAGCGTTGCCATGGGCATCATGGTGACATACGGCTCCTATGTGAAAAAAGAGACCAACTTGGGCAAATCCGTCAACCAGATCGAGATTTTCGACACTGTGGTGGCTTTCCTGGCCGGTCTGATGATTGTGCCTGCGGTATTTACCTTTATGGGCACCGAAGGCATGAACAGCGGCCCCAGCCTGATGTTTGTCTCCCTGCCCAAGGTCTTCGGCGCCATGGGCGCTGTGGGTGTGGTCGTCGGCGCCGCCTTTTTCCTGATGGTGGCCTTTGCGGCCCTGACTTCTTCCGTTTCCATTATGGAAGCCATTGTCTCCAGCATGATGGACAAGTTCCGCACGACGCGGAAGAAGGCCATTCTGGGCGTTACCGCCGTGGCTATGGTTGCCGGAATTATCGTCTGCCTGGGCTACAATCTCTTTTACTTTGAGTTGATGCTGCCCAACAGTACCACGCCGGGTCAGATTTTGGATGTGCTGGACTATATCAGCAACTATATTCTTATGCCGATTGTGGCAATTTCCACCTGCATTCTCATTGGCTGGGTGGTCAAGCCCAAAACCGTCATTGACGAGGTCACGCTGGGCGGCTGCCGCTTTGGACGCAAGTCCCTGTATGTGGTTATGGTTAAGGTCATCACCCCTCTGATGCTGTTTTTCCTGCTGCTGCAATCCCTGGGACTGCTGCCGTTTTAACGTAATGCAGGCGCCAAAGAACTGCTGTATCAGAAAACGGAACGGGGCGATGCCCCATGTAATCTAGCGAGGAAACAATGATTGAACTAAAAGGAAAATACAACGAGGCTAAAATCTTCACCGATGTGGTGGACAGCGCCTCCATTGCACAGGTACAAGCGCTGTGCAATCAGGAATTTACAGTGGGCAGCCGCATCCGGCTTATGCCCGACATCCATGCCGGGGCAGGCTGTACCATCGGCACCACCATGACCATTACCGACAAGGTGGTACCCAATCTGGTTGGGGTGGATATCGGCTGTGGCATGGAGACCACCCGCATTCGGGAATCCCGGCTGGATCTGCAAAAGCTGGACAAGCTGATCTATGAAAAAATCCCCTCGGGCTTCTCCATCCGGGACAAAGCCCACCGGTACCTCAGCCAGATTGACCTGACTGCGCTGTGCTGTGCCCGTCATGTGGATTTGCTGCGGGCGGAAAAGAGCATCGGCACCTTGGGCGGCGGAAATCACTTTATCGAAGTGGATAAGGACGACGAGGGCAACCTTTATATTGTGGTTCACTCCGGCAGCCGCCACCTGGGCGTGGAGGTAGCAAGCTACTACCAGGAGGCGGGCTACAAAGTGCTTAATCACACCGATGACGCCTCCATTGCGGCCCTGGTGGCCCAGATGAAAGCCGATGGCCGGGAAAAAGAGATTCAGAAAGAACTGAAAAAGCTGAAAAACCTCAAGCAGACCAACATTCCCAAGGCCCTGGCCTACGTGTCTGGGGAACTGTTTGCGCAGTATATCCATGACATGAAGATCGTCCAGCAGTTTGCCATGCTCAACCGCCAAGCGATAATGGATGAAATCATCAAGGGAATGAAGCTCCACGTGGAGGAGCAGTTCACCACCATTCACAACTATATCGACACCGACGCCATGATTCTGCGGAAGGGCGCTGTGTCCGCCAAGGCAGGAGAGCAGCTGCTTATCCCCATCAATATGCGGGACGGTAGCCTGCTCTGTGTGGGCAAGGGCAACGAGGACTGGAATTTCTCCGCCCCCCACGGCGCCGGCCGCCTGATGAGCCGTGCAGACGCCAAGCAGTCCTTTACGGTGTCGGAATTCAAAAAGCAGATGGCGGAGATCTACACCACCTCGGTCAGCAAGGCCACTCTGGACGAGTGCCCCATGGCCTACAAGGGAATGCAGGACATTCTGGACAACATTGGCCCCACGGCGGAAGTGGCGAAAATCATCCGCCCCATCTATAATTTCAAAGCCGGAGAGGAAGCGTAACATATCTGGAACTGCGAGGTGAAATTTGTGGTTGAACAGCAGATGACCAAGCTGCTTGATACGCTGAAGACATCACTGCGGTACTTGGCCTCTATGTCCCCCCAGTCTGACACAGATTCCCCTGCCAAGCTTGTCTTCTCCGTATTTCAGCAGACCCTTGGGGCAAGAGGCTGCGGGTTTGATTCCGGCCATTTGGACCTCTTTTAACACAAAAAACCGCCTTTCCAGGCGGTTTTTTCGTCAAATAGTTACTTCATATCGTTTGGAGCGCTGTTGGTTCGGCTAATATACTGTCTGGACGCCTGGAGCCTCTGTTCCATTTCCGCAATCTCAGCCTGGAGCTGCCGGCGGCTCTTCTTGCGGTTCATTTGCAGAAAAATATGATATCGGTCCTGCAAGGTTTCCTCTTTTGGCCCAAACTGAATCACCGTGTCGCCAATCCGATTGCCCTCCAACTCGTTCCGGCAGATTTCGTCATCCAGAACCGCCATATAGAGCGCATAGCGGGTAAACTCTTTGAGGGGCATCCGAAACATCCAGCGCCAGCAGGCAGCCGCACCGGTTCCGACGGCCAGACAGCCCAAAATTGCCGCTTTGTGACCTGTTTTCATGGTTGTTATCCTCCGATATTCTGTACCTTGTGTCCGGACTTCTCTTCCAGGAAGCGGCAAAAATCCGAAAGGCTGCCGCCCTCCAGCGCCGACTTTGCAAAGGCCATGGCATGGTTCATTCCCATTACCAAAACAATATACTCTCTGGTTTCCGCCACCGCCTGGATTTTATCATACTGCCACCGGGATTCCGCCGCGGCGGTTTTCACCAGGTAATGGTCGGGGTAGAATATTGTATCGGCAGCATCCGTGCCCGGCAGGGCCTTGCGCTTTGCAAAATAACCGTTGATGGCATCTTCTTTCCAGTGAACCAGCAGCAATGCCCCAATGGTCACGCAGCTGAGTACCATCTGCCAGGGCTTTCCCCAGGACAGCCAGAGGGCCACCGCCAGCAATCCCAAAACAATCCAGCCATAGTAGCGGACGATGCGGCTTCTTTCCGCCCGGACCGTCTTCCGAACTGCCCGCGCCATGGCCGTCAACGCGTTTTGATCGTATGTGGTATGACAAGTAAATTCCATAGGCACCTCCCAGAGCGTTATGGCCGTCTATTGCAGGAATTTACGCATACTATAGCAGAAAAGCATATCCTTGGATAGGAATATTTTCTGAATTTCTTTTACGATTGTGTGATTTCTCTGCAAAGGCAATCATTGACAGGCCCGCGCACGGACGATAGGATAATGCACAACTGGTCAACGCTGCTATGCAACTTGGGAGAGCATACACCTGTTTCCTTTGGCTTTGATGCATCATATACTGACCGAGGTGATTGACGTATGAACACAAATCGCATGTCCCGGCGCAAAAAATGGCTTGTCGCCGGCGGGATGATTCTCCTGGTTCTGGCCATTCTGGCCGGGGTGTTTTTCTGGTATGTGTCCGATTATTACCGGGCGGAGGATGCGGCGCTGGAAATCCTGGCCCAGGACAGCGGCATTACAGTACAGGACAATCTGACAATGTTATCCCCGGCTGCGCCCACCGATACCGCCATGATTTTCTATCCCGGCGCCAAGGTGGAGGCCGAAGCCTACCTGCCTTTGCTGGACCAAATCCGGCAGACCGGGATTACCTGCATTTTGGTCCATATGCCCTTTCACATGGCGATTTTTGACGCCAATGCAGCGGAAGACGTAATCGACCAATTCCCAGCGTTCCAGCACTGGTATATTGCCGGGCACTCCATGGGCGGCGCCATGGCGTCCCAGTTTGCCTCAGACCATCCGGACCAGATTGATGGGCTGATTCTTATGGGCGCTTACATCTACGGCGATTACCCGGCGGAAAAGACCTTAACCATTTACGGTTCCCTCAATCAGAGTGTGGAGGACCAGATTGACTACACAGAAAATATTGTGGAAATCGAGGGCGGCAACCACGCCCAATTCGGCAACTACGGCCCCCAGAAAGGCGATCTTCCTGCGGCAATCTCTGCCGAGGAACAGCAAAAACAGACAGTGGCGGCCATTGAAGCCTTTCTGGCACAGCAGACAACCGGATAATGGACAGAGCGCAGAGTGCCCGGCAGGCGCTCCGCGTTTTCCAGATTCGCACCGTTACCGCACAATAAAGAATGCCTGTACCGCATAACTGTATATAGAAAATGAGTATTTTACATTTCTATGTGTTGGATTTACAATGGAGCCAGAAGATGCGTAAGGAGGTTATTCGCATGAACGCATTGGTCGCTTATTTTTCCGCCACCGGTACCACCGCCAAGGCGGCGAAGGCTCTGTCAAACGCCATAGGCGGGGACCTCTATGAGATCAAACCCGCCGTCCCCTACACCAGCGCCGATTTGAATTGGATGGACAAGGGTTCCCGCTCCAGTGTGGAGATGAAGGATACCCGCTCCCGCCCCGCGTTGGCGGACACCAGCGCCCCGGTGGCTGGACACGATGTGATCTTTCTGGGATTCCCCGTTTGGTGGTATGTGGCTCCCACCATTCTCAACACCTTCCTGGAATCCTATGACTTCACCGGGAAGACCATTGTACTTTTCGCCACCTCCGGCGGCAGCGGTTTTGGCAAGTCGGCAGCCGGACTGCGCTCCAGCGCCCCCGGCACCAAAATCGTGGATGGCCGCATGCTCAATGGCCGCCTGAATGAGGCGGATCTGAAAGCTTGGGTGGAAGGTCTGAAGCTGTAAGGCATCTTGAATCTTGAAAACCTGTGGCGTATTGATTGGGATACGCCACAGGTTTTATAGGTTTTGTTGCAGACACATCATATCTGCCAGCAGAAAAAACGGTGGAAAACAGGCCATGTTACTCCACGTTGCTTGCAGCAACGGGCCATGCTCTGTACAATGGCGGTAACACCTGTGTGAAAGGAGTTATCCCAAATGTTAAGTGAAAACATCAAGGCAATCCGGAAATCCAAGGGGCTTTCCCAACAAGAGCTGGCGGTGAAATTGAATGTGGTACGGCAGACCATCTCAAAATGGGAACAAGGATTGTCCGTCCCTGATTCGGATATGCTGATCTCCCTTTCGGAAGCGCTTGCGACACCCGTAAGCACATTGCTTGGCGAAACTGTGGTTGTGTCGGAAGTGGACGCCGTAAAAGCAATCTCCGAAAAGCTGGAGATTATCAATCTACAGCTTGCACGGCGAGCAGTCTTCCGAAGAGCTGTGCTCCATTGGCTGCTGATTGCCGTCTGCGCATTCATCTTGGCAGGTTTCGCGGTCCTGCTGGCAGCGAATAGTCCTTACCTGGGTTGGGATTATCATGACCCGGAGCTGGCCGTTGCCGGTACGGTTTTGCACGCATTGGAATGGCTGTTTGTCCGGCTGGCGCCCATTGCCCTGGCTGCGGCAGTCGTTGGAATTTGTTTGACGCGAAAGAAAGTATAAACCCGCTTTGTCCGGGAATATTCTAACCGCTTCAACACTATTGTAATTCTTGAAATCAGCACAAAGTCCAAACCGTGTTGTTCTCTTTTGGCCTTGTATCCTCTATGATTGGAGCAACAGATGCAGCGCATCCATCGATCATAAAAGGAGACGGTCACCATGAATACAGACAAAATTTTTGCCGAAGCCATTGCCAACGAATACGCCCCCAAGGACACCTCCAAGGTTGTCGCCCTGAGAAAGCTGGACCGGAAAGCGAAAAACCCGGCCAATATTTTCGCCTACAGCTTTGGCGTCCTGATGACTCTGGTCCTCGGCCTGGGGATGTGCCTATCCCAAATCCACACGGCTGCTTGCCCAATAGACCAAACGAGCGCGTACCGCCCTGTCTGTGCGGTACGCGCTCGTTTGGTTTTCAGCGTGGTTTCGTTCTACCCGTTCTGCTGAGCGGATTCCTGCTCCGCCTGATACAGTTCCCGGCAGATAAAGCGGGCACATTCTTCCGTAAGGGTCTTGATTTTTTTCAGAAATTCCTCCGGCGGCATGCACTCCCTGGCCAGAAGCCACCGCTCCATAGCGCAGATCACCGCGTCAGCTAGAAAGTCCAGAGTAAATTCGTCCGGCCGCTCCGCGCCAAACATCCAGGAAATGCGTTCAGCCAACAGGGGGCGGATATACTCACGAAAGTGGTCGCTGAAGGAATTCTGGCCTTTGATTTGCAGGGCTCTCCGGTAAAATGCATGGTTCTGGTAAAAATACAGGTTGATTTTCTCGATAAAGGCCCAGCGTTCCTGATACTTTGTGCCCAGGTGTTCCTTTTTGAGCAGCATAATAAACTCCGTGTCAAAAATCCAATTTACCAGATCATATTTGTCCTTGAAGTGGTAGTAAAAGCTCTTTCGATTCATATTGCAGCGTTCACAGATCTGTGCTACGTTGATTTTATCAAAGGGCTGCTCCGCCATCAGTTCTTTCAGGGAATTCGCCAACGCCCGCTTGGTAATGTTGGAATCTGCCATACACGGTCTCCTTTCCTCACACCTGCCAATGTTCCCATACGGCATGGATGTGTCCGATATTGCAGCCGCCGCCCTGCCCAGCGTGGTATCCATCACCAATATCTCCGTCCAGGAAGTCAACAGTTTCTTTCATTGGTACGGAGCCAACGGCGCCGGTCAACCGCTGCTGCAAGAGACCACCAGCTGTGGTTCCGGCATCCTGATTGCCAATGACGGCACGTACTTCTATATTGTCACCAACGCCCATGTGGTAGAGGATGCCACCACCCTTTCCGTCAGCTTTGTCGATCATTCGGTCTACGAGGCCCAGCTGTGCGGCACTGACACCGAACTGGACCTGGCCGTGCTGAAAGTTCCCGTTGCGGACTTGTCCGCCGACACCCTTTCCCAAATTGCGGTGATTACGGTGGGCGATTCCGATGAACTGGAGGTTGGTGAACAGGTGGTCGCCATCGGCAACGCCTTGGGGTATGGTCAGTCGGTAACCACCAGCATTGTAAGCGCCCTGGACCGCAGTATGACCAGCGACAGCGGCACCACTTCCACCTACATCCAAACCGACGCAGCCATCAACCCCGGCAACAGCGGTGGCGCCCTGCTGAATCTGGACGGAGAACTGGTGGGCATCAACACGGCAAAGGTCGCGGACACCGATGTGGAGGGCATCGGCTACGCCATCCCCATTTCCGATGCTATGGAACGGATTGCAGAACTGATGACCCAGACCACAGACCTGAGCCAGACCAACGCCACTCCGTCATCCGGAACCGCTGGTTCCGGATGGCGCGGAACTGCTCCCATGGCATAATCGAAACCATCCCATATCGCACAGAACAGCCGGCGAGCGCCACAGTAAATGGCGCTCGCCGGCTGTTTTGCTATGGTACCACCATGGGCAGCTAGATTGTACGGGCCATTGACAGTACCATGGGTGGGACGGTATGATAAGGGCAACGACGGACTGCGTCCGGTGATTTTCAAGCTGGAGGCCACGGACGAGGTCTCCCAAATCCAATACACCCCGGTTCGGTGACAACACACGCCACCCAACAACGTAAGGAGCACCCACTATGATTCGAGACATCTGCAAAGACGAAACCTTTCTCTCCCAGAAGGCGGAGCCCGCCACGCCGGACGACCTCCCCATTGCCGCCGACCTGCTGGAGACCCTGGAATACCACAAAAACGGCTGTGTGGGCATGGCGGCCAATATGATTGGCGTCAACAAGCGCATCATTGCCTTTGACAACGAGGGAACCTATATGGTCATGTTCAACCCGGAGCTGGTGAAAAAATCCGGCCCCTATGACGCGGAGGAAGGCTGTCTCTCCCTCACCGGAACCCGTCCGGCCAAGCGCTGGCAGTCCATCAAGGTTCGTTGGCAGAACGAACAATTCCAGGTACGGCTGAAAACCTTTACCGGCTGGACTGCCCAGATCATCCAACATGAGCTGGACCACTGCGAGGGAATCATCATATGAAAAAATGTAAAATTACCGTCATGCGCATGGCCCGGTATGAGGACCTGATGGCCCAGTACGAAAACCCCATCACCCACGCCTGTGACATGGCGGTGGGTCAAGTCTTTATTGCCAACGGCTGGGAGAAGCCCGAGGGCTTTTGTCAAAGCGCCTGGGACACCCTCTCCCCCTTTGTGCTGGCTCTGAGCCACGGCGGCGGGAATTTTTACGACGGCTGGATGCAGAATCCCAAGTCCGCCATGCTCTCCTGCAACGACGGATTTCGTCCGGTGAGCTTTCTGGTGGAAGCGTTGGACGAGGACGCAGACTGAGGAGGGACCGCCATGTTTGAAAACAAAGTAGCCGTCGTCACCGGCGGCGCACGGGGCATTGGCAAGGCCATTGCGGAAGAATTTCAAAAAGAGGGCGCTGTGGTATGCGTCATCGATCTGCTGCCCAACGACTATTTTGTGGGCGATCTGGCCGACCAGACCCTTTTGGAGGACTTCGCCCGGAAAGTCCTGGCCGACTACGGCCATGTGGACTATCTCATTAACAACGCCCTGCCCCTGATGAAAGGCATCGACGATTGTACCTATGACGAGTTCAACTACGCCCTGCGGGTGGGTGTCACTGCGCCCTTTTACCTCTCCAAGCTGTTCGCGCCCCACTTCGCCCCCGGTGGGGCCATCGTAAACATCTCCTCATCCAGAGACCGAATGAGCCAGCCCCAGACGGAGAGCTACACGGCGGCCAAAGGCGGTATTGCCGCCCTGACCCATGCCCTGGCTGTGAGTTTCAGTGGCAAAGTGCGGGTCAACTCCATCTCCCCCGGCTGGATTGACACCGACTACACCGTCTACAAGGGACCGGACGCCATCCAACAGCCCGCAGGACGGGTGGGCAATCCCCTGGACATCGCCAATATGGTGCTGTATCTCTGCTCAGACAAGGCGGGCTTTCTCACCGGCGAGAATATCTGCATCGACGGCGGCATGACCCGTCAGATGATCTACCACAACGATTTCGGCTGGACGCTGCAAGGGGGAAACCCGGAATGAAAACCGCCATCTGTTACTATTCCCGCCACCACGGCAACACCCGCAAGGTTTTGGAAGCCATGGCCGAAGCGGGCGGGGTCGATCTCTTCGATGTGAGCGCCGGTCAGCCCGTCCGGCTGGAAGAATATGACTGCATCGGCTTCGCGTCCGGCATCTATGGGTTTGAGATGCACAAATCAGTAGTAGAATTGGCCCGGCAGTCTCTTCCCCAGGGAAAACCGGTATTTTTCGTCTATACCTACGGATTAAAGGCCGGTACCGGGGCCAAGGCCCTCCATGGGATTGCAGCGGAGAAGCACTGTCCCGTGCTGGGTGAATTTTCCTGCAAAGGCTATGACACCTTCGGCCCCTTCAAGCTGGTGGGCGGGACCGCCAAGGGCCATCCGGACGCCCAGGACCTGGAAAACGCCCGCCGGTTTTATCGAGGACTTCAAAATGGAAAGGCAAACACATGAACACGGAACAAGTTTTGATCGGTACAATTCCTGCCGTTTTATACGGTGCGTCCGCCGAGCAGGGATACCTGTTTCTCCATGGCCAGATGGGCCATAAAGAGGAGGCTGAAGCCTTTGCCCAGGTGGTCTGCCCAAAAGGATATCAAGTGCTGTCCATCGACCTGCCCGGCCATGGGGCGCGTCAGGACCGGGGCGAGGAATTGTCGCCCTGGACAGCGGTCCCCGACATTCAGGCGGCGCTGGATTGGGTAGCCCCACGCTGGCACACCGTCTCCCTCCGGGCCACCAGCATCGGGGCGTACTTTGCCATGCTGGCCGTTGAGGCACCGGCACGCGCCCTTTTGGTGTCTCCCGTCCTGGACATGGAAGCCCTGATTCAAACCATGATGGGCTGGGCCGGTGTGACCGAGCGCCAACTGCAAGAGCAAGGAACCATTGCCACCGCCTTCGGCCAGACCTTGTCCTGGAACTACCTGTGCTGGGTGCGGGAACACCCGGTCCACCAGTGGACCTGTCCCGTCCGCATTCTTTACGGAAGCGAGGACAATTTAACACCCCGTCCAACGGTTGAAGCATACGCCCGGCAGCACAGCGCCGGGCTGACCGTGATGGAGGGTGGAGAACACTGGTTCCATACCCCCGAACAACTAGCCGTACTGCGGAACTGGGAGGAGACTGAGACATGAGCAAGGAAGAATGTTTGATCTGCAAAGCGCCGCTGGAATATCTGGTTCAGGACCAGATGATGGAGTGCGCCATCTGCCACAAGCAAGAGCCCAGTAAAACCCGCTGCATCAACGGGCACTATATATGCAGCGACTGCCACACACAGGGCATGGACAGCATTTTCGGTCTGTGTCTCTCGGAGACCTCCACGGACCCGGTGGCCATCCTCCGGCAGATGATGGACCTGCCGTTCTGCCATATGCACGGCCCGGAACACCATGTGATGGTGGGCGCGGCCCTGCTCACCGCCTATAAAAACGCCGGGGGCGTCCTGGATTTGGAAGCAGCCCTGCACGAGATGTACAGTCGGGGCAAAGCCGTTCCCGGCGGCGCCTGCGGCTTTTGGGGCGCCTGCGGCGCGGGCATCAGCGCGGGGCAGTTTCTGGCCATTGCCACGGAGTCCACGCCCCTGGCCCAGGAGCCCTGGGGGCTGAGCAATCAGATGACCGGCCGGGCCCTGTACAGCATCGGCAAGGTGGGCGGCCCCCGCTGCTGCAAGCGGGATTCCTATCTGGCCATTCTGGCCGCCGTGGACTTTGCGCGGGAACACCTGGGGGTGTCCATGACGCGGACCGTCCCCGTCTGCACCTATCTGAAACAGAACAACCAGTGCATCGGCAAACGCTGCCCCTTTGCGCCCATCAACCGCAAACGCCCCAAGGTGGCCTTTCTCTGCGTCCACAACTCCTGCCGCAGTCAGATGGCGGAAGCGCTGGGAAAGCATCTGGCTGGGGATGTATTCGAGAGCTTTTCCGCCGGTACCGAACCCGGCGCACAGATCAACCCCGACGCGGTGCGTCTGATGCAGCAGGTCTACGGCATCGACATGGCCCAGTCCCAGCACAATAAGCCCCTTTCTGCCCTGCCGGCGGTGGATATTGTGGTCACCATGGGCTGCAATGTGCAGTGTCCCACCCTGCCCTGCTCCCATCGGGAGGACTGGGGTCTGGACGACCCCACCGGCCAGCCGGACAGCGCGTTCCTCGCCGTCATGAAACAGATTGAGGAAAAAGTTTTGGACCTGAAACGCCGCGTGGAAGCAGGCCAACTGGGATAATTCCATGAAAAAACCCGCCCGGCGAACGTCCGGGCGGGTTTGTTATTCTGTCTGTTGTTCCAACTCCCGTTCAATCAGGGATACGGCGATGGTAAACGCCTGAATCCGCCGGTTGGCCAGGGTGATTTGGGATTTGTACCGGGTGGGGTTCTCCTTGCCCTCCAGGGTTTTGACGGTCTCCCGCAGCTTGTGCAGGGTGGAATCAATCTGCCGTTTGGCTTCCAGCAGTTCTTCTTTGGGATGGTGCATTGGGTACCTCCTGTTAAACGTAATTGGCCCCGGACAGGGCCGGTGTTAAGAATCCGGGCAAACATGACAGGTTTCCCTGGTGGATTTTGGGCGGGTCGGGCGGTATACTAGGGGGCAGAACTTGACGATCAGGAGGACTATACTATGCGTTTGGGAAGCAGCCTGTACCACGCCCGGAAAAAGAGCGGCCTGACCCAGGAGGATGTGGCCGAAAAGCTGGGCGTCAGCCGCCAGACCATCTCCAAATGGGAGACTGACGAGACGCTGCCCGATATCCGCCAGTCCAAGGGGCTGGCTATGCTCTACCATATGACGCTGGACGAGCTGATCGAATACGACTTTGACGAGCAGCAGGCCCAGCAAATGATTGACAGCGTCAGCGACGAGGCCCAGGCCCGGATTGATTGGAACAAGGTCTGGAGCAAGAAGTATCCCGTTTTGGGGACGTATCACCAGACCGTGCGCATCGACGACTATGCCGCCCCCCCTGCGGGAGCTGCTCACCCAGCTGCAAGTGGACCACGGCTACAATCACACCGACGCCCTATTGGTCCTCAAAGACATTCTGGCCAGAGTTTGGAAAGGTCAGGTATAACGGTTCCCCCACTCATTACGCCCCCGATTCCGCGCCGGTTCCTTGTACGGAGCAGCGTCGGGGGCGTTGGTGTTGTTTCTGTCAATCCGTAGGTAACATCCGGTCCAGGGCCTTGCCTTTTGCCAAATCGTCCACCAGCTTGTCCAGGTAACGGATTTCCCGCATCAGCGGGTCCTCAATTTCCTCCACCCGGATGCCGCACACCTTGCCGGTAATCCGCGTCCGGTTGGGATTTAGGGCGGGAGCGTTGCGGAAAAACTCGCCGTAAGTCAGCTTGGACTGTTCCATCCGGGCGATGTCCCCGGCGGTATAGCCGGTGAGCCAGGCGGTGACTTGGTCCACCTCCTGCCGGGTCCGGCCCTTTTTCTCCGCCTTGTTCACCAGCAGCGGATACAGCTTGGCAAAGGGCATCTGCGTCACATCCATACGGGCCATCTTGTCAGCCTCCCACTCTGCCCCGGCTGAACAGGACCAGATAGACGGTTAGCTCGTGGGTCTGCAAAAATTCCTCGATGGTGTCCACCGCCACCTGATACGCCTGCTCCTTGGGATAGCCGTAGGCCCCGGCGGAAATCAGCGGAAAAGCCACGGTCCGGCAGCCATGCTCCACGGCCAACTCCAGAGAGGAGCGGTAGGCGGACACCAGCAGGTCCCGCTCCCCATGGTTTCCATCCCGCCAGATGGGACCCACCGTATGGATGACGGATCGGGCGGGCAGACGGTAGCCCTTGGTAATCTTGGCCTGACCCGTTTTGCAGCCGCCCAGGGTGCGGCATTCTTTCAGCAGGTCCGGCCCGGCGGCGCGGTGAATGGCATCGTCCACACCGCCGCCGCCCAGCAAACTCTCGTTGGCGGCGTTTACAATGGCGTCCACTTCCATCACGGTAATATCATTTTGTATAATGTGCAGGGGCATGGCGCTGCCTCCCTCCTTTTCATGCAATCAAAAATCGATCTGGTACGTCCCGTCGATCAGAATATACTCGACACCGTAGTTCCGGCAGGATTCCAGTGTTTGGGCATTGTCCCGCAGCAGCGTTTCCAGCGTGCAGTCCGAATCGTCCCCTCGCTGTTCCACAACGTTGGCATAGTTCTGAATTTCCGCAAAGTGGCCGCGAATATACGCTTCACTCATGACGAGACAGCGGTATTGTATCTGTGCGCGGTACTCCTCCGTAAAGTCCCGTTCCCAGTCAAAGGGAATATAGCAGCCCTCCACGGTGAGATTCTGCCGGTTTTCAATGGCCGTTTTAATCATTTCCCGCACCACCGGCCACAGATATTCCGTCAAGTCCCGGTCGCTGCTCATAGGGGTAAGCGCGGTGTAACCGCTTCGGATCAGGCCCATTTTCAGATGGTCGATGGAAAGATAGGGATATCCGTACCGCTCCAAAAGCTGCTGGGCCAGGGCGGTTTTCCCCGTATGCGACGCTCCTGCAATCAGAAAAATCATTCTGTTCCCTCCCGGCTGCATGGGCTGCGGTGTCCCGCAGCGGATAGAAGTATCATAGCACATGCGGCCCTGTCTGACAATGCGAAAGGATGCGTCGGCCTCTGTTCCGCCGAAAAAACCTTGGTGTTTTTAGAAAATAAGTTCCCCAAATACGCGCCTGCAACAAAAGATGGGACAACCTGTACACGGGTTAGGATGCCCGTGGGTATGTAAAGGAGGAACTCTACGAAAAAGCGGATACTCAGCCTGTTCTGCGTTCTGGCCCTGTGCCTGACGATACTGCCCGCCGCCGCCCTGGCGGCACAGAACCCGGTTTCGTACATCGAGCGGGGCTGGGACGGCAGCGCCGTGACAGAACAGACAAAAACCGTCGAGACCTACACTCCCATTGACGAAACCACTGTCATCTGGGACGGCAGCACCACCGGCAGCTGGTATGTGGCCAGCGGCCAGGTCACCATCGATCAGCGCGTCCATCAACGCGGAAAACGCTTCCATCTACCATGCCGTCATTGGCGGCAACGGCAACGACGGCGGCACCATTACCCTGACGGTCATCCCGGACGAGGGCTACGAACTGGATACCCTCGCTGTCACCGACAATCAGGGCAGCCAACGGAAACTGACCAGCCTGGGCGGCGGTAAGTACACCTTTACCATGCCCTCCGGCAGTGTGACGGTGTCGGCAGTCTTCACCCGGATCCTGCTCTTTGTGGATGTGGACAAAGCATCCTGGTACGCCGGCGCGGTCCGGTACGTCTATGATTGCGGCCTAATGAACGGCACGGATACAGACCGGTTCAGCCCCGACAGCACCGCCAGCCGTGCCATGATCGCCACGGTTTTGTGGCGCATGGCGGGCAGTCCTGTGGTCTCCGACGCGCTGCCCTTTGCCGATGTGGCGGACGGAACCTGGTATACGGAATCCGTCCGCTGGGCGTCGGTGGTGGGCATTGTGGGCGGCTACCGTGATGACGCCTTCGGACCCGATGACGCAGTCACGCGGGAACAGCTGGCCGCCATGCTGATGCGCTTTGTGGAACTGTACAACCCGTAACAACCTATCGATGCGTTGTCGCTTGTTCCCATGCTGTAACTGATTTTATATTGCAAGCAATACAAGAAACCTGTTCACCTTTTTCTTTCACACATTCTACGCAAAACGGGAGCACCGCAAAAGCGGTGCTCCCGTTGATTCATTTGTTCAATAGAGATTATACAGCATCTTGGCCACCTGGGCACGGGTGACGGTGCCGTTGGGGTCCAGTTTGCCGTTGGAACCGGAGATGATGCCACGGGTCACCATGGCGGCAATGTAATCCCTGGACCAGCCACCCACCTGGCCGCTGTCGGGGAAGGAGGTCAGCGGATCAAGACCGTAGCCCATGGGCTGGGTCCGGCCCAGAATGGTCATGGCCTCCTGCCGGGTGATGGTGGAGGTGGGATTGGCCATCAGCTGCCCACCGGAAGAAGAACCGGTGACCAGTCCCAGGGCGTAGGTGGCCTTCATATCGTTCATGGCCCAGGAGGCAATGGAGCCGCTGTCTGCAAAGGGCAACGTGGTATCGGCATACTGGCTGCTGTCCACGCCCAGGAAGCGAATCAGGGCCACAGTGAACTCCTGCCGCGTCATGGAATCATCGGGCCGGTAGATCATCTTTCCATCGGCTCCGGTGGAGCCGGACAAAATGCCCTGATGGTTGCAGTAGGCTACAAAGTCGGCGGACCAGTGGCCGTCCAAATCGGAGAACGGATTGTTCAGCGTACCGCTCTGGCTGACGGTCTGAGAACTCAGATTGCCGAACTGGTCGGCAGCGGTGATACGGACCTGATGGGCCTGCCCGTCAGTGGGCAGGGACACGGTGGCCTGTCCGCCGCTGAGGGGGACAACGCTGCTGGTGCCGTCAATGGAGACGGTGACGGCGGTCACGCCGCTGCCGCTGTCAGAGGCGGAAACCGTCAGGGTGGTGCCGCTGACGGCGGCGGTCAGGGACGGAGGCGTGGTATCCTCCAGCTCGCCGGAGGTGGCCACAATCTGATCCACATAGACGGTGCCCACTATGGTGGTGGCTTCGTCTCCAGCGGTGACGGCCAGACCGGAAATGGCCGTGGCCCCGGCGGGGATGGCTGCTGTGACATACTTCCAGCCGGTGAAGTTCAGCTGGGTCACCCACAGGGAGGACTCATTGGTGCCGTCGGTAAATCGCAGCGAGAAGCTGTTGCCGGAGTTATCGCCGTAAATCCACAGGCCCACATGGTCGGCCTTGGCGGGCAGGGTGGCCTGGAGCTGAGCCGTTACTTGGGCTTTGGTGCTGGCGGCAGCGTCGGCCTGGGACAGGTCATAGGAGGCCCGGAGGCTGCCGGTACCGTAACGGACATAGGAACGGCTGCTGTTGGACGACAGATTCAGACCGGTGCCGGAGGAGAAGGCCGTAAAGCCCGGTTCCAGGCCCTCCAGCACGGAGCCTTCCGGCGGCAGCGGTGCCACGGTAACGGAGATGGACGCGCTGATGCTTCCGGCGGTACAGGTGATGGTGCCGCTGGCGGCGGAAGTAAGCTCGGCGGCGGTGAATTTGCCGTTGCCGTCGATGACGCCTAAACCGTCGGTGACGGTCCATTGATAACAGTCATCCTGGGCTGTGACGGTGTAGTTGTACAGCTTGGCGGCGGCGGTCAGATCGAGACTTTGTCCCGCAGCCACGGAAATGGAGGTCACAGCCTTCCCGGTGGACTCATTTTCCACGGTGATGGCCGACGGAGACGTGATGACCCGGACATTCCGGGCGCCGGTGGCGTTGCCGCCGGTGGCAGTAATGGTGGCCGTGGCGTCCTCGGCCCCGGCGGTAAAGATGCCGCGCTCGTCAATGGTACCGCCGGTGGCGCTGTAGGATACCAGCTCCGGCAGGGTGGTGGCGGTGTAGCGGCTGTCGGTGGCCTTGACGGTCATAGCCAGACGGCCTCCGGCCAAAACCACGCCGTCCCAGGGGTACAGATGCAGATTGACGGCCTCTCCGGCGGGCTGGGTGTCCTTGACCAGGAAAATAAAGTTGGCGCAGCGGCGCAGCTGTCCATCCGAGGGCTTGTTGATGGTGGTCATGGAAGTGCTGCCCGGATACTGGGCCACGTAGGTGGTGGAGCCGCCGCCGTCCAGATTCAGCGCCGTGACGCAGCCCAGCTCCACCATGCGCTGGGCCAGCTCCGGCAGAGTGATACCGGCGGAATAGCCGCTCTGGGCACCATCCACAGTGTAGAGGACCAGAGTGCCGTCTGCCTTAACGCCCACAGCGGTACGGGCCGCCCGCTTATCGGCGGTGTTGAGCACAAAGCTGGTCATAGCTTGTCCATTCTGAACCAAGGGCTCGTCGCAGCCTAGGGCATAGATCACATCAGACCAAGCACTGTCCATGGTGCAGCTGATCTGCACCGTGTCGCCCACCTTCAGGCCGCCCAGGTCGTTGGTCAGGGTGTACTGGTAGTCGGATTCGGTGGCCATGGATACCACCATATCCCCGGTGGGAATGTCACAGGAGGCTGTATCTTTTACAATAGCCGTGACGGTACCGGTGACGGTCTGACCCGGCGACAGCGTGGCGCTGTCGGTATCCAGCACCACATTATAAGAGGACAGGGTGTTCTTGGTCTTGGTGTCAAAGTCCTGGGAGTAGACCACCAGACCGTTGCCCTTGGTGACAGTCTTGTTATAGTTGGCGACGCCGCTGCGGCCATTGGGGAAAAGCACTTGTACTTGCAGCTTGGGGTCGCCCATGATGGTGGAGCCGTCGGCCCGGAAGCCCACCGCCAGATTGTCGCCGCTGGAGCGGAGAATGCCTTCGGTGAGGACCAGGTCCATAGGCACGCCGGTGGACATGGAGAAAAATCCGCCGTTGACGGCGGCCACTGGCGTCAGATTCCGGCCCGCCAGATATTGGGCCACATAGTTGGCGTCGCTGCGGCCGTAGAGGGTGGAGCCGAAGGCCACCACGGGCCGCACGGTGGAATCCGGCGTATATGTAAGGATGTTCTCCGTCTGCTGTCCGCCGCCGGATGCGGTGCCGGTACTCTGGCCGTGGGTCAGCGTGGCCGTGGCGGAAAGCTCAATGGAATCCTGCCGCAGGGTGTACCCGAGGGTAGTTGCGGCCTGGACGATGCCCACCAGCAGGGCGGTGGCAGCGGCCAGCGCCGCCGCCCGCCGCAGGGACGGGGCCCATTTATGAAAACGAGGGTTCATGGGGAAAAAACGCACCTCCTGGGAATACATACGGTGAAAATGGGAAATTACTATTATGTTAACACAAATTCTGCTTGATGTAAATGGGAACTCGTGTAAAACAAATTACTTGACAGGGGGAGGAAAGTCTGGTATAGTAAGTGAGCTGTCAAGGGATAGACCTTTGCAGAGAAGGAGGCGCCATGAAAGATTCTGTCAACATGACCCTTCTTTACGACTACTACGGCCAGCTGCTCACCGACAAGCAGCGGGAGTGCTTCGACCTGTATTACAATCAGGATTACTCTTTGGCCGAGATTGCCGCCGAGGTGGGCATCAGCCGCCAGGGCGTCCACGATTCCATCGCCCGCGCCGAAACCATGCTTCGCCATATGGAGGAGAAGCTGGGCTGCCGGTGCCGGGAAGAACAGCTGCAAAAGGCGCTGGCCGTCATCTGTGACGCCGCCGGGCAGCTGAGCCAATCCGACGATGCAAAGACCCGTTCCCTGGCCGGAGACATTCTCCGGGCGGCGGATACCATAAAGGAGTAGCAGATGGCATTTGAAGGTTTGACCGAAAAACTCTCTGCCGCGTTCAAAAAGCTCCGCGGTAAGGGCCGGATCACTGAGTCCGATGTGAAGGAGGCCATGCGGGAAATCCGTCTGGCCCTGCTGGAAGCCGACGTCAGCTATAAGGTGGTCAAGGACTTTGTCAAGGCCGTCACCGAGCGGGCCATTGGCGCCGACGTGATGGAGAGCCTGACCCCGGCCCAGATGATTGTCAAGATCGTCAATGAAGAGCTGACGACCCTTATGGGCAGCGAAAACGAAAAGCTCAAGATTTCCTCCCGGCCTCCTACGGTGGTCATGCTGGTGGGCCTCCAGGGCGCCGGTAAAACCACCAACGGCGCAAAACTGGCAGGACACTTCAAAAAGCAGGGCAAGCGGCCCTTGCTGGTGGCCTGTGATATCTACCGCCCCGCCGCCATCAAGCAGTTACAGGTGGTAGGCGAAAAGCTGGAGATTCCCGTCTTTGAGATGGGCCAGACCAATCCCGTGGAAATCGCCAAGGCCGCCGTTGCCCACGCCGAAAAGCACGGCAACGACATGGTGTTTCTCGACACCGCCGGACGGCTCCACATTGACGAGGCCCTTATGGAGGAGCTTCAGGCCATCAAAGCCGCCGTCAACCCCACGGACATCGTCCTGGTGGTGGACGCCATGACCGGCCAGGACGCCGTCAACGCCGCGTCCTCCTTCAATGAGATGCTGGACATTGACGGCGTTATGCTGACCAAGCTGGACGGCGACGCCAGAGGCGGCGCGGCATTGTCCGTGAAGGCCGTCACCGGCAAGCCCATCCTCTTTTTGGGCACCGGCGAAAAGCTGGACCAGATTGAGCCCTTCCATCCCGGCCGCATGGCCTCCCGGATTCTGGGCATGGGCGACGTGCTTTCCCTGATTGAAAAGGCCGAACAGGCGTTGGATCAGAAGAAGGCTGAGGAGTTACAGCAGAAACTCCGCTCCAACAGCTTTACCCTGTCTGATTTCTATGATCAGATGGTACAGATGCGTAAAATGGGTCCCATTCAGGACATTCTCGGTATGCTGCCCGGTGTCAATGCCTCGGCCCTGCAAAATGTCCAGATTGATGAAAAGGCCATGGCCCATGTGGAGGCCATTATCCTCTCCATGACCCCCTATGAGCGCGACAACCCCTCCTGTCTCAACTACAGCCGAAAACGCAGGATTTCCGCCGGCTGCGGCGTCAAGGTGGAGGAGATCAACCGGCTGCTGAAGCAGTTCAATGCCATGCAGCAGATGATGAAGCAGTTCGCCGGTCCCGGCGCGGCAAAGAAACTCAAGCGCATGGGCAAGATGGGCCGCTTCGGCGGCGGCGGTTTCCCCGGACTGCCGTTCTAAATTCCGTTGGTAAAGGGCGGCTTTCCGCCTTTCCCATAGATCAATGATATTTTTGGAGGTGAATCCCCATGGTGAAGATCAGACTGCGCAGAATGGGCGCCAAGAAGAACCCCTTCTACCGCATCGTCGTTGCCGACTCCCGCAGCCCCCGTGATGGCCGCTGCATCGAGGAGATCGGTACCTACAATCCCCTGACCACTCCTTCCACCGTCGAAGTGGACGTGGAGAAGGCTCAGCAGTGGATTAAGAACGGTGCTCAGCCCACCGATACGGTGAAGGCTCTGCTGAAGAAGGCCGGCGCACTGTAAGCTGCGAAGGAGACGACAGTATGAAGGAACTTTTGCTCTATATGGCAAAAAATCTCGTGGACAATCCCGACGCCGTCACCGTCACTGAGGTGGAGGGCGAGACGACTGTCCTGGAGCTGCGGGTGGCCCCCGAGGATATGGGCAAGGTCATCGGCCGTCAGGGCCGTATTGCCAAGGACATCCGCACCATCATCAAGTCCGTTGCCCAGCGCAATGGGCAGAAGGTTTCCGTCGAGATCGTTGATTAAGGCCCAATGGAATGTGCGTGGCAATGTTGCCACGCATTTTTCCGTTTTATGTGCAGGATTGTTTACTGCCGATGCGTGGACCCGGCGGTGCGGCTCTGCATAATGTTGTTATTAAAGCTATTTGGACAGAAATAAGGAGGCGGCCCATGGCCAAGCAGTATTTGGAAGCCGGCGAGATTGTCAACACCCACGGCATCCGCGGCGAAGTGAAAATTAACCCCTGGGCCGACGGCCCGGAGTTCCTGGTGGACTTTGACACCTTCTATCTGAACGGCACGGCCTATGAGGTGGAGAGCGCCCGTGTCCACAAATCGGTGGTGCTGTGCAAGCTCCGGGGCGTGGATACCGTCGAGGCGGCCCAGAAGCTCCGGGGGACCGTGGTCTGTATTGACCGGGACGAGGTGGAGCTGGAGGAGGACGCGGTGTTCATCGCAGACCTCATCGGTCTGCCGGTGCTGGCCGACGGCGTGGAGATTGGCAAGGTGGAGGATGTGCTCACCATGCCCGGCAACGACGTATATGTGGTCAAGGGCCAGCGCTCCTATATGATTCCGGCGGTAAAGGAATTCCTGCTGGACGTCAATGTGGACGAGGGTTATGTCAAAGTGAAGCTCATTGAAGGAATGTGTACCGATGAGAATTGACATCATGACGCTGTTTCCCGACACGGTGGGGGATATGATGAACGAAAGCATCCTGGGCCGGGCCCAGGAACGGGACATTATCCGCATTGAGGCCCACCAGATTCGGGATTTTACCACCAACAAGCAGAACCAGGTGGACGATTATCCCTACGGCGGCGGCCATGGGGCGGTGTTGCAGGCCGACCCCCTGTATAACTGCTGGACCCACATCTGCGACGAGGTGGGCGGCCCGGTCCATACAATTTTTATGTCCCCCTGCGGTACCACCTTCAACCAGCAGAAGGCACGGGAACTGCTGAAACAGGAAAATATTATTCTCGTCTGCGGCCATTACGAGGGCATTGACCAGCGGTTTCTCGATGAATGTGTAGACGAGGAAATTTCTCTTGGTGACTTTGTCCTAACCGGCGGCGAGATTCCGGCCATGGCCGTGGCCGACTGTATCTGCCGCATGGTGCCCGGCGTCCTGTCGGACCCGGAATGTTTTGAGGATGAGAGCCATTGGAACGGCCTGCTGGAGTATCCCCAGTATTCCCGGCCGGAGGTGTGGCACGGCTTGGCAGTGCCGAAAATCCTCTTGTCGGGTCACCATGGCAATGTGGCCCGGTGGCGGCGGAAGCAGTCCATTCTCCGGACGCGGCAGCGGCGGCCTGATATGTACAAGCAGCTGGATTTGTCCTCCAAGGAAGACAGAAAACTCCTTCGGGAGCTGGAAGCGGAAACCGCGGAACAGTGAACACTGTCCCGCGGTTTTGTCTGCTTATTTCAGCTTTGCCCCGTCCCGGAAGGCGTTGCCGGCCTTTTCGCCCAGTTTGCGATAGGTATTGTGGATGGGGTCGAAAATAATGGGCTGGAGCTTGTCCGGGTCAATTTTCCCGTCGGCGTCCAGGACCGATTCATCGGCGCTGACGTTGACGATTTCACCCACCAGACGGCAACTCTCCGGGTCGTAGCTGACCAGACGGCATTCCACAGCCATGGGCAGCTCGTCGATGAGAGGGGCGTCCACAAATTCCGAGGGGGTGGTATGCCAGCCGGCCTTGGAGACCTTCTCGGGAACCCGGTTGCCCGATTCAATGCCCACGTAGTCACAGGCCGCCAGCTGGTCCACTGTGGCCATGCTGACGGTAAACGCCTTGCGGGCCAGAATGTTGGCCGTGGTCTTGTGCTCGGCGCTGATGCACATGGACAGTTCCTTCTCCTCGCTGATGCCGCCCCAGGCCGCATTCATGGCATCGGGCGTGCCGTCCTCACCGTAGGCGGCCAGAATAAAAACCGGCTGGGGATAGGTCCAGGGTTTGGCTCCAAAATTTTTACGCATAGAAAGACCTCCTGTTTCAGACATGGTGCAGCGGGTCCCCGCGTCGCGGCCGCGGTGGAAACCGGCTGGAAGATTGTCTCCATTGTACCGCGGCGGCGGCGGTTGTGCAAGGGCTTTCCCGGTCTTCCCGGATTGTCAGATGGGGTTGCCCATGCTATGATAGGGCTGACAACGTCAGCCGGTTGGCGCGGCCTGAGAGGATGGTATCATGGAAAAACAGGAAATTTATGACCTTTTGGATGCGCAATCCATATGGTATGAGGTGACAGAACACAAAGCGGTGTACAATATGGCCGAGGTTTCGGAAATCGATCTGCCCTATCCGGAGGCCAATGCCAAAAATCTGTTTCTCCGCGACAGCAAACGGGGCGGTTACCATCTGATTACGGCCAGAGGGGACCGGCGGGTGGACCTGAAAGCATTTCGGCAGCAGAGCCATATCCGCTCGCTGAACTTTGCGTCGCCGGAGGAGCTTCTGGAGATTTTGGGGCTGATTCCCGGCGCGGTGACGCCGTTGGGGCTGCTCAACGACCGGGAAAGGGTCGTGACCTTGTGGATGGATAAGGTGTTTTTGGAGCCGCTGGGGCTGATTGGCGTGCATCCCAACGACAATACCGCCACTGTGTGGCTCAGGACAGAGGATTTGCTCCACATTCTGCGTCAGCATGGGAACCAGGTCATGTTGTTTGAGGGCTAGAAAAAGTTTGCATCGGAATAGACGTTAATCCATTCCGATGCAACTTTTTTTATGAGTTCTGCATGGCCGAGACGCTGCGCTTGAGCTGCAAAAGCAGCAGCACCAGGCTGACTCCCAGCAGGACGTGACCAATACCAGCCATGCCGGAGATGGCCGCATTCATACCGGCGGACAGTGTGGTACCCAGCACTTGGACCACGCCCCGGACCACCAGCATCACAGCCGTCAGATTCAGGCCGATGTGATAGACTGCCAATACCCGTCCGGTCTTCGGGCCGGTAAAGGAAAAGCTCTTTTCCAGCACCAGCAGCAGCAGGAACAACACCATACCCAACAGAAAATAATGGGTATGTACCACGGAAAGGGTGGTTTTTGCCGTAAAGCCGTTAAATTTGGTAAACTCCCGATAAAACACGCCGCCCACCATGGCAAGGATGGCGTACAGCAGCGCCGTATTCATGTAGCGTTTCATGATGATGTCCTCCTTTTTAGTTGCATTCCCGTTTCATGGCAAAATATCCGATCAGCACCGTCCAGACGTAGGCGCAGGTCTTGGGAATCATCAGCATGCCGATCAGGGGGATGGTGTCAGCCCACAGCACCACCGGAACGTAGAATCCGAAGCTCAGAACGGTGGTCAGCCACATCCAGCGGAACGCCCGGTCCTTGTGCTCCTTGGCGCTGCGGAAAAACAGCACAATGATCAGCAGCCCCAGCAGGGCAAAGGGAATATTGCGGTATATGCCCCAGGAGAGAGGAGCGTCAGCGCTGAGCCACTGGTTCTGAGGCATCATGCACAGCAGCACCCGCAGACCGGCCAGCAGCAGCGCCGCGCCCAATCCCGTGTAGAAGACGGCGATAAACCGTTCCGGCGCCAGACCGCTGACCCGCAGCCCGATACCGCCTCTCATCATCACCGCCATGATGGCAAAGGCTTTCCCATCGAAGAATTTCAGGAAAAAGTGCCGCTCTTCCCCATAGGACTGGATTCTGGCCGTGTGTTTTTTCACCAGTTTTCCAAAGATCATCCACTGAAATACCGCGAAAACCAGCACAGACAGCAGATAATTCACCACGGTACCATAGGCCGGATAGGCCAGCAGCCCGATGCGTAGGATATTGCATCCCGCCGCGCTCCACACCAGACAGGCCAGAAGCAGCAGGGTGTTTCGCTTGACTTTCATCTGCAGCCTCCTTTTGAATGAACATTGTTCAAATTCCGGGAGATAAAATTCCCACAGCTTTGTGGGAATTTTAATAGAGGGTCCGACGGACCAGCTCCAGCACCGTCGTGGGGTCGTAATCCTGCCGCAGCAGCGCCGACAGCATCAGAGAGAACAGCAGGTCCGCAAAGTTTTCCACCGTAAACTGTTCCGTAAAGGCGTCGGGCCGGATTTTGGTATCCCGCCGCAGAACAGCGCACAGCCCGTCGGTAATGTGCTGCCACGTCTGCTGCATCCGCCGTTTTCCGTCGGATTTGTCCACTCCCAGAAAGCCCAGGGAGTGGAGATTGAAAAATCCGGGATACTGTTGGCCGCCGTATTCCATCCGCCCATACAGCCAGGTGAGACAGGCCAGTGTGTCCTGAAACACAGACCCATCTTCGGGCCGGTGGAAAATTTCACACCAGACGCTTTCCACTGTGGCGGTCAGCAGTGCGGCCTTGGAATCAAAATAGTTGTAAATGGACCCCACCGATACGCCGCAGGCCGATGCCACCGAGCGGATATTGACCGCCGACCAGCCCTCCCGCTGAATCAGCTCCCGGCTGGTTTTTAGAAGTTCCTCTTTGGATGTGACAATGGTATTCATCCGATCACCTCAATATGAACAATGTTCATTATAGGGATTTTTGTTCCGTTGTCAAGTGTTTTTTCTGCCCGCCGCCTGTGTGGCTGAGGTGGATACTCTGAACAAGAAAAGCCGGAGTAACGCTTTTGCTGCTTTTCGGTATTGCCAGAACCAAAAAGCTGGGTGGGCCGCCATGGCGATTGCAGTCCACCCAGTTGGTCATTTATACGGTTTTCGCCAGTGCGTTGGCACGGGCAAACTTGCTCTCGGTCAACGCCGTCAGATCGTAGGTGGATGCCACCGTACCGGCAAAGCGGCGGGTGGTCTCCTCGTCGCCCTCCTTGTGCTCCACCTCAATCTCACACAGGGGCACTTCCTTTCCGCCGCCCCGCAGGACGCCGTCATCCAGCGCCACCTCCGCCTGGGCCTTACCCAGGGCCACCGTCAGACACCGGCGGATAAACGATGCGCCGCAGATCTCCCGCAGATCGCGGCCGTCGGTCAGCTGCCGCAATTCCGCCGGAGCGCCCGCCGCCGTCAGCTGTTCCACTGCCGCCGCCGGGTCGTCACCCTGCCACTCCCATTCGCCTCTGGCCTCGCCGCTGCCCGGTGTCTTGAGACAATAGACCGAGCGGCCGTTCTCCATGCGCTGCCGGAACGTCCAGCGCCGTGCCGCAAAGTCACCCCGCGGCGTATCCAGATATCGGGTCTCCATGACAATCTGCCGCCAGCCGCCGGGATGCTCCCGCTCCGCCGCGTCCAGTATCGCCCGGTCCGCCGAAAATTTCCATTCCAATTCCCGTCCCATACGTTCCTTCCTCTCTGTGGTATTGCTCCACTATTGTACTACCCAAACCCCTGAGTGGCAAGGGCCATTTCCCGACATGTTATTTTTCCAGTTTTTGTTATACTTTGAAAAAACACTATGGGGAGATGGAGAACTTGAAAGAAACCCTCGCCGCCATTCGATCCGTGCCGGACCGGATGGCCCCGCCCCTGGCGGCGGTGCCGCAAAGCCGCGTTCTGGGGCTTTTGATCCGCACCGTAGCCATCATGGGCCTGTCTCTGCTGCTGACGGGGGCCCGGTTGGGCAGTCAGGCCCTACCTCTGGCCGTCTGCCTGACGGCGGCGGCCGGTTCGGCGTTACAATCCCTGGCCGCCATGCTGGGGGCCGTACTGGGCTATCTCTACTTTCAGGGTATGCCGCTGGGACTGGAATATGCAGCCGCCGCCGGATTGGTCTTTGCCGCCGTCTGTGTGGTGGGCTGCTTGCACCCGCCCCGCTGGTGTATGGCCGTTCTGGCCACCCTGCTTACCGCCCTGGCCGGACTGCTGTTTCTGGCCCAGGCCCGATTTTCACCACCGGCGTTAATCTGGTATGGCCTGCGGCTGGCCTTGGTCTATCCCGTGACCCGCAGTTTTTCCAGGGCGCTGGCGGGACGGACGGCGGACCGGCTTTGGCTCTTGGGCTGCACCCTCTGCGGCTGTGCCGCTGTGGAACTGACCGCCGGCATTACCTTGGGGCAGGTGGCCGCCGTGGCTTTGGGGGCGGCATCCTCCGGTACGGCGCCAGGTCTGGCAATCTGCGCCGCCGCCGGTCTGGCTGTGGATGTTTCCTCCCAGGCCACTGTAAGTCTGACCGCGTTGTTGTGCGCCGCCGCCCTGGTGACACTGTGGCTACCGGTGCGTATCCGGCCCCTGCGGGTCCTGCTGTTCTTTACCACCGTGGCCCTGGGCGTCCTGCTCACCGGCGGCGATATGCCCCAACTGCTGCCGGCGGCCGGTCTGGGAGCCGCAGCCGGTCTGTTGATTCCCCCTTCCCTGCTGCCTTTGGAGAGCCGCCGTCAGCTGGTGGCCCACCGGCTGGAACTGGCCGCCGCCGTGCTGGATGAAATCGGCCAATCTCTGGACGACCGCCGCCGCCGGGAACCGGTGGGGGCTTCCATGATTTTCGACCGGGCTTCCGACCAAGTCTGCGGCGGCTGCGTCTTGTGGGGTCAATGCTGGCAGCAGCACAGCAGTGAGACCTACCACGCCCTCTGTGCCGTGGCCCAGCCCATGCTGGAACGGGGCGCCGTCCAGCGGTCCGACTTCCCCCACAGCTTCACCGACCGGTGCTGCCGCCTGGACGGTCTCATTGCTGCCATCAACCGGGGACTGGACGACATGGTATGTCGCCGCCAATATGACAGCCGTTTGCGGGAAAGTCGGGCGGTCCTGGTGCGGCAATACCGGTTTCTGCGGGATTATTTATTGCAGACGGCGTCGGAGGACCCGGCAGTCCGGGAGCCGCTGCTCCGCTACCAGCCGGAGCTGGGGGTGGCCGGGGCAGGCCGGGGCGGACAAGCCCTGTCCGGCGACCGGGGTGCCTGCTTCCGGACGCCGTCCGGCCTTTACTGTCTGCTGCTGTGCGACGGCATGGGCACCGGGCCCGAAGCCGCCGCTGAAAGCGCCGCCGCCATCCGGACCGTGGCGGGCCTGATTCGGGCCGGGGTCCATCCGGCGGCGGCACTGGAAACCCTCAACGGTGCATACATCCTTCGGGGGGACGGCTGTTTTTCCACAGTGGATTTGCTGGCCGTCAGTCTGGTGACCGGTGAAGGAACCCTCTATAAATGGGGCGCGGCTCCGTCCTATCTGAAACGGGGAACAACCGTGAAACGCATCGGGACAGCCGCACCCCCGCCGGGCCTTGGGGTTGGAGAAGGCCACAAGGCGGCGGAGTATGGGCTGTCCCTGGGAGATGGAGCGCTGCTGGTACTGCTCAGTGATGGCGCCGGTGGAGAATCGGCTGCGCAGCAGATTGCCGCCCTGGGGGATGGAGACCCCAAGGCGCTGGCGGCTGCGTTAATCGGGCAGCCAGCAGCGGATGGAGAGGATGACCGGACGGCTCTGGCAATCTGCCTGCGACCCGGTGCGGTCTGACCTTAGTGTACCACGGCGGCGGCAACAGTTCTGTCGAACTTCGTCGAGTGGGAAATATTCCCCAATTTTTTACGCACAAATGCTCTAAAAAGGACGTGCTGCTCTGGGCAGCACGTCCTTTTGCTATACGGTCCGCTATCGAACACGGTCCGGCATTTCAGCTTTGTGTTGACTTTTCATGGCATACATCTCCTGGTCGGCCCGTTCCAGAACGGTTTCAAAGGACTCCCCCGGTTCCCACTGAGCCACGCCGTAGCTGAGGACCATGGGCAAGTCGATTTCTTTGGCCCGTATTGCCAGGGTGTCGGTAACCGCCGTCATCCGCTGCTGGGCGTTGGACAGTCCCGCCCCCACAAAGGCCAGCAAAAATTCGTCGCCGCCATAGCGGCAAACCACATCCTTGCCCTGGCGGCAGCACTGGGCCAGGATCTCCGCCACCGTCCGCAGATAGCGGTCTCCCTCCTTGTGGCCCAGGTGGTCATTGATGTACTTCAGACCATCCAAATCCACCATGCAAAGGCACAGCTGCTGGTGGGCCTGGAATGCCTCCAGAATCCGCTGCTGACCCGTTAGCCGCGTCAGTACGCCGGTGAGTTCATCCACCTCGATGGTCTCCAGCAGCGCCTCCTCCTCCCTGGCCCGCCGGTCCAAGTCCTGCTGCATAATCACGTTGCAGTCGCTCATATAGCTGAGAATGCTGACCTGGATGGCATACCGCAGAGCAAAGAGGTAGCCCAGAGGAATATACAGGCAGGAGACCAGGCTCCACAGTTTGGTGTGGATGTCATCGGAGGTCTGTCCGTTGTTTTCATACAGATAGGCCTGCATGGCCAGAAACACCAGCGCCAGTATCATACAGGCCGCCAGAAATCGCAGCTGAGAGCCGCCTGTCAGCAAATAGCGCATGGATTGCCGCTTTCGTGTATTGGCGTAGCGCCGGAATACGAAATAGCCTGACAAAAGCCCCAGGAGCACCGGCACCGGCGCCCAGATATCTTGAGAATGGATGCTGTTGTCAAAGGCATACAGGGGCTTTTGCAGTACAATGGCCAGCAGAGACCGGTAAAACAGCATGGCACTGAGGCCGCAGATCACCGTCTCCAGGGCCAGACCAATGGCCAGCCAGCGGCGAATGTGCATCAGATACCGCAGTTCCAGATAGAGCACCGGCAAAATAATCAGCCAGTTGGCCATAAGACCCAAATGGGCCATATTGCAGAAAATAAACAGCGTACCGTTGACAGCCGACGGAATCAGGGCATAGCGCCAGGGCACCTGGTTTGCCTGCTCCCGGTCCAGGCTCACAGCCAGTATTGCTGTACCCTGGTGAAACAGAAACAGCGTGAGCAGATATCCTCCCAGGAGGAGCACTTGCTTCGTCATACGGTGACCTCCTCGCTCCGCTTCTTGTCGTCGTACATACGTTGATCGGCCAGCGACAGCAGATCCTCCAGATTGTCAGCCTCATCGCTCTCCACCACACCGGCGCCAAACGCGAATTGGTCGATGTCTTCCGCCATACGGCGGCGGATGACATCCAGACGCTTCTCAGCGTTCTCTTTGGAGCAGCCCAGCAGAATCAAAATAAATTCATCGCCGCCCAGCCGGGCCAGGATATCGGTATCCCGGATCTGCTTCTGTACATTGGCAGCAAACCGCCGCAAATAGGCGTCACCGGCGGCATGGCCCAGAGTGTCATTGATTTTCTTGAGACCGTTGAGGTCCAGATACACCAGGGAAAAGGAGGTATGGTAGCGTTTCAGCTGGCCCAATGCCTGCATCGCAAATCCCCGGGACCGGGCGCCGGTGAGATTGTCAAAGTGGGCATTGCTGCGCAAATCGTCCAACCGCTGGTTGGACTCCATCAGGGAAGCGGACAGACTATAATAGCTGTTTTCCACATGGAATTTCCGCAGAATTTCCGTCAGGCTGATAAGATAGCAGCTGATATACATTAAAGTATTCAAGTTGCTGCACAGCAGCACCGCCATATGGGGGTCCACCGGGAAGCGGAACTGGGACAGCAACGTCTGCAAAAACAGGTAGGCCACCGTCAAATCGAGAAACCAGTAGAGGTGGCGGAAGTCCCGCTGTTCCTCCGGCTCAATCTGGAAGTCCATCCAGCTATGGCTGATCAGGGCGGTACACTTAATGGCCGCCGTCAGCAGCATGGCCAGCGCTGTACTGGTACTCAGCATAACGCCCCGGTCCACCACCATATTGTTGTCCCACCGGACCAGAATCAGGGACGCCACACCCAGCACAGTCATATGGATACAGCCGAAGACGGCGAAGCGCGTCCGAATTGAATAGTTGAACATATGCTCGGGCGTGGGTACCACCCGCTCCTGGATGGCACACACCAGAAAAAACAGCAGGTAGAAAATCGGCAGACGAAGGGGGGGCAGCAGCATGGCCAGCGCCGGTACAAAGGCCGGCAGCGTATAACCCAGCCGCGCACGCCAGGACAAGGGCTTCATTCCGTTTTTCCGCCAGATCAGCAAACGGATATGGCTCTCCGTCATCACCGTAACCATCAGCAGCGCCACCAATGCCAGGTCCACAGCCGGTCTCCTCCTCTCCTGTCGGCATATCCATGGTTCTGTGTCAGTGCAATTATACCTATGCGTTCCATATCCTGTCAAGAACGTGTAAAAAAGCCCCTGCCGTACATCGACAGGGGCTTCGAGTATGCCAATCTCACAGGGCAGCGGTTATTTCTGCTGCTGGGCCAATTCCCGCAGAGCGTCCTTGCGGCTCAGGTTGACGCGGCCCTTCTCGTCGATCTCCATGACCTTGACCCAAGTCATATCGCCGATGTTGAGCACGTCCTCCACCTTTTCCACGCGGCGGTTCTCCAGCTTGGAGATGTGCACCAGGCCGTCCTTGCCGGGCACCAGCTCCACAAAGGCGCCGATGGGCAGGATGCGGACCACCTTGCCGTAATACAGCTTGCCCACCTCGGGGACGAAGCAGATGTCGTCAATCATCTTCTTGGCAGCCTCGGCGGCAGAGCCCTCAATGGCCGAGATGAACACAGAGCCGTCGTCGTCAATGTCGATCTTGGCGCCGGTGTCGGCACAGATCTTCTGGATGGTCTTGCCGCCGG
>ERZ1643251.558-NODE-558-length-51920-cov-10.269218_pt1 | contig 51920 bp, 37 predicted proteins | sample MGYA00579261_ERZ1643251 | MGnify/ENA primary metagenome ERZ1643251 (study PRJEB29033, sample SAMEA4952267) | chicken gut metagenome | biome: Broiler Chicken; feature: Gastrointestinal Tract; material: Caecum | place: Ireland | collected 2018 | study: Broiler...
CTAACAAGCATCACCATTCCAAGCAGTGTAACAAGTATAGGCTCATATGCGTTCTATGGTTGCAGTAGTCTGACTAATATCACCATACCAAGCAGTGTAATAAGTATAGAGCCATCTGCCTTTGAAAGTTGTGAAAAATTATATATCTTCTTTACCGGAATAAAGACGGACACCCAACTTGGTGATAATTGGAACCCCGGCAACAGTCCGGCATTTTGGAGTACAACTATTACGAAATCCAATGCCGAGTTCTACTTTGATATAAAGGAAGGCAAGGCAATTATATCTAGATATTTGGGCGATGCGGAGTCGGTAGTTATACCGGATATTGTTACTATTGATGGTATCAATTATCCGATTGTTGGTTTAGCAAGTGGAACATTTGCAACAAACAAAATAAGTCACCTTGTGATTGGTTGCAATATTGTTCAGATTGACTTTGATATCTTTGATCAATTAAAATATTTGCAAACACTTGTAATTGCCGACAACAACGAAAACTTTAAGGTTGTAAATGATGCAATTTATGACATTACAGGAAAAACATTGTACAAAGTATTGAGTTACGCTTCGTGTGAGTATGTAGTAACCGATGGCACAGAATTAATAAACTCTTATGCCTTTGCAAACAACAGCAATATTGTAAGTGTCACTATTCCAAGGTCAGTAAACTTTATTGGTAGTTTGGCATTTTTGAATATGACGAGCAATCAAGAATTTACAGTGCATTCACAAAACGAAAAGTATACCTCAGTAGATGGTATTCTAATGTCGAAAGACCAAACAGAGTTGATATGCTATCCTTCAGGCAAAAAAATGCAATCTTTGGATATTTCTACAAATGTTAACTATATTCACAACTTGGCATTTGAAGGATGTCGTTTGGCTGTTTTGACATTGTCTTTGGATAATCTTGGAGAAATAGAATTTAAAGACTATTTAGGCAACAATGGACTAATACAAAATCTTATCTTAACAAGTACTACAAATATTTCTAGTGGTACCTTTGAAGATTGCATGATTGTAAATGTCACCATCCCAAGCAGTGTAACAAGCATAGGCTCATATGCGTTCTATAATTGCAGTAGTCTAACAAGCATCACCATTCCAAGCAGTGTAACAAGCATAGGCTCATCTGCGTTCATATCTTGCAGTAGTCTACAGGATGTCTACTACAACGGCACAATGGAAGATTGGTGCAACATAGAGTTTGGTGGATGGGGCGCTAACCCAATGTATTATTATGCTCAAAACTTCTACATGTGGAATGGCAGTGAATATGACTTGATCACTGAAATAGAAATACCGGAAACAGTTACATCTATCGGTGCTTATCAATTCAGTGGATTTGAAAATTTAACAAGCATCACCATTCCAAGCAGTGTAACAAGCATAGGCTCCCGTGCGTTCGAAGATTGCAGTCGTCTAACAACAGTAACATTTGGTGAAAACAGTCAACTTGAAAGCATAGGCTCATATGCGTTCTATAATTGCAGTAGTCTAGCAAGCATCACCATCCCAAGCAGTGTAACAAGCATAGGTTGGAGTGCGTTCTATGGTTGCAGTAGTCTTTCGGAGGTTTACTACGGTGGAACTAGTGAGCAATGGGAAGAAATGAGCATTGGGTCCAACAATGGCAATCTTACAGGAGCTACAATTTACTACTACAGTGCTGTACAGCCAACTATAACAGGAAACTATTGGCACTATGTAGATGGTGTACCTACTAAATGGAATTAAATGCAATAACTACTAAAATGTGAAAAGCGGAAAATTGGCTGTGGCAAATTGCCACAGCCAATTTTATTTGTAATGGTAGAAAACACGATAACAATTGAAGCAACTAACCCAAAGTGCGATGCTATAAATCTACTGTGTTAAACACAACTGTCACGCAATAGAAGTATTAACAAGGTAAATTTGCAACAGGAATGTGCTTTTATGTTTAAAAAATTTGTTTATTACTTCATTAATATAGCTAGTTATTGCGTGACTGACTTCAAATTTTTACTTCTTTGTAATCAATTTATTGTAAGTTTTCCGATTGGTAAAATCCAAATTTCCAATTCAAGCCGTATGTTTGGTTTTTCAAAACTGTTGTTATGTTGTTGTACTTATCATATAAAATTTTTTCGAATAAATAACATTTAACCAAGTTTGTCTTGCATTAACATCAAAACGAATTGTGATTTTGGGTCTAAAAATCGGTATAAAATTGGTATAAAAGCTGTTTGAAAATTATTTGAGAGAATGAAAATTGCTGTTAAATGCTGAAATTAAGTGGTACTTATGCTACAAATTGGATGATTAAATGAAAGAAAATTGACTATATAAAGTTTATTTTTGTAAAATATTATAGCTCCTAAGGGCTAGTTGTGGGTTCGATTCCCGCAGGGAGTGCCACAAAAACGCAAGCCGAACAGACAAGTTCTGCTTGCGTTTTTTATTTTATATGCATCTAATTCGTTTTTAGCATTTATATAAGATTTAAAACGTTTTTAATTCCCGTTGCTTTTACTAAACTCACTAGTAGATTTTTTCTGCCAAATCCATTTTTAATCCTAGAATAAGCCCCATTGGAATCCACTCTATCAAAATAGGCGACTTTATTGGGCAAACTGTAATAATCCGCCACACTAAATTTTTCAACACCCTCAAACAAATAGTGGACAGCGGAAAGTTGGGAAAAGTAGTGAGTATCGCACACAACGAAAACGTCGGTTACTACCATTTTGCGCACAGTTATGTGCGTGGCAGTTGGCGAAACAGCAAAGAAAGCGCTCCCGTCATAGTCGCCAAAAGTTGCCACGACATGGACATTTTGCTGTATCTTTTGGGCAATGCCCGACCGTTGAAAATCAGTTCCTTTGGTTCGTTGAGCCATTTCACGGGCAAGAATTTTTGCCCCGAAACAATGAGTCCCCGTTGCGTGGATTGTTCTTTGAAAGACACTTGCGCCTATTCGGCTGTGCGCATCTACGGCGGACGCAAAATCAAATCGGTGGTGTTTGCGCAAGACAGTATTCAACAAATAAACGCACAGTTGGAAACTTCTCCCTACGGACGTTGCGTGTACTGTTGCGACAACGACGTGTGCGACCATCAGGCTACGGCAATTCTTTTCGAAAACGGCGTCACGGCGACGTTCAACCTGTCGGCTTTCACGGCCAAGGTTAACCGTTCGATAAAGATAATGTGCGAATTCGGAGAAATCCGCGGTATCGAAAAACCCTACATCATCGAGTACACGGATTTTCGCACCGACCAAACTGTGCAAATACCGCTGGATATTCAGGAAGGCGGACACGGCGGCGGAGACGCAGGCTTTGTAAAAGATTTGATGGAAAGCTTGCAAAACGGCAAACCCTTCTCTTCCGATTTGGAAGAAAGCGTAATGTCGCATCGTATGGCTTTTGCCGCCGAGCAATCCCGCCTTACGGGAAAAGTAGTGGATATTAAGTGAAAAACGGAGAAACGTATTCAATGAGTAGTCCTCAACCGAAGACCGCCTCCCTGCCCCTAAAAAGGCTGGGGGCGGTCATTATCGACATTTTGTTTATTTTTCTTATCTGGTATTGGGTAACGGCAAAAGACCTTCAAAAGGTGGACGAGTTACTCACTACTCTCGATCCTGCAGTGGAAGGTTCTGCGGAAATTTTTTCCCAAGCGGTGGTAACGCTTGTCTTGAAATTTCTCTTCAAGTATGTTGTCGTAGCCTTAGCGTGGAGATGTTTGTTGCCTGCCGTCATCGGAAACGGAAAAACTCTTGGAAAATTGCTTTTTCGTTTGCGCATGGTGGACAAAAACACCTTGCAGGAAGTAAGCGCTTCCAGACTTGTGCTTCGTGAGGTGTTGCGAGTGCTGTTTGTGCTGACGGTAGTGCCGACGCTGGTATCCTTTGTGCTTTTTTTCTGTAAAAAAGGTTTTTTGCACGACATTGCGGCACGCACGACTGTTATTTTCGACGACAAAAACCGCGCATGATTTTTCACTGTTGGCCATTTCGTGACGACAACATTCTTCGGCGGAGAATTTTGCTTTGCGCAAGGAGAAATGTTGTTCACTATTTTTCACACCGTATCAAAAAAACATAACAATTATGAGTAAAAATAAAAAACTGCTGTACATCAATATCGACGGATTTTCTTTTTCCTACTACCAACGCATGCTGGCTGCGGGCAAAGACGTATTTGCTTTTGCCAAAGAGGGCTTGTTTTTCTCCTCCCTAAAAAGTGGTTTGGTGAGCATCACTAACCCTATGCAAAGTGCAATTTTGTGCGGAGCGTTCAGCAACAAAACGCACAATTTTTACCAGCACTACGACTTTGCCACAAACAGCGTTGTGCGTCATTTCCGCACCTTCGATGCCCAAAACGTTGCGCAAGTGTTTCGTTCTCACGGAAAGAGCGTGGTTTCCGTGCATCAGTTCATGTTGGAAAACAATCCCTGCAAGGAGGGGGACAAAGACTGTCTGTACCTAACCTCGCCCGTTTCGCAAAGCGACTTTTCCCAACGTTTTCAACTGTTGGAGGACATTGCCTTGGGCAATGAGGTTCATTCGGGAGGAAAAACCTTCCGTTACGACGATTTCCCCGATTTTGTTGCTTTGTACATTGACGATGTTGACAGTTTGGGACACAACAACGCTTACAAGGATATTCCCAAAAGAAGGGAGTTTTCCCTTCGTGCTCAAGACATCGACAACAGATTGTCGGAAATTTTTCGACGGCTGGAAAGGTTCTCCGATATTGCCCAAAGCAGGGGTTTCTACGACGATTTGGTTGTTTTGCTAACTACCGACCACGGCATGACGCCATTTTTCGGCAAGTCGGATTTGGACGGGTTGGTGAAGGCAATAAACGACGCAGGCATCACCGCAGTTAGAGCGGATCACCCCTATTCGGGGGAAAGAATAGTTGTTTTGCCCTACACGATAGAGGCTAGTTTGTACTCTTCGTCCCCTCTTTCGGAGGAAGAAAGGCAAAAACTTTTTCAAACGTTAACGGCGTTGCCCTTTGTGGAAAGGGTAGTGGAAAAATCGGAAATGCTTTCCCGTTACGGAATGGACGCCCGTTGTGCGGAATTTATCGTGTCGCCTCCAAAGGGAAGACATTTCTACAAAAAAGACCTGCCTGAGGACACGTTCGGGGCGTCGCATGACAGTTTGGACGAAACCTCGCAACACATTTTCGGGTGTTTGCTGTCTCCCTGTCTCCAACGTGCCACGGTGGAAGAGGAAGTTTCCGCAATAGACCTTATGCCAACGGTTTTGTGGGAATTTTTCCGCTACGTTTTGCCTGATGCAGAGGGTAAAATATTGAATTTGCGAAAGTATCGCAAAGATTTGCCTTCCGTCGAGGTTGAATAACTTTAATTTTTGTGGTAAACTGATAAAAAACGCTCGGAGAAAAAAAAGAATGTTTCAGGAATTTTCGTTAAACACCCTCAATACCCTCAGTTCCACCGAGTTGGAAACGTTGAGGTACATCAACAATCACAAGGCGGAAGTAATCGATATGTCCATTCAGGACTTGGCAAAAGTGGTGTTTGTTTCCACTTCCACGATAATACGTCTGTGCAAAAAACTCGATTTGGAAGGGTTCAGCAACCTCAAATACTTCCTGAGGCAACTGCTGAAAAAGGAAGAGGGAAAAAAGTTTTCCCCCAAACGATTCAGCGAAACGGTGAGAGAGGATCTCGACGACATCATCAAGACCGCCAAGGGACTTTCGGAAAGTCAGGTGGACGAGGTTGTGGAACTGATACGTCAAAATCACCGCATACATTTTTTTGCAAAGGGATTGACGGAAGTTGTTTTCGAGTACGCTTCACGCTATCTTTTGTCCCTTTCCAAATTCGTCACCAAGTACACCGACACACACATTGCCTATGCTCAGGCAAACAATTTCAGCAACAACGACGTGGTGTTTTTGGCATCCATGAGCGGTGAAACGCAACAGGTGGTGCGTGTGGCGCAAATAGCCAAGGCGAAGGGCGCAAAGGTGGTAACTTTCACCGCATCACTTTCCTGCACACTTTCCAAATTGGGCGATTACAACTTCTACGTCGTCAACACTGCGACTTCTTCGTTGGACATTGACACCAAGTCTCGCAGTACACTAATGTTTTTGCTGGACGTAATTTTGAAACGGTACGTTGTTCTTCAAGATCGGTAACCGCACTCGGTGCTTTCGGTAATGCAAAAGCAGTTGGAAACGCAGCAGGAACAGTACAGGCAGTGCGAAGAAACGGCAAAAATAAACAGTCAGTTGGATTCCGTCTACAAAAATCTCACCGTCGCAATCGACGGAGAGCCTGTGGACGTAAAAATTTACGGCTGAAAAACATAACTGCACAAAGTAAGAACGCATGCACAATATGCGTTCTTTTTTTGCACGAAACACGACGGAATTTTTTCTAGCCGTGTTTTTATGACTGTAAAAAGCGCCGTTAAAGCATTTGCAAAAAAGCCACATTTGGTGAATTCGCCATTGTGAACGAACATACAAACATTGGCACTTGTCAAAGACTTGAAAGTCAGGCGCATTCATCTACGGCAGATAGCAATGAAAACACCGTGACGGGATTGTTGCACAATCTCTATTCCGTCGCAACAAAGTTGAGTTTTATAAAATTTCCCCTTTGAAAAGATAGGCGTTATTTGTTTTAGCAAACGTTACTGTTTTGTCAAAATAGTAGACACTAAGATGCATAAGGTTTGTCAGTAGTTGAAATACATTTTGTACTTTTGTAGTTTGGGTGATAGAAGAAAATACGGAAAAATTAAATACGTATTAATGAAATTTTGCATAAATATTGACAAGCACGCACAAATGTAATATGATTTTCATAACTATTCTAAAAGCAAATGCATATTCAAAAGAGGGGGAAATTATGGCAGAAAACAGTTTGGTATTGGAAAAAGAACGCCTTGCGCAGGAACTTTCCATAGGGTACAAGTACTTTGGTAATTTGCACAAAACAGAAGAACTGTACAAAAAGGCGAAGGGGGAGTATTCTCAAAAAAAATTGAAATAAATAAACGTAGTTGTTATCCAAAGTACAACAGCATGGCAGACGTGATTAAAAACGGGAAGGTTGTTGACATTACAAAACTTAAAGCATTGTCTGTTGGCAAATCAATACAGATTGAACAGAAAAAAAGAGAAGAAAAAAGTATAGAGGAAAAAATTGAACAGATAGAGCATGATATCAAAAAAGAAAAAGCAAAGTGTGTTAGACAAACAATAAAAGCATGGATTGCCGTTTTGATATGGGTAGCCATATTGGTTTTTTCAATCGTTTTTTTCACAAACGTCGAGTTCAGTCAAGCAGTGTTAAAAAATTTAACAGGTGTTGTTAAAGTTCTTGCTGTTATTGGAGTGATAGTAGCTTTTTTGGCAGATATAGTAGCTATATTTTTTTTATTGGTTAAAAATGGTGAAATTCTTGACTTTTCTAAACTAATACTATTAAATTTAAGAAAAAATTCATTTATAAAAGGAAAAGAGCAAGAAAAAGCATCATTGCAGAAGAAAAAAGAAACATTGTTTGACATTTCAATGGAAACGATACTGGAAAAAACACCTGACACCCAGTTAATTAACCTAGTACAAGAAAACGACCCGGATGTTTATGTGAAAATAGAAGAAATTTACAATAAAGACAGAAAAGAGTATCTGGAAAAGAGCAAAGAGTTAAGCAACGAAAAACAACAGGAAAAAGAGAAAGCGTACAACCCCGTAAAAATTGCCAACGAAACGCTGAATTATTTCAAAACCGATATGCTCAAAGAAATACGCAACTATCTTACGGTGATACCGTTGGACTACTTCAACGAGGAAGCGATAACGGGCATGTTGTACTACTACACCAACAAGCGTGGCGACACGATAAAGGAACTGATAAACCTGTACGAAAACGAAAAGTTCAAAGAAAAACTGCTGGGCAGCATACAGCAAAACACGAGGACTATGCAAAGCATAGGCAAAGTGGTGGTAACTCAACTGCAAACCATTTCCAACAAAATGAACTCTTTGCAGACGGAACTGAAAGCCATGCAAAATTCGTTGGAAGAAGTTTCCCGTTCCAATTTGGCAAATGCGTACTCGGTGCTTTCGGTAATGCAAAAGCAGTTGGAAACGCAACAGGAACAGTACAGACAGTACGAAGAAACGGCAAAAATAAACAGTCAGTTGGATTCCGTCTACAAAAATCTCACCGTCGCAATCGACGGAGAGCCTGTGGACGTAAAAATTTACGGCTGAAAAACATAACTGCACAAAGTAAGAACGCATGCACAATATGCGTTCTTTTTTTGCACGAAACACGACGGAATGTTTGACAAAAGATAGTTTTCCCGTCAACTCAAACGCCTTTTGTTAAAACAGTGCAAACGGCTGTTTTGCAAACAAAATGTGTGTACCGTCAAAAAAACGTGGGGCTGTTTGCCGTTTTCGAAAGGCACGGCGAGTTATGCCACAAAAAAGGCTTGCCTTAAAGTCGTAAACAAAAGGACGCCGAAAGTCGGGCGTTTTTTTTGTTTTTTCCGTATTGTTTCGCAAAGTCATTTTACGCCATAAACAAAAAGTAAAAATGTTCCGGAAGTTTTTTCAAAAGTCAAACCAAAGAGCAGCCTTTGATAAAAGCAAAAAATAATGTGCAATGTTATTGAAATAACAAAAAAATACTGTTATAATATTATTCAAAATAAACAAAAACATTTATACAAAACAAACAGGGAGGTAATATGTTCAGAATATTTGGCGAAAAAACACCTGCGCAAAGAATACGTCAGGCAGAAAAATCCACTCAGATTTTGCGTGAAAAACGTAGTAAACTCAGTCCTATTTCAGACGAGAAAAAAATTTGGAAAATAAACAATAAGATTCATGCCAATAAGGTTGAAAAAAGCATAGCGTACAAGGAATTGGAACAGCCGAAAAGGGAAACAAGAAAAACCAATAATAATATACTTGTAAAAATCGGCAAAACAGATAAAAGCAAACAAATTCATTTTCACGGTCATTATCATTCTCATAAAGATAAATAGAATCAACAGGAAAAACTAAAGAGGCAAAAGGTGAGTAAGGAAACAATAATAATAGTTGCAACGGTAATACTGTTTTTGATAATTTTTGGTTTAATAGCCTACTTTGTAAATAAAAAATGGACTAATAAAGTAAAAACGGTAAGTGAAAAATACGAAAAACTGAATCAGTTAAACAAAGAATACCAAAAAATTTTTGTAATCGTGAATACCCATTTCAAGTTTGAAAAAACATGCACGACAAAATACCAAATAGACAAAATAAATCTTTTTAAATTTTTTTGCAGTAACATTGCAGACGATTTTTCATATTACGATAAGTTGACGGAAAATGTATTGTTAAACAGAAAAAATCAGAAAACATATCAGTGGATGGTGGAAAATATAAACTCAACTGTTACGAAAGAAAAAGCGAAGGAAGTTAAAGTACCTTACAAAACATTTGTTAAAATAGAAAATAAAATTTTTGACAAAGCCATATTGAAACCCATAGTGGATGTAATTATTCATTGTTACGCCACATACACAAGCCCGCACGGGAGAAATTCTTATCGAAAAGAAAGATATTACGGAATATCGGACGTAAAAAGTGCAATTGATGAGATAAATCAGCAAAGAGAATATAGGCAAAGCAAGCAGTATCAACGGTCATTAATGACAAATTCATTGCGTTACGATATATTAAAAAGAGACGGTTTTCGTTGTCAAATTTGTGGTGCAACTGCTGCGGACGGAGTAAAGTTGCACGTCGATCATATTGTGCCTATTGCCAAAGGAGGGAAAACGGAGCCTTCCAACCTGCGTACACTTTGCGACAGGTGTAATTCGGGGAAAAGCGATAAAATAGAATCCGATTAAACAAAAATCGCTACACTAGGGGACAAAAATGTCCCTTTTGTTATATTCCCCCTTGTGAAAGCATAGAGTTGACGTAAGCGGGCATATATGGTACAATGTTTATAAATACACTAAAGGAGTAGCAAAAGCAACATTATGAACGAAGATGGCGGGCCTTGTCCAAACAAGATAGATTGCCACCCTCAAAAAGCAAGTTTGATTGTTCCCCGCACTGTAAAAGCAGTGTACAGATTTTTCCGCAGGGCGTTGTGCTAGTTAGTGCAAGCGGAACAGAAATTTTCAAGGAGCAATCGAACGTATGAATTACCCCGTATATATAATAGCAATGTTGGCGTGTGTCATCGGCTCGGCGTACTTTTCCGCCACCGAAACGGCATTTTCGTCACTTAATAAAACCCGAATAAAAACGCTTGCCGAAGATGGACACAAACGTGCCAAACTGGTGCTTAAACTTTCCAACGACTACGACAGGCTCATTTCCACGATACTTATCGGCAACAACATAGTAAACATTCTTGCGGCTTCTCTCGGCACACTTATGTTTGTTAAACTGTTGGGTGAAGACATCGGCGCAACCGTTTCCACCGTGGTGGTTACCGTTGTTGTGCTTATTTTCGGCGAAATTTCCCCCAAAAGCATAGCAAAGGATTTCCCCGAAAAGTTTGCAATGTTTTCCGCCCCGATAATTCAGTTTCTCATTTGGATTCTTACGCCGCTCAACTTTCTGTTTTGGCTGTGGAAAAAGTTTTTGTCGCTGTTTCTCAAAAAGAAGGACGACGAAAAACTTTCGCAGGCGGAATTGCTTATGTTTGTGGAAGAGGTGCAGGAAGGCGGTTCCATCGACACCAACGAGGGACACCTTTTGCGCAACGCCATAGAGTTTGGCGACCTTAAAGCGGAAGACATACTCACTCACCGTGTAGATCTGGAAGCGTTGCCCGTGGACGCAACGCCGGAAGAAGTTGCGGAACAATTTGAAAACAGCAAATTCAGCCGTCTGCCCGTGTACAAAGAGGACATCGACCACATTGTGGGCATACTGCATCTGAAAGACTTTTACGGCATCAACGGCATTACCACACAGCCGATATCCGAAATAATGACGCCGCCGCTGTTTATTCACCGAACGGAAAAAATAAGCGACCTGTTGAAACAGTTGCAAGCGACCAAGTCGCACATGGCGGTTGTGGTGGACGAGTACGGCGGAACGCTGGGCATAGTAACGATGGAAGACATCCTCGAAGAACTTGTGGGCGACATATGGGACGAACACGACGACGTTTTGGAAGACGTGCGAAACATCGGTTACGACACCTACCGTGTAAATTGCAGCATGAGCATGGACGATTTTTGCCAGCAGTTTGACATCGACGCCCAATCGGAAAGCAGTACCGTCAACGGATGGATTTCCGAACAACTTGACAAAATTCCTGAAAAAGGGGACAAATTTTCCTACAAAAACCTTGACATAACGGTAACGGACATAGATTCTCACCGTCCGCTGTTTGTGTCGGTACATGTAAACCCCGTGGAAGAGGATGAAAACGCCTCCGACAAGGACAAAAAAGAAGAATAAACACATTGTTTACAAAACAAAGGGACGAAAGGTAAAGTTTCGTCCCTTTTTTACTGTCTTAAAAATTTGCAACGCTTGTAATTTGAAAAAACAACGTTGCATGTAAAAAAACGACAGTTGGGCAAAGCAACAGAGGAAAAGTACACAAAAAGTTTGTACGGTTTCAAAAAGTTTGCACGTTTTTGTGCAAATGCCCTAAAAACACTCTGCAAATAACTCTTTTTCAAGTGTGTTTTTACACTTGAAACAAAAGACGTTATTGCTGTTCGGTGCATGTTCGTGTACCCTGACACAAAAAAACGAAACAACCAACGTACAAAAACGCCACAAACCAAGCGTTTGTCGTCAATCTTACGCACCAAACGCCCCTTTTGTGCGTTAGTTTGTAATACTACGCAAAAAACAAAACACGATACCCTTAAAAAGAAGGCACAAACGTACTTTCAGGACGGCAGTTTTGCCTTTGAATCGAGAAAAACGTTTGAGCGTGTGTGTCTTTCAAACTAGCAAATGTCGTTGTACGGTTGCGCAAACGCCTCAAAAGCAGTGGGGACAAATTTGCAACAAATTGCGAAAACACAAAAACGCACCCGTTGTTCGGGTGCGTTTTTGGTTGAAAGTGTTTTTGTAGCAGTTGCCACTGCAAAGCGTAACTGTGTTTTGAAAAACACTTTTGCAAAAAGGAGTTTTGAATTTGTGTGCAGTCCTTTACCTGACGTTTTCGTCAGTTTGCCACCACCTGCCAACTTGACGGGTTGCTTTTGTCCAAGCGATAGCCTGTGGCAATGACGGAATATTGCGAGTAACTTCCCGCAATGGGCAAGTTGTTTCCCGAACGGTTGAACGTTCCGCCGGAAATCTGCACTTTTTGCCATCCCGGCGACAACTGGAAGTACAGTCCCGAACGAACCGAGCCGATAAACGTTCCGCCCGTTATCGTCATTGTGGCTTGCGTATTGCTGAACCACACGCCGTCGTAGGAGCCGTTTTGTCCGGTGCTTTCAAAGGTACCGCCGTTGATTACTATCGAAGTGGGTGCGTTTCGGTTTTCCACGGCAATGCCGCAGGCGTTTCCCGAAACGAGTATCGCACTTGAAGTGGGGTCGAAAAGCAAATCGGCATATTCGCAAACGCTGAATCCCGCCTGACCGCTCACCTTGAACGTTCCGCCGTAAATGCGTGCCGTGGCAACGACGTCCGCCGTTCCCATTACAAACGCGCCGCTTCCGAAAGCGGAGGGGGAACCGAATGTACCGCCGTAGACGGTAGCCTGTCCGCCAAACACTTTGAATGCGTACGAAGCGGCAGGGCCTGCAACGTCGCCTCCGTCCGACTTGTAGGAATCCTGTCCCACAAAGGTTCCGTCGTGAATATTGACTACGCCGTTTTTGACAACCACGCCTTCGCCCTGTGCGGAGGTGTATTGTCCGCCGTTTATGGTGAGGGAACCGCCTCTGACTTCCACGGCGGGGCCACCCTCTTTGTTTTGCTGATACGTCCAGTTGCTTGCTGCGCCGGGGATTGCTATGGGTCTTTCCCAATAGGTGGAGGCGCCTTTTGTCGTTACCGTCAGATTGTTGCTGCCGCTTTCGCCAAGAACTACCGAATCCGCCGAAGTTCCCGAACCGTAGGTGTTTACGTACACACCGCCACCCACGTTGCTTACTATTTCGCCACGCAAAATTTTCACATTGCACGTCATGGAAGAATCTGTTGCGGAGGACTGAACCCTTACGGCAAAACTCTTTATTACAAATTCACGGTACAGCGTATCGGCGTCGTACTTGTTCTCTTGCCTGTCGTTGGGCAATCCCGTGTGGGTGATGTTGAGGGTGCCGTAACTGAAAAGCGAGCCTCCCAACACAAGTACGGCGTCGGAGTAGCCTTTGCCGTCTCTCCACGAGCAATCGGGGTCAATTTCGCAAACAATGTCCGTCTGTTGCGTCTTGCCCGTTTCGCCAAGGGTAAGGCTACCGCCGTCCACGTACACCGACGTTCCTCTTGACGACGTAACGCTCAGGTTACCCTTTGCCGTAACGTTGCCGTCGGATGCGTAAATGCCAAGGCTGTCCGTTACTATGTAAGCGTCGCCGTTGAAGGTAAGCGAGCCTCCTTCCGAGCCCAACGCCGTACTTCTCAAAACGTTTGGCTGGTGGGTGTTGTGTTTGGTAACGACGGCAATGTCCATTCTGCCGTTTACGGTGATGTTTCCGCCGTAGGAAACAATACCGGAAGAATTTTGTCCGTACACCGCCACAAACACGCTACCCAGCGACACCGTGCCGTCGGTAACGTAGATTCCGTGCGCCTGTTCGGCGTTTATTTGCGTTACGTTTAGGGGATGGTCGTTGTTTTCAAAAATGCTGACGTCGTACTCGTTGCCTCCCCTCGGGAAGTGGGAAATTCCGCTTTGGTAGTCGTTGTACACTGCGCCTGTTATCAGCACCGTTTTCACCGAGTTGTCGGAAGTGCTGACGACGCTTCCCTTTGCGGCATAAACGCCGGAAACGCCGTCGCCACCGCAAATAAACAGTCCGTCGCCCAGGTGTACCGTTGCTTTACCGTTGCCGGAATACACCCCCGCACCGTTGAAGGAATTGTTTATTCCTTCGGAATTGGCAAGGTCGGTGCTTTGTCCCAGGAAAAACTGCGCCTTGTTGACAAAAATGTCCAAATCACGCTCCACGCCGTTCAAAGCGGTGGTGTACACTCCGTAGCAATCGGAAATGTGTTCTATGTAAAACAGCGAATAGTTGTTTTTGTCGCTTCCGTTGAGGTTTATCTGTCCGAAGGACGCCGAAACGCCTCTTGCACGCAGTCCCGACATTTTGAACACGCATCCGTTAACGGTAACGTTTGCCGTGTTTACGCTGCCTTTGTCTACACAGCGAATACCGAAACTGTCGTCCGTTTGCATGTCAAAGGTGCAGTCGGTGGCAGTTACCGTTCCCCCTTCCAGGTAGATTCCCCTGTTGTTGGCAAAAGCAGTGCCGGACGAAGAATTTGCAAAGGAAAGGGTGGCGTTGTTGATGGAAAGGGTGGATTGCCCCGTTGCCTGCGAACGTATGCCCGCAATGCCCGAACCGACAACGTTGAAATTTATTGTTGCCGTTACGCCGTCAATTTCAAGGGTGGAATTTTCTCCGCTTATGCCGATAATGGCATTGTTGGAAAGTTCCGCCGTCTGTGTGGATTTGCTTGCGTCCTTTTGGAAGTTGCCTCCGAACACCGTCATCTTTCCGCCCGAAACGTGAATGGTGTCCCCCACTTCGGAGTAGAAGTTTCCCCCTGAAACGTTCAGAAATTCGCTTTCCATCGGTTGCGAGTAGGAACAGGAAATGCACACTCCCTCTTCCATTGCCGTGAAGTCGCCCTTTTCCACCGCCATATATCCGCCCGAAGCGGAAACGCAGTAGGCGGTGTCAACGCCGAAGTAGGAATGGTACGCACCGCCACGCAGGTACAGATTGCCCGACATCATGCGCACCGCCGCAAAGTTGGAAGCGGTATCCTGCGCCGTGGCTACTACATTGTTGTAGCCGTACACGGTGGCTTTGTATACGTTTTCCCCTGTGCTTTCGGTGGTGTAGTCGTAACGGAAGGAGTTGCCCTCCGCCACTCTTTTGATGTAGTAGGAATACACAAAGTCGGCGCTGCCTTCAACGTTGGTAACTTCGCTTGTTGCCGAGGGGTCTTTCACCGTGAAACACAAAAATGTGTCTGACGGCAAAAAGACGTTGTAACGTGCGTCGAGATAGACGTTGCCGTTTATCAGGTGCTTGGGGTTGCCTTGGGAATCGGTAACGGAAGAAAGCGTTACCCTTGGCAGAATAACGGGCAAAATTTCGTTTCTTTCGGAATAGATTCCCCCCTCTTTCACATGCACGGGGAGTGTCATTGTCGAATGAATTGTTCCGCCCCTTTCCGTTGTGCCGTTTGCAAGGTACTCCTGCGTGCGTGGACCGCTTTCAAAGGTTCCTCCCGAAACGGTGAGAGTACCGCCGTCAATTTGCAACACGCTTCCCACGGGGTTGTAGAAACTTCCGCTTTTATCGGGGGAAGAGTCTATTATCGTAAGGTGAACGCCCTGCTGAATGTTGAGCATGGGCTCACGGCTGTTGCGTACAAGTTGGTGTCCGTTGAGGTTTATTATCAAATCGGAGCCGACGTCGGTAACGCCGGTGGTGATAACTATCGATTCGCTTGCGTCGTCGGAAATTTTAATGTTGGTGTAGCCGTTTTGAATTGCGCTGATAAATTCTTCCATGTTTCCCACTTCAATCTGGTTGGAAACAATGTATTCCAAATCGCTGCCGTAGTTTCCGCCCGTGGTTTCCTGTTCGGAAAAGAATCTGCCGTAGGAAAAGGAAAAACTGAGCAGCGTTACTATAAGCAAACTCAAAAACACGCACAACAATATGTTTTGTATTCTCTTTGACATAATCAGCCTCCCTGCTCGTCGGCTTGAATAAACAGTACGTTTATCTGCGTGGGATAGGCTTTACTCAACGCCTGCCCCATGTTGAAGTCGGCAACGCCGTCAATTTGTTTTGCGTATGAGTCGTAGTGTGGATTGTCGGGGAAATCCGCCATGCTGACATGGTTTGTCATCAGTCCCGAGGAACATTGGGCAAACAATCCGTGAACGTCGGTGATGTTTTCAAACAAAGTGTCTTCCAACGGCGTCGAGTCGGCGTCAAAAAAGTTGGTCAGCGGGTGAGCGACGGCTGTCGCCCCTTCCAGAAGAGGCGCAACGTGGCTGAAAGTTATTTTGCTGCCCCCGTTTTGGTAGTCGAAAGTTTTTTGCAACCGCACGGTGGTGTTTTGTCCCGTTGCCGTCCACTGACCGTCGCTGAAAACGTGCAGCGGCATTTGTTTGTCGAAGTGGTATCCCAAAATCTGCGGACCGTTTTCGTACAGCGTCTTGGGTTGAGAATTTGGCGCAGGGTCTTCAAACACCTTTTCCAAAGCGTCCGACCATTGCATGCTGAATTCGCTGTTGTTTGTGGCTTTCACCACCGTCAGAAACAGTACAAACTGCTTTTCCGTTGCGCTGCCGTCGGCGTCGAGCAACATGTCGGAAAGTTGCAAATCCACCGTGTAGTAGGGAATTTCCGCCTGACAGTCAAGGTACAGAAGCGGAGCGGAACTTTCCGCAACCTCTGTGCCTTCAATGTATTTTCCCCTCAAAAATCCCACGCTGTACTGCGTAAGACGCATTTGGGAAGATATTGTAAGTTTGTTGCCCGTCTGCGAGCAGTAGGCGGTAATTTTGCCGTTGTGGTTTTGCGCCGTTCCCGTAAATCCTCCCTGCACTGCAAGCACTTCGTCAAAAGGCACGCCGTCGGTGCGTGCGTCGTAGTCGGTGAAGGACGCCGTGTCCACGTTTCTGTCAAAGGTGGCAAATGTTCCGTCGTCGTTGTAGATAAATTCGCTCAGCACGTATTGAGGCGAACTGACGGAGTAAAAACCGTTTTTGTCTATTTCCACAATCTGCAAAGCAAGATTGGAGGCAAATTCCGCCGGTGCGTACAACCTCAGCGTGCTTTGAAGGTCAACATCGCTTATTCTGTCCACCTGTCCGTTTTCAAACCGTGTGTTGTTTCTCACGGTGAAACGAATGGAACGTGCCGTGTTCATTGCCGTTTGCTCTCCGTCTATTGTCAGCCAGTAGTCCACATTGGAAAATGTCGCAGCCGACATGTCGGATATTTCAAACGAGCAGGCAAAACGGCTCAACGGCGATGTAACGTCGCCGCTGTTGAAACCGGAAAACCTTGCAAAGGAAATACCGCTGAACAGCAGACTTATTGCCAGCAGGTAACACAGGTATCTAACTATTGGTATTTTTTTTGTCGTTTGTTTCATCTTTGTCTGACCGTTTGCTGAAAAAATCCGTTGCAATCCAAATTGCGGCGCACGCCGCAATCAGGCAAAATATCCCCGCAGGGCTTTGCAGAAAGGAAACAACCTTTCCGAATCCATGCCACACAAACACCACCTTGCCCACAATGTTGTCGTTGGTAACGTTCAGTCCGTCCGCCGTATTGTTGGCGTCCCCCTTTGTGGCGTAGGTGTTGCCGTCGGCAAAAATTATTCGGTGAGTAATGTAAACGTTGCTTTCCTCTTCCAAAAAGGTAACAATGTCGTTTTCCTTGTAGGAATTTTGTTTTTTGGTAATTATGAAATCTCCCTCTTCGATGGCGGGAGACATGCTTCCCGTAACTACTGTGGCGCAGCCTATGCCGAAAACGGTTGGCATGGCGTTTTTGAAAACCAGCCTCTGCACCGCAATGTACACGTTGTAGACAAGCAGCAACGCCAACAGCACAACGGCTGCAATGCGCACTGTTTTTGCAATTACTTTTGTAGCCTTCATCTTTTCACCCATGCGGTAAAGGCTATGTGAAGGGAATAGGTTGCGCTGTTTTCGCCTGCAACGGTATCTGTCGCATCGTTGTGTTGCCACTGCCATTCCAACTCGAAGATGGTGGAAGAGTTGGCTTCTATGGAAAGGGTTTGTTGCGAAAGTTGTTCCGCCGTTACAAAGTTGTTTTCATCGGAAATGTACGCCCCGTCCCTTTTCAGTCGGTACAGCATATTGATGCCGTACTGATTGGTTTCGCTGAAAGCAAGGGAAAATTCCAAAGCGTCGGCATTTTTGTTTTGAAACACAAACCGATACTTTCCCGTTGCGCCGGGAACTACCGTCGTGTCGCCGAATTGCTTTTGGTAAAAGATGGGCAAGTTTTCCGTTTCCTGCCAACTTGTGCCGTCCTTGGAAGCAATAAACAACGTGGGCACGTAGTCGGAAACGGATTTGACAATGACAAACACGCACAGTACCGACGTCATCAAAAACAGCAACGCCAGCAGTATTGCCCACAGGGCAAGCGACGGACGGCGTTTAAGCGTCGCCACGTAGGCGTTTTGCATGGAAAGAACGTTGTTTTGTTTGTCAAGGTAGGCAAAGTGTCTTTCACTGTCGGAAACAAACACCGCCTTGCCCTGTTTGACAAATTTTCCCACAAAGTTGTCGTCGTTGTCCTTCCAGACGCTTTTGCGCACCTTTCCCACACGGTAGCCCGATTTGTCCACAACGTAGGCGTTGCGTGGAAGTTTCACGTTTTCGCTGTTGTCGAAGTTGACGTCTTTGGAAGGTTTCTCGTCGGGCAACGCAACAACGGCAACCTCTTGTTGTGGCGGTGCAACGGATGCGGCAACCTTTTTGGTGCGGCTTTTTTTGAAAATGTCCGCCTGGTCCTTTTCACGGTAGTCGGGGTTTTTGACAAGTCCGTTCTGACTCATCACAGCGTCTATCAGTTCTTCGGCGTACTTGGTTTGCCTGTCGGAAGACAGTTTTATCATCAGCGGATACTTTGCGTATCTTGCCACTTCCGACATGTCCCTGTGATGGTACTTGTCGGCGTTGAACTGTTTGGGGTCCAAGGGCAAAAACAACCGCAGGTAACCGCCCACGATACGCAGTCTGCCGAGAATTTTTTTGCCCACGCCGAATGTTTCCCCGCTTCGGTTGATGCGACTTGCTACCGCACGTGGTTTTTTTGTGGCGGTAACGTAGGAAAGAAAGGCGTTTTTCACTGCGTCGTAGCGTCTGCCCGTTATGTATCCCGCCTCCGCCATTTTTTCCGAAAAGCCCCTGCTTGTGCCGTTGAGCGCATTTGGTAAAGTTCCCTCGCCCGCCGTTTTTTGTGCAACTGCGGCGGTGGTGGCAGGCGTTGCCTCTTCAACAGCCGACGTGTTGCCTTTTTCCGTTGCTGACGGCGTTTGTGCAACTGCGGATTCCTCTTGTAATGCCTGTGCCTTTGTTTCGTGAACCGTTTCAGACTCCGACGCAACGCTTTGCGTTTGAGGGGCATTTTGCAGGGCATCTCTTGCCTCTTCCGTCGTGTCGGCGGAAGCCTCTTCAAGTGTATCCGAGGAAACTGCCTCTTCTGCGGGTTGCGAAACCTGCTCTTCTGCGTTGTGCGTATCAGCGTCCGTGGCGTCTTGTGTCCGCTTCGTTTCCTCAACGGCTGTTTCGGCGTCGGTAGCGGCAATTTTTATCGCATTTTCGTTTGTTTTTCAAGAAATTTCCCGTTGCAAAAACGTTACATTTTACGCAAAAGGCGTACCAGCGGTGTCAAATTTTTGTAGGCGTAGCATGATTTTGCAAAATTGCGTAAAGAATATCGCTCAAACAATGTTTCGGCGATGCCGTTTGCAAACGGCAAAACGATTTTGCCGTTTTGCAGGTTTTTGCGGTACGGTTTGTAAAACAATGTCTTTTTCGTTGACGGCGTCGGAATTTGTTTGCTCAACTTTGCCACTGCTTTTTGAATTTTGCATTGCACAATTTTTTTGTACCGTATGCGTTATTTTTGTACCTTGACGGCAATTTTGTTTTGTATTTTCACTTTGTTAAACACGGTTGCGGTATTTTGCCGTTGATTTTTACAACCGTTAAATACTTGTTTTGACAAACACGGTTTGGCGTACATAAAATTTGTGTGAAAAAATATACGCATTTTTGTGCTTTATTTTTATATATCGGACTTTCGCTTTGCACAATTTTTTGTACCGTATGCGTTATTTTTGTACCTTGACGGCAATTTTGTTTTGTATTTTCACTTTGTTAAACACGGTTGCGGTATTTTGCCGTTGATTTTTACAACCGTTAAATACTTGTTTTGACAAACACGGTTTGGCGTACACTAGTTTGTGCTAAAAGGTGAGCAGTCCTATTGTTTCCTTTGAAGTCTGCGTTTTTGCTTTGTACATTTTTGCTTTTGCTTTTTACGGCTAGTGCATTTTGGCGCAAGGCATTTTGAAAAAGCAGGTTTTGGAAAATTCCGCAAGGTGGTTTCTCATTCCTGCGGTGCTGTGTATGTTGTATTAAAAGCATTGCGGCGACATTTTTCAAGTCTTTGCAAAAACAGATTGCAAGAGTCGTGTGGCAATTTGTTTCGGTTTGCTTTTGGCGACGACAAAAATTTTGTTCACTCGAGCAATTGGATTGTAACAATTTGACTTTTTGCGACATAAAGTAGTAGCAACGGGGGCTTTTTTTGTTCAGGTACAGCGACTTGCTTTACGAAATGCAACTTTTTTGCCGAAACGGGGTGGAAACGGGCAACATCGGCAACAGCGAATTGGGACAGCAAATTCCCTACATTTTTGTAGGGAAGAAAAACGGCAACTACATGATTGTTCAGGGCGCAATACATGCCCGTGAGCATCTCACTGCGTTGTTGGTGGTCAACCTCGCCAAACACCTCGTGAAAAATCCGCAACTTTCCATTTTGGGAGGCATCTACTTTGTGCCTATGGTAAACCCCGACGGCGTCAGGCTTTGTCAGGAAGGCGTCGGTTTTGTCGGCGACAAACAGCGCAAAAGCAACTTGTTGGCTATCAACGGCAACAGCGACTTTTCCCTGTGGAAAGCCAACGTCGACGGCGTGGACCTCAACGTCAACTTCGACGCCCGTTGGGGAGAGGGGGCGGAAAACTGCTTTTGCAAGTCGTCGCAAAACTACGTCGGAAAATATCCTTTTTCTGCCAGGGAAACGAGGGCGCTTGCGGAATTCACCTGCAAAATCAAACCCTGCGTTACCCTTTCCTACCACCTGAAAGGCGAGGAAATCTATTGGGAGTTCGGTCAGACGTCGCACCGCCGTTACCGTGACAAACGTTACGCACAGGCAATTTCAAATTACACCGGCTACAAGGTGGTTTCCCTTTCCGACAGCGTGGGCGGTTACAAGGATTGGTGTGTGGAAAAATTCCACATTCCCTCTTTCACGGTGGAAGTGGGCAACGACAAATTTGCGCACCCCTTTCCCTACTCGCAATTCAACGTCATTTTTCAGCAAAATGCCGACCTTCCCAGAAGGCTGCTAAACACGGTAGTCAGCGACAACGAAAAATTGAAAGAGGCGGGTCTTGCCGACGTGTTGAGGTAGTCGCAGTGTGTGCCGACCGTCCCTTGCCGCCTTTGCAAAAGGGACAAATTTTTTACACGGCAAAAAGCGTATTTGTCCGACAAACCGTTGGGTGTGCAATTTTTGGACGTACAAAAATTTCTTTGACGTTTGCAGGCAAAACGTTTTCCGTGCAAGCGTTTCAAGTTTCGTTGCCGACGTTGAGGTTTTCCGCAGGCTTGACCGTCGAAACGGAAAATGCAATTTTGTCGCTTGTGCAAAGCATGCAAAAACAATTTTGCAGTAGCGGTTTTTGTCATACGTACGGTGTAAAGTGTTGTTGATGTGTCGTGCTTGTCCGTTACCTGAGGCAAACAATTTGCAAAAAAACCTCTGCCAACCCTTGTGTGCAAAAGGGCAAATTACAGTGAAAAAGTCAAAAACAAACCTCGGAAAAAATGCAATTTTGTCGCTTTTGCAAAGCATGCAAAAACAATTTTTGCAGTAGCGGTTTTTGTCATACGTACGGCGTAAAGTGTTGTTTATGCGTCGTGTCTGTCCGCTACCTGAGGCAAACAATTTGCAACAAAAAAACCTCTGCCAACCCCTGTGTGCAAAGGGCAAACTTACGTGCAGAAAATTAAAAACAAACTCGGGAAAATATTTTTTCCAATGCAAAAAACGGCAAACAGCAGATTTCTTTTTTTTGTTGTTGAGGTTTTCATTTTGCAAAAATATAAAAGTAAAAACAATAATGATTTTCTTGAAAATGCGTTTATAATGTCGTTTTCGGTATTTATAAACGCATTTTTTGTACAGTTTGGTTGTATTTAACAAAACGTGCATGTTGCGTTTGCGTCTGCCGTATCTTTGGACATTGCGCATGTTGTCTGTTGATGTGTCCGATTGTTGACAAACCGAGGCAAAAAGAGTATAGTTTTCCCGACGGAGGCACAACTTGCAATACACAAAGCGGTGCGATTTGCACATTCACACACAATACAGTTTTGACAGTAAGGCTACAATGAAACAGTACGTAGACGCCGCCCTTTGCAAAGGCGTGGACGTGCTGTGTTTCACCGACCACATCGAATGTGGAAAGTTCAACACTTTTCGTGATTTTCCCTTTGCCGCCCGTGCGGAAGAGTTCCATTCTCTGAAACAACGTTACGGAACGCAACTGACTTTGCTTTTGGGCTTTGAGGTTGGCGAACCGCACCTTCATCCCAAAGAAATGCGGTTTTTGCGTTCCCTGCAACCTGACATGATAATCGGTTCGGTGCATTATCCTGCAAGTTATCTGCCCGAAAGGCACTACACAAACTACGAGTATCAGCGTCTGTACGACAAATTTGTGTCGGACATGGTGTCCGACGGTGATTTTGACGTGTTGGGACACATGGATTTGCCCAAACGGTATCACGACGACTACGTGGAAGACGTGGAAACGCTTTGCAAAACTTTGCGGGTGTGTCTACAGCGTGGAATTGTGCCGGAAATAAACACTTCCCGTTACTTTTCCCGTCATTTCACCTTGCCTTCGTTGGAAATAATTGCCAAGTACCGAGATTTAGGCGGTAAGTTTGTAACCGTCAACAGCGACAGCCATTCGGCGCAGACGCTTGCCGACGGTTTTGACCAAGTTGTTTCAAACCTTCCGCAGGGTTTGCGTCTGTGTTACTTTTGCGGCGGTAAAATTGTGCCGTTGCAGTAGTTTGTTTTCGGCGGTAGTTTGTTTTTGCAAGATAAATTTTTTGTTGAAAAGTAAAATTTTTACCGCAAAAATTGCCCTTCAAAAACAAGGCGTATATTGATTTTTGTCGGCAAAAAAGGTATAATAATTTATTGTAGAGTTGTTTTGCAACAACATTGTCTGACGCAGGGTTTTGTTGCGCCGACGGCAGTCTGCGACAGTTTTTGTAATGGACTTTGTTGTTTCAAAACTTTGAAAATAGGTGTCAAAAACAACCGTTCAGGGGGTAAAATTGAAGAAAATCGGTGTAATTTCCGACGTGCACGGCAATTTGCCCGCTTTGAAAAGGGCGTTGGAATATCTCAAAAGCACAAATTGCGACGAAATCATACACACAGGCGACATAGTGGACATAGGGGCGCAATCTTTGGAATGTTTGCAAATGTTGTCGGAAAACAACGTGGTGTGCCTCATGGGCAATCACGATTGGGATTTTGTCACGGGAAACGCACGGCACAAACAGTTTTCTCACGTATCCACGGCACACAAACAGTTTGTTTTTGCGTCCTTGAAGGGCATGGAAGCGGTTGTCGAAAAATTCCCTCTGAGCGTCGAGCGTATCTGCGGGGGCAAAAAGGTGATTTTTGAGCATTACTGCCGTTATCCGCAACCGATAAACGGCTACTTTTTCCGTCCCATTGCCAACAATCCCTCTGCGGAAATTTTCGACGAAATGTACAGCGACTACAACTGCGACGCCGTGTTTTTCGGACACAAGCACGAGCCGTGCGACCTGACGGGAAAAAGGCTGTACGTCGACGTGGGAAGCGTCGGCTGTCATCCGCAACCCGTGGCATGCGGAATAGTGATAACCTACGACGACAACAGTTTCAGTTACAGCAGGTTTGCCCTTCCCTACGATTTGAAAAGCGTGGAAGACAGCATGACAAAAGGAAATTTGCCAAGCGGCAGGTATCTTTTTGATTTTTATTTTTTACACAGGAAGGATTTGCCTTTTTGCGAGGAGGAAGAATGAAAGGTTTTGACAACGAAAAGTACATCAGGCTGCAATCGCAAAACATTGCCAAGCGTGTGCAGGAATTCGGCGGAAAACTTTATTTGGAATTCGGCGGAAAATTGTTTGACGACTACCACGCATCCAGGGTGTTGCCGGGATTCAAACCCGACACCAAGGTGGAAATGCTGTCCAAAATCAAGGACGAAGTTGAAGTTGTAATTGTAATAAACGCCGTGGACATTGCCAACAACAAGTTGCGTGCCGATTTGGGCATAACCTACGACGAAGACGTGCTTCGCCTTTACGACGAACTTGCTACCCGTGGACTTTTTGTCGGCAGCATTGTGATAGCGCAGTTTTCTTGGGAAAACGTTGCCGCCGTCAACTTCAAACGCAGGCTGGAAAATTACGGCGTAAAGGTGTACTGTCACTATCCTATCGAAGGTTATCCCCTCAACGTGTCGCACATTGTGTCGGAAGAGGGGTTCGGAAAAAACGACTACATTGAAACTTCCCGCAAAATCGTGGTGGTAACGGCACCCGGTCCCGGTAGCGGCAAAATGGCAACATGCCTTTCGCAGTTGTATCACGACAGCAAACGAGGAATAAAAAGCGGTTACGCCAAGTACGAAACCTTTCCCGTTTGGAATTTGCCTTTAAACCACCCCGTAAACATTGCCTACGAAGCGGCAACCGCCGACCTCAACGACGTCAACATGATAGACCCGTGGCACATGCAGGCGTACGGCAAGTCCGCCGTAAACTACAACAGGGACGTGGAAGTTTTCCCCGTGCTCAATGCCATTTTCACCAAGGTTTTGGGCGCTTCTCCCTACAAGTCGCCCACCGATATGGGGGTGAACATGGCAGGCTACTGCATTTGCGACGACGACGTGTGTTGCGAGGCAAGCAAACAGGAAGTAATTTGCCGTTTTCTCAAAGCAAAAACGCAGGCACGCAAGGGAAAGTGCGATTCTTCGGTGGTGGACAAGTTGGATCTGATAATGTCCAAGTTGAACCTGAAAGAAGAGGACCGTCTTGTGGTGGGTTACGCAAGGCAATACGCCAAGGAAAACGGTTGCGTGGCAAGTTCGTTGATATTGCCCGACGGCTCCGTTATTGTGGGAAAATCCTCTTCCCTTCTCAGCAGTACTGCGGCTTTGGTGCTCAATTCCCTCAAAAAACTTGCCAAGTTGCCTGACGTCAATTTAATTGCGCCGCAGGCGTTGGAGCCCATTCAGAAATTGAAAAAGAACTGTCTGGGGGAAAAGAACCTGCAACTTCATGCCGATGAAGCGCTGATTGCTTTGTCCGTATCGGCTTCCGTCAACCCCATGGCGGAACTGGCCCTGGAACAGTTGGGCAAGTTGCGTGACTGTCAGGGACACATAACAGCCATTGCTTCGCATGCCGACGAAAAAACAATGCGCAAGTTGGGCGTGCAGTACACCTGCGATGCGGTGTACCCTACAAAACGTGTGTATTTTGACTGATTTTTTGCATACGGTTGGTGGTTTTGTGTACAATTTGCACAAATTTTCACACAAAAAAAGTAGTGTTTAACTGTGAAAAACAATTGTTTTTACAGACGAGCGGTGCATTTTTACCGACGTTTTTGGCTGTTTTTCAAATTGAAACGTCGTAGTGTTTTGTAAAAATTGTTGCAAAACGGAAGGCAGGAAAATGCACAAAAAGTTTTTACGTTGGCAACATTTGCCGAGTTTTCTCATCTGCAACTAAAAAACGCCCGTCCTGCATTTGCAGGGCGGGCTTGTGTTTGCAATTTAACGGGCAATCAGGCAATTTCCAAAGCAAGTTTCATCATTTCCGTGAAGGAATTTTGTCTTTCGTCGGAGGAAAGTTCCTCTCCCGTCAGCAGATGGTCGGAAATGGTGCAGATGCACAGAGCGTTTTTGCCTGCACGTGCTGCATTGAGGTAGAGTGCCGCCGCTTCCATTTCCACAGCCAGAACTCCCATCTTTCCCCACACGACAGAGCCTTTTCCGTCGTCGTAAAAGGTGTCGCTGGACAAGACGTTTCCCACCTTGTAGGTGTAGCCTTCTCTGTCGGCAACTTCCACGGCTTTTTTAAGCAGCGAGTAACTTGCAATGGGCGCAATTGTCCCCGGCATTTCAAATTGATGTGCGTAGTTGCTGTTGGTGCATGCTCCCTGCGCAAAAACAAGGTTTCTCACCTTCAGATCGGGGTGTATTGCCCCTGCCGAACCTATGCGGATTATGTTTTCCACTCCGTAAAAGTTGAAAAGTTCGTAACTGTAAATTCCGATAGAGGGCATTCCCATGCCGCTTGCCATCACGGAAACTCTCTTTCCGTTGTAATATCCCGTGTAGCCTTGAACGCCACGCACGTTGTTTACCAATTTTGCGTCGGTAAGAAAGTTTTCGGCAATAAATTTGGCACGCAACGGATCTCCCGGCATAAGTACGGTTTTTGCGAAATCGCCTTCTTTTGCAGCAATGTGAGGGGTGGGAATAGGCATGTTGTTTTTCTCCTTTATTTGTAGTTGAAGCGTCGTAAACAGGCAAAGTCGCTGTTTTCCGCCACCTAAAATTATAATTGCAAATTTTGCCTTTGTCAATACCGACTTTGCGACGGTTGTTGTAAAAAATACAAAAAAGGTGTAAAACGAGCCGTAAAACGCTTTGCAATGCGGCGTTACAAGGTTGTGTTTTTCCTAGCCAAAGGGTGACACAGCGGACAACGAAAATTGCGGTTGAGGTTTTGCGTTGTTTTCTTGTGTTGTCGAGAAACGCTCGAAACAACACAAAAATGCACCGATAAGTGCATTTTTGTGCATTATCGGTGCATTTTTCGTCAATAAGTAAAAAACGGTAATGTCAATTGTCTTCGTACACGTCCAAAACAACAACTTGCGGAACGTCGTTTTGCGGTACGTCTTCCAACTGTAACGTTTCGCTGTGCGCAAAAGTTATCTGTTTTTTGTCAAACAGTTGCAAAAACTTTTCCACGCCGTCTATTTCAAAATTGTGTTGCGGTGTTTTGTAGTGCATCGGTACGACAATGTCGGGGCAGATGTTGTCCACGTACCATTTCGCACCGGAGGCGTCCACGGTAAACTTGCCTCCGACAGGCACAAGCAACACGTTTGTTCCTTTCAGTTTTTCTGCAAGAGAAGCGTCTCTTTCGCCTATGTCGCCCATGTGAACGACACGTATTCCATCCACGTTGAAACAAAACGCCAGATTTTTTCCCCGCAATTTGCCTTTCTGGTCGTCGTGAAAACAGGGTATGTTTGTAATGTCGATATCGTCCGCCATGACATGCACTTCTTCATCCAACACGGCGGGGTTGCCCTTTACGCCGTCGGTGTAGTCGTGGTCGTCGTGGTGGTGGGAAACAGTTACAACTTCGCAACTGAGTTTGGGCATGTTTATGCCCACCATCTGACTGTTGTAGGGGTCGCAAATTATCGCCGTGCCCATCTGACTGATTATTCTGAAACAGGAATGTCCCAAGTACTGTAATCTCATCCTTCACCTCGTTTTTTTGTATTGTACAACTACTTGCCTTTTGTGTCAAGGTGCAAAGGCGTTTTGGCTCTACAGCGGGGGACGTGTGCGTCAAAAACACCTTGCAAAAAGATTTTTGCTTTAATCACGACATTTTTGTGGGAATTTTGACTAATTTTGTATATTGTAAAAATAGTGTGGATTTTTTTCGTATTATTTGGTATAATGATTCTGTATTGCTGAAACAGTAACGTTTCGCCTCTGTTTGAGGCGTCCGTTTTCACAACAAAGTGAACTTCGGCAACGTAAAGAAGGGGGCTTTTGATTATGAAATCTTGGAAATTGGTTGGACCGGGACAACTTACAATGGAAGAATCGGCGCCGACTGTTTTGCAACAAGGTTTTGTCAAGGTCAAGGTGGAAGAAATTTTGTTCAGTTCCTTGGACCTTTGCCTGTACAACGGAACATTCAAGCGCAAGTATCCTTTCGTGCTGGGAAGAAACGCCGTCGGCGTTGTTTCCGAGGTGTACGACAAAGACAAGTCGTTGCTCAAAAAAATGGATAGGGTGGTCATCGAACCCTACATTGTTTGCAACCGTTGCGCCGAGTGTCTGGAAGGGGACTTCGAAAGATGCACCGATTTGCAGTACATGGGGCAAAACAGCGAGGGATTGTTCAAAAATTTTGTTGACGTATCAATAAATCAGGCGCATCGTCTGCCTGACAATCTGACCAACGAACAGGCGTTGTTTGTTTCCTACATTGCCTTTTGCCTCAACATTGTGGATTCTATCAAAATGGACAAGGGCGGACACGTCGCCATTTTCGCATCCACCAAAACAGGCATAATTCTGGCGCAGTTGGTACTGTACTATCAGGGTGTTCCCATTCTTGTTTCCAACAACGAGGACCTTTTGGAAAGCGCACGTGAACTTGGCATTTTCTACTGCCTCAACAGCACCCAACTGGACATAGAGGAGGAAATTCTCACCATCACGGGCGGAAGAATGTGCCGTGAAGTGGTGCTTTTCAGCGACAGCGAGTTCAGCGTCAGGGATGTGTACAATGCCGCCGCAAAAAACGCCACAATTTGTCTTGCAGGTGCATCAAACAAGGACAGCAGATTTTCTCTTTCTCAGATAAGTCAAAAGCACCTAACCATTTTCGGCGTGTACAACGGCGTGGGCAACTTTTCTTCGGCAATCAATTTGCTTGTTACCGGCACCGTCAAGGTGGACAAACTTATCGGCGGAACGCTCAACTTCAACACTCTGGACAAACAGTTGGCAAAGATAAAAACAGGCGATTTGGCGTTGAAGTCCAAAGTTATCAAGGTAGATTGAATTTCAGGCTTTTGAAACGGCGTTTCAAAAGCCTTTTGTACGAGGTACGTTATGGAAAAAATTGCAAGTTTCACAGTAAATCATCTGAAACTTTTGCCCGGCTTGTACGTTTCACGCAAGGATGTTTGCAGCGGCGTTACGGTAACAACATTCGATTTGCGTTTCACCGCCCCCAACAAAGAACCTGTTGTGGACGTGCCTGCCCTGCACACCGTCGAACACCTCGGCGCAACGTTTTTGCGAAATTGTCCCCAAAAAAACAGCGTGGTGTACTTCGGTCCCATGGGATGTCGCACGGGGTGCTACCTTGTGATGTTCGGCGATTTGCAAAGCGACGACGTGTACCCGCTGGTAGTGGAAATGTGCCGTTTTATTGTGTCTTTTGAAGGGCAAATCCCCGGTGCAACACCGTCGGAGTGCGGAAATTTTTCTTCGCAAAATCTGGATATGGCAAAGTACTACACGCAAAAGTACTTGCAGGAATTGACGCAACACAAACGGTTTGTGTACCCTCAATAAACCAAAAACTTCAAGACGGTTGTTGAAAAACCGTCTTTTTTGTTGCGTTGATGCAGTAATATGTTGCAAAAAACCGTGCTTTCACGCAGTTGCAGATTTTTTGAGACAAAATCCGCAACGAACCAAAGTTTTAATGTGCAAACAGTGTGTTGTACGTGGAATTTTTACCGAGTAAAAAACACAGGCAACAAGTTTTGTAACGGTACAGTGCGTCGGCAAAACAAAGGTTATTCAAAAACACAAAAAAGCAAACAAAAAAATCCCCTGCAAATGCTCGGTGGTCGTAAAACAGTAATATTTGAATTTCTTGGAACAGGCATGATTTCGGTCATGCCTGTTCCGCTTTTATCAGTTCATCCACGGGAATGTAGCCAACGAGGTCATATTCGATATGTACCTTCTGCTTGCGCTTACCGCTGGACTTGTCGGGTGCCTCCACATAAACCGCCTTTACGAGCTCTCTGAGGGCGTATGGCGTGAGTTCTGTGAGTGTGGTGTATCTGCGTACCCGCTGAATAAACTGTTCAAGGTTTTCTATCTGTCGTTCCTGTACTTCGACTTCTTTTTGCAGATTTACGATTTCAACTTTAAGCTGCGCCTGCTCGTCCTCATAGGTCTTGCTCATCATGGCAAAGCGTTCATCGCTCAAATTGCCCTTGGCGTTGTCCTCGTAGATTTTGATAAACAGGCGGTCAAGCTCCCCTATACGCTTTTCTGCCTGTGCCAGACGCTTCTTATATACCTTTATGGTTTCCTCGCTTTGCAGACGGAGCTTTTGCTCCATTTCCACCCTAAAATGCGCTTCGTATTGGCTCACGAAAGAGATAACTTCTTTCATGTGTTTCCAGACCACATCCTCCAAAACGACGGCACGAATATAGTGTCCGCTGCACTTGTCCTTGTTGGCTCGGTGGGTGGAGCAGATGAAAAAGTCCTGCCGTTTTTCAAAGTAATTAGTGGTGGAGTAATAGAGTTTCTGTCTGCAATCGGCGCAGAACACCAATCCCGAAAACGGACTGCTCTTGCCCGTTGCCGTTCTCCTGTGTCGCTGCTGACGAATTTCCTGTACCTTGTCAAAGACTTCCTGTTTGATAATCGCAGGATGGGTGTTGTAGAAAATCTTTTGATTTTCTTCGGGATTCTCCCTCTGCTTCTTATCCCAAATGGAATTGGTGTAGGTTTTGAAATTGACAGTAGCACCGATGTACTCTTTACGTTCAAGAATATTGACGATGGTGCTTTCGTGCCAGCGATAAGGATTCTCCGGCTCGGTATGTGGTGTCTTTACGCCCTGCTTGGTTTTGTATGCGGTGGGCGTGAGTATCTTTTCCCGTTCAAGCTGTTCTGCGATTTGGCTCGGTCCACGTCCATTCATGCAGAGCGTGAAAATCTTTTTGACCACCTGTGCCGCTTCTTCGTCGATGATCCACTTGGTCTTGTCATCCGGATCTTTGCAATAGCCATACGGCACATGGACGGTCAACCTCTCGCCACGCTCGCCCTTTGCTTTCTGCACCGCACGAATTTTTCGGCTCGTGTCCTTTGCGAAAAACTCGTTGAACCAGTTTTTGATACCGGCAATGTCGCTGTCGGTGCTGTTGGGATTGATACTGTCAAAGTGGTCGTTGATGGCAATGTAGCGAACATCATTCTGTGGGAAAGTGTAGTTGATGTACAAGCCTGTCAGCGAGGAATTTCGTCCAAGTCTTGAAAGGTCTTTCGTGATAACTGTGCCCACATTTCCTGCTTCAATTTCCGTAAGCATTTTCTGAAAGCCTGGGCGGTTAGCGAAGTCCACACCACTGTAACCGTCGTCGATGAAAAACGTCGGGTGGGGGAAGCGGTGGTCTCGTGCATATTGAAGCAGAATGGCTTTTTGATTCTGGATAGAGTTCGACAAATCTTCCTTGCCGTTCTTCTTATCCTCTTTGGTGTCCTCGACGGACAATCTGCAATAAAGTGCTGTGATTCTATCTGTTGCCCTTAACATTTCGTTATCCTCCTTCGGTTGGGCAACTGTCTGTACAGGATTGGATTCTTGGATTATATCAAAAGAGGTGTCGTTGTTCATTCGCCATCCTCCGTGATACCTAATTCATCATCGGCAACGTTCTGCTCCATAATGCGGTGGAGCTTCTTATCGAGAGTTTCCGTACCCTCATAGCTGCCTGTAACTGTGTATTCTGTGCCGCCGATCTCGTCCACGATTTTTACATCGGGCAACCAAAAGGCAGACAGATTCTTGACAACGATGTTGCCCTTTTCATCGAAAGTAAACTCACGTTTGGGGGCATCATCGAGGCGAGGCTCGACCTTGGCATACGGGTCGGGATTAGAGAAATAGTATTCGGGAACTTCCTCGTCATACTCGCCGCTTGCAAGCTGTTCCTCAAACACAAGCTCATCAATTTCATCGGCGGTGAGCTCGTGGATTTCTTCCTCTTTGCGTTTTTCATCCATGGTGTCGAACCTCCTTTTCTTTCATTCGCTTCGATTCGTTTCTTTCAAAATATCATAGGGGTAGCAAAACGGACAAACGCTGTCAATGGTCAAGATGAACGGCTTCGCCGCCATTGACAGCGTCCGTCCGTTTCGCTTTTGGGCAGACAAGGCGGCGGTTGCCGCCGATTTCCATTTAGGAAATGGCACTTGCTATCATGGAAAACGAAGAATAGCAAGCACAGCAGGTGTATGTACACTCTGCGATTTCAGACTTGGCAAGCAGGGCACGGCGGTACCCACTTTGCATACTTGCCATTATGTTAAAAACATACTTGGCAAGCAATGCACGTGTGGACACACATCGTGCTTTTTGCAAATTTCAGCGTTGCTGCCTTTTGCAAAAACTTGTTGGGCAACATCCCAAACCCTTCAACGATTTTTTCAAAATCGGCTACGCTCCTGCGGAGCTGGATATCACTCTATCTTGGAAAGTGAAGCAAGGATTTTTCGGATTCCCTCGTAAATTTCTTCTTGGTTCTTTTTGATTTCTTCAATATCTGCTTCGTAGATGTTGCCGGTGGAATTGACACGCTTAGCAATTTGATTTTCGCTATTGGAGATGCTTTTCATCTTGAGGGTCAGCTCACGAAGTTGGGGCAAGTCCAATTTCACAACGTATCCGTCAATTACCATTTTGCGGATATAGGCACTCATGTTCTCAATGCCCGCCAATTCCATTTTCTTTTTTATCAGAGCTTGCTCTTTCTCATCTACGAAGAACTTAACCTGTATCGGTCGCTTGCGATTTCTGTTATCTGGCATAAATTATCTGTCCTTTTCATGATGCATCGACAATCAATTTAAGCGTACATGCCCATCCAATATACTCATTTTGCTGTGCAGCTTCGATGTATGCACCTTGCCAATTTACAACAAATCCAACGTAGTATTCTCCTGCATCTAACATGGACAGATCAGAAACATTCATTAGAGAATCTAACTGATTGAAATTTCCGTCATACAACAATATACGTTGAAGCGTTACACTATCTTCAAGTAATACTTTGAAATCATCTGAATAATGGATTTGAGGAATTACGCCGTCTGTTTTAAGTTGCGGCAGTTTTGATAACAAATCAACCCCATCAGCACAAAGAAAACCATTTCCGTCCCAGCTTCCACTGTATAAAAAGTGGCGATATGGAATTATGCTTTCATCGTTTGCTGTAATTGTGATTGGGTACTCTGGTGCCATAATTTTATCTGATTGCTCGGAAATATCAGTAACTACATTACCACCAAGCGTTCCATATTTTTCGAGTAAAGAATTAAAAGTTTCTCGTTCTACATTATTCAAGACGAGGCAACGATGAGCATCTATATCGTTAATGATCCCATCAGTAGATAAATATTTCAGACATCTTCCATCGGCAGCAGTTAGCGTAACATCGGATACGCAGTCCATCAAATCATCAATCCACAGTTCCGACAAAAGCATTTCCTCTAACGCTTTGGCATCGTCTGTAGATAAGGATATGCTATTATCCGAATTGCCGTCTGCAAAATCGACATCCCATATTCCGACTCGTACTTCATTGTCTGTTCCATTGTTCGGATTCTCTACTTGAATGGAACTTCCCGTGCCGGTATTCATCAGTTCGTTTGCATAGCTATCGCTGAGTTTTCCGTTAATCCACACATCATCATTGCTCTTAATAACATCTCCCATCTGGACTTCAAGAAACAGATGCCATTGAGCCATATCGTCTGTACATACTTCGGGAACAATGCTGTCGATGGTTATATTCCAACCAAGTGAATGACCATTTTCGTCCCAACGATTACGAACATCCGTAATTTCATGCCGAATAGAGCCACTACCTTCTTCAAGAACAATCAACACCAAATTCTGCCTCTCAAAATAGGTGGCATCATATTTGTCGCAGGCATCCAGAAAACCTATCGTAGTGTCCGAGTAGACTTTATCTTTGCGTTCCAAGTCAAAAAGTCCTTTGTTAGCTTCATAGTAGGCATCAAGTTCTTCTTTTGAATTGATTACTACATGATACGGATAGCTTCTTTCCTCGGAATATCCGTTCGTGCGGATATATTGTGCTTCAAACGCATAGGCTTCTGGTGCTGCACCATGATTAGGGGAAGTGTTTGAATTGCAGGCACATAATCCGAGTACGCAGACAAGGGCTAAAACTAATGCTATGTATTTTCTCATACAAACTACCTCCTTGTAGATTAGTTTCTTATTCATATAGACGGGAAAACACAGAAAAAGTTCCAATTTATTCATGTGTGTACACACTTATTATACACATTTTTCGCTGTTTTTTTCAAGATGGTAGGGCACAATTTATCACATTAAAGTGTAACTTTTTTGAAAACACGCCCCGAGATGACCTTGGGGCGTGAGAAAATCAATCAAGTGGTTTGTATTCTGTTACTGCCTTTAGGTAAGCTTCGGGGTTGCCGTTGAGTATCAGATCGGCGTATGCAATCGGGTCATTGTAGATAAGATAGTCAAGCTCAGACCGCTGATATATATTGTCCGCCACCTCATTTTCAACCGCAATGGTATCAATGGCAATCATAGTGCCATTTGAGAACTTTAGTTCCACGCAGACCGTATCAAAGTTAAACTCGCAAGATAATAGGCGTTTCATGGTAAAACCTCCGTAATTTCAATGATTTTTAGATAGAAAAAGAACGATGTTAAGTCTTTCGACTCGACATCGTTCTTTTCGTAGTTGTTTTTCCAACCCTGTCAGACAGATGCCGTAAATAGTAATTTTTTAGAATTACTGTCTTACGAGCACCCGTCTAAACCAGGGGCGGTTTGCGATTGTTGTGGAATTAGTCCTTGTAGACCTCAACCAGCTTCAGCAGATGCTCGTAACGCTCCTTGGCAGCAGCCTCGTTCTTAGCGAACAGATCGGTTGCACGCTCGGGGAACTCACGGGTCAGACGGCTGTAACGGGCTTCGTTCATCAGGAACTCCTGATAGCCGCCCTTGGGAGCCTTGGAGTCCAGAGTGAACTTGCCGGTCTCCTTGGTGGGATCGAACCGGAACAGGTTCCAGTAGCCGCAGTCCACAGCCTTCTTCATCTCGGCCTGGCAGTTCATCATGCCGCCCTTGATGGAGTGCATCTCACAGGGAGCGTAGCCGATGACCAGGGAAGGTCCGTTGTAAGCCTCAGCCTCGGTGATGGCCTTGATGGTCTGAGCCTGGTTAGCGCCCATGGCAATCTGAGCCACGTACACATAGCCGTAGGACATGGCAATCTCAGCCAGGGACTTCTTCTTGGTCTCCTTACCGGAGGCAGCGAACTGAGCAACCTGGCCGATGTTGGAAGCCTTGGAAGCCTGTCCGCCGGTGTTGGAGTAAACCTCGGTGTCGAACACGAAGATGTTCACGTCCTTGTTGGAAGCCAGCACATGGTCCACGCCGCCGAAGCCGATATCATAGGCCCAGCCGTCGCCGCCGAAGATCCAGATGGACTTCTTGGACAGGTACTCCTTCTGGCTCAGGATGTCCTTCACGGTGTCGCAGCACACGTTGGCTTCCAGGTTGGCAACCAGTGCCTTGGTGGCAGCCTTGTTGGCCTCGCCGTTGTTGAAGGTGTCCAGCCAAGCCTGGCAGGCATCCTTCCGCTCCTGGGAGGAGGTGGACTCCATGACCTTCATAACCTTGTTCTTCAGGGACTCACGGAGAACTGCCTGTGCGGTGTACATACCCAGGCCGTGCTCAGCGTTGTCCTCGAACAGGGAGTTGGACCATGCAGGACCGTGACCCTCTTCGTTTACGCAGTAGGGAGAGGTAGCAGCAGGACCGCCCCAGATGGAGGAACAGCCGGTGGCGTTGGAGATATACATCCGGTCGCCGAACAGCTGAGTAATCAGGCGGGCGTAGCTGGTCTCGGCACAGCCGGCGCAGGAGCCGGAGAACTCCAGCAAGGGCTTGCGGAACTGGCTGCCCTTCACGGAGTTATCCTGCAGCTCGGGCTTCTCGGAGACCTTGGAGACCATGTAGTTGAACACATCCTGCTGGGCAGCTTCCTGCTCCTGGGGAACCATGGTCAGAGCGCCTACGGGACATACGCCAACGCAGACACCGCAGCCCATGCAGTCCAGGGGAGAAACGGCCATGGAGAAGGTGTAAACACCCTTGCCCTTGCCGGCCTTCACAGGAACGATCTTGGCACCGGCGGGAGCGGCAGCAGCCTCTTCCTCAGTCAGTGCGAAGGGACGGATGGTAGCATGGGGGCAGACATAAGCACAACTGTTGCACTGGATACACTTGGTCTCGTCCCAGGTGGGAACGGTCACGGCAACGCCGCGCTTCTCGTAAGCGGAAGCACCCAGAGCAAACTGGCCGTCGGCGTAGTCGGTGAAGGCGGAAACAGGCAGGCTGGAGCCGTCCATCTTGCCCACGGGGGTGAGGATGTTCTTGACCACCTTGACGGTGTCCTCCCGGCCTTCCAAAGCGTGGTCGTGAGCCTTGTCCTCGGCAGTAGCCCAGGAAGCAGGCACGTCCACCTTCACGAAGGCGGTAGCACCGGCGTCGATGGCGTCCCAGTTCTTCTCAACCACATCCCGGCCCTTCTTCAGGTAGGAGGCCTCAGCAGCGGCCTTCATGTAGCCGATGGCTTCCTCGCTGGGCATAACCTTGGCCAGAGCGAAGAAAGCGGACTGGAGGATGGTGTTGGTACGCTTGCCCATACCCACCTTGATAGCCAGGTCAATGGCGTTGATGGTGTAGAGCTGAATGTTGTTGTTGGCAATGTAGCGCTTGGAAGCGGCATCCAGGTGATGCTCCAGCTCCTCCATGTTCCACTGGCAGTTGATCAGGAACACGCCGCCGGGCTTTACGTCCTGCACGATCTTGAAGCCCTTGGTGATGTAGGAGGGGTTGTGGCAAGCCACGAAGTCAGCCTTGTTCACGTAGTAGGGGCTCTTGATCACGCTGTCGCCGAAGCGCAGGTGGGAAACGGTCACGCCGCCGGTCTTCTTGGAGTCGTACTGGAAGTAAGCCTGCACGTACTTGCCGGTGTGGTCACCGATGATCTTGATGGAGTTCTTGTTGGCGCCAACGGTGCCGTCGCCGCCCAGACCCCAGAACTTGCACTCGATGGTGCCTTCTGCGGCGGTGTTGGGGCAGGCCTTCTCCTCCAGGGACAGGTTGGTCACGTCGTCCACGATGCCGATGGTGAACTCGTGCTTGGGCTCAGCCTTAGCCAGCTCTTCATAAACGGCAAAGATGGAAGCGGGGTGAGTGTCCTTGGAACCCAGACCGTAACGGCCGCCGATGACCTGGATGCCGGTACGGCCGGCCTTGGCCAGAGCCATAACCACGTCCATGTACAGGGGCTCGCCCTGGGAGCCGGGCTCCTTGGTGCGGTCCAGCACAGCAATCTTCTTGCAGGTCTCGGGGATGGCAGCAATCAGCTTCTCGGGGCAGAAGGGCCGGAACAGACGGACCTTCACCAGACCCACCTTCTCGCCGTGGGCGTTCAGGTAGTCGATGACTTCCTCGATGACGTCGTTGACGGAGCCCATGGCTACGATCACCCGCTCAGCGTCGGCAGCGCCGTAGTAGTTGAACAGCTGATAGTTGGTGCCCAGCTTCTCGTTGACCTTGGCCATGTACTTCTCCACCACTGCGGGCAGATCGTTGTAGTACTGGTTGCAGGCCTCACGATGCTGGAAGAAGATGTCGCCGTTCTCGTGGGAACCACGCATGGCGGGGCGCTCGGGGTTCAGGGAGTGCTTCCGGAACTGGGCAACGGCCTCCATGTTGGTCATTTCCTTCAGGTCCTCGTAGTCCCAGATAGCGATCTTCTGAATCTCGTGGGAGGTACGGAAACCGTCGAAGAAGTTGATGAAGGGAACGCGGCCTTCGATGGAAGCCAGGTGAGCAACAGCGCCCAGGTCCATAACTTCCTGAGGATTGGTTTCGCACAGCATGGCGAAGCCGGTCTGACGGCAGGCGTAAACATCGGAGTGGTCACCAAAGATGTTCAGAGCCTGAGCAGCCACAGTACGGGCGGACACGTGGAACACGCAGGGCAGCAGCTCGCCGGCGATCTTGTACATGTTGGGGATCATCAGCAGCAGACCCTGAGAAGCGGTGTAGGTGGTGGTCAGGGCACCGGCGGCCAGAGAGCCGTGAACGGTACCGGCAGCACCGGCCTCAGACTGCATCTCCACAACATTTACGGTGTTACCGAAAATGTTCTTCCGACCGGCAGCGGCCCACTGGTCCACATAGTCGGCCATGGGGCTGGAGGGGGTAATGGGGTAAATGCCAGCTACTTCCGTGAAAGCATAGCTGACATGGGCGGCAGCAGTATTGCCGTCCATGGTTTTGAATTTTCTTGCCAAAATATAATACCTCCTAAAGTACTCAAATTTTGTCGGGTATATAATACCACTTAATTCTTCGTTTGTAAAGGAAAAAAGCCGCTTATGGGGAAAAATCCCAGAGAGGTTGGGGAAAGGAGCGGCGGGACGGGGAAGGGGAAAATAATCTTTGTTTTTTTCGGGTAAATGTGATATGATAGGAAAAATAATGGGAAAGAAGGGAAGTGAAAGTCGTGATTTGCAGCATTTGCACCCTGGGGCTCCATGGCATCCACGGAAGCCCGGTGACGGCGGAATGCTATATCTCCAACGGTCTTCCCGGCTTTGACATTGTGGGTCTGCCGGATGCGGCGGTGAAGGAGGCCCGGGAGCGGGTCCGGGCGGCAGCCAAGAACAGCGGTATGCGCTTCCCCACAGGAAGAATCACCGTGAATCTGGCCCCTGCCAGCATGAAAAAGGCCGGAACCCACTACGATTTGCCGATTCTGCTGGGTATCCTCTGCGCCAGCGGCGCCATCCGCCGTCCCCAGGCGGACAGTGCCTTTTTGGGAGAGGTCAGCCTGGACGGGCAGGTGCGGCCGGTGAGCGGTGTCCTGCCCATGGTCATTGCCGCCAAGCGGGCTGGCATCCGGCGGGTGTATGTCCCGGCGGAGAATGCTCCGGAGGCAACCCTGGCCCGGGGACCGGCGGTCTACCCGGTAAAGAACCTGACCCAGCTGGCCCAAGCCCTGAATGGGGAAGGGGAGATTCCCGAGGAGCCCATGTGGGTCCCCGGGGAGAGCGGCGGAGAGCCTTTGGACTTCAAGGACGTGCTGGGGCAGGAGAATGTGAAACGGGCTATGGAGGTGGCAGCCGCCGGCAGCCACAACATTCTGCTTATCGGCCCGCCGGGTTCGGGCAAAAGTATGCTCAGCAAGCGGCTGCCCTCCATTTTGCCGGACATGACCTGGGAGGAAGCTCTGGAAACCACCCAGATTTATTCTGTCCTGGGGGTGCTGTCTGCAAAGCACCCCATGGTCCAGACCCGGCCCTTCCGCAGCCCCCACCATACCATTTCCAATGCAGGCCTCATCGGCGGCGGCACCAATCCCCGGCCGGGAGAGATTTCCATGGCCCACAAGGGGGTGCTGTTTCTGGACGAGCTGCCGGAGTTCCGGAAGGACACCCTGGATCTGATGCGCCAGCCTCTGGAGGATGGGCAGGTGACCATATCCCGGGTCTCCGGGGCGGTGACGTATCCTGCGGAATTTATGCTGGTGTGTGCCATGAATCCCTGTAAATGCGGCTGGTACGGGGACCCTTCCGGCAGGTGTACCTGCTCGCCTCTGGCGGTGGAGAGCTACCGCAGCCGGATTTCCGGCCCCCTTATGGACCGGATTGACATGATTGTGGAGGTGCCTCCGGTGCAGTATGAGCAGCTGCGGCAGCGGAAGGAGGCAGAGCCCTCCGCAGATATCCAGCAGCGGGTGAATGCTGCCCGGAAGCGGCAGCTGGAGCGGTTCGGGGAGCGCAGCGGTATGTGCAACGCCCGGATGGGTCCCAATGAGCTGCGGCGGTTCTGCCGGCTGGATGGGGAGTCCGACCAGCTGATGCACATGGCCTTTGATTCCATGGGCCTGACCGCCAGAAGCTATGACCGGATTCTCCGGGTAGCCAGAACCATTGCAGATTTGGAAGGTGCGGAGGATATCCAGCCGGAGCACATCGCCGAGGCCATCCAGTACCGGAAAGTCAACCTATAATTTAATGTATAAGTGAGGATAAGCTGTGAAAGAGATTCTTTTGCTGAAACTGGGAGAAATTGTCCTGAAGGGCGCCAACAAGCGGCAGTTCGAGGATAAGCTGCGGCAAAATGTCCGCCGCCGGATGAAGCCCTACGGAAATTTTGACGTATACATCATGCAATCTACCGTGTATGTGGAGCCGGAGGACGAGCTTGCAGATGTGGACGGAGCCTGGGAGGCCTGCCATTCCATTTTCGGCGTGGTGAAGCTGTGCCGGTGCCGTCCCTGTGAGAAGGATATGGAGGCCATCTACCAGGCGGTGGAGGCCTACCTGGGGGACGATCTGGAATGTGCCGAATCCTTCAAGGTGGAGACCAAGCGCTCCGACAAGGCCTTCCCCTTGCAGTCCATCGCCATCTCCCAGGAGATTGGGGGACGGCTGGCAGAGGCACATCCTGCCTGCCGGGTGGATGTGCATAACCCGGCGTACACTGTATTTGTGGAAATCCGGGACCTGGCTGCCTATGTCCATGGGCCTGCGGAGCCGGGTGCCGGCGGCCTGCCCACCGGGGTAGGCGGCAGAGCTATGTGCCTCCTCTCCGGCGGCATTGACTCCCCGGTGGCTGCCTATATGATTGCCAAGCGGGGCGTGGAGGTGGAGTGCGTCCACTTCTTCTCCTATCCCTATACCTCCCAGCTGGCCAAGGACAAGGTGCTGGAGCTGGCCCGGGTGGTCACCCGGTTCTGCGGCCGGATGACGGTGAATGTGGTGGGCTTCACCAAGATTCAGGAAGCCATCCGGGACAACTGCCCGGAGGAGTATTTCACCCTGATTATGCGCCGGTTTATGATGGAGATTGCCCAGCGGATTGCCAAGCAGGACGGCTGCGGCGCCCTCATTACCGGCGAGAATCTGGGCCAGGTGGCCAGCCAGACCATGCAGGCCATGGCAGTCACAGGAGCCGTGGTGGACATTCCCATTTTCATGCCCCTGATTGGCATGGACAAGGAGGAGATTGTCACCATCGCCCGGAAAATCGGCACCCTGGAAACCTCTATTCTGCCCTATGAGGACTGCTGCACCGTCTTTACCCCCAAGCACCCCAAGACCAAGCCCAACCTGGGCCAGGTGGAGCACGCAGAGCGGAAGCTTAATCGGGAGGCCCTGATTGCGGAGGCTCTGGAGTCTGTGGAAAAGATTACGGTGAAGTACCATGATGACCCTTTGCTGTGAGGTGCTGCAGGCCCTGAAGGGCAAGACCCTGGTAACGGCGGAGAGCTGTACCGGGGGCGGCATCGGGGCGGCTCTCACGGCGGTGCCGGGAAGCTCCCAGGTGTATAAGGGCGGCGTCATCAGCTATACAGACTGGGTGAAGGCCCATGTGCTGGGGGTGCCGGAAGGGCTCCTTCAGGAAAAGGGCGCTGTGTCCCGGGAGGTGGCGGCAGCCATGGCCCAGGGGGTGCGGCAGCGCCTGGAGGCGGATGTGGCCGTGTCGGTGACGGGACTGGCAGGCCCCGGGGGAGACGACTTCGGAAACCCGGTGGGTACCGTGTTCATCGGCTATGCCCGGGAGGGACTGACGGATACCCGGGAATTCCATTTTTCGGGAAACCGGGAACAAATCCGGCAAAAAACCCTGGAAGAGGCTCTGAAAATGGTAAAAGCCCACATCGGATAAGAGAAAATACAAATTGCCCCCTTTTGCCTGATTGTGCAAAAGGGGGCAATTTTACCAAAAAACCTTACCATATTTTTACAGAATCCCCGTATAAAATTGTTTCTATTTTATGAAAGATATTGTAAAATAAGGGCATAGGAGTGAAACCCATTCCGTATTATAAGAAGGAGGCTTAATCATGCGAAAGATCCTTGCAATGCTGCTGGCTCTGGTCCTTGTGGTGGGACTGATGGCTCCGGCAGCTGCAGCGGCTTCCAACACGGAGGACATCGTCATCCTTTACACCAACGATGTGCATACCTACATCGATGGGGATATGGGCTACGATGCCGTGGCGGCGCTGAAGGCAGAAATGAAAACCCAATATGAAAATGTGCTGCTGGTGGATGCGGGCGACCACGCCCAGGGCACCGCCTACGGCTCCATGGACAAGGGCCAGTCCATCATAAACCTTATGAATGCAGCAGGCTATGATGCGGCTACCCTGGGTAACCACGAGTTTGACTACGGCATGGAGGGCTGCGAGAACCTCCGTTCCTGGGCAAGCTTCCCCTACCTCTCCTGCAACTTCTACCACGAATCCGCCGGAGTCAGAGGGGAGAATGTGCTGGACAGCTACAAGATTTTTGACTTCGGCACCAAGAAGGTAGCTATCATCGGCATCACCACCCCCGAATCCTTCACCAAGTCCACCCCTGCTTACTTCCAGGATGAAAACGGCAACTACATCTACGGCATTGCCGGCGGCTCCGACGGCGCATCGCTGTACGCCGATGTGCAGAAGGCCATCGACGCAGCCAAGGCCGAGGGCGCTACCCAGGTCATTGCCCTGGGTCACTTGGGTGTGGATGCTTCCTCCAGCCCCTGGACCAGCACCGAGGTCATTGCCAACGTGTCCGGCCTGGATGCTTTCATTGACGGACACAGCCATACCACCATTTCCAACCAGGTGGTAAACGACAAGGACGGCAATCCCGTCACCCTGACCCAGACCGGTGAGTACCTGAACGCCATCGGTAAGATGGTGATTTCCGCCGACGGCACCATCACCACTGAGCTGGTTACGGGATACGAAGGCTCTGACACTGCTGTGAAGGAGCTCCAGGACAGCTGGATGGAACAGGTGGATACCCAGCTGGGTGAGAAGGTCGGCTCCACCGCCCTGACCTTCGACAACTACGATGCCGATGGCAAACGCCTGGTTCGTTCTCAGGAGACCAACACCGGCGACTTTGCCGCAGACGCCCTCTACTACCTCTTTGATGATATGGGTCTGGATGTGGATGTGGCTGTCATGAACGGCGGCGGTGTCCGGAATGAAGCCATCACCGGCGACATCAGCTACAAGACCTGTAAGGAAATCCACACCTTCGGCAATGTGGCGTGTTTGCAGACCATCACCGGTCAGCAGCTGCTGGATGCCCTGGAATGGGGAGCCCGGGATGTGGGCGTTGCCGAGTGCGGCGGCTTCCTCCAGGTTTCCGGTATTACTTACGAGATCAACACCGCCATCTCCAGCACCGTTCAGAAGGACGACAAGGGTGTATGGACCGGTGCACCTACCGGAGAATACCGGGTTCACGATGTGAAGGTCTACAACAAGGAGACCGGCAGCTGGGATGCCCTGGATTTGAAGGCTACCTACAACCTGGCTGGCTATAACTACACCCTCCGGGATCTGGGCGACGGCTTTGCCATGTTCGCCGGAGCGGTGAATGTGCTGGACTATGTGATGGAGGATTACATGGTGCTGGCCAACTACATCTCTGCCTTCCCCGGCGGTGTGGTAGAGGCCACCAACTCTCCTCTGGCTTCCAAGTATGAGAACTTCACCGTGGATTACGGCACGGTCTACGGCTCCGGCCGGATTACCGTTCAGGCCATTGAAAAGTCCGACGACATTGTGATTCTCTACACCAACGATGTCCACACCTACATCGATGGGGACATGGGCTACGACACCGTGGCCGCTCTGAAGGCCGCCATGGAGCAGCAGTATAAGTACGTGCTGCTGGTGGACGCCGGCGACCACGCCCAGGGCACCGCTTACGGTTCTCTGGATAAGGGCAAGACCATCATCGACCTGATGAACGCAGCGGGCTACGATGTTGCTACCCTGGGCAACCATGAGTTTGACTACGGCATGGAAGGCTGCCAGAACCTCCGGAGCTGGGCAGCGTTCCCCTACCTCTCCTGCAACTTCTACCACGAGACCGACGGCAAGCGTGGAGAAAATGTGCTGGACAGCTACAAGATTTTTGAAATGGGCGGCGAGAAGGTAGCCATCATCGGCATTACCACCCCCGAATCCTTCACCAAGTCCACCCCGGCTTACTTCCAGGATGAGGAAGGCAATTACATCTACGGCATTGCCGGCGGTTCCGACGGCGCAGCCCTGTACGCCGATGTGCAGAAGGCCATCGACGCAGCCAAGGCAGCAGGGGCTACCAAGGTTATCGCCCTGGGTCACCTGGGCCTGGATCTTTCCTCCAGCCCCTGGACCAGCGCAGAGGTAATCGCCCATGTGACCGGCCTGGATGCCTTCATTGACGGCCACAGCCACAGCACTGTGGAGTCCCGGCTGGTAAAGGACAAGTCCGGCAAGGAAGTGGTGCTGACCCAGACCGGTGAGTACCTGGGTGCCATCGGCGGCATGATCATCAGCGCCGAAAGCGGTGCCGTTTCCACCCAGCTGATTACGGAGTATGAAGGCTCCGATGCGGCTGTGAAGGCGCTTCAGGACAGCTGGATTGCCCAGGTGGACGAGAAGCTGGGCGTGAAGATTGGCTCCACCCAGCTGACCTTCGACAATTACGACAAGGACGGCAACCGTCTGGTCCGTTCTCAGGAGACCAACACCGGCGACTTTGCCGCCGATGCCCTGTACTACCTGTTTGACAACATGGGCATGGACGTGGATGTGGCCATTATGAACGGCGGCGGCATCCGGAACCAGGCCATCACCGGGGACATCAGCCACAAGACCTGTAAGGAAATCCACACCTTCGGCAATGTGGCGTGCCTGCAGACCGTCACCGGCCAGCAGATTCTGGACGCTCTGGAATGGGGCGCCCGGGATGTGGGCAACGCCGAGTGCGGCGGCTTCCTCCAGGTATCCGGCCTTACCTACAAGATCAATACCACCACGGAAGACACCACCCAGAAGGATGAAAAGGGTGTGTGGACTGGCGGCCCCACCGGTGCCTATCGTGTCCACGATGTGAAGGTTTACAACAAGGAAACCGGTAACTGGGACGATCTGGACCTGAAGGCCAAGTACAATCTGGCGGGCTACAACTACACCCTCCGGGATCTGGGCGACGGCTTTGCCATGTTTGACGGCGCTGTGAATGTGCTGGACTATGTGATGGAAGATTACATGGTGCTGGCTAACTATGTATCCGCTTTTGAAAACGGCGTGGTGGGAGCAACCAATTCTCCCCTGGCTGCCAAGTACAAGAACTTCACCGTGGACTACAGCACTGTGAACGGCTCCGGTCGTATCCAGATGGTGGAGGACATTGTGATTCCGCCCACCGGTGAAGGCGACATGATCTTTGTGTTCGTGGGTCTGACCGTTGCCGCTGTCATGGGCATGGGCATCACCCTGAACGCCAAAAAGAAAATCGGATAATTCCCTGTAAAAAAACTCCCTTTCCTTTTGGAAAGGGAGTTTTTTCAGGCGGCTTTTTGTCGCTTTTCCAGGGTTTTCACACACAAAATGCTTCCGGGAATCAGGAACAGATCTGCCAGAATCCAGGCTATCGGAGAGGCGTAGCAGGCGGCGCTGTAACCGAACACCGGCACAAAGGCCAGAGCTACCGCCGCTCTTCCCACCAGCTCCAGAAGTCCGGCAGACATGGCAGGAACACTGAAGCCCATGCCCTGAATGGAAAACCGCAGGCAGTTTACCAGGGCCAGGGGGAAGAAGAAAGCGGACAGAACCCTTATGTATTGGCTGGTAAGCTGCACCAGCTGGGTCAGGTTCTCTTCCTCCGGGTCGAGAAACAGCATGGTGCACTGGGGGGCAAACAGCAGCATGGCCGCAAAGGCGACGATAGAATAGACAAGACCTATCAGGGAGCTGTCCCAAAGTCCCCGGCGGAGCCGGGAAAAGGCACAGGCGCCGGCGTTTTGTCCGCTGTAAACCGACATGGTGCTGCCCAGGGCATCAAAGGGACAGCCCAGCAGCTGAAACAGCTTGGAGCCGGCAGCCACCGCTGCCACATAGGTGCTGCCCAGGGTGTTGATGGCGGTCTGCAAAATGGTGGAGCCGATGGCGGTGATGGAGTATTGCAGCCCCATAGGCAGTCCCATCATGCAAAGCCGGGTACAATGGACCAAGGACAGCTGCCGCTCCTGGGGGGTAGCCCGGAGGATGGGGAAGCGCTTGATCATAAAGATGAGACAAGCCAGCCCGGAAATCACCTGGGAGGCCACGGTGGCAATGGCAGCGCCTGCCACACCGGCCTGGAACCAGAGAATCAGGGCGATGTCCAGAAAGACATTGAGAAAAGCGGAAAGGGCCAGAAAATACACAGGGGTTTTGCTGTCCCCCAGGGCCCGGATAATGCCGGACAGATAATTATACAGGAAAATACCGGGAATCCCCAGGAAGATAATGAAGATATACCGGTAGGCATCCACAAAGATATCCTCCGGCGTCTGGGTAATGCGCAGCAGATCCTCGCAGAAAAAGGCAGTGACGGCGGTGATGACAAGGGTAAAAAACACAGACAGATAAGAGCCGTTGAACACATACCGACGCACGGCGGAAGGGTCGTTTGCGCCTACCTGCTGGGCCACGGGGATGGAAAAACCGCTGCAAATGCCCATGCAGAAGCCCAGCACCAGGAAGTTGAGAGCGCCGGTGGAGCCAACGGCCGCCAGGGCATTGGCGCCCAGCAGCTTGCCTACGATAATGGTATCCACCAGATTATAAAACTGCTGGAACAGCATTCCCAAAAGCACAGGGAAGGCAAACCGCAGTATCAGCTTCATGGGAGAGCCGGAAATGAGGGAATTTTCCATGATAACCACCTCAAAAATGAAATTGTGGGTTTCTCGATTTCAAGATTATATAGTCGCCGGAGCCATTTGTAAATGATTTTTTCCACGTCAAAAAGTGGAATTTTATGGGTAAAAAACTTACGAAACTGTGAATGTTGATTACAGCCTTCCGGGGAAAGCTGCAGTTGCTTTTTTTTCGGGAATCCGTATAATAAAGGGAGAAAAACATCAGGAGAAATGGGGCGGAAGCATGGAGAATTGTTGGCTTAAAAAGATTTGCCTGACCATGGGAGAATTGGATACGGACCGGACGGACGATGTGGCCCGGTGCCTGGGGGCGCTGGAGGCTCAGGGGATTTCTGCCCGGTTTCCCACGGAGCTGGTGGCGGCCTCCTATGAAACCCTCAGGCTTCCCCGGTATACCGTAACCTTGCAGAAGCTTCCCGATGGATACCGGGTGACCCGGGTGGAGCCGGGGGACAGAAGCCGGGCCTGCTACGGGGCGGCGGTGGATCTGGGCAGCACCACGGTAGTCATGCGCATCCTGGACTTTTCCTCCGGCAGCGTTCTGGGGGAGGATACGGTGCGCAACGGCCAGCGTGCCTACGGCGATGAGATTTTGAGCCGGATTTTCTACACCAAAGACAACCCGGAGCACCGGCGGGAGCTGCGGCAGGTGACGGTGGACACCCTCAACACATTGCTGGAAGAGCTGTGTGCAGAGGTGGGGGTGACCCCGGAGGAAATCTGCGGCATGGTCATCAGCGGCAATACCTGCATGATTCACTTCCTGCTGGGGCTGGATACCTTCTGCCTGTTCCACGCCCCCTTCCGCCCGGTGATTACCCATCCCGGGGTGGTGGCGGGAAAGGCTCTGGGACTTCTGGTGGACGGACCGGTGTACTGCTTCCCCTCCACCGCCAACTATCTGGGTGGCGACATCATTTCCGGGCTTCTTTCCACGGAACTGACCCATCGGGAGGAAACGGCCCTGTTTCTGGACATCGGCACCAACGGGGAGATGGTGCTGGGAAACCGGGACTACCTGATTGGCGGTGCCGGCGCCGCAGGCCCGGCCCTGGAGGGGGGCATCAGCAAAAGCGGAATGCGGGCAAGAGCCGGGGCGGTGGATACGGTCACCATCTCCGGGGGAGAGCTGACCTTCACCACCATTGAAAATGCCCCAGCCCGGGGCATCTGCGGCTCCGGCATTGTGGATTTGCTGGCCCAGATGCTCCTTGCCGGCTGGATGGACCGGCGGGGCAATCTCCAGACAGAAAAATCCCCCAGAATCCGCCGTTTCGGGGAGGAGCTGGGGGTGGCCTACGCCGAGAGCTGGGAAAGCGAAACCGGGGAGCCTCTGGTCTTTACCCAGGAGGACATCCTTCAGTTCACGCAGACCAAGGCGGCGGCCCATACTATGGTGGCGGTGCTGCTGAACACCGCCGGCCTGTCTTTGGAAGAGGTGGACAGAATCTACCTGGCGGGGGCCTTCGGACGGCACCTGAATCTGGAGTCCGCCATCACCATCGGCATGTACCCGGATGTGCCCCGGGAGAAATTCGTGAATGTGGGCAACAGCTCCTTGGAAGGAGCCTGCCGGCTGCTCACCGGGGCCATCACCCCGGAGGAGGCGGACAGAATCGCCGGGCAGATTTACTACCTGGAATTTGCCATGCAGGAGACCTTCGTGGAGGAAATGCGTGCCGCCAGCTTCTATCCCCATACCAATCTGCAAATGTATCCTACCGTTGCCAGTCGGCTTCCATAAAAAATCCCGGAAGGACTTACCTTCCGGGATTTTTATGTAGAGATCAGAAGCGGGCATGCTGCTCCACATCCACCACAAACAGCACCACGCCGCCGCACTGGATGGGCACCGGGGTGGGAGGGGCGGACATGGCGGAGAAGCCGGAGCCGAAAGAGGTGGGCTGGTAGATGGTCTCCGTCCGCTTGCCGAACTGCTTGAGAATCTCCAGGGCACCTTCCAGCTGCTGGTGATGGACGCCAATCATCAAAGTGACGCTCTTCTTCCGCAGGAATCCGCCGGTGGAGTTCAGGATGGTGGCATAGTAGCCTTCCTGATTCAGCTTTGCAATGGCGTCGTAGTAGTCGTCGCCCTGCACAATGGCAATAATCAGCTTATCACAATTTTGTTGGCTCATAAATAACGCTCCTTTGCTAAAAAATGCTTTTATACATTAAAGAGGAAGTTGACGATGTCTCCGTCCTTCATAACATATTCCTTGCCCTCGCTGCGCACCAGACCCTTGGCCTTGGCAGCGGCCATAGTGCCGCACTCCTTCATATCCTGGAAGGCGATTACCTCAGCCCGGATGAAGCCCCGCTCAAAGTCGGTGTGAATCTTGCCGGCGGCCTGGGGAGCCTTGGTGCCGTTCTTGATGGTCCAGGCCCGGCACTCGTCGGAACCGGCGGTGAGGAAGGAGATGAGGCCCAGAAGGGCGTAGCTGCTGCGAATCAGCTTGTCGAGACCTGACTCGGTGACACCCAGCTCCTCCATGAACATGGCCTTTTCCTCCGGGTCGTCCAGCTCCGCAATGTCCGCCTCCAGCTTGGCGCAGATGGGAATTACCTGGCTGCCCTCCTCATCGGCCAGAGCCTTCACCTTCTGGTAGTAGGGGTTGCTGTCCGGGTCGTTTACCTGATTTTCCGACATATTGGAAACATAAATGGTCTTTTTCAGGGTGAGAAGATCGGAGGTGGCGATGAGGGCCATATCCTCGGAGTCACAGGGATAGGTGCGGGCCAGCTTCCCGGCGTTTAAGTGCTCCAGAAGCCCGGTGAATACCTGCACCTCCCGCAGGAACTTCTTGTCCCCGCCCTTGGCAGCCTTCTGAGCCTTGTCAATCCGCCGCTCCACCATCTCGATGTCTGCCATCACCAGCTCCAGATTGATGATGTCGATGTCCCGGAGAGGATCGGTGCTGCCCTCCACATGGGTCACATTGGAGTCGTCAAAGCAGCGCACCACATGGACAATGGCGTCGGTGGTACGGATGTTGGAGAGGAACTTGTTGCCAAGACCCTCGCCCTTGGAAGCACCCTTCACAAGACCTGCAATGTCCACAAACTCAATGACAGCCGGGGTAGTCTTTTTGGGCTTGTAAAAATCAGACAGCCAGCTAAGCCGCTCATCCGGCACAGACACCACACCCACATTGGGGTCAATGGTGCAGAAAGCATAGTTGTCCGCCGGAACCCCGGCATTGGTAATGGCGTTGAACAGAGTGGACTTCCCCACATTGGGCAGTCCCACGATACCTAATTTCATATAACCTTGTTCTCCTTCAGTTTGCAGAGGAAACACACCCCTGTCTTTATCAGTTAACTATATCACATTTTCATTTCAATCTCAAGGAAAAACCGGAAATTTTTGTTTTAAAGCTATCTGATATATTTTACATATGCAAATGATAAGATCTTCTTTTTCCTTCTTTACATATGAGAAAAAATACGGTATACTATTGATGCCAAACTAAGGAATCTCTGAACAAATCGTCTGCGGCTGGAAAGCTTATCTTTTTCGCCAGCCATGCAGAATGAAAAACAGGAAATACATACAGTATTCCCCTGTTTTCCATTCTTTTGTCTGACAAAAAATCTCTCGCTGCCAGCTCTTGCCTATTTATTCAGAGCTTCCCTAACTTAATATGTAGGGGACTATCTGCGCAGGGGCACTGTGCCATTTTTGCATACTCTCTTCATGAATTTGATAAAAACGCAAATTCTTTTCAATGAGAGTGTGCAGCAATGCCCTTTGTATTGAGTTAGGGAACCTCTGATTTAATCTGCACTACCAAATAGGTTCCAGATATGGTATAATAATTGCATCAAAACAATGGTGGTGCAATGCAATGAAGCAGGAAACATTCACAGATATCGAGTACAGCTTCCGCAAGAAGAAAACCAAGCGGGAAGAATTTCTGGAGATCATGGACGAAATCATCCCCTGGGATGAGTGGGTGGATGTTATCAAGCCTTACTACCCCAAAGAAAAGCGCGGCCGTCCGCCGATGGGGATCGAAAAGATGCTGCGGATGTATCTGCTTCAGATTTGGTTCAACCTGTCCGACCCTGCAACCGAGGATGCCATTTATGACAGCTATGCCATGCGGAAATTTACCGGGATTGACTTCATGACGGAAGCTGTTCCGGATGAAACAACGCTGTGCAAATTCCGCCATCTTTTGGAAGCCAATGGCCTGAACAAGCTGTTTTTTGATGCAATCAACCGGGTCATGGTGCAAACGGGGCATATGATGAAGGGCGGCACCATTGTGGATGCCACCATCATCAATGCGCCCAGCTCCACAAAGAACGCAGAAAAAGCCCGCGATCCCGAAATGCACCAGACCATGAGGGGAAACGAATGGCGTTTTGGCATGAAGTGTCATATCGGTGTGGATGCCGGAAGCGGGTTAGTGCATACGATTACGGTTACGGCAGCAAATGTGCATGATATCACGCAGGCAGCGAATCTACTCCGGGAAGATGACGAGGTAATGTACGGAGATTCCGGCTATCTCGGCATCCGGAAGCGTCCTGAAATCACAGAAAACGAAAACTTTGCAAAGATTGACTATCGGATAAATCGCCGCCCCGGCAAACTGCCCCGGGTATCTGACAATGCCATTGACTGGGAACGGTATATTGAAAATCGAAAATCCTCGGTACGATGCAAGGTAGAGCATGCGTTCCGAATCATCAAGTGTCAGTTTGGTTATAGGAAAACCGCATACCGCGGCTTGAAGAAAAACGAGAATCGGCTGTATGCCATGTTCGCCTGCGTGAATTTATACTCCCTGGCGATTGCCGGCCGCAAACTTTCCACAACCTGATATAGGGGCAGTCTGCCATTTGGAGTGGAGAGAAGTGAAAAACCTGAGGAATATTGGCTGTTTCTCCCTTGAATTTCCTTAACCAAACCAAAAATCGGTCATTTTTACCATTTGGAACAGAATGGAGTTATTTATTCAGAGGCTCCCTAAGGAACCTCTGAATAAATCGTCTGCGGCTGAACAGCGGATCTTTTTCCCCATCCATGCAGAATGAAAAACAGGAAATACATACAGTATTCCGCTGTTTTCCATTCTTTTGTCTGAGGAAAAATCTCTCGCTGACAGCTCTTGCCGATTTAATCAGAGTTTCCCTAATTTATATTCTTTCAGAGCGCTCTGGAGACGGGGCGCTCTGTCTGACAAAAC
>ERZ1643251.559-NODE-559-length-51818-cov-7.224871_pt1 | contig 51818 bp, 47 predicted proteins | sample MGYA00579261_ERZ1643251 | MGnify/ENA primary metagenome ERZ1643251 (study PRJEB29033, sample SAMEA4952267) | chicken gut metagenome | biome: Broiler Chicken; feature: Gastrointestinal Tract; material: Caecum | place: Ireland | collected 2018 | study: Broiler...
CATAGTCCACCACCAGGCCGCCCTCCTTGTCCCGGAACACCCGGTTCACCCGGGCGATGGCCTGCATCAGGTTGTGTCCGGCCATGGGCTTGTACACGTACATGGTGGCCAGGGACGGTACGTCAAAGCCGGTGAGCCACATGTCCACCACGATGGCGATTTTCAGCGGGGAGTCGTTGTCCTTGAATTTGCGGGCCAGCTCCTCCTTGTGGGCCTTGTTGCCGATGATCTCCCGCCATTCCTCCGGGGCGTTGTTGCCCTGGGTCATGACCACGGCGACCTTTTCCGTCCAGTCCGGGCGAAGCTGGAGTATGCGCTTATAAATCTTCATGGCGATGGGGCGGGAATACGCCACGATCATGGCCTTGCCCGTGAGCAGATGGGCGCGGTAGTTTTCGTAATGGTCCAGTATGTCATCCACCAGCGAGGCGATGGTCTGGTCCGCCCCCAGAATGGCCTCCATCTGGCCCAGTTCCTTTTTGCTCTTTTCGATGACGTAAGGGTCGGCATTCTCCGCCATCAGGTCATATTCCGCGTCGATGAGCTTCAGGGTGTTCTCGTCGAGCTTCAGGTGGATGACCCGGCTTTCGTAGTAGACCGGGCGGGTGGCGCCGTCCTCCACCGCCTGGGTCATGTCGTAGATGTCGATATAGTCGCCGAACACATCCCGGGTGCTGCGGTCCTTGGCAGAGATGGGCGTGCCGGTGAAGCCGATATAGGTTGCGTTTGGCAGGCTGTCGCGGATGATGCGGGCCGTGCCGATGGAGGTCCGCACCTCCAGTTCGCCCTTTTCATTCTGGCGGGTGACCACCCTTTCGGTGAGGCCATACTGGCCCCGGTGGGCCTCATCCGCCATGACCACGATGTTCCGGCGCTCCGACAGGGGCTCTCCGGTTTCCTCGAACTTCTGCATGGTGGTGAAGATGATGCCGTTGGCCTGGCGGCCCGCCAGCAGCTCCTGCAAATGCTGGCGGCTTTCGACCTGCTGGGGCGTCTGGCGCAGGAAATCCCTGCAACGGGAGAACTGGCCGTAGAGCTGGTTGTCCAGGTCGTTGCGGTCGGTGATGACCACAATGGTTGGGCTTTCCAGCGCCTTTTGCAGGTAATGGGCATAGAACACCATGGACAGGGATTTTCCGCTGCCCTGGGTATGCCAGAACACGCCGCCCTTGCCATCGGTTACGGTGGCATGCCGGGTGGATTCGATGGCCTTTTTCACGGCGAAATACTGATGGTAGCCCGCCAGAATCTTGAAGGTGTTGGCGCCATCCACATTGAAGCAGATGAAGTTGCGGAGGATATCCAGAAACCGCGCCTTTTCAAAGATGCCCTCAAAGAAGGTGTCAAACTGGGCATGCTGGGTGTTTTCGTAGCTGCCGTCTTTGGTCTTCCACTCCATGAAGCGGTCCTCGCCGGAGGTGATGGTTCCCGCCTTGGAGGTGGTCAGGTCGCTCATGACGCACACCTGATTGTAGATGAACAGGGACGGAATCTCGTGCATGTAGTTGCGCAGCTGCCGGTAGGCGGCGGAGGCGTCCGTCTCCTCCCGGGAGGGGGACTTGAGCTCCACCACCACCAGAGGCAGGCCGTTGACAAACAGCACCACGTCGGCCCGCTTCTCGCTGTTTTCTACCACCGTCCACTGGTTGACGGCAATAAAGCGGTTGTTCTCCGGGCGCTGGTAATCCACCAGGTACACCAGACCCGCGCGCTCCTCGCCCTTCACCACGAACTTGACCGGCACGCCGTTTTGCAGATAGTCGGTAAAGACCATGTTTTTCTGCAGGAGGGAGCCGGACGCAAAGTTTTTGAGCTTATACACCGCATCGTCCAGCGCCGCCTGGGGCAGGGCGGGGTTCACTGCCCGCAGCGCGGGCAGCAGCTCGTCCTCATACAGGGGCGAGTGGTAGTCCCGCTCGATGTCCGGGCCGTAGGCATAGGCATAGCCCAGGGTCTGGGTCAACAGCTGCAAGACGGCGTTTTCGTAGTTGGATTCGGTGAAGGGCATAACAATTCTCCTTCAGTTATTTCAGATTATTTTCCTGTTTTATTTCTGATATTCTAGCATAGATAGCATCGTAGTCAGATTTTGTTTCCATAGAAACCCACTTGGAAAAAAGGACATCGATTTCTTTCTCTTCAACATATGGAGTAATTTGTATAATATCTTTGTTAAAGTTCTCTCTATAAATTACAGGAAGATACTCATATGCAGTGTTTGTAATAAGAAATATAACAAAATATATCACTAAAAACCACAGTAATCTTTTTGACTTTTTACCATTGTTTTTGACTACAATTTTAGTGTTTGATGCGGAAGCATTATCAACATTATTTGTACTTTCTTTTTCTCTTTTTTGAGAGTTAAAAAGCAAATTGCTTATATTAATAATAAAATAAAAAATTATAAATATATACAAAGAGTGTACAAACCCCAAAATGACCTTTGTTCCGCTACTGTTTGCACAAGAAACGTAGAAATAATCAATGCAAGACGAAAATATACCATTTCCTGCATTTTTTATAATTTCTGAACAAGGCTCAAAAATAAGCGGACTAACTAATCCTGCCAAAACAAAGTAGGCAATTTTTTTGATTTTCTCTTTATTCATCATCTTACTCCATTATCTTCCCAAACATTAACTTGGGCAATAAGACATCCCTCAAAGCAGCCAAAGATAAATTTTGTTCCTCTAATATCTGCTGCTGTACGAAAATTGGTTTGCAGAAATCGTTAAATCTCGTAAGAGTTGTAGAATCTGGGATAACTGCTGGAACACTTTTCATTGTACTACCGGACACCTCTTTGAAAGTTGAACCCGATGCCATCCCTTCAATAATGGGTAGATTTTGTTTAAGAAAATAATACACAAAAGCCGTTCCGATCTCTGGCTTAGGAACAACAGATTTAAAGCCTTGGTTTGTCGTTACTTCACCTGCAGCAATCGCAATGTAGCCGATAGGTGCACGCGAAGAGAATAAAACAGCCCCCTCCGGCATGATACTTGCACTACTATTTTTCAAGCCTAACTCGGTAATATCATTTTCACCGTGAGAGATAAATTTTGATTTATTGATGGAAAGGTCTTTTGGAGTTATCCACGCGATTCCGTTCTCTGTATAATACTCCGGTTTTGATTTCGATGGTGTACTACCACCTACTACTGTACCAAGGTCGCTAATCGTCCCTTGCTGCCATTTCGAATCCATATTTTCAATGAACAAATATTCATAAAACGCTTGCGCTTGCCGCTCCAAATTCTCGTTGATCTTGTTGTTCAGTTCGATTTTGTCGTCTAGGGAAGATAAAATAACTGCAATTCTTTTCTGGTCTTGGAGAGATGGCAAATCAATTTCGATTTCTTCTAAAATGGAGATATAAAGATTTTTCTGTACACTACCAACCGCAAGATTAGCAAATTCTCTTTGTTTACTTCTTAGGAAATAAAATAAATAGAACAAATTTATATTTTCTTTGGGCTGTATGTTGATTGTTGCACGATTTCCACACATATAGTCCTTAATGATTCCTAATCTTCCAATCGTTCCAGATTTACTTATCACTATGCTGTCTGGTGGAAACAGATATGCACTTTTTTTTGCACTTTCAAACCCAATTTGTGACAGAGTTCTGCTCGTTGTATATACATAGCTATCATTTAAATCTACGGCCCGTATCCACTTAATGTCTCCATCAAAATACTCGGGATACGTTTGCGGTGGATTAACATATCCTTCCTTAAAGTAACAGCAATCTTTTAATTTTACACGCTTCCATTCACACCTCATACCCAATCCCCCCCAGCTTCTCCCGGATCTGCGCCTCCAGCTCGTGGGACTGCCGGAACAGCTCGGAGAGCTCCCCGGTGAGCCGGGCCATCTTCTCCTCGAAGGGCTCGCCGTCGTCCTGCTGCTCCTCGATGCCCACATATCGGCCGGGGGTGAGGATGTAGTCCTGCCTGGCGATTTCCTCCGTGGTGGCCACGTTGCAGAAGCCCTTGACATCCTTCAGGGTGCCGTCCACAAAGGCGTTGTAGGTGTCGGCCAGCTTGCGGATGTCCTCGTCGGTCAGCTCGCGCAGTTTGCGGGTCACCATGGTGCCCATCTTGCGGGCGTCGATGAACAGGGTCTTGCCCTTCTGCCGCTTGTTTCTGGCCAGAAACCACAGGGAGACGGGAATCTGCGTGGTATAGAACAGCTGGGACGGCATGGCCACGATGCAGTCCACCAGATCGGCGTTGATGATGTTCTTGCGGATGTCGCCCTCGCCGCCGCTCTGGGAGGAGAGGGAACCGTTGGCCAGCACCATGCCGATGCGGCCGTTCGGCGCAAGGTGCCAGATCATGTGCTGGAGCCAGGCAAAGTTGGCGTTGCCGGCGGGCGGCGTGCCGTACTGCCAGCGCACGTCGTCCAGAAGTTTGTCCTGCCCCCAGTCCGAAAGGTTGAAGGGCGGGTTCGCCAGAATGAAGTCCGCCTTGAGCTGGGGGTGGCAGTCATTGAAGAAGGTATCGGCGTTGTACTTGCCCAGGTCGGCCTCAATGCCGCGGATGGCCAGGTTCATCTGCGCCATCTTCCAGGTGGTGGGGTTGGAGTCCTGACCGAATACGGAAATCCGGTTGATGTTGCCGCCGTGGTTCTCCACGAACCTGGCCGACTGCACGAACATGCCGCCGCTGCCGCAGCAGGGGTCGTAGACCCGGCCGTCATAGGGCTGCAAAATCTCCACCAGCGTGCGTACCACGCAGGCGGGGGTGTAGAATTCTCCGGCGAGCTTGCCCTCCTGCTCGGCAAATTTGGACAGGCAGTATTCATAGGTGCGGCCCAGAATGTCCTTGCTGTCGCCGTGCTCCACCATCTGAATGTTGGTGAACAGGTCAACCACCTCGCCCAGGCGGCGCTTGTCCAGCTCGGGCCGGGCAAAGTTCTTGGGCAGAATGTCCTTGAGACGCTTGTTTTCCTTCTCGATGCTGCGCAGGGCCTCGTCGATGACCGCGCCGATTTCCGGGGTATGCGCCGAGGCCGCGATCACCTTCCAGCGGGCGTTCTCCGGCACAAAGAAGATGTTCTCGGCGGTGTATTCGTCCTTGTCCTCCTCGAAGCCGTCGCCTTCTTCCACCAGTGCATTGTACTTGGCTTCGAAGCGGTCGGAAATGTATTTGAGGAAGATCAGGCCCAGCACCACGGACTTGTATTCCGAGGCGTCCATATTGCCACGCAGCACGCAGGCCGCGTCCCAGATCTGTTTTTCAAAGCCGATGTTGGCATTGGTGTTTGTTGCCATAAATGACGCTCTCTTTCGTTTGTAATTATGGACGGAAGGACATAGCCCCGGGGGCCTTTTGTCCTTCATGCATGCAGGCATGCTCCGGCTTTATTGCTCCGCTGCAACGCCGGACTTCATCCATGCATCCACTTCGCTGATTTTAAATTTCCACAGCCTTCCGATTTTTGCAGCGGGCATGCCTCTTTTATCTATCCAGGCAAGCACCGTATCCCGGCTGACGCCGAGATATTCGCAAATTTCCTTCATGGAGCACCAGCGTTCGATGTAAGCATCCATTGATAAACCCTCGCCTTCGGGCAAATACATTCTTTCCCAGACATCATACTATGAAGTCTGTCTGAAATCAACGATTTTTGAAGGTTTATGTGGGATAAAGAAGTTTATCTTTGATTTCAATGTGCTTGCGACAAATGAAGTGGTTTCTACTGTACCTTGCCCACAGGTACGAAGCATATCCCTGCCCACGCTCTGCAAAACCGGCCGTCATTCTTGCGCATTCCAGGCGGCAATCCCTCCGCCCGTTTTTCTGCCGGTCCAAGCAGGACATAAACCGCATCGCCCGCCCCGCTTCCCCCGTCAGCCACGCCGGCAGGTATAACACACTACACCTTGCAAGCAAGGTCGTGTGCCAAAGGGGAGGCACAGGCCCCCTTTGGAAACCCCCGGTTTTGCCTGTGTTGGCCTTGGGGCGCATTTCTGCGCCCTCTCCATCCCTACAAAACCCAAAGAAACGGTGCAGGCCTGCGGACCAGAATGAAGCAAGCGGATATAAAAAATCATGCTTTCGGGTTGCTTTCCTTTGATATATGGGTTACAATAAAATCAACCCGTATAGGAGGTTGTTTCATGAAAGAAGTGGGTAAGCGTTTGAAAGCCCTTCGGGAGAGTCTGGGCCTTTCGCAGGTAAAAATGGCCGAGGCCCTGGGCTCCACACAATCCAGCATCAATCGCTATGAGAATGGCCAGTCTACCCCGCCCGTGGCGCTGTTCCGCCGTTATGCGGATTACTTTGATGTGTCGCTGGATTATATCTTTGCCCGCACGGACAAGCCACAGGGGATCACCTACGCATTTAAGCCCAAAGCCGCCCCGGAACGGGAAGAAATGCGCCGTTTCATTGAAATGTGTTTTGACCCCCAATCCCCCATGCATGAGAAGCTGAAAGAAACCCTGTTTCGTATGATGGAGGGTGACCAATGAAGGCTGTGATCTACGCCCGCTATTCCTCCGACAACCAGCGGGAGGAAAGCATTGAGGGCCAGATTAGAGAGTGTACCGCCTTTGCCGAGAAGAACGGTATCACCATTCTGCGCCACTACATTGATCGGGCCTTTTCCGCTAAGACCGACAACCGCCCGGAATTTCAGAACATGATTAAAGACAGCGGCAAGCGCCTGTTCGATATGATTATAGTTTGGAAGCTGGACAGGTTTGCCCGCAACCGCTACGACAGCGCCCGCTACAAAACCGCTCTGAAAAAGAACGGGGTTAAGGTGGTGTCTGCCACCGAGGTCATTTCCGACGGGGCCGAGGGTATCATTCTGGAAAGCGTCTTGGAAGGATATGCTGAATACTACTCCGCCGATCTGTCCGAAAAGGTAGTCCGGGGCATGACGGAGAATGCCCTGAAATCCAAGTATAACGGCGGCACTCGTCCTATCGGCTATCTGATTGACAGCGACCAGTGTTTCCAGCTTGACCCGCTTACCGCTCCCTTTGTCCGTGAGGCGTTCCAGCGGTATGACGAGGGGGCCACCATGACCCAAATCCGAGACTGGCTCAACGAGCAGGGGGTGAAGAATACGCGGGGCCAGAAGATGACCTACAACAGCGTGCAGCACCTTTTGAACAACCGCCGCTATATCGGGGAGTACACCTACCGAGACGTTGTGGTGCCGGATGGTATTCCAGCCATTGTCCCCCAAGACCTCTTTGACCGGGTGCAGGAGAAACTGGCAAAGAACAAGAAAGCCCCAGCCCGCCACAAGGCCGAGGACGAATATCTGCTGACAACGAAGTTGTTCTGCGGCTACTGTGGAGCCTACCTATGCGGCGAGAGCGGCACCAGCCACACGGGGAATGTCCATCACTACTACAAGTGCGTGTCCGTGAAAAAGAAGCGCACCGAGTGCCATAAAAAATCTGTCCGTAAAGAGTGGATCGAGGATTTGGTGGTCAGCGAAACCATGAGAATGGTGATGGACGATAAGGCGATTGAGGCCATCGTGTCCATGCTGATGGACTTGCAGGACAGAGAGAATGTCAATCTGCCGCTCTATGAACAGCAATTACGGGAAACGGACACGGCCATTCAAAACCTCTTGAACGCCATCCAGCAGGGTATCTTGACCAAGTCCACGAAAGGCCGTCTGGAAGAACTGGAAGCCACAAAAGAGGAACTGGAAACTAAGATTGCCTGCGAAAAGTTGGCAAAGCCCAAGGTCAGCGCCGAGTTTATGACCTTCTGGCTCCAACGCTTCCGCAAACTGGATGTACGGCAAAAGTCCCACCGTAAGATGCTGATTGACACTTTTATCAACGCCATTTTCCTGTACGATGACAAGATGGTGATAACCTTCAACTACAAAGAAGGGACAACGACCATCACTTTTGATGACCTCAAAACCGCATTGGCCGATCAGGAAACAGGTTCGGATTTGGATTGCTCAACTGCACCAATCGAAATCATCCGAACGTATTTCCGAGAGGAACTGCGTTCGGATGATTTTTTTCTTGTCGTGAAACTTCCTATTTCCCCATCACTTAGCCTGCGGCGGTCGCATGGTTGCCAAACAGCAAATATCTGTGCTAAACTGCTTAACAGGCGTAAGGGCAAAAGGAGGTCGGGAGGCTTTCTATGCGAAACAGAAACGGAAACTTTCGACAAAAGCCACAGATCCCTGTGCTTTGGGAGCAGGAATTCCGCAGGATTCCCACGGCAATCACCATGGTCAACGGGATTCAGAAAATGGCCAGCCGAAAGGGATACAAAGTGAATCTTTACGACCGTTGCGCCGGGCTGCTCAGCGATTCGCCGGCTGCCTCCACCGTCATTGTGGTCGGCAGCGAATCCAGCAGGACGCCGCATATTCTGCAAGACCTGAAAAAGGCACAGTGGCAGATCGTCGTGACCAATGTCGACGCGGATCACATTGACGCGCATTATTCCTGTGCGACGTTTTCCCGCAGGATCATCACGGAACAGATGCTGGATCACCTGCTGAATAAGGGCTGTCGCCGCATCGCAATGGTAGGCTTGGGGCAGCGTTCTTTCAACGACATGGTCCACCAAGACGCGATGGCACAATATCTTTTGAAATATCCGTATGCAGAGGGCGCATGCTTTGAATATCAGAACCGGATTGACGAAAGCTTTAACGCCTTTTATGCCATGCGTGACGGCTTTGACGCCGTGCTTTGTCCAAACGCCTTTGTAGCCGTCGCTTTCCTGCACTTTTGCGAGGAAAAGGGAATCGTTGTGCCAAACGACCTGCTGGTCGCCTGCATGAAGGATCACTCTATCGGACGTTACTGCAAGCCGTCGCTGACATCGCTCGCCGTTGATTTTTTTGCTATTGGCGAGCAATCCGTTATCGTGTGGCAATACTTGCAGGAAGAGGGCAATGAACGCTTTCGTATGCGCATTGCCATCCAGGGACATGTGATCGAGCGTGAGAGCACGGGTACCGCCCTTGGAGAGGGGGCACAAAGCCTGGCGAACGACGGGACTCTAGATGGAAAATATGAAGGCGGTCCTTTTTACACGGATCCGGAGCTTCAGGCGCTGATGTCGCTGGAGCGTTGCCTGCAAAACTGCGACGAGTTGGACCTGCGGATCATCCGGCTTCTTTTGGACGGCGAGCACTATGATGCCATTTCCGAGCAACTGTATCTTGGAGACAGCTCGCTTCAGTACAGGGTGCGCAAGATTTTTCATTCAGCGCAGACCAAGAGCCGCGATGAATTTATCCGCCTTATGCGAAACAGCTTTACTCGCAACACGCATTTCGGGGAGGAGGAGTGAATGCAGGAATAAAAAGATCAGGAGCCACAGTGCGCCGGCATGACAAGAAGGTTTTCTTCCTTGCGCCAGAGCGCGGCAGCTCCCGGGAAGAAGACACGTGCGGCTCCGCCTGTTTTCTTCACGCCGGCATCCCAATCCTGCGCGGCAGAAGCGCCCTGTTTTGCCGTGTCGAAGGCTCCTGTCTCCATTCCGGGCAATGGCCGGTGATGGATGCATAATAACGTGGAGCGGGGGACCGTGTCTCAAAAGCGAGAACCATGCGCCAATGCCAGCCGGACGCCATAGATCATATCGCTTCCGGATGACGCGCCTACAGCCTCCAAGGCCCGCGCCGCTGCCGGAATGCCGGCGTGATTCTTCCAGAGCGCATGGATCAGCGCCAGCAGCGGTTCCCCAAAATAGCCCCTTTGCGCCAAACGAAGGTAACGGGCGCTTACATCGGTCGTCACAGACAAGTCTTCCAGCGGCGGAAGGGACCTCCCTGTGGCGGTATAGATGGCTGCCATGCCCACGCAGGCATCGTCAAAGGAGGGCGTCAATCCGCTGCCAAGCCCCAGAAACGCCTGCCAGCGCCCCTCCAGCAGGGCTTGTTCAGCCCTGTGCCGCAGGGGCGCAGGCAGGCGATCAAAGCCGCTGTGCAGCTGCGTGGTACAGGCCGTCAGCTTCTTGAGGCAGGGCTGTCCCTCCTGCCTGTCAAGCTTTCCGCTGAAGTGGCTGTCGGCCCGGAGACGGACAGCGGTATTCTGCCATGAGAGCAGCTGACCGTCGAGCGTCACCTCCTGCCCCACCTGGAAGGTCGGTAAAAGCTGCGGCGGAAGGCATATGCTGTCCGGCAGGGCAGGCACTTGCGGAGCAGCCAGCACAAGCAGGCGACTGTCCCCCTCGCTTTGCATCTCCACATTGACCACGCGATGAAAAACCGAATGAACACGTCCCTGACAAGTGCCCGGAAATCCGGGGGTGACCCGCAGCAACCCGTCATACGGGGCCAGGGGCCCACGCAATGGCGATGAATCCCGTTTCTGTTCCCATGTGGTCATGAGGGTATCCTCCCATTGCAACTCTGATTCTGCATACGATTCTATGATACCGTTTCCGCCGCCTTCTGTCGACAGGAATCTCATCAGGGAATCGCATGAAAATTCCGTCTTGCGGTTTTGCGCGGGAAGGATTACACTAGGGATACTGATCTGCCACATGAGAGGAAGCACTTATGAACCTGTTTGAACGCTTTGAGGAACTGAGCCGGATCATCGACAGCATGAACGCGCAGGCAGCAGATACGCGAGATATTCCTGTCATCCTGCTGCATGACTATGTGCATTACTGCGATGTCCAAACCTTCTTGAAAGCCTGTACTCACTCACTTCGATTATCCCCGGCGCAGACGGACAGCCTGATGGCATTTTTTTACCGTGATACGCTGGAGCGAAAAAGCGAGCTTGGCGCGCTGGATCTTTATACCTTTACCCGTCAGTTTTTCAAATACATGACCTACCGCATCGGCAATCTGGACACGCCCGACGACTGTGTGGAAAAGCTGGATATGGATATCCTTTCGCCCTATCGCTCGGCGCGGGAAAAACAGTGGCACGGCGAAGCGCTGACCCCGCAGGAGCGCGAGCTGCTGGACAAAACGGTTCAAAGCGTGCTGGCACGCTGCCACGGCTGAGGCTTATTCTGTTTTATCGAAGGGATTGCCCGGGCCCAGGCTTTCCTGAACCAAAGCCTCAAAGCCGCGCCTTCCCTTTGTACCCGCATCGGCATAAATCTTGTTGAGGCGATACCGAAGGGTGCTGTTGCTGATAAACAGCGCATCGGAGATCTCCTCATAGCTTTTTTTGGCCATCAGCAGGCGCAGGATCTGCATATCCGTCTCATCCCTCTGACTGATGCATTTTTCCAGGCGGACCAGCCGGGAAATGGCGGGCTGGTGATAAAAACTGTCCTGGTGTGACGGGAATACGGCGCAAACACCGGATTGTAAAGGCATGTGGGCGGTGCTTTCCCGAATGAGGATCTTGCTGGGCACGGTAATTCTCAGGGCGATGCGCTGCATGGACTGCTCGCTCTTCATCAGATGCCGCCATACGGAAAAGGCCTGTTTGCCGACATACTGCATGTCCATGGTCATGCTGGTGATGGAGGGCCGGTGGTACCGGCCGATCGCCATGTTGCCAAAGGACGCCACAAACAGATCATCGGGGACGGTTATGCCCTGCTGTTTGAGATAGTTCACCAGGTAAATAGCAATGGCGTCATTTGGGCATACCACCGCCTCATATTCCCGGGCCACCCGGGCAAAGCTGCGGAAGCTGTCCATCGGATCCTGTTCCCAGCGCCACACGTCCCTTTCTTGAAAAACCTCGCCCCATGACGCGACAGCGCTCATGGCCGCGTGATAACGGAAGCTGTCGTTGATGGAGCGCATGCCAAAACCCACCATGGCTATTCTTCTTTTACCGCAGTTGCACAGATAGTTGATCAGCTGCAGGGTTTCTGCGCGCCGCGATGGCGTGGCGCAGGACACGTCATATCCGAACTGTTCCGAATCCATTCCGGCAAGTACGGCAAAGCGATCGTTGTCCCTCAGCCGGGAGATCGCCTTTTGGATAAAAGGCAGGCTGGTTCCCGTGACAATGGCGATTTGTGGAAGCGACGAAAAATCCGTTTTGTCAAAATCGGCATCTGAAAACAAATTCAGATGCATGCCGTAACGGGCGGCCGCCATACGGATGCCCTGGATCGTGTTGGCGTACTGGGAAGAAGTGGAGGACTTTTCGTCATAAAATACGGGAACATCCTGTTCGCGCATCGGACTCCGCCCCTTTCCCCGAACGATTCTCAACGATTACCTTATTATATGGAATTCACGAAAAAAATCAAGGCAGAAGATGTGTCTGTTCCGGCCTTTTTGTCCACCTTGCCCATGGCCGCCGCCCCGCATCCATCTGCTGCCGCGTACCGAAAAGTGTATGGCAAGTCCAGCTGAAGCTTTTTCGTAACGCAAACAACGGGCAAACGCCTCCGGCCATCCCGTCGAGGGATAGGTCGGAGGCGTTCTGCTTTTGATCGGTATGATTGGCTTTGCGGCGGTCTCCCCGCTGCATCAGCCCTTGATGCCCGTCATGGTGATCGAATCTACAAAGGCTCTCTGGAAGATGATATAAACAATAATCATCGGCACCACGGCTAGTGCGCTGGCCGCCATGAGGAAGCCATAGTCCGTTATGTACTGCCCCTTGCACAGCGCAATAAACATGCTCAGCGTCCGATTCGTTTCGCGGGTGATGATGATCGTCGGCCAAAGCAGATCGTTCCATGCCCACAGAAGCACCATGATGCCCATTGCCGTCAATATGGAGGTGGAAAGCGGCAACAGGATCTGCAAAAAGATACGCGGGATGGAGCAGCCATCGATCTTCGCGGCCTCCTCCAGCTCCGATGGGAAGCTCAGGAAGTTTTGCCGAATGAAGAACGTGACGTTGATACTGATAAAGTTGGGCATGATAATGCCGATCAGCTTATCGTAGCCGCCAAGCGCACGCACAATGTGGAATTTGGGAATCATGGTCATGTTCTGCGGCACCATCATCATGGACAGCACCACCAAAAACAGCACATTTCTGCCCGGGAATCGAAGCCGCGCAAATGCGAAGGCTGCCATTGAAGCCGTGACAAGCTGCAACACCGTTATGCAAACCGAGGTGATCGCCGTGTTGATGTAGGGCGTAACGATATTGCGTTCCCATGCACGGATATAGCCGTCAGCCACCCATTCCTTGGGGAAAAAGGTGGGGGGGATCTGGATCACCTCAATATTGGATTTAAAGGAGCACAAAAGCATCCATATGAAGGGAAACAGCATCACAATGACGCCAAGAATAAGGATTATGTACATCAGCACGCGTCCGGGCTGTATCCTTCGATGCGGCCTGGCCATGGTCTGTGCGGCAGTCATTTTTACTTCTCCCCTTCCATCAGTAGTTGACCCAACGCTTCTCACCAATCATCTGAATGGCGGTCACGATGAGGATCACAAAGAACAGGAACACGGCCTTGGCGCAGGCGTAGCCCATCTGCATATCCGCGAAGGCAGATTGATACACGCCAAATACCAGCGTCCTCAAACTGTCGGTAATGGGTCCCACCGCTCCCGAGGTAGCGCTGTCGGCCATCATATACACCATGTCATATTGGTTAAAGGCGGCTATGATGCGCGTGACCAGCAGGAAAAATATCGTGGGGGTAAGCAGCGGCACCGTGATTTTGAAAAACTGCTGCAGGCCGGAAGCGCCGTCAATTCGCGCCGCCTCATAGTATGTCTGGGATATGCCCTGCAACCCGGACAGCAGAATCACGATACAGTAGCCCATGCCCGACCATACGGAAATCATGCACATGCTGAGCATGGTGAGGTTCGGGTCCGTCATCCATGCGGGACGTATGCCAAACAGCGCGTCCAGGATAATATCGACAATTCCATACTGCGAGTTCAGCAGCCAGCGCCAGATCATCACCACTACGGTGGCCATCGTCACGTTTGGCAGGAAGTAGATGACTCGAAAGAAGCCGACCGCTCTGATTTTGGAATTCATCATCGCGGCAAAAATCACGGCCACGATCAGGGTAAGGGGCACCGAGCCCAGCACATAGACAAACGTGTTGCTTACCTCCATGCCGAACTTGGTATCCCTGGTAAACATTTTGATGTAGTTGTTTATGCCGATCCACTGCTCTTTACCGATTCCCTTCCATCGGGTGAAAGAATAGTAGAACGTTTCGACAATCGGCACGATAAAGAACAAAATGATGCCCACCAGCAGCGGCAGCAGGAACAAAAACGCCGTGAGCACTTCCTTGCCGTTGTAGCGCTGGCGGTAACGCAATTCGCGCTCGGAAATTGCGGGGCTATTCATCGGGAGGACCTCCTTTTCGTTGCATCTGCAAGCGGCGTATGTTTTTGCAGCCGCGTCAGGCACCCGCCGAGCTGACAACCGGTGCCGCGGCGCAGGCAAAGGCTGCCGCGAGCCGCCGAAATATGCAAACGCAAGGATGCACAAAAGGTCGTCCTTGCGAAAAAGGCTGCCGGGGCGGGACTCGGTCGCTGCCCCGGCAGCCTCGGTTGGAACACTTTATGCCCTATGTGGAAAGGAATCAGCGATTACTCCGAAAGAGCGTAGTTCACAGCCTCCTCGGCGGCAGCGCAGAACTCCTCGGCGGTGGCAAAGTCGCCGTTGCGCAGGCGGGCCAGCACATCCTGATACGCGGTGCGGGCCAGGGTAGCGTTGACGGTGGACAGGTAGCTACGGCCATAGGACAGCGCATTCATGAAGGCGCCGACATTCACGTTGGGGTACACGCTCTCCCAAGCGGAGGCACAGGTCAGGTTGGCGGGGATAACGACCTCGATCTGCTTCACCTGAGCATCATAGGTGGCCAGGTACTTCAGGAAGTCAACCGTCTCCTCCATATGCTCGTTGGAGGTGGTGGTGGAGTAGCCTATGCCATGGTTGGCGCTGAACTTGCCGGCCGCGCCGGAAGGCAGCTCAACGATGCCCAGGTTGTCGCCCAGCGCGCTGGCGTACTGGGAAATCATCCAGGAGCCGTTGATGGTCATGGCGGCGATGCCGGAGGTGAAGGCCGCGGTATCGGACACTTCGGCAAGCTGGGGACCCGTGTAGGCGTAGCCGTTGGCGGAGAGATCCATCAGCATCTGAATGACCTCAGCGCTCTCAGGGGTGTTGATGGCGGCAGTGGTGCCGTCCTCGCTGTAGATCTGGCCGCCGTTGCTCCAGATGAAGTTGTACCACACGCGGTCGGAGGTGGAGCTGGTCCAGCCCACAACGCCATCGCTGGTCATCTTCTTGGCGGTCTCGCAGAAGTCAGCGATCGTCCAGGAATCGTCGGGGTAGGGCACGCCGGCCTGATCGAAGAGCGCCTTGTTGTAGAACACGGCGTAGGAATCCGTGTCCTTTGCCACGGCGTACACCTTGCCGTCCACCGTGTAGGCGTTAACGATGCCGGAGGCCAGGTCGGACTGATCGATGCCATAGGGGGTCAGGTCAGCCACGATGCCCAGCGGGATATACTCAGCCGCCAGGTTGTAGTTCATGAAGAAGATCTCGGGGGCGTCGGACGTGCCGATGGTCGCCTGAATCCGCTGGTTGAGGCCGGAAACGTCGGCCTGGCAGCTGATTTCGATGGTGACGTTAGGATGGGACGCCTCATATTCATCGGCCATGGCGCGCATGGCGGGCTGCTGCGCGTCGTCCCACATCCACAGACGCAGGGTGACAGCTTCTTCTGCAGCCGCAAAGCTGGTAAGAGACAGGGCCATCACCAGCACCATGATCCAGGTAATCATTTTCTTCATTCAGATATACCTCCTTATTCATTTTGTTTTCGGAATGAAGCTACTTTGTAGTATATTCATTGCAAAAGTGAACCGCAATGATTTGTCTTTTGATTTATGGCATCGAAATATATATTTAGGAATATTAGTGCCCAGTTTGTACAGTTTTTTGACGAATCCTGCATTCCCCATGCGCTTCCAGGAGATTGAAAAAGGCATGCGGGGGATGGACCTCCCGCATGCCTCAGGCTCACTCCAGGGGCAGAATCTGCTTGCCATTGAGATAGGCTTTCTTTTGGTGGTAATCAACGACGATCTGATCGCCGTTTTCATAGGTCACGCGGCGCACGCCGTCCGGCAGGATCTCATGGCGTTCCATCGTAAGCGTTTGCAGATGGCGAATCCCCTCGTACCAGCGGTACACCCGTGCGATCCATTCTGCACTGCTCTGACGGTCCTCTGGCGTGTGGCAGTGATAATCGTTCTCGCCCATCCAGTTGACGTCTTTGTTGGGATCCGGCGTCACAAATTTGGAATCGTAATAGAACGTGGGCCGTCCACCGTACTCCACAACCTTCAGCAGGTCATCATTGGTGGGGTTGACGGTTTTGCTATAGGGATTGCTGAGGATGTAGCCATGATAGACAAGTTGCCAAAACGGCACAACGTCATCCGCCAGGGGGCAGTCCCCCAGCCCGAAGGAAACGTACAGGCCAAAGTCCAGTTCCGGCGCGGTAAAGTCGAAGCCGCCCTCCGAGCTGATGCCGCCAAACTGCTGGCGTGCAAAGCGCAGGATACGATTCCACAGGGCCGCGCACTGCCTGCGTGTGACAGGATGGCCGGGCGCATGACAGGTGCGGGGGAAGACCGTGGAGATCACGTCGATGTAGTGGGTGCCTTCAAAACCCAGCGCCCTGACCTTCGGCAGCAGCTCCATCGCCTGACGGAGACCGCACAGCGGGCACACCTGGTACATGTCGCCGCCGCTCCAGGGCTGATTGTTCTTGACGGGCGCACCTGCCTCATCGCAAAGGATGTCGGTCTCTGCCCAGCAGTCGGCGATGGAATAGGCGTCGGTGGAATTGGTGTGGCAGACCATCGCGTATCCCATGGCGCGCGCCTTCGCAGTCAGCCGTTTGAGCGCCTCCTCTCCGCCGAGGCGCTCCTCGACAGGAAAGGGCTGAGGCCAGCGGCCGTCATGCCCGCTCTTGTTCCAGCCGACCAGACAGATCTCCGCCTTGTCGATGCCATGCTCCGCAAAGGCGTCCAGAAGCTCGGATACGTCGTCAAACGTAGCCGCCACATGCATTTCCGGCTCGGTTTCGGGCGTCTGCTCGCGCACCGGAGGCGGGACGGGCTTCCATCCCTGACGGATGCGCACATAGATGCTCTCCGCCGTATAGCGCGCCTGCGGACGCTCCTTGGCGCGAACGTCATAGCGGCGCAGCTCTCCCCGCTGTTCGCGCCATTCTCGATAGGCCAGGGCGGCTTCGTTGTAGTCCGCCTTGTCGTCCAGCAGCCGGAATTCAATGGTGATGGGCTCATAGGGCATGTGGCCATTCAGATCGAAGCAGGCGTAGCAGGAGTATACGCCGTCCTTTACGCCAACGGCCAGCCGATATTCATACGTCATCGAAGACACGATGGCCACGAAACTTCCCCGGCTTTGAATGCAGCTCCATATCGGCATGGCAAAGCGGTCCAAAACCATTTCGGTGTCCTCACGCTCGCGGAAGCGGCACAGAATGGTGTCTCCTACGCTTCCCTCCCCGTGCGGAATGATGTAATAGCCGTCCTGCCCGGCCTTGTTCTGCCCCATCTCCGGAGCAAATTCAACGGTGCGGATATCCGTCCAATCCGCCTGCTCCGGGAAGGATGCGATCAGCGTGCCGCAATCCTCCATGCAATCCAGCTGCACGCGGTCCACACGGCCATCCATGCGAATCACGCGCGCATACATCCTGTCCTGATACCACTGTTTCATCCGGTTAGCTCTCCTTTCTGAACGCCGGCATTTCACCGGGATATCTCATGCTTTGCTCAGCGCGACGTCGGGCTCGTAGACGCCGTACTTCATCGTAAGGCACACGCGCAGCCCGCCTCCCTCAATGGCGCTGAGCGATACGCCGCTTCGCCCGCCAAACTGCACCTGCAGGCGGCGGTTGACGTTTGCCAGGCCGATATGGCGGATGCGCAAATATCGCTGCTTTTTCATTTCAAGGTTCATCTGACGGATGCGTTTGGGGCTGATGCCATAGCCGTTGTCCTCCACGCTGATGCACAGGTAGCCCTCCTCTGTTTTCCGGGCCGCGATCCGTATGCGGAACGCACGCTCCTTTGTGGTCTGAAAGGCGTGCTGCACGCAGTTTTCGATCACCGGCTGCAAAATCAGCTTGCATACGCGCGCGTTGTACAGCTCGTCCGGTATGTCCCATTCCACATTGAATACGATGTTCTTGCGCATTTGCTGGATCTCGATATAGCGCAGCGTGCATTCCACCTCCTCGCGAAGGGAGGTGTACAAGTCCGAGGAATCCAGCGCATATTTCAGGATCTCGCACAGGTCGCCGATCATGGCCGATTCTTTGCTGTCCGCACCCATCCGGCTTACGCTGGACCAGTAGATGGAATCCAGCGTGTTGAGGAGAAAATGAGAGTTGATCTGCACATGGCCATACAGGGCGTCCAGCTCGGCCTTCAATTCCCGCTTGGACTCCACCAGTCCCTGCAGCTCCTCCAAATCCACGTCGTTGTTCAAAATCCGCTGCAACAGAATCTCGCTGCCGGTGCTTTCTTGGGGGTCCTCCGCCGCTCTTTGCTCGCCCTGACGGCTTCTGAGCGCATCAAACATCTTGCGCAAACCCCTGCTGTACTTGCGGTAACGCAGGATGGAATAAAGGTTGATGCCCGCCACCGCCACGCAACTGACCAGCAGCGCGGCCGTTATGGACCTGACCACGCCGTCCAGCGCCTGACTGAGCTGCCGGTCCTGTATGCATACGATGCTCAGCGTCCCGGGACAGACCTCCTCGGTGCGGTAATAGAACGCCTCGTTCTGACCATTGCGAACCACGCCGGTGGGGCTGGACGTCTCCCACGCCTGCAACACCTTTTCCACGATCTCCGTCTCCTCCTGCTGGGGCAGTTCAAAATTGCCCACCGTCAGGCTGTCCTCACGCCGTGTATCGTACAGGCAGACGAACCCCGCTCCAGACATTTGTGCCGTGAAGGCGCTGAGCATGTTTGACAGATCGTAATTGAGTACCCAATAGCCCGTGATCGTCTCGCCCGGGAGGAAGCTTTCCGAGCGAATGCGCCGATAAACGGTCAGTACCGACGTGTTGTTCAGGTAGGAAAGGGGGATGGTGCGCCATTCGACCCTCACATCCTGCTCCATTTCGCGGCAAACATCCATCCATTCGGCGTCGGTGACCTCTGCCTTGATCGTGGGATTGCCGTTGATCAGAACATACGGCGCGTCCGGATCTTCCAGCATCCAGTAGCAGGAACGCAGGCTGTTGCTGTAGGTGATCCCCATTTTAATATTGCTGCACAGGTTTGAAATCGCCAGCGAGACATGTCCCGGATCACATCCTGCCTCCCGGCTGGTTTCTACGACCATATCGGGATCGTCATAGAAGGCCGCCTTCAGCTTGGCCAGGTACAGCGTGTCGGGGGTGAGATAGGGATTTTTCATGAACAGGCTGTTTCTTACATGCTCGCTTTGTGTCTCCAGCATGCCCTGCCATACGTCCGACACCGAGGACGCCAGACGGTTGGAGCTCTGGTATGCCAGATAGACCGCCTCAAAAGCCAATATGGCCAGCATCGCAGCCATGACGATCATCTGCTTTTTCAGCGTGCCGCCAGCGCCTTTCTTTCCTGGCCTGCGAACCGTGCCTCGCCTCACTTTTTTTCCTCCGTGGAGTCAAAGTTTCGCCGCACCTGAGAAGGGGAGACGCCGAACTGTTTTTTGAAGCTGCGCGAAAAGCTGATGGCGTTCGTATATCCCACCTTTTGCGCCACCTCCGCTACATTCAGGTAGCTGTCTGTCTTAAGAATTTCCAGTCCGGCGTTCAACCGCACTTCGGTGATATAGTCAAACAGCTTCTGACCCGTCTTTTCCTTGAAATAGTACGACAGGTAGGTGGTGTTCATCTGCATGAACTCCGCGAGCTGCCGCAGCGTCACACCGGCGTAGTGGTCCTGCACATAGCGGCGGATCCGGTCAATTTTCACATCGGCGATGCTGTGGCTGTTCGCCTCGCCGGAGTGCGCGCTATCAGCAGGCAGATGAACGCCGCGCTCGCGCTCAATCGTCTCGCGAATCGCGGCGATGGTCTTTTGCATCTCCCGGAATGTGACCGGCTTGATGCAGTAGCGAAAAACGCCGTACTCCAGCGCCTTCTGCGCATAGTCAAAGTCTTTGAAGCCGCTGATGAAAACAAGTTTTTCCTTTCTGTGTGCCTGCTGCATCTGCCGCGCCAGCTCGATTCCGTTCATGCGGGCCATTTTGATGTCGCAAAGGATCAGATCGACCGTATGTGTCTTCAGCCACGCCAACGCACTTTCCCCATCCTGAAAGGAACCCACCAGCGTAAAGCCGGACTGTTCCCATGGAAAGTCCTTGGCGATGTTGTTGACGGCGTCCACATCGTCATCGACCACAATCAGTCTGTACATCGCACTTCATCTCCTTTTCTGGCACAGCGGATTGTCATGTGCGGCATTGCTGCTGCGCAAAGCCGCCTCCCCCTGCTTTCCAAGGGCTTTCGCTTCAGCCCGCAGTCTGAAAACCATCTCCTCGCTTTCCTGCGTCCCTTGGTACCGAATTCCTGGCCTGCCTCTGGCAGAAAGCCGGCGCGCCGAAAAAGACGGTTACCCCGGCCCCACTTTCTCAGGAAAAGGAGAGCCAGAAACTGCCTTCCCACACCTCTCCGGGTGAGAGCGTAACACAGCCGTCACGGTCTTCCAGCCGGAGACATCCATGGTTACCGGGCTGCAGGCCGGTGCACGGCTCCAGACAAAGCAGCGGCGCTTCATGATCATGCGGCGTCCACATGGCAAGATAGGAAAACGATCCGCGCCGGATGCGCACGCGCCGTCCATGTTTGCGGCTGCCAAACTCTAGCCAGGTAGAGCGCAGGCCCGTAACACTGCGTGTATAATTGGTAAACAGTGCATGGTTGAGCGGGCGTTCCCTTCCTTGTACGAAGGGCTGCCGCCAGCCAAAGGGATTGAAAGATTCCAGCTCCTCCTCCTTTTCAAAGCGAAGGCTGTAATCCTGCGGGTCATCGCCGGGCAGGAGGGGCCAGTTATAGGCGGTATGGCACCCCAGGCAGAAGGGCATGGGGATACTGCCACGGTTCTCCACCTTGTAGCTCACCGCAAGGGTATCGCCCTGCACAGCATAGCCGACTGTCAGGGCAAAGTCAAATGGATAGGATTGGCGCGTACGCTCATCTGCTTCCAGCTGAAAGACCACCCGGTCTGAGGCACAGCTTGCGCACCGGAAATTGCGGTCCATGACGATCCCATTGAGCTGCATGCCATAAGGCCGGTCACCCACATAATAGGTATCGCTGAGGAAACGCCCCACAATGGGAAACAAGGTGGGAGAGGTGCGCGCGTAGCTGTCCACATCGCCCTGCCAGAGGTATTCCAGCCCTTCCATCTCAACGCCCTTGAGCTCCGCACCCAGCGCATTTGCATGCACGGTCAGCCTGTCCGAGCGAATGATAACATCCTTCATACAAGCAAGTTCCTTTCTGTCAACAGCGTCCTGTTTTTCCTTTATGGGCCGGCGCGCAGGACGGCAGCTCTTTTACAGGTCATGGTGCAGACGCACACCCTGCGCCTGCAGAGCCGCCTGCAGCTCATCCATGGAGAGCCGCGCCGCTGCAACGTCCTCCCGCGCCATCAGCGCTGCGGCCGTCCCGGCTGCCTGTCCCGTAAGCGCACATACCGGAATCACGCGCGTCACATCCCAGGCCCAGCCGTCCGAAGAGACCATCCGTCCCGCTGCGAGCAGGTTGTCAACGGCCTCGCTGTACAGGCAGCCCCACGGAATCTCATACCAGTCGCCGGGCTTTTCAAAGTCGCACGCAAGGCCGACGGTCGTATCACAGCGCCGCTTGCAGTCCGCCTCCGTGAGGGTGCAGGCGCCCTTGATGCGCCGTGTTTTGCGGGCCTGAGGCATGGAGGGCAGAGAAGTGACCTCAAAATGCCGTCGATCCTTCGTCTTTACCTTTTCCAGCAGCGCGGCGCGCCCATCCAGCAGGAAGGCCGTTATCTGCTCGTTTGTCAGGCAGGGGGTAAAGGGCTCGCCCTCCCGCTGGCCCCTGCCATGCAGGTCGGCTCCGATGGACATCCAGCGGCGCTGCTGAAGCGCCTTTTTCTTTTCCGAAGTATCCGTTACATGGGCCAAGAAGCTGAAGTAGTTCTGTCCCTCGGCGCACGGGGCGCCCGCACGGAAAAACATGTCCGAATCGCCGCTGGCGTCCACCACGATCTTTGCAGGAAAGTATTGACGCCCCGACTTGCTTTCACAGCAGATGCCAGTGCAGCGGCTTCCTTCCATGACGGGACGTGCGGCCAGAATATCCAGGCGGATGCGCACGCCTTCCTTTTTCAGCAATTCATCCAGCGCCAGTTGAAAAATCGTGGGTGAAAAAAAGGTCGCATATCGGCCGCCTATGGGATGCTGCTTTTCAGGGCTGATCAGGCTGCGATCCACCGGGCGGGCCTCATCCTTCCAGATCCGGGGAAGCGTGTCGTCTCCATAGCGGATGGACAGCCTGAGCAGTTCCTCTGCGAGGCCTGTCATAAGCTGTTCGCCGTGCCCGTCGCAAAGCGGCTCGTACCAGTTGATGAGGCCGTTGGTAGCCAGTCCACCCAGCAGCGCGCCCTTTTCCAGCAGCAGGACGTCCGCACCGCTGCGCGCAGCCGCCACCGCTGCCGCGACACCGGCAATGCCGCCGCCCACTACAATGACCTCCGCACCGTTTTCTACGGAGGTTTCCAGCTTTTCGATCATCTTGTCCATATTGCCGTTCCTTTCCGCGCAGGCTTTACGGCCGCATGGAAGAGGCTCTTCCCTTCCTCTCATGCGCCCAGCACGCGCATGCAGCCCCGCGCGACCATAATTTCCTCGTTGGTTTCAAATGCCCATAACGCCACACCGCTATCCGGGGTGCTGATACGGCCCTCATAGCCGCTTCTGTTGCACCGGGGGTCCAGCCTCGCGTTCACAAAGCTCAGCCTGTCGGCTATGCGTTGTCTGAGCGAAGCGTCGTTGAGGCCGATGCCGCCGGTGAAGCAAATGGCGTCCAGTCCGCCCAGATAAGCGGTATACATGCCAATATAGCCTACGATCTCATCCGCAAAGGCACCTATGGCCAGTTGCGCACGTTCATTGCCCTTAGCCGCTGCCTCCTCCACCTTGCGCATATCGTTGCTGACGCCGCTTAGTCCCAGCAAACCGCTTTGCCCGGAAAGCGCCTTCATGGCTGCCTCTACACCGCCCGTCTGGTGGATAATGACCGGCAGGCAAAAGACATCCAAATCACCTACGCGGTTGTTGTGAAACAGCCCGCTTTGCGGTGTGGCTCCCATGGAAGTGGCTATGCTCCTGCCGTCCCGAATGGCACACAATGAGCTGGAACCGCCCAGATGCACGCTCACAAGGCGCCTGGCTTCCGGCGCTTCCCGCTCCATCTTCCAGGCGATGTAGCTGTGGCTGGAGCCATGAAAGCCGTAGCGCCGCATGCCAAGCTGCTCCACCCACTCATAGGGAATGCCGTACACGGCCCGTTCCAAGGGTATCGTGGCGTGAAAGGCGGTTTCAAAGCAGGCGATTTGCGTCAGTCCGGGGTAGCGCTCCTGCACGCGGCGCATCATTTCAAGGTAGACCGGATTGTGCGCGGGAGCCAGTGCGCACATGCGCTCCATCTCCGCCATCAGCGTGTCGTCTACCACCCGGGACCCGGATATGCTGCCTCCATGCACCGCCTTGTAGCCGACGGCATCCAGTGAGGCCATGTCCACGGGGACGCCCATGCGACTGAGTACGGCCATGCACCATTCCAGCGCGTCGATGTGCGTTTGACACCGGCAGCGCTCTTTCTCCTCGCTGCCGTTTGCCCGGATGCGGTAAGCCCCTTCTGTACCTATGCTTTCCACGCCGCCAGAGGCCAAAAGGGTCTCTTCCCCGCCCATGTTGTAAAGCTTGAATTTAAAGCTGGTGGAGCCCAGGTTGAGCACCAGAATCTTGCGCACCACACACGCCTCCTTTTAGGAATGGAAAACCCACAGCGCCTTTTCAAAATGATCCGGCGCTGCGGCGTTTTGATGATTAATTCCTGTATTTGGCTGCAAAGGCTTTCATGGCCTTCTGGAAACACTCCATGGGTACGCGCGCCATGCCCGCGCCAATCAACCCGCCCTCGTGGTTGAACATGCCGCCGTGAATGGCGGGGCATACGCCCGTTTTGAGTACCAGCCGGATATCGATGCCCACAGGCAGCGGATCAAAGTCCAGGTTGGGAATGGGATAGTTGGGATTCTTTGCGATGGAGATGCGCTCCATCTCGCGCGTCTGCCCGATGCAGTCCTGCAGGCTCATGCCGCGCAGGCTGCATACGATGGGGCTGGCCGCCGCCGCAAATCCGCCCAGGCCGGCCGTTTCCACCACGCAGCTGTCTCCCAGCCATGGGAGCTGATCCTTTTCCGTGTACTGGGTGGAGGTATAGCGGCCCTTCATCATGGGCGCAGGCGCGGTGAACCACTGCCCGGGCAGCGACGCGATCTTGATGCCGAACTCCACACCGTTGCCCGCCAGTGCGGTGACCATGGTGGAATACTCCGTGCCGTCCGCCGCAATAGCCGCGGCCCGGGAAGCCCCCTGCCCATAGCAGTGGAAAAAGCGGGGCGTTTCCACGATGTATTTGACCGTGCGCATGATCTGTTCCTTGGGCAGGTCCATCTCGAACAGCCTGGGCAGAACCTGCTTGTCAAACAGCAAATCAGCCGCCGTCTGCCGGGTGTGGTTTTCATCGCCCATCTGCATGCTCTCGGCCAGGATGGGCTTAATGGCGATGCCGCCCTCCTTGGCCAACATTTCACGCAGAGGCGGGAAAAGAACCTCGCGCATGTAGCGCAGGTTTTCGGCAATCTCGGGGCTGTAGAGGCCCCAGCCGCAAAAGCCGCCCTGAAAGGGCCCTTCCGCCGGGAAGGTGGCCGCCGTGGTGTGGTTGCGCCGGTCCTCAATAACGTTCATTGCCACGGACTTGGTAATGATGCCCGTTCCTGCCCCGACGGTGTTGTGGTTGAGAGCGGAGTCGATGCGGATTTCGCCGGAACGGATGATCTCCACGGCCTCCTTCTCGTCCTTGGCCCATCCCTCAAACAGCATGGCACTCACCATGCCGCGCTTGTGCAGCATGACCATGTCATCATAATCCACAGGCGGGCCGGAATGGAGGATCATATGATCCTCCAGCCCTTCCACACACTCTCCTGCGGGACGGATATCTACCCAGTAGGGATCGCTGTCTATGATGCACGCCACGGCCTGTTGGTTGGCCTGCGTAATTCTTTCCCTGATGTCCATCTCCGACTACCTCCTTTGGCATTGTCTTCCCGGCCGTATGCGACGCTTTAGAGAAACTCGTCCAGCAGTTCCTCGATCTCCTCGGGCTGCTTATAGGGCGGGGTCCACTCGATTTGCGTGCAATCGCAGTTTTGCGCTTCCAGCGCCTTATAAAACAGCAGGATGCCAAGGTTGGCCACCCTCGGCTTTTGCTTGTAGATGCCCTCCATTATTCACGCCTCCCCAATTGACGGCAGATCATGGCGCACAAGCGCGCGCTTTCATAGTTGCTGTCCGCCACCACCGCGCCAGCCTCTCGGAGCATCCTGGCAATGTCATCCTTGCCCTGCGGGTCTCCTTCTCCGCCGCAGACGGCACAGACGTAGATCACATCGGGCCGCGACCTCATCAGCGGAACATAGCACGAGGCAGGGTCGGGTGCCACGCCCGGCCCCAGAATGATGTCCATCGCCACGAGCGCCACCTCCGGGTCAGCCAGCTCCTGCCGCAGGCGCTCCACCCGCTGGGTGGGGTCAAACACCGTGTGCGGCGCTTCGGCAGTAAAATCCAAATCGCCCATGTCCAGCAGGGTGTGGCCCTCGCTGCGCTTGTGCGTCTGGAGGCGAGCGGCATACTTTGTGTTATCCCGGTTGGTATGCAGCGCGATTTCCGGAGCGACGGCGCGAAACGTCATCAGTGTTTCCTCCGCGAAGGTACCCCCCGTATAGAGGCCGCGGAAATACTTTTGCTCACGGGAAAGCGAGGCCGCCTTTTCGCGGGCGATGGCCGCAGCCTCCTCTTCCGTCCAGCCGATGCTGGGCTCGTGCCCTGTCACGAGGCGCACGCAGGCCTTGGCAGCCTCTTGGAGGCTGTAGGTTCCTGTTACCCTGTGGCCCTGATAAAGCGTTTCGTCCGCGCCCAGGAACACGGCTACGACCGGCTTGGTCAGCTGATCCGCCTCCAGAAGCACCTCCTCCATCACTTCCCGGTCCGCCAGCATGGACACCAGGCAGATGAGCTTCGTATCCTCGTCCTTTTCCAGCCGCTTCATATCGGCTTTCATGGATACGCCGCCCACCTCCTTTTTCAGGTCGCGGCCACCTGTGCCCAAAATGCACGTGACGCCGCTGCCCATCTGCTCAATCAGGCACGCGACCTCCTGCGATCCGGAGCCGGACGCACCAATCACGCCCACCGGTCCGGGCCTGACGATGCTGCCCGCTGCCAGCGCCACACCGCCCAGCAGGCCCACGCCCGCATCCGGCCCCATGACCAGCCTGCCATGATCCCGACCGTATTCCTTGAGGGCGCGCTCCTGCTCCAGCGTTACGTCCGCCGTGAACATGAAGATGTCCATTCCCCTGTCAATGGCCCTGCGAGCTTCCTGGACGGCATATTCGCCGGGCAAGGAAATCTGCAAAACGTCATAGCGGCCCACAGGCAACTCGTCCACGCTGCGGTATACGCGCCGGCTATGCCCGCCGCCGGAGGCCAGCCGCTCCTGCGCGGCTGCAAAGGCCGCTTCCAGCGCCTCCGGTCCTTCCGCATCCAGGGCGATCATCAGGTCGTTCTTGGTAACGCCCGCGGGCACGGGATAGTCCAACCCGGTCAGCAAATCCACGTTCTGGCTCGTGCCCATGCCGCTTTCCGCTCCCGTTACGCCGGGCAGTTCGGTCAGCTCCACCGCCACGCCCATCAGCGTGACCGAGTCGACATAACGGTTCTTGATCACATAGACCTTTTTCACGATTCAAGGTCCTCCTTCCAAACGTAAGGCCGTGCGTTTTCATCCATGCGTGCCATGACGCGATACGTGTGCTTGGCCTCCTGCGGATAGTCGCTGCGGGCGTGGCAGCCCAGCGAATCCGCGCGGGTCAGCGCACTGAGCGCCGTAAGGTGGGCCGCAATCATATCGTTTTTCAGCCGGAGCAGCTCGAACGACTCCTGTGCATCCACCCCGCGCAGCGCGCTCACGGCTTCCAGGCCATCGGAAAACACGTTTATGGCCTTTTGGAGCCCCTGTGCGTCGCGCACGGCGTTTACGCCGTCCCACAGGGCTTCACGCATCCCCCGGCGCAGCGCCGCGATTTTCGATGAGCAGCTCTCCTCCGCCAGCTGCGGAGCGGACTCGGGCTCGGCGTTGCACGGCCCGGCGCTCCGAGCAAAGGCCGCTGCCGCCCTTCCCGCTCTGCGCCCAAACACCAAGGTCTCCAGCCCGGCGTTTCCGCCTATGCGGTTTGCGCCGTGCAGGCCCCCCATCACCTCACCGCAGGCAAACAGACCCTGCACGGTGCTATGCCCCTGCGCATCCACACGCACACCGCCCAACGCCGTATGCGGCGCGGGCGCAAGCTCGATCCATTCCTTTGTGATATCTATGCCCACATTGCGATAGCGCTGGACATACATTTGATAGCCGGATGCCAGCCGGGCCGGATCGACACCGGTAATATCCATGTAGATGCCGCCGTGCTCCGTGCCCTTGCCGCGCGCGATCTCCGCTACGATGCGGCGGCTCATCACATCCTTGCTGACGCGGTCGCCCTCCGGGCCATATCGCAGCATGAAGCGCTCGCCGTCGCGGTTTCGCAGCACCGCGCCCTCAAAGAGCAGCGTGGTAATTACGCTGGTGCCCACCAGCTCACGGGGCCATACCGCCGCGCTGGGCTCAAACTGGATGAACTCCATATCGCAAAGCTCTGCGCCGGCCTCGTAGGCCATGGCCACACCGTCGCCGCCGGAATCTCGCTTGTTCGTGGAAACGGGATAGATGCCGCAATAGCCGCCGCATGCCAGCACCACCGCATTCGCCCGGAGATTCAGCCACCGCTTTCCCGCGGCGTCATACGCCAGTGCGCCGCACACACGGCTGCCATCCTTCAGCAGCTTCAGCGCACGCGTGGCGGGCAGTTCTGTCACACTGCCCTTCAGCATCTCTTTTAGCCGGGTCAATATCGCGGCGCCCGTTTCGTTTCCGATGGACACCACGCGCGGCCAGCTTGCGCCCAGCGGGCGCAGCGCCTGATAGCTGCCATCCTTCTCACGGTTGAAGGACAGGCCCATGGCGCGTATCTCGTCAAATACCTCGGCGGCATTCTGGCACAGGGCCCGGGCCAGAGCGGGATCGCTGAGCCCCTGCCCGCTCGCCAGCGTATCCTGCAAAAAGATGTCTGCCGAATCTTCGGGGTATACGGGCACATTAAACCCATGCACCCACGGCGAAGCGCCCATGCCGTCGTGCAGGAGCATCGTTTTGAGGCCGGCAGCGGCGGCCTCGCGGGCCGCCATCCAGCCCGCAAGACCGCCGCCCAGAATCAGGCAGTCCGTTTGTAGTGTGATCATACTTCCCATATGCCACCCTTGGCCATGGAGCCGACATTCCTGGAGAACAGGCGCAGGAAGCGCTGATAGTCCTTGCCGGAGAACTCCCATTTGAATTTTTCAAGGCGCGCGTTGAGCTCCTCGTCCGAGATGCACAGCGTGATGGAGCGGGCGGGAATGTCGATCTCGATCTCGTCGTTGTCCTCCACAATGGACAGGGGGCTGCACAGCGCCGCTTCAGGGCTGACGTAGCCGACGCTCAGACCGCTGGTGCCGCCGGAGAAGCGGCCGTCTGTGATAATGGCGCAGGAATTGTACAGCGTGGGCTTTCCTTTCAGCTCCTCCTGGAAAGTAAAGGCGGTCGTTCCAAAGCGCCCCTTCAGGCCCATAAACCGCAGCACACAGGCGTCACCCTCATGGATCTGGCCCGCGCGCAGCGCCTCCAGCCCGTCGTGCAGGGAATTGAACACCTTGGCCTTGCCCCTGTAGTGCATAAGCTGCTTGGGAACCGCCGCAATTTTGATAATGGACCCCTCGGGAGCGAGATTGCCATACAGCACGCCCAGGCCAGGCTCGGTCATGACAGGATTGTCCAGCGTACGGATAACGTCGTCATTGTAGACGACGGCGTTTTCAACGTTCTCGCGCACGGTATGGCCATTTACGGTCATGCAGTCGCCGTTGAGGCGGGGCAGCAGGTTCTTCATCAGCGCAGGCATGCCGCCAGCCAGGTCAAAGTCCTTGACGGAATACTCGCCGCCCGGCATCAGGTGGCTCAGCAGCGGCACTGTGTTGCTCATTTCGTCGAACACCTTCCACCAGGGCTCGTCGTAACCGGCCTCGTGCGCGATGGCCGGCAGGTGCAAGATCAGGTTGGATGACCCGGCTACCGCCATATCCACGGCAATCGCGTTGCGGATGGATTCGGGCGTGATGATCTGCCGCGCGGTGATGCCCTGGCGCACCATTTCCATGATACGCAGGCCGGCGCGATAGGACAGATTGCGGATCTCGCTGGAAACAGCACTCATGGATGAATTGCCGGGCAGGGTCATGCCCATGGCCTCCGCCATCATGCACATGGAGTTTGCCGTGGTCATGGAGGTGCAGCCGCCGCAGATGCCCCAGCTGTGCTGGATGAGGCCGTTGTAGAGGTCGGGATCGATCTTGCCCTCGGCCATCGCGCCCACTTTGTCCTGTGCCCGGATATGCACGACTTCCTTACCGCGGAAGGTGCCCAGCGGCATGTAACCGCCCGTGACCACGATGGCAGGGATGTCCAGACGGGCGCAGCCCATCAGGTGGCCGGGCACGATGGAATCGCAGGTGGAAAGCAGCACCATGCCGTCAAAGAAGTTGCCGTCCACGGTCAGCTCCACCTGGTCGGCAATCAGGTTGCGGCTGGGGATCTCGATATACTTGGGGTCCTTAAGCACCATGCCGTCGCAGATGGCGGTCGTGCCTACCTCCAGCGGCAGGCCGCCTGCCTCACGGATTCCCTGCTTGACGCGCTCGGCAAGCTGGTTGAGATGCACGTGCCCGGGATTGTATTCATTCCAGCTGTTAACCACGGCGATCAGAGGACGGTTCAACTCCTCTTCCGTATAGCCCATGCCCAGCATCAGGCCGCGGCGGCATTCGGAGGCTTCACCGAATTCCCAGCAGCTTCGCATATCTTCATATTTGCGTTCCATACTCTTTTCATCCTTTTCTTTTTATTTTTCTCAACTGGTTTGGTCCTGCAAATATTATCTGTTCTATCCAGACATAACGCACACGCCGCTACACCGGCTTTCCTGTGCATCGGCGCTTCGGGATGGCCTCGCAGCCCTTACCGCTGGACGCGTCCGGAAGCATTGCCACCCATAAGGGCCAGCACTTCCTTTTCGGAGGCGAGGTTAAAGTCGTGCTCGATCGTCTGCTTGAGACAGCTTGCCGCCACTGCGAACTCGATCGTGCTCTGCTCATCCATGCCCTTGCACAGGGCGTGGATGAGTCCGCCGCCGAAGCTGTCGCCTCCACCAACACGATCCACCAGACGGATGAGATAGTTTCGAGAGAAGAAGGGCTGCCCGCCCGTATAGAGCATGCCGGCCCAGTTGTTCTCGCTGGCAGAGATAGAGCCGCGAAGCGTGATGGCCACCGCCTTGCATCCGAACCGCTCAGTAAGCTGCCGCGCCACGCTGACATAGCCCTCGTGGTTCAGCTTGCCGCCCATGATATCCGTATCTGCCGCCTCGATGCCAAAGACGTCCTTTGCGTCCTCCTCATTTGCGATCAGCACATCCACATACGGCACCAGACGGCCCATCACCTCTCCGGCCCGCTCACGGCTCCACAGCTTGCCGCGGTAATTGAGATCGCAGCTGACCGTTATTCCCTTCTCGCGGCACTTGCGAAGCGCATCCAGTGTGATCTCGGGCAGCTCACCGCCAAGCGCCGGCGTGATGCCAGTCCAGTGAAACCAGTCCGCACCCGCCAGAATGCTGTCCCAGTCAAACTCCTCACGCCTGGCCTGCGCGATGGCGGAGTTGGCTCGGTCGTAGATCACCTTGCTACCACGCTGGCTGGCGCCTTTCTCCACAAAATACAGGCCCAGCCTCTCGCCGCCACGCAGCATGCAGGAGGTATCCACGCCGTAATGCCTGAGCGCATTGACCGCGCACTGGCCGATCTCGTGCGCCGGCACCTTGGTGCAAAAAGCGGCGTCGTCGCCATAGTTGGCAAGGCTTACCGCCACGTTTGCCTCTCCGCCCGCATACGTGGCTTCAAAGCGTTCTGCCTGTACAAACCGCAGATATCCCTCCGGATTCAGCCGCATCATGATCTCGCCAAAGGTTACGATCCTGCTCACGCCTCGTCTACCGCCTTTCTATACGCTTGCGCCAGTTCGGTAATCTTGTCCCACTCGCCCGCTTCGATCCAGCTTTTGTTCACGAGGTTCCCGCCTACACCGATGCCGCAGCAGCCCGCCGCCAGAAACCCGGCTGCGTTTTTCTCGTTTACGCCACCCACGGCCATGAGCGGGATGTGGGAAAGCGGCGCCTTGATCGCCTTGATATAGGACGGGCCCAGGTTTCCCACGGGAAACACCTTGACCGCGTCGGCCCCTGCCTCGTACGCTTCTACAATCTCACTGGGCGTAAACGCACCGGGAAAGGAGAGAAGCCCGTATTCCTTGACGCGGCGGATCAGGTCACAGTTGGTGTTGGGAGTAATGATATAGTTGGCTCCCGCGTCCCGGGCCATATCGAGCTGCTCCAGGGTGAGCACCGTACCGGCGCCGACCAGCATTTTCCCTTCCATGCAACTGTCCACCGCGGCGATGGCCGCCGCCGTGTCCTTCCATGTTTCCGGCTTCTGCTGGTGAAAGGTCACCTCCATCAGGTCGATGCCTCCTGCATATAACGCCTCCGCCAGCCTTGTCATATACTCTTTTGGCAGTCCGCGAACGATGGCGATAATCTTGCTCCTCTGCACCCATTCAAGCGCCGTCATGCGCCACACCTCCGTTATTTTCAGATATGTTGTGCGGGAATCTGTCGTGTTCAGTATAGTCCAAAGCGGCTTTGGTGTCTAAAGAAAAAAGCCGGCCGTTCAGCATCAAAATTCCGTCTTGTATTATGCCATCGAGCATGTTATAATATCATTTTACAATCTTGCAAGCTGTCCCGTCGGCAGGAAGGGAGGCACGATGCCCATGGACGCTTCACAGCTCAATCCCTTCATCCGCTACATGGATCTGCGTTGCGGCTCCATCAGCTATTCGGAGCCCATCAAGGCATACGATTACCGGCTGTTCGCCATACGCGAGGGCGAATGCGCCGCCGAGACAGAAACCAAACGCCTTACCCTGCGCGCGGGTTCCTGCCTGATCATACCGCCCGATCATGCGTACCGCATGCTGTTTCACCGGGACGCCCCCGCCATGCTGTACAATATCAATTTCAGCCTTTCCTATCTGCCGGGCAACGGGCAGGCGTTTCGTCCGGACCCGCCTGCCCGCTTCCGCCCGGAGCGAATGCCCGAGTTGCCCGACCCGGCGTTCTTTCCCATTCCCACGCTTTTTCAGGATGTACCGCAGATCCAGCAGACCGCGGCCCTGCTACTGTCGGAACGGGAAAAGCGGGATGTCTATTTCAACGAACTTTGCTCGGCTCTTCTGAAAGGTATGCTATTGCAGCTTATGCGCGAGCCCAAAGCCGGAGAAAAACCTGTGCCAACCGTCGTGGAGCGGCTCAAGCAGTATCTGGAGGCGCACTCCCGCGAACGCATCACCGCCGATAGCCTTGGCCGCATGTTCGGCTACCACCCGTTTTATCTCAATCGCCTTTTTCACAAGTATGCGCACCAGACCATTCATCTTTACCAGATGCAGTGCCGCATCCGCGATGCCTGCGTGCTGCTGGTTACGACCGATCTGAGTATGAAGGAGATCGCGGACAACCTGGGTTTCTCCTCGCCCTCCCATTTTTCAGAGACCTTTCGAAAGCTGCGCGGCGTGTCTCCCATGGATTACCGCAGCGGAATGCGCTGACCGCCGCGCAGTTTTCTGCCTCAAACCGGCGCGTCGCCAAAATCCGGCACGTCAAACGCCTGTCCGTCGCGGATCATGGATTCATGCGCGAGCAGTCCGGGCACCGTGTATCTGGCCGCCAGCCATGCATTGACGGTGGGCATCTTTTCAAAATATGCGGCCGTACAAAAGTCATCCACCAGCAGCTTGTGGCTGGCCATATGCCCGTTTGGCAGGCCCGCGTAGCTCTTGGGCAGCAAGCTGTTACGTTCCTTCTGGACTGGTGAGGGATCCGCCGATTGCCAGCGGTGGTTTGCCACCGAATTGACAAAATCCTTCTCGCCGCGGTGTGCTTCCATGGCTTCGGGGTTGACCTGGCTGCTTACGTCCACGGCATCCACGCCGTCGGGGGTGAGACGGGCAAAGATGTGCTGGGCATTGCTGAACTGGTAGCTGCCCTTCGTCCCGTAAAAGGCGCTGATATAGGAGCTGGGGGCCTTATAGCCAATGCGGCGGCATTCGTTGATGCGGGCAGTGCCGCCGTTGGCGAGCTTCATCAGCGAATAGCCGTTGGAGTAGACGTTATCCCACTGGTTCACGCCCTTTTCATAAATCCCGTTGCCCGGGGCCTCGGCATAGCCGAAGGCCACAACGCGCGTAGCACGGGTGCTCAGCGCGTGCAGCACCATGGCCGTGGAATGCGTGGGGTAATAGAACGGCGGCACGCCGGCATTGACCAAATCCTCACGAAAGTTCTTGGGGAAGTGGGAAATATCGTGATGATACTGGGCCTCGGCATAGACAAAGGTGCCGAAGTCGCCCTTTTCGTAGCGCTGCTTGCAGTACATGGAGCAGGGATAATAGATGCAGGTTTCGCCCATCATATAGGTTTTGCCGGTTTTCTTTACGGTTTCGACAATCTCCCGGCATTCCTCCACGGACACGCCCATGGGCACCGCGGAATACACATCCTTCCCGGCCTCCAGCGCCGCCTTGACCAGCGGTCCGTGCAGATGTCTCTGGGTGAAGATGGCCACGGCCGTAATTTTGGAGTCGGCTATCGCGTTTTCAAAGGTGTCGATGATCTCGACCCCGAACCTTTGGGAATACTCCCTGGCGCGCTCCGGGATGATATCGCACACATATACTTTTTCAACATATGGATGTGCCTGAAACAAAGGTACAAAATTGCAGGCAAAGTCGCCGCAGCCGATAACTGCAACCGTGATTTTTTTTGCCACACTATCCAACTCCCTTCAGAAATGTACCTGCATTATACAGGCGTCCGGCCCCGGCAGCAACGGTGAAAACAAATCTGTTCTATAACAAAACAAACATTTCTGCCTGGGCGAAAAGCGCTGTTGTTCAGAATCAAAATCCATCCTTGGGAAGAGATGATAAAGAGGTTTATTTTACACCCTTTTCCCTTTAAACGCAAGACGGAAAAGCGTGTTGAACAGATGGCCTTTTTCCGCCTTGTATGCCCATAGCCGCTACATTACAATCAATTTGTCCTTCTCGTTTTGATGAAAAAAGTAGGGAGGTTTCTCATGCCTGAGTTTGTTAACCTGGCGCCGGACATCTATCGACTGCGCGTCCCCTTCAGCGGCACATGGACGGGCGTTGTGCTTGTGCGCGGCACGCAAAACGTATTGATCGACAGCGCCGCCAGCGCATCCGACGTGGACAACTACATCGTACCCGCGCTCAAAAAGCTGGGGATGTCTTTGTCGGACATCCACTACTTGGCCTGCACCCACTGTCACGGCGATCATGTCGGGGGACATGCGCGCATCCGGGAGCTGTGCCCCTCCATCCTGATGGTATGTTCTACCGCCTCGCAAGACAAGCTGGCGGATCCCCTCAAATACAGCCGGCTCATCCGGGCCACCTTCCCGGCGTACAGCCCGGAAGCCCCCGCATCGCTACGCGGTGTGACGGCAGACGCGCTGCTTGACGAAGGGGGTACGCTGGCGGGTTATTTGCGCCTGGTGACCACGCCCGGTCACGACACCGACACGGTCTGCTGGCTGGATGAGCGCAGCGGCACTTTGATTACCGGCGACAGCTTGCAGCTCAACGGAACGGTCACACAGGGGATCGCGCTGGTCATGGATTTGCCGGGCTATCTGGCAACGCTAAAAAAGCTCAAACAGCTGCCCATACGCCGCATTGTAGCCGGCCATGATTATCTGCCCCTGGGCAGCCTTGCGGAGGGTTCCGACGCTGTAGTGGCCTATATTGATGCCTGCGCCTCCTGCATGGATGAATATGCAGCTTTTCTGCGCAAGGCGTGGGATTCGGGAGAACATGATCCCGCCAGTCTGGCCCGAGGCCTCATCGTCAAGGTGGGAGGCGTGATGCCGGACTTCCTGTTCCTGCCGCTCTATACCGTCACGCAATTTCTGGAAAGTATGCATGTAAAAGGAGAATTCAAATGAGCGAAAGAAAAGCGATTCTGGTTACTGGCTCTTCCCACGGCATTGGCGCTGCTACCGTCATCGCGTTCGCCAAGGATGGCTATGACGTGGGCATCAACTACAACAAAACGCCCGAGGGAGCGCAAAGCGTCGCCGAGGAATGCCGCCGCTATGGTGTTGACGCGCAGATTTATCAATGCGACGTCGGCCGCCGCGACCAGTGTGAACGTATGCTGAATGCCTTTATCAACCATTTCGGACGCATTGATGTGCTGGTGAACAACGCCGGGGGTGCGCTGAAAATGCCCAAGGGCGGCTTTGTGGATATGCCCATGGATTACTGGGATGAGCAAATCGCGCTCAACCTCAATTCCGCAGCGTACTGCTCCCAGCTCGCCGCACGCTGCATGATCGAAAAAGGCATTCACGGCTCCATCATCAACATCTCTTCCATCCACAGCCTGGTGACGTGGGTCAAGCGCAAGGCCCTGCCCTATTCCGCAGGCAAGGCCGGCATGAACATGTTCACCAAGTCCATCGGTGTGGAGCTTATCAAGTACGGCATCAACGTCAACTGCATCGCACCGGGGCTGGTGTACACCAAGATCATGGATCGCTACAGCGAGCGCGATATCCGCGGCTTCGAGCGCAAAATCCCGGCCGGACGCGGCGGAACCGTGGATGATATCGTGCCCATGATCCAGTTCCTGGCCGATAAGAAGAAGAGCAGCTTCATCGTGGGGCAAACCATCTTTATTGATGGCGGCCAGAGCATTGACGGCGTCATCGACTGTATGTTGGAGGACGAGATCTGAGTGCCCGCACCGCGCGGATAAAGGGCCCGCTGAAGAAGGCTTCTTCGGCGGGCCCTTTTGTGGAGTCCTGTGGCTTTTCCAGGGGGTTCCGATGCGGTGGAGCAACTTGCACCGTCCCTGATGAACGTGAAGGGAACAGCCGTCGCCTGCTCAGCGCTCCAGCCGTTGCGGCGCCGCCTCCTTTTCGCGTTCCAGCTGTCGGTATTTTCCGGGGCTTATGCCCTGCATGCTGCGAAACAGCGTTCCGAACTGCGCCCCCGTACACAGGCCAATGCGCCGCGCAATTTCCTCCATGGTCAGCGATGTGGTCTTCAGAAGCTGCTGGGCATGGCGAATGCGGATCTCTGCCAGCAGCCTTCTGGGCGAACAGCCCAGCTGCTCCATCATGACACGATAGAGCTGGGAGCGGCTGAGTCCCACGAAATCCGCCGTTTCCTGTACGGATACGTCCCGGTCAAAACGCCCTTCCAGATACCACTTCGCCTTTTCACAATACTGCCGCGCGGTCCCGCCCGCAACGACCGGATTGTGTGCGGGCGCAATCATGCTGATCATGCGCAGAAGGTTGCCAACTGCCGATATCTGTGTCAGAGAAAGCGTCCGGCCTTCCCGGCGCATCTGCTCCATCGCCTGCCAGACCAGCGCGGGGTCATCGGGCGTAAAAACCCGGTGCATATCGTCCAGTCCCGCCATCCGTGTCAGATATTCCGCTTGCGTTCCGCGATACCCCACCCATGCATAGTGCCACGGCTGCTCAAAGGATGCCTGATAGTAGGTCTCCTCTCCCGGCAGGATCAAAAAGCCCTGTCCGGGTCCTACGGGGCATACGCGGCCTCCACAGTGGAGCTTGCCACGGCCTGAACGTACAAAATGAATCAGATAATACGAACGGACGGTAGGGCCAAAGCCATAGCCGGGCGCACAGGCTTCTTCCCCAAACTGGCATACAAACAGTTCACGGGGAAGCGCATCATCCTCAAAAGACAGGTATCCTTCCACGCCGCTCAACTCCACATGCAACATTTTGACAGCATTGTACAACAAAGCAGCGCTTTCATCAAGAAGCCCGTTTCGCTATAATGAAACAACAGATTGCATCTTTCAGGAAAGGAAGTGTCCTTCATGCCCAAAATCACATTTCTAGGAGCCGGTTCCACCATATTTGCCAAAAACGTACTCGGTGACAGCATGCTTACCCCTTCGCTGGCAGACAGCGTCATCGCACTGTATGACATCGATCCCCAACGGTTGGAGGAAAGCCACCTGATGCTGACCGCCCTGAACAACAACCTGGGCAACAAAGCCCGCATCGAAACCTATTGCGGCGTTGAAAACCGCCGCGCCGCCCTGCGCGGCGCCAACTATGCAGTCAACGCCATTCAGGTGGGCTTTTATGACCCCTGCACCATCACGGACTTTGAAGTACCCAAAAAGTACGGGCTGCGGCAGACCATTGCCGATACGCTGGGCATCGGGGGTATCTTTCGCGCACTGCGCACCATCCCTGTGATGATGGACTTTGCGCGCGACATGGAGGATGTATGCCCGGATGCCTGGTTCCTCAACTATACCAATCCCATGGCCATGCTGACCGGCGCCATGCAGCGCTATACGGGCATAAAGACCGTGGGGCTGTGCCACAGCGTTCAGGTATGCGCCGAGAGCCTGCTGAAAACCGTCGGCATGCCCTATGAAGAGGATAATGTGCGCGCAAAGATCGCCGGCATCAATCATATGGCATGGCTGCTGGAAATCACCGACCGAAACGGCAACGACCTTTACCCTGAAATCAAGCGGCGCGCGGCGCAGCTGACCGAAAAGCACGACAACATGGTGCGCCTTGAAATCATGAAGCGCTTCGGGTATTATGTGACGGAATCCAGCGAACACAACGCGGAATATCTGCCCTTTTTCATCAAGGACAAATATCCCGAGCTGATCGACCGCTTCAACATTCCGCTGGATGAATATCCGCGGCGCTGTGTGCAGCAGATCGCCGACTGGGAAAAGCGCCGCGACGAGCTGACCCGCAACCCCAGCCTGGCGCACGAACGCACGCGCGAATATGCCAGCTACATCATGGAGGCGATGGAGACCAACGTGCCCTGCAAGATCGGCGGCAACGTGCTCAATCAGGGCCTGATCCCCAACCTGCCCAGCAACGCCTGCGTAGAAGTTCCCTGCCTGGTGGATGCCTGCGGCGTGACTCCCTGCTTTGTAGGCAACCTGCCCGAACAGTGCGCCGCACTGAACCGCACCAATATCAACGTGCAGCTGATGACCATCGAAGCGGCCATGACGCTGAAAAAGGATGCCATCTACCAGGCCGCCATGCTGGACCCGCACTGCCAGAGCGAGCTGTCCATCGACGATATCGTTGCGCTCTGCGACGACATGATTGCCGCACACGAGGGCTGGCTGCCGGAATACCGGTAAGCCACCTTCCACGCCCAACGCCCCGTATCCGTATCGCGCGGATGCGGGGCGTTGGCATGCCGGGGAGGACAGGCCCGCTCCCATCACGATTCAAAGCCTGAAAGCAGGCATGGCCCATGTGCCCTTCGCTCCTCTGGACTTTGGAGAGTATCATCGGAGCAACCGGAAAAGGGAACGTCGGTCAGGCGGCTGATTCAATCATCCTTTCTTCATGTCATCTCATTTTAAAGGAACGCTTTTTAAAATATGGAATTTTCAGCAATTCAAAACGGCGGCAAACTCCATGTTGGAAAGTCAGGGGGACCGCAGCCTCGACGCCGCAGAGGACGCCGGCCGTCCCGGTTGCTTTCGTGCAATCCCCGTCGGCCTTGCCCATGATTTTGCTGCCTGTTTCGCGTCGTATTGGCGGTCCCATGCAGCCCACCGGTCAAGCAAATGCCATGCGCGGGACCGCGCATAACGCCGGTATTGGCGTGTCCGGGCGGAAAAGACTTGCACAGCCCGGACTTTTTCGACAAGCTGACGGGGCGTCATCCTCCCGGATGGCGCCCCGTTCGTATCCTTTTTTTCAGCCGGCGTCCCTCACTCCAGCTCAAATGCTCCGGTATACAGCCGGTAGTACGCGCCCTTCTGGGCGATCAGGTCCTCATGGCTGCCGCGCTCGATGATGCGCCCATGATCCAGCACCATGATGGCGTCGGAATTGCGGACCGTGGACAGGCGGTGCGCGATGACGAACACCGTGCGCCCCCGCATGAGGGCATCCATGCCCTTTTGCACGATGCTCTCCGTGCGGGTGTCGATGGAGGAGGTGGCCTCGTCCAGAATCATCACGGGCGGGTCGGCCACGGCCGCGCGCGCGATGGAGATCAACTGTCGCTGGCCCTGGCTCAGTCCGCTGCCGTCGCCGGTGAGCACGGTCTGGTAGCCATTGGGCAGCATGCGGATGAAGGCGTCGGCATTGACGAGCTTAGCGGCACGGATGCAGTCCTCGTCCGTGGCGTCGAGCTTTCCGTAGCGCAGGTTTTCCATCACCGTACCGGTAAAGAGGCTGACATCCTGCAAAACCATGCCCAGCGAGCGGCGCAGGTCGCTCTTGCGGATCTTGTTGATATTGATGCCGTCATAGCGGATCTTGCCGTCGGCGATGTCGTAGAAGCGGTTGAGCAGGTTGGTGATGGTGGTTTTGCCCGCGCCCGTCGCGCCCACGAAGGCGATCTTCTGACCCGGCTTCGCGTAGAGGGAGATGTTGTGCAGAACGGTCTTGTCCGGCACATAGCCGAAATCCACGTCATCCAGTACGATATCGCCCTTGAGCTCGGTGTAGGTCACGGTGCCGTCATGATGCGGATGCTTCCAGGCCCACAGCCCGGTGCGGGTCTGGCTTTCCACGAGCTGGCCGTTCTCCCGGCGCGCATTGACCAGCGTCACATAGCCGTCGTCGTGCTCGCTGGGTTCATCCATCAGGTGGAAGATGCGTTCCGCGCCCGCCAGGGCCATGATAACCGAGCTGAGCTGCTGGCTGACCTGGCTCAGCGGCATCACGAAGCTGCGTGACAGGGTCATGAACGAGGCGATCATGCCCAGCGTGATCGTGCCCGCGCCGGACAGCCCCACGTTGGGCAGCCCGGCCAGGCTCATGGCCGCGCCCACCACGGCCAGCAGCACATAGAGCAGATGGCCCAGGTTGTTGTTGACCGGCCCCAGAATATTGGCGAACTTGTTGGCCGCGGTCGCGTTGCGGCACAGCTCGTCGTTGCGGCGGTCAAATTCCTCCACGGCCTTCTGCTCATGGCAGAATACCTTGACTACCTTCTGGCCGTTGATCATCTCTTCGATGTAGCCGTTTACATCGGCCAGGGACTGCTGCTGCTTGACGAAGTATTTGCCGCTCTGCCCACTCACCCGCTTGGTGATGTACAGCATCAACACTGCAAAGGCCAGTACAAACAGCGTCAGCCACAGGCTCAGCGACAGCATGGCACAGACCACCGCCACCAGCGAAACCACCGAGGACAGCACCTGCGGAAGCGCCTGGGCGATCATCTGGCGCAGGGTGTCGGTGTCGTTGGTGAAATGGCTCATCACCTCGCCATGGCTGTGCGTGTCAAAATAGCGGATGGGCAGCGTCTGCATATGAGCGAACATCTCGTCGCGCACATCCTTGAGCACACCCTGCGCCACGGTGACCATCAGCCGGTTGTAGAAATAGCCGCTGATCATGCCCACCACATAGACGCAGACCATCACGCCCAGGGCCCTGGCCAAGCCGGTAAAAACGGGATTGGCCTGCAAAAGCAGCGGGGAGATATAATCGTCGATCAACACGCCGATAAACGTGGAGCTGAGCACGCTGGCCACGGCGCTGAGAATGATGCACAGCACCACCAGCATCAGCCGCAGGCGGTAGCGCGCCACATAGCTCATCAGCCTGCGAACCGTCTGGCCCACATTCTGGGGCTTGACGCCCCCGCGCATTCTCATACCCCGCATCATTCCTCATCGCCTCCCTTCATCTGGGATTCATACACTTCTCGGTAAATGGCGCTTCGGCTCATCAGTTCGTCGTGTGTGCCCACATCCATCAGCCGGCCCTCGTCCAGCACCACGATTTGGTCCGCATCCATCACGCTGGCTACACGCTGAGCGATGATGATCTTGGTCACGTTGGGAATTTCCTCACGGAACGCGTGACGGATCAACGCGTCGGTAGCGGTATCCACGGCACTGGTGGAGTCGTCCAGAATCAGTACCTTGGGATTTTTCAACAGCGCGCGCGCAATGCACAGGCGCTGCTTCTGCCCGCCGGATACGTTGGTGCCGCCCTGCTCAATATAGGTGTCATACCCGTCGGGGAAGGACTGAATGAAGCCGTCGGCCTGCGCCAGCTTGCAGGCATGAATCATTTCCTCGTCGGTGGCGTGCTCGTTGCCCCAGCGCAGGTTGTCCTTGATGGTGCCGGAGAACAGCTCGTTCTTCTGCAACACGAAGGCGACGGCGTCGCGCAGGGCTTCCAGGTCATAGCGGCGCACGTCAACGCCGCCCACCGACACGCTGCCCTCGCTCACATCATACAGGCGCGGGATCAGCTGCACCAGGCTCGACTTGGACGAACCTGTGCCGCCCAGGATGCCGACCGTCTGCCCGGAGGCAATGTTCAGGCTCACATGATCCAGAACCGGTTTTTCCGCCTTGGCGTTGTAGCGGAACGTCACGTTGTCAAAGACGACGGAGCCATCCGCCACCTTGGTGACCGCGTTTTCGGGCGATACGATCGCGCTGGGCTCCTGAAGCACCTCGTCGATGCGCTCCATGGAGGCGCGGGAGATGACGATCATGACAAACACCATGCTCAGCATCATCAGGCTGGAAAGGATCTGCATGGTGTAGGTGAACAGGCTGGTCAGCTCACCTGTGGACAGGCCGAGCGCCGCATCGCCGCCGCAGGCTACTACCGCCTGCGCGCCGAACCAGCTGATGAGCAGCATGCAGCCATACACGGAGAACTGCATCAGTGGCATGTTGAAGGCCAGAATGCGTTCAGCGAGGGAAAAATCCTGATAGATGTCCTGCGAGATGGCGTCGAACTTCTCATCCTCATGCGCCTCGCGCACAAAGGACTTGACTACGCGGATGCCGCGCAGGTTTTCGCCCACTACGCCGTTGAGGCGATCGTAAAGCTTGAACACACGCTCAAAAATCGGATGAGCGTGGGTGGCGACCAGGTACAGGCCAATACCCAGGACCGGAATGAAGGCCAGGAAGATCACCGAGAGCTGCCAGTCGATGCAGATGGCGGCGCCCAGGGAGAAGATCAGCATGAATGGTGCGCGCACCGCGATGCGGACAACCATCTGATAAGCGTTCTGCACGTTGGTTACGTCCGTGGTCAGACGCGTGACCAGGCCGCCGGTGGAGAATTTGTCGATGTTGGAAAAGGAATATTCCTGCACATGACTGTACATGTCCCTGCGCAGGTTCTTGGCAAACCCGGCCGAGGCCGTGGCGGCGTACTTGCCTGCCAGCGCGCCGAAGCACAGCGACATCAGCGCCGCCAAGACCAGAATCAGACCTGTTTTGAGGATGTAGGGCATGTTGCCGCCGTTGATGCCCCGGTCGATCAGGTCGGCCATGATCAACGGAATGACTACCTCCATCACCACCTCCAGGGATACAAAAATCGGCGCCTTGATGGATGCGCCCTTAAACTCCCGAATGCTTTTCATCAGGCGTTTTACCATTGCTTACCCTCCTTGTTTTGAAACGGTCCGCAAGCGCCGCTACTCCAGATTTCGGAACATGCGGTCCAGAAAGCCGTAGAGCGTCTGTACCTCGTCGGGCGAAAAACCCCGCAACAGCCGGGTGTCTATGGTCATGCCGGTTTGGCACATCTCCTGCATTATCCTGCGGGAACGCTCCGTCAGCACCAGCTTTTTCAGCCGGGCGTCATGGGGCACGCTTTGGCGTTCCACCAGTCCCTTTTGCTCCATCAGCCGCAATACCCGCGACGCGGTGGAACGGGTGATGCCGAACTCGCTTTCCAGATCCTTCTGATAGATGTCCCGGTCCGTATGCTCGCTCAAAAAGCGGATGATGCGGCCGTTGGTACCGCTGACCGCCTCCATTTCGTGCTGCATGGCAGTGTGCTGCACACAGCGTCGAATGCGGTTGTCCAGACGGTGAATGTCAATTCCGATCTTTCGTTGCATTGGCACCTCCAGAGTTGCAGAATGTTTTATATGCAACAGTTGTACATCGAACATTATATGCGGAAAAATTTTTTTGTCAACCGAAAACCAAAAATTTTTCAGATGGCGCATATCCATCGTATGATAGCTGTCAAAGCTGGAAAGAATGGGAGTATTTGCGGGTGTGGCTCCGTTATCTGACAGGAGGGGCAAATGCGGGGACAAAGCCGTTTACAAGTGTAAAACATCTGTGACTGGATATATCGGATTTATGCCGAAACTGCGCGCTTCTTCCCAAAAAGCGTAATGCTTTTCTTAGAAACAGGCCGTTGACTTGCAAGGATGGCTCCCCTTATGATGATATTACAATATGTTGGGGGTGAATGAAATGGGAAAACGCAAAAGCAACTACATCTTTGCCCCCGAAAAGCAGAAAACCGGCAGGGGGGGCTGCCTTCTTACGGTGCTGGGCATGTTGCTGGCCGTGATACTGGCTGGGTTGCTGCTCAATCAGGCGGTCAACAGCCATGTGGCGCTGCTGGAGGAACGCGTGTCCGTCATGGGCATGGACAAGACCTTTGAAGGCTTTACGGTGCTTCACATCAGCGACCTGCATGCCGGACCGATCGGCAGCGACATGGAACTGTGGCAATCTCTGCTCAAGGGCAAGGCCTTTCAGGCCGTGGTGATGACCGGCGACATGGTGGGCAGCGACGGCAACTACGAGCCCATGCTCACGCTGATCCATACCCTGAAGCAACTCAAGCCTGAAGCGCCGGTGTATTTCGTGGCGGGCGACGACGACCCCGCGCCGGTGATCTCCACCCCGAGGGGCACGCCGGAGGTGCTCGCCGACTGGGTGCTCGCCGCGCAGCAGGAGGGCGCCATCTACCTGGACGCACCCGTACGGCAGGAGGCAGGCAAGCGCGCCGTGTGGTTCGTGCCGGAATACCTCTATGATGTGGACGCCGCGGGCATGGTCAAGAGCCTGACCAAGCAGAAGGAAGATATGGAGGCGCTGGGCCAGCAGTACGAAGCGGAGGGCGGCGCCAGCTACCGCGCGCTGTGCTACCGCCTGGATGCCATGGAGCGCGCTGTGGCCGCGCAGCAGGAAATGCTCTCTACCGATCTGCAAATCGCCGTAACCCATGTGCCGCTGATTCAGGACTATATCCGCACCAGCCTGGAATGGGCGGATGAGGAGAAGGTATTCAGCTTCCGCACCATCAACCTGCTTCTGGCGGGGCATTACTGCGGCGGTCAGTGGCGCGTGCCGGGCATGGGGGCGCTGTATGTGCCGGACATAGGCTGGCTTCCCCCGGATGACGGGCTGATGGGCATGCAGCGCGTCAACAGCATCAACCAGTATATTTCGGGCGGTCTGGGCGCCAGCGAGGCCCACCCTCTCAAGGGACGGCTGTTCAACAGTCCCAGCATAACGCTGCTCAAGTTTACCGCCACCATTCAGTGAGGAAGCCGCCATGGATATCGCACTTGCTTTCACCGAAGCCGGCAGCGGCACACCGCTGATCCTGCTGCACGGGAACGGGGAGGACGGCACCTACTTTGCCCCGCACATCGCCGCGCTGGCCCGGCATTTCCGGGTGATCGCGCTGGATACGAGAGGGCACGGCAAATCGCCGCGGGGAAGCGCCCCGTTCACCATCGCCCAGTTCGCGCGGGATCTGCGGGATTTCATGGACGCGCAAGGCATCGAAAAGGCCAGCCTGCTGGGCTTTTCGGACGGCGGGAACATCGCGCTCACCTTCGCGCTTGCCTATCCGGACAGGGTGGACCGGCTGATTCTCAATGGCGCCAACCTGGACCCCTCGGGTGTAAAGCCCTCGGTCCAGATTCCCCTCGTGCTGGACTACTGCCTGGCCTCAGTGCTGGCGCGGATCAGCCCGCGAGCCGGGCGCAAGGCGGAGCTGCTTGGCCTGATGGTGCGGGAGCCTCATATCCCGCCCTCAGCGCTTGGTCACATCGCTGCGCCCGCGCTGGTGATCGCCGGAACCCATGACATGATTCGAGAGAAGCACACCCGCCTGATCGTGCGGAGCCTGCCCAACTCGCAGCTTGAGATCCTCCCCGGCGACCACTTTATCGCCCGGACCAATCCGGAGGGGTTCCGCCGGGCGGTGGAAGCGTTTTTGCTGGCATAATGCCACGGGCGATTGAAAAGCGCTATTGGGGAAAGGGCGCAGAGGGTTGTCCTCCGAATCTCCCAGAGGGCCTTTTTGACGGGTTTGGCACAGGCGAAGATCGCCTGTGCTTTTTTGGGCTGCTTGAAAAAATGCGCTTGTCTGCATAAGTAGACCAAATTCGTCAAAGGATATCTGTGACAATACACGAATCCTACACGCGAAACGACCGGAACGGAGGATGAGTCATGCTTGGAGCAAAGCCGCTCGGAAGCGCCGTCACGGTGGTCATCGCGGGTGAGCTGGACCATTTTGCAGCCCCGCAGATTCGCCGCAGGCTGGACGAGCTTTTGGAAGACCAGACCATCACACACTTGGTGCTGGACCTGGAGAACCTGACTTTCATGGATTCCTCGGGGATCGGGATGCTGCTGGGGCGGCTGCGCGCGCTGCAGGCGCGTGGCGGAAGCCTGAGCGTAATGCACATGCAGCCGCCGGTGGAAAAGCTGTTCCGCCTTTCAGGGCTGGACCGCGTGATCGGCGTGGAGGATGACATCAGGGGAGGTCGGCTGTGATGCAGAATCAAATGGAACTTACCTTTTCCGCGCTGCCGCAGAACGAGGCGTTCGCGCGGGTGGCCATCGCGGCCTTTGCCGTGCAGCTCAATCCCACGCTGCCGGAAATGGCCGATATCAAAACCGCGGTAAGCGAGGCGGTGACCAACGCCATCGTGCACGGGTACCGGGGCCGGGAGGACGGGCTGGTGCGCATGAGCGCGGAATACGGCGACCGGCGGCTTTTGACCGTGGTCATCCGCGACGAGGGCTGCGGCATCGCGGATGTGGAAAAGGCCATGCAGCCCTTCTATTCCACCGGCGACGGTGCGGAGCGCAGCGGCATGGGCTTTTGCGTGATGCAGACCTTCATGGACGCGGTCGAGGTGGACAGCGCCGTGGACAGGGGGACGACCGTCACCATGCGCAAATACATCACCGGCGAGGTAGGGTTGCACCGTGAGCGAATGCTTGACGAGATCGGCTGACCGGCCGGAGCGCGCGCACTACGGACTGGCGGTATATTGCGCCAAGCGCTTTTTCGGGAGAGGGGTGCCTCGCGAGGAGCTCATCGGAGAGGCCGAGGCGGCGCTGCTGTGGGCCGCCGCCCGATTCGATGCCCGCCGGGGCGTGCGCTTCTCGACCTATGCCATCCCCTTTGTGCTGGGTGCGCTGCGCGAGCTATGCCGGCGCGCGGGCCCCATGCACGTGCCCCGCGCCGAGGCGCGCATCCTCACCGCGGTGGAAAGCGCCCGTGGGAAGCTCAATGCCCGCGAAGGCCGCGAGCCCACCGTGCGGGAACTGGCACAGGCCGTGGGCGTGGAGCCCGGCCTGCTGGGCGAGATGTTGGCCGCGCGCGACCGCATGCGCCGCACAGACGGCGCGCTGGACGTACAGACGGCCTCCGCTCCCGGCGAAGGCTTTGAGGATTGGGTGCTGCTGAAGGATACGCTTACCCGCCTGCCAAGCCCCTATGCGCAGGTGCTTTGGCTGCGCTTTGGACAAGGCTGGTCCCAGGCCCGGCTGGCCGAGCGCTTCGGCGTGGGACAGCCGCAGATTTCGCGCTGGGAACGCAAAGGAAAGGAACTGCTCAGGCAGGCGCTGGATTTCGATCCGTCCTGTTAGAACAAGCGATCCTCCTCTAATTCCTGATCTAACGACGCGCCGCCCCGTCCTGCAGCGGACCGGGGCGGCGCTCTGTCTGCAAAAAGCGCCTCATTAAGCCGCTGCGACGCTTAAGCAATGCCAAAAGCGGCGGGTTCCTGTGACATCAAACGGGGCGGCCCATGGATCACTCTCCAGATGCCGGGACTTATGCCGTCGTTTGCGCCTTTTCTCCTCTGCCTTCCAGCTTTCCGATCAGAAATGAGGAAATCGTCACGGTAACCAGCGAACACGCGATCTTGACCGGCGGGATATAGCTGAGGGATAAAAGCAGCACCGTCAAATCCGTTGCCAGATAAGCCATGGGAAGCCTCCATCCCAGCTTTTTGGAGATGACCAGCGCCAGCGCATCGTCTCCGCCTGCCGCGCCACCCGCGCGTACCACCAGTCCCACGCCCACGCCCACAAAGACGCCACCCACTGCCGCGGCCACCAGCGGCATCCCGCCCAAATTGGGCAGAACAGGGCCGATATGCTCGTTGAGCGCGTAGAACAGGGCAAAGCAGCCGGTAGCTGCCAACGCGTGGGGCAAAAAGGCTTTGCCCAGATAGCGAAGGCCCAGCGCGTAACAGATCCCATCCAGGACCACTTCCGATATGGCGGGCGATACGCCCAGCCAGTGCTCCAACAGCAGCGTCATGCCCAGCACGCCGCCCTCTGTGATATGACTCTGGCTATGCACGTTGTACAGCCCGAAGGCCAGTATGGCCGCTCCCAGCACCAGCATGGCATACCGGGACGCCTCCTGACGGATTTTCATGCTCTCCTTCCTTTCCACAAGGTTGTTTTCGTTGACAGAAATCATCATAAAGGATATAGTAACAATACTGTCAACCCCCTCTTGCAGGAAAGGAGATTCACCTTGAAACCTCGCTTCACCACAGGCGAGCTGGCTCGTCTCAATGGCATAACCAAGCAGACCCTGATCTTTTATGATCGGGCCGGCGTGTTTTCTCCCAATGAGAAGGACCCCCATAACGGCTACCGCTACTATGGCGCGGATCAGCTGGAAATGCTGGACCATATTCTGATCCTCAAGGACATGGGGCTGAGTCTTCAGGAAATCCGTGCGTTTCTATCGCTGCCGGGCCCGTCCGACGCGCTGGACGTCCTGCGCCGCCAGCGGGAAGAGCTCGTCGCGCGTCAGCGCCGTCTGTCCGCCGCGCTTACCCGTTTGAATGTCAAAATTGACGAACTGGAAAAACGCTCCTCGGAAGCGCCGGGCGAGGTGCGGTTTGAAACCCTGCCCGAAGGCTGGATTGCGGCACATCCCGTTGCGCCGCCGGGGGGAACGCTGGAAACGGACATCGCCCTCAAGACGCTTCTGCGCCTGGCGCACGACCGTCAGCTGCCCTACCTGTATCAGATGGGCACGCGCGTGAGCCGTGAGGCCATGGCCGTGGAACGCTTCACCGAGGTGTGCGAGGTATTCTTTCCCCTGCACCGGGCCGTCCGGGCGCGCCCATGCCGTCTGCGGCCGGCGGGACTGTACGCGCGATGCCTGCACTCAGGTCCCTACAGCCAGACCGGCACCACCTATCGCCGCATGCTGCATGCCATTGCGCAGCGGGGCCTTCATCCGCTGGATGCCTCCTATGAAACCTGTGTGCTGGACAGCATGACCGCCCGCAGCGACAGCGAATACCTGACCCGTATCGACATTCCCGTTGGAGCGCCTGCGGCCTGTCCTGACTGAGCCCATCCGGCCGGGAGGCGGCGCGCAGGAGGCCCTGTGGAATGCATGCCGCTCCGCCTCCTGCTCAGCCGCCCGGATACCTGAATAACGCCGGTATTTCCTTTGTTTTGTGCTGCTTTCTGTCAATCGCCCCTTTGACGAATGTTCCATAACGTGTTATGCTGATACCAGCTTTCATTGCCGCACAAAAAAGGAGGTTGTTCCATGCCGGTTTTCGAAAATGCCCGTTTTATCACCTGTGAGGCCGAGGGTGAGGTCTTTTCCAAAATGGCTGCGGGAGCAGACGGCCGCATCCTGTGGCTGGGGGACGATTTGCCCGCTGAATACGCCTCCATGCCGCGCATCGACCTGGGCGGCGCGGTGGCGGTCCCGGCCTTTGGCGATACGCACATGCACTTTGAGAGCTTCTCCACATTTGAGAACACCTTCAACATCTCCGATGCGCACAGCTTCGACGAGGCGGCCGCCATCGTCCGCACCTACGCCGAAGCGCACCCGAGGGAAAAGCTGCTCATCGGCTTCGGCGCATGCGGCCATCTGGTGCGGGAGGGCCGTCTGCCCAACCGCGAGGACCTGGACCGCTGGGCGGCGCGACCGCTCATCATCGTCAAATATGACGGGCACGCGGCGGTGTGCAACTCCGCCATGATGTCCTTTTTCAGTTCCAAGGTGACGGATGACCCCGGCTTTCATGCGGACGGCTGGCTGTACCAGAGCGCCTTTTACAACGGCGTGAACGAGGTTACGGCCAAGCTCAGCCCCCTGAGCATCGTCGGCGGCCTGAGCAAGGGCGCCGCTGCGCTGACCGCCGCAGGCATCGGCCTGGTACACGCCGTCGAAGGCGTGGGCTATCCACGCGATATGGACGTGGACATGCTGCGCATGCTGGAGGGCGGCCTGCCGCAGACCTTCCGCATCTTCTTTCAGACCATGGATGTTTCCAAGGTGCTGAAACGCCGGATGAAGCGCATCGGCGGCTGTTTTGAGCTGGCGCTGGACGGCTGCTTCGGCTCTGAGGATGCGGCACTGCTTGCGCCTTATACCAACAACCCGGATAACCGCGGCGTGCTCAACTACACCCAGGAGCAGGTCAACGCCTTTGCCATCGCCGCCAACCGTGCGGGCCTGCAGATCACCATGCACGCCATCGGCGACGCGGCGGTGGAGCAGTGCATCACCGCCTATGAGGCGGCGCTGGCCGACCTTCCCCGCCCGGACCACCGGCACATCATGATTCACTGCTGCATGGTATCGCCTTCGCAGCTCGACCGCATCGCGGCGCTGGGGCTGTGCCTGGCGGTGCAGGCCCCCTTTATCGACTGGGCGCAGGAGCCGGACCGCTACCTGCGCGAAATTCTGGGCGACCGCGCCGACGGGCTCAACCCGCTCAGGTCCATGTGGGACCGGGGCATCGTCATCGCCGACGGGTCGGACGCACCCTGCACCCGTCCCGATCCCATCCGGGGCATGCACCTGGCAGTCAATCACCCCAACCCCGCCCAGCGGCTCACGCCCTATGAGGCCCTGCTCATGCGCACGCGCAATGCCGCCTGGCTGGGTTTTGACGAACGGGACCGCGGCACGCTCGCGCCCGGCAAGCGCGCGGACTTTACCCTGCTGGACGCGGACCCGCTCACCATCCCGCCTCAGAGCATCGGCGATATCCGCGTGACGGGCCTGTACCTGCGCGCGCGCCGCATACCCCCGCAGGCCGGAGGCGTGGCCCACGTGATCCTCAGGGCGCTGGCAGGCGGCAAGTCCCGCAAATAAGCCGTTCTATTTTGCTCAAAGGAGGACGATTCCCATGAACCATACCGTCATCCCCGCCGGTTATGAACCGACCCTGTCCCTGTACGAAACGCAGGCGGCCATCAGCCTGATCAAGCGCACCTTTCAGGACCATCTGGCCCAGGCCCTGAACCTCAAGCGCGTGTCCGCACCGCTGTTTGTAGACCCGGCTTCCGGCCTCAACGATGACCTCAACGGCGTGGAGCGGCCGGTATCCTTCGATATTCCCGCGGCGGGCATGGAAGCGCAGGTGGTGCATTCGCTGGCCAAATGGAAGCGCATGGCCCTCTATCGCTACGATTTTCATACCGGCAAGGGGATCTACGCCGACATGAACGCCATCCGGCGCGACGAGGAGCTGGATAACCTGCATTCCATCTACGTGGACCAGTGGGACTGGGAACGCGTCATCACCCGGGAGATGCGCACCCTGCGCTTTTTGCAGGATACGGTGCGCGACATCGTGCGCTGCATCAGCGATACGTCGCTGCTGGTCAACGGCCGCTACCCGCGCCTGCGCACCCAGCTCTCCGACGAGGTGACCTTCCTCTCCGCCCAGGAGCTGCTGGACCTCTATCCGGATCTTCCTGCCAAGGAGCGGGAAAACGCCTTTGTCCGGGAACACCCGATCACGTTTCTGATGGGCATCGGCCATAAGCTGTCCAACGGACAGCCGCATGACGGCCGCGCGCCCGACTACGACGACTGGAACCTCAACGGCGATCTGCTCTACTACAGCCCGCTGCTGGACCAGGCCATTGAGCTCAGTTCCATGGGTATCCGCGTCGACAGCGAATCGCTGGACCGCCAGCTGACGCTGGCCGGCTGCGATGCGCGGCGGTCGCTGCCCTTCCACCGCATGCTGCTGGACGGTGAGCTGCCGCTGACCATCGGCGGGGGCATTGGCCAGAGCCGCATGTGTATGCTCTTGCTTGGCAAGGCGCACATCGGCGAGGTCCAGTCCTCCATCTGGGATGCGGCCACACGCAGCCGCTGCCATGAGGCGGGGGTTACGCTGCTGTAGCGC
>ERZ1643251.560-NODE-560-length-51789-cov-22.956064_pt1 | contig 51789 bp, 44 predicted proteins | sample MGYA00579261_ERZ1643251 | MGnify/ENA primary metagenome ERZ1643251 (study PRJEB29033, sample SAMEA4952267) | chicken gut metagenome | biome: Broiler Chicken; feature: Gastrointestinal Tract; material: Caecum | place: Ireland | collected 2018 | study: Broiler...
AAAAAGTGAAAATAAAAATGCTCCCGGCTTTGGAAAAAGCGGAAGCATCATGTTCTGCGGATATGAGATTTGAGAGAACAGCAAGCACAGCCGCTGTCCGTACACAGCGGCGAAATGAGCGTTCCGGCCTGTCGGCCAGTCTGCTCATTTGTTCTTGTTGGGAGCACCCAAACCCCTATCTGACCCGGGAAGTATCCAACATGGTGCGCACCATCGACGAGTACAACGCCAAGGATATTCAAAACAGCATAGACCGCAAGAATCTGGAGATCCAGATGCTCCAGGCCCAGATCAACCCCCACTTTCTGTTCAATACCCTCAATTCCATCAAATGGATCGCGGTCCTCAGCCGGGTACCCACGGTGGCCGACAGCCTGGCGGCCCTGGCCGGTTTGCTGAAAAACACCATTGTGAACAAAGGCGAACAGATCCCCTTGCGGGAGGAACTGGAGAATGTGCGCAACTACGCGCTGATCCAGTCCCTGCGGTATACCGAGCGGTTCCAGATGGAATAAAGGAATAATTCCCTTTATGGGCTTTTGCCATGGCCCTCTGGCTGCTCCCTCTTCCGGGGGCGCAAACTGAATTTTACGCGCCAACATCCTTTTTCAACCACAACAACCAGCACCGGAATTTGTGTAGTGCGCACAAATTCCGGTGCTGGATTTTTATATTTCCCGCCCGTTACCGTTCCCCGACTTCAAAGTTCAGCGGCCAGGTCCTCCGGCTGCACCAAAAGCAGTGCTTTTTGGGGTACTGCTCTTTTTTATAAGGAACAACCGAAAAGGTCTATTCATTATGCGGGGGTGGGACGTTTTTATCTGGTAGCGCATCAAACGGCCGGTGGACAGGAATGTCATCGTATTTTGCATATAGAATGGAAAAAATGCGCAAAGGGGATAAACTCAGATGCAGGGGTTTACCACTTCCGGAAAATAGCAGGAATATCCGGTATGGTTTTTCCTGGTGCAATCTGGCGCAAGATGCATATGAGCAAAGAATGCTGCCTCAGAATCGGAATTTTTTGCAATTTCGATGTTTTCATGTACAAGGCGGATATCCTTCAGTACCTGGTCGTGCCAATCCAGTCTTCCCACAACTTTGCAGGCGGTTATATTGGCCTGGAGCATTCTGTAGATAGCGCACAGGCCGCACGCTGTGCGGTACAGACAGGTATCGTACTGCTTTTGCATCTCTTCAACGTCGGGCAGGTCCTGGGGGCAGTTCAGAATATACCGTTTTTCACTTTTTTGGAGACTTTTACAGATACCGCCGTGTTTATGCAGGTGCAGCCCCATACAATTGCCGTCGGACAGAAGACAGCCGTTGCGCATGATGAACGACTCAAATTCCATGCCGGGTACATGGTTGGTAAGGGACTGCAATTCTTCCATCGAAAGATCCCGGGGAACGATGATCCGTTTTGCGCCCAAATCCTTATAGAATTTGGCCATGGCAGAATTATACACACTGGCCACGCAACTCACAACAGACTGACCGCCCATCTGATGAACGAGGTCTACCGCTTCAGGGCAGGAAACAATAAAACCGTCGGCTCCGGCTGCAACAAGCTGCCGTACATAGCTTTCCATATAGAGCAGATGGTCCTGGGTGTAGCCGGCTGAATTGAGTGTTATGTATACATCTTTGCCCCGGCGCTTGATTTCCTGGGTAAGGGCGATGGCATCGGAAAGAGAAAACCGACTGGCATCTCTTGCAAAACCAGACATACGATTGAGCTCAAAATAGCGCCCGAACGTCTCCCGGTCACGGTCTTCGTAAAAGCCAAAGAAAAACTCGTCGGCCCCGGCTTCGATGAAAGGTACCAGATAGTCGACGTCATTAAGAGGAGCAAGGATATTCATGACAGGACCCCCTTGAGAAGCTCTTTGACCGGTGAATATACGGTCCGATACGGCTGGGCGGAAAGAATTTTGCAGTTGCTGTTATCGAATTGAACAGAGCGGCCCAGCCGTACGTATGGATATTTCTTTTCATAGGTACATTCGAGCAGCATGGAATTGCATTCGCCCCGGCAAGGGCCGGCATACAGGAATTTTTGGGGTCCTGTTCTGTGCACCGCTGCAAATTCACAGATGGAACCCACGGAAGTACAACAGTAGGGGGTATGCACAGCGACTGTAAGAGCATCGCAGTGGGCCGGGATAGAGATGGCGGCATGGGTGCAGTCCAGTTCAAGGCCACAGATGTGATGTTCAGCAAAGAACTGTTTGTAATAATCGCTGAAGACCCGATGGGTATGTGTATCATTGAAAAAATCCTCGTACCGTATATCCCGGCTGTCTTTCTGCAGCAACCGACCAAAATTCAGTCGGACTGAGGCATTGTTTTCAAAACAGCACAGCGCACCAAAATCATTCACTGTGAGTTCGTCCAGAACACCGGGGGCGGCCTGGATGAGCGCCAGGGTACGGGAATGAATTTTTTCAAAATCCTTTTCAAAAACGGGTGGAAGAACCAGCGTGACTTTTTTCCCGGTGTTGGCTGCGTAGGCAAAGAGTACCTCCCACGCGGTGGGAGCGGTGTTCAAAAAATAGGTATCACAATAGTAGGAACCGACATACAAGCGGTCCGCCTTCTCATAGGGCATGGCTTGTATCAAGCTGTTAATGGCAGCCGGTACATCTTTAGGCAGACGACCAATAATATCACAGAGATTTAAACTGACAGAAATCTGATCCATGGAAAAAGCTCCCTTACAGTCAAATTTGAATCGCCGGTTCCACACCGGCACGGTTCATCTGGAAACCGTCACAAAAACGGCACATGGGAGAATAACATTGGTTGAGAAATTCTATCGTATCGGTTTTCAAAGTCCGGAGAGGGATATCCCTGCGGAAGTCCAGAAAAGCTCCGTCCTCCGCGGGCAGAATGCCGGCTTCGATGGCGCTGGCAGCACGGGAACAGGGGTAAAGCTTCCCGCGGTAAAAAGAAAAGCAATTGGCTTTGAAGCAGTTTTTGTATTTCAGACAAAGTTGACGGGCATCATCCGGCCGGAGCGAAAAATCTCCGGATGCCTGCCATTCTTCATATTTGCGAATATGATATTGGATGTTGTGGCGTTGAAAAAGCGCTTCCGTCTGCGGGATTTGGTCGGCGATTTTCTGGTAGTCTGAGATATGTATCCAGATTTTGGGATGTGCAAGAGCGGCAAGAGTTCTCCCGTCGGGAAGTACGGTGCCGTTTGTATAAATTGCCAGCATTCCGATATTGGCGCGGTCAACATATCTTTCGATAAACTGCCAAAGAGCCGGATGCAAAAAGGTTTCACCACCCAGAAGACTGACTTCGCTGATGGAATCGAAAACCCCAAAAAGGCGGTCCAGGGCGTCCCAATACTGGGGAAAGTCTATATCCGACGGATGTTGAAAAAAAGGAATCAGGGCAGAGCAGTCCCGGCATCGCATGGTGCACCGTTCGGTAACCATGATCTCGATGTGTTGGGTGCTGAGGGTCTGCTGTTCCATGGCAGAAAGAACGGTAAGCTGGTAGCTCCGCTTGCGTACCAGAATTTCCTTTGCACGGTCCGAAAGGGTGCAGGTAGAATAATCCAGGTCCAGGAGGGGGCCGATATGAAAAAGGTGGGTGCAGCCGGCGTCACTTACCTTTTGCAATGCTTTTTTCAGATAATCTTTGAAGGCAACAATGATGGCGGCTTCCCGATGGCGGCACAGCTCATCCGGATGGATAACGGGGTACCCCCTGTATATATGTTCCCGAGGATCATCGCTGCAAAACAGGTCTGGTGCCATATCCAGCTGCTGCATTCCGGCCAGGGCAATTTCGCCGAGAGCGCCCGTGCCATACAGGATGATTTCGGACGGCTGCAGCTCACAAATATCTGCTTTTCTGAATGCTTTCATCACAGTTTCCTTTTTGTAAAGGCAGTGCTGCGGTTTCGGCAGAAATCGCAGCACTGGGTATGGTTCTTAGTCGCCGTTGTAGCAGCAGCAGGACATCTGAGCTACGGTCTTTTCCTGCTGGTCGTGCCAGGTTTTAACGGCTTGCTCGACCGTGTGATTCTTCAAGACTTCCATACGGCACCTCCTTTCAACAAAATCTCTATTTCAACAGCAGAGCTGCTATTGACAGGAGCTTAGGACCGGGCGGAAAGTTCAGCCACATAGCAACGTATAACGTCTTTTACAATATCCCGGATGGCCAGACAGCCTGCATGGCCGCCATACCATTTTTGCTTGACCTTGCACCCGCCCTGGCAAATGGGCATCAGTGCACAGTCTGCACACTCGGGATAACAGGGCTGGTCGTCGCAGAAAAAGCGTAAAGTTTTATTATATTCTACTCCGCTGAAGACGTTGCCGCAAGTATAGTTTTGACCGCGACCCAACAAACGGTGACATTTATACAGGTCGCCGTTCTGATCGATGGCAAATACATTAGGCAGGGTGGCATAACAGCCGGTGGGCCGGGAGGCCAGGCTGAGGCCGCTCAGGGATTCATCCCCGCCGTAGTAACACTCCTCTTTAAGCAGAGTGGGGGTCAAAAAGCCGAGGCGCCGCATTTCCAGCAGAAGCTGCAGATAAGGGTGCATCCGGCCTTTTGTATCCAGATCCACTATAGAGGGAATGTTCTTGCCGGTAAGGGGGGCAGCATAGGCGAAAAAGTTGGGATAATGGGAAAATTCCCGGGCCAGGTGATGGAGCACGTCGATCGCAGGGGCAATATTGCCGGGGTCAAAGTTGATTCTTGCATTGACGTGGAACCCGTGTTGCAGAACCTTGTGGATGTTCCCGGTCAGGCGGTCAAAAGCACTTTCCCCGGCGGGGATATCTTTGTAGTTCTTAATTCGGTCGTAATCTGCCCCCAGGGCATCCACCGGGATCTGGAAACGCTTTATCCCCCAAAGGCCGGAGGCTTTTTCCAGAATGTCATCCTCGATAAGAAGGCCGTTTGTTGTGATCAGGCCGGACAATTGGATTCCGCGGTGCCGCAGACACGTTGCAATGTGGTCGATGATGTCCACCGCACAAAGGGGCTCCCCGCCAAACCACTGGATCACAAGTTTTCTGGTTTTGCAGCGGGAATCCAAAAAGTCCACAACAGCATCCGCTGTCGGCAAGGTCATTTTGGCGCGGGTCGCACCGTTTTCGTAACAATAGTAACACCGGGCATTACACTCCATCGTTACAGCGATGATGGCGCTTTGCACACCCGTGTCGGCGTATTTGTACTGGCGGCGCAGCGCAGTCAGTCGAAAATCCTCGTCCTCATGCTGCGTAAGGAAACCCATGCTTTCCAGTGCGGCGACGGCATCGGGGTCGGTGCGCAGATCGCCTTCTTCAAAAATCCTGCTGAACATCGCCCTGTCGATTTTTACAACAGAGGAGGTAAGGGTTTGAAACAGGGCGATTTTGTCATCGATCTCCACTGGAATATAATATTTTGAAGGTTTTAACATACGGAATTCCTCAAATCATGATTTTGTCTGGATATAATCTTCGGGGCTGAAGCCGGATTGCTTCAGGACGGTGTCGTACAATTCGCCCAGAAGCAAGGCTCTGTCGGCAGGCGGGGCCTCCAGGCACCGGGAAAAAACCGCACAAAAGTCCTGATCTGGCAGGCATTTCAAATGGTAGTTTGTCCGATAGGCAACATCCTGCAGCAGCTGCTGGCATTTATTCCACGGAATCAAGGGGGTCTGGTGCTGATAGCAGTAGGCGTGCAGGATGGCTTTTAAGGTTTCATAGTACATGGGCTCCGCGTTATGGCCCAGTCGGCACAGCTCCAGGTAATCGGTGTAACAGTCCCAGACACGGCTGTAGTTGGAAAGCTCGGTGTCGGGATCGTTGGGGGAAAACGGCTGCTGGAATCGTTGGTTGGCCAACGCCTGCAATTTTGCGGCCTGCCCGTTTTTGTCAAGCAGGATTTTTGCAAACGCATAGATTTTGATGACCCAGTAGTCATGAATCCAGGCGATTTCGTTCTGCATCTGGGTTTCAATCCGGGATAGGGGATTGACGAAGTATTCCATCATCGTCCCGTTGAATCTATGCAGGCCGTGAATCCGTTTCGGCAGGGAATCGTTTGCAATGATAAAAAGATCCACATCCGTGTTTTCGGTGACAGGCCGGAACCGGCTGCTCCCACCCCAGAATAGCCCCTCAAACCATGGCTCGTTTTGAAATCTGCGGCAAAAAGTCAGGATGTCTTGTTCGATTGTATGGTTCATATCTTATCCCCTTCCAGGTCGGCAAAACTTCGGAACGCATCGCCCACCCAATAGCCTGTTGTGGCAGAACCAAAAAAGCGTTTGTACAAATAGGCCCCGCTCCCCAGATAAAGGATTTTCTGCCCATGCAGGATCAAAGAGCGCAGGAGGTCAATGTAAAGCAGTTTTCCGGGCGAATATTTGGAAAATTCGGGATTGTAGGTGAGGTTGATCAGATAAGGGTCGGTTTGGTCCTCTGCCGTAAACAAAATGGCAAGTATGGTTTCCTTGCTCCGCAGTACATAACAATGGCTGGCGGGAATGTTTCTTCCATTCAGAATGCCGTGGATACCTTCCGTTAAGGTCCTGTCTGAATACTTCCGGGTTTTGAAGGCAAGAAACAGCGGATAGATGTTCTTGGGAACCTGAGAAACGCTGTATCGCACACAGGAAATGGGACCGGCAGCCTTTTCTAACCGCCGGTGTTCGTATTTTATGCGGCGCCGAAATTTTCCCGTAGCCCTTGCCAAAAGCGCTTCATAGGTATCGGGCAGCTCCAGATACCAGGAGGAGGAAGAATGGGTCAGGGTATACGGCCAGACGACAGAGGGGTCAAATTGGGTACATTGGAAAGAGATGCGCCGTACCCGGGGGAACGCGGCAAATACTTCCTGAAAGATGGCGCGCAAAACATCGGAGGTTACCGGCATATACAGAATGCCGATCCAGGCGTGGGCATCGGCTACACGAAGCCCCACGGTACAGGGGCACGAGGGCGCTTTGCTGTGAACCCAAAGGATCGGTTCCAGGGGAAAGCGCAGATCGAACCGGTTGATAATGATATTGGGGGTCGGGCCGCTATCCATCTGGGTATCAATTTCAATTTGTGGGGGTGAAACCGAAATCTCCATGGGCACACCTCCGTTCCCTTTCTGTACGCGGCCAGGCAACCTCTGCAGAGAGGGCGGCCGCCTACTTGATTTCCAGTACGTCCAGGCGGATTCCGGGAGAAACTGCCTGAATTCTTCGCAAGGCAAGATGGGTGAGATCCTCTCCGTCAGGCAGAAGCTCCCGGCGTTGGATCAACTGGAAGGAGCGGGTCCCGCCGTCAGTCCGATTTAGTTCCAGCACGGCTTGGGCGGTCGTTGCGCTGCCGGCATAAAAGTCTAAAACCACCGCATCCTTTTTGGGGCAAAAGCGGATGCATTTCTGAATGAACCGGACAGGTTTGGCTTTTGAAAATGTATGGGGGCCAACCAGCCGTTCCAGATTCGCGGCCCCCTCCCGGCTGTATCCTTCGTCCTCCCATAGGGTGGGAACCGGCGGCCCGGTATGAATGGCCAGATACTGTTTGATATCCTTGGCAAAAACCAGTACATACTCGTGGATGCGTTGTACCACCCGGGAAGTCCGGGGCGGAATGTCGGTGCGTTTCCTGACGATCTGAGCAACAAAGTTTTGGCTGCCGAAAATTTCATTACAGAGCAACCGCAGTTCTGCCTGGAAACGGTCATTGATGCTGATGCAGATCAGGGCTTCCGGGCGCATTCTCACACGGGCGAGGGTCAGCCGGAGGTAGATCTCGCTTAACCACTGTGCAGCGGTTGTATCGTAGGCCTGATACGGGGGATCAATGTAAATCAAGTCGGCGCGGGGGGCGCTGTTTCTTTCCAGGAAGCAAAGCCCCGTAAGATTATCGCCGATCAGAAACAGATGGCGGCATTTCGGAAGTGAATCGGCATCTGGCATGGCCGGATGGAGCGTGCAGCACAAATCATTTTCCGCAAGGCGCCGTGCGTCGTTTTTTCCGCTCCAATACAACTGTGGTTCTTTCATTTTGGTCGCCTCTTTCGGTATCTTGCCTTTGCCTTTTCCCGCAGATATAGCGTTCCCAGGTGAAAGCCCAGTACTTTGAGCACACGCCGTGCCCGGATACATTCCCTATCGTGGGAATAGTACAGCAGCCAGGCGCAGGATTTCAGCTTTGCTTCCAGAGCTTTGTTGCCGAAATCCGCCATATATTCTGCAGCAAACAGAAAGGGCGTGGTGAGAAAGCAGAAACAGGCTTGCCGGCGCAGCGGGTCGGCGGAGCTGCTTTCAATCCGTTCCACACATTCCTCCAGGGAGATTATGACATCTTCCAGGCTTCTGCGGCTGATCTGCCCCGAAAGGGAATGTTTTCCCCGCTGTCTGTAGTAATAGTATTGCGCATTGCAAAAGGAAACGCTTTGGGCGTGCAACAGAATCTGCACACACCAGGAGATCGTTTCTTTCAGCCTGCCTTCAGGAAAAAACAGCTGGTTTTGCAGCAAAAAGGTCCGGCGGACCGCCTTGTCGCAGGCAGAGCCGAAGAAAATCTCTTTCTCGGTAAGATGGTGCAAAATCCGGGCGGGATCGCCAGAGAAATCCCCGGCGTCAAAGAAACGGAAAGGGCTTGTCACCGCGCCGTCTTTCTGTTTGCAGGAAGTAAGAAGTACCAAATCCCCCCGCAGCGCGGCGCAGATCTGTGCCAGGGAGCCCGGCATCAGGAAATCGTCGGCATCGACAAAAACAAGATACGCCCCGTGGGCGTTCCGAAGCCCCGTGTTTCGCGCCGCACCCAAGCCCCGGTTTTCGGGATGGACGATTACGCGCACCTGCGGATAGCGCCGAGAATAGTTCTGAGCCAGCGCCAAAGTCCCGTCGCGGGAGCCGTCGTCCACTACAAGGATCTCCATGTCGGGGACCTGTTGCGCCAGAATACTGTTCAGGCATTGGGGCAGGTAGCGCTCCTCATTGTATGCCGGAATGATTACACTGATCTTCATAAGTCGTTTCTCGCTTTGCCGGTTCCAGAAGGCGCATTGCAATGCCCTGGAACCACATCCAGAATCGGTTGCTCTCCCGCAAAATCGCCCGTCGGGATTTTGCATACATTTCCTGGCGCAGTGCCCAAAAACTGTCCGGAGCCTCGGCTGCGCCCATCCGCACCAGCAGCAAGTCCATCTCCCGATAAATCATGAACCGATACAGATAGTTGGGGTTGTGCCCCATCCGATGCAGGGAGGACCAGTTGGACCCCGCAGCGCACAGGATCTTCCGGCGTCTGCTCATGATCTCGGGAAGGCAGAAGAGCTTGCCGTGGGTCAGCAACAACAATGGACCAAGCCGATCCGGCGGCATAAAGCGAACCCGGTGTATTTCGGTGCTGTGCTCCCGGAGAAGGGCGGGGCAGATATTGCGCATCAGTAAAGTGGAGGACTGGGAAGGCAGCAGGAATTTTCTGTAGTCCTGCAATGTGTATTCCCCGGAACAGAATCTGGCCGGCAGTTCCGGGCAATCGTTCCCGTTCTGGTCACAATTTGAATATCCGTGATAAACCGCTACATAGGCAGGGTGCGTTTTCAGAAAAGAAATCTGCTTTTCCAGTTTATGGGGATCGGTCCAGAAGTCATCCCCCTCCAGGAAGGCGATATAGCTGCCGGTACAAAGCTGCAGGCAGGCAACCAGATTCCTCTTGATTCCAAGGTGATTCCCTGACCGGAACCGGATCAAAGTGGGATACCGGGCGGCATACTCCCGCAGAATTTCCCGCGTGCCGTCGGTGGAACCGTCATCTCCCAGAATGATCTCATAGGGCAGGGAACACTGCTGGCAGAGAATGCTGTCCAGTGCGGCCCGGATTGTATTCCGCTGGTTGTAAATCAAAACAACAATGCTTATTTCCATGGCGGCATTTCCGGTTCGGTGGGGAACCCGTACGGACCGGCCTTTCCTTTCTACAGATTCCAGCGGGCCCGTATCCTCTCGGCAACCTCTTCGGCCGACAAGGTGTCGTTTGCGATGCGCAGATAGTTCTTGCCCTGATATTCGCCCGCCACCGAGGAAAAGCGATTGCACCGTTCCAGCTCCAGCATTTCGCGCTCGGAGCGTACCACATCCCGTTTGGAGGGCTTGTGGAGCAGGCGGTTCTCGCTCCGATTCCTTTCCAGGCGTACCCTTTGGTCGGCGGTCAATTCCACATAATACACATCTGCACCGTGCTCGGTGAAGATGCTTTCAACCTTTTCCAGATAGCGGAGGTTGGACGGCCGGTTGTAGGCGGGCATGAAGGTGAAAACCAGCCCGTACTGATCGCTTTCCGCAAAGCGATGGAAAACTTCTGTCCGGACCAGTTCCGTCAGCTGCCAACGGACGGCTTCGTCCGGGAACAGGTCGGCAAACAGGTCTGCCGCCATGTGATTGTGGAAAAGTTTCAGCCCGGTGATGCGGCACAGCGCCTGGCCGACCGTCATCTTTCCCACCGCATGGGGGCCGGTGATGATTACAAGCTTCATAGGTCTTTTTCCTTTCCCGGGAAAAAATCGCGGCCTCTATTTCCGCAGAATCTTACAGATAGATTCCACCGCTTCCGTTTCCAGATCGCCGTACAGGGGAAGCGTAAGAATATTGGCGGCGATTTCTCTTGCCACCGGTGTTTTTTCTCCGCCCGTTGTGGGCAGGTCCCGGTAACAGGGCAGATCGTTGACAAGGGGATAAAAATATCTGCGGGCCTCGATGTGATTTTCGCGCAGTTCCTGGACAACTTCCGGTACCGAGCGGGGATACCCGGAAAAAACCACCGGCATATAGGCGTAGTTGGCTTTGGTATCGGTGGGTATACGGTTCAGGCGAAGGCCGGGCACCTGCTCCAAACGTTCCTGGTACAGAAGAAATTTTTCTTTCCTTTTGCGGATTTCATCTTCCACGTGGCGCAAATTGCACAGGCCCATAGCGGCTTGAAATTCGCTCATTTTGGCATTGCCGCCCCGGTAGGCGATCTCCTCCGGAGAACGGATGCCGAAATTCTTGATGTCGTTTGATGCCTGCAGCAACCGATCATCGTGAAAACACTGGGCGCCGCCTTCAATCGTATGGAAAACCTTGGTGGCATGAAAACTGAAAACAGATACATCACCAAAGGCGGCGGCAGAAACGCCCTTATACGTCACACCAAAGGCGTGGGCAGCGTCATAGATAAGCGTTAGGCCGTACCGGGCCGCCAGCGCTGCCAGACCTTCCACGTCACAAAGATTCCCGTAGGTGTGTACCGGCAGAATGGCCACCGTTTTTTCGGTGATAAGGGCCGGGATCTTGGCTGTGTCGATGGTAAAGTTATCGGCGCGGATATCACAAAAAACAGGGATGAGGCCCTTGCGGACAATGGCATGGACGGTAGAGGCAAAGGTGAAGGGCGTTGTGATCACTTCACTGCCGGGAGGAAAAGAAAAAAGCTCCAGAGCGCTCTCCAGCGCCAGATGCCCGTTGGCGTAAAGAACGGTGTGAGGCACGCTCAGATACCGCTCCAGGCTGGCCTGAAATTGTCGGTGCTTTTTCCCCATATTGGTGATCTGGCGGCTGTCCCACAGCTCCCGGATCTCTTCGGTGTATTCCGCAAAAGGGGGCATATATGGCCGCGTTACCCGGATCTCAGGCATGGGCACCACCGCCCCCGTAAACCAGTTTTTGGAGTGCAAAGTATTGTACTTTCCCGGTCTCCTTGCGCGGGATGGCCGGAAGGGGGACAAAAGTTACCGTCATGCTGTGTACCCCCGCAATCCGGGCTGCGGCTTGCAGAATTTCCGGTCGGCGGTCGGCGGCAGCAGTAGAAACGACGGCGATGGTTTCATCGTTGCTTACACAGGCAAATTCACAGTCCGGAAACCGGGCGCTCAGTTCTTCTTCCAGATATTGCAGCGAGATACGCTCGCCGTAAAGTTTGGCAAACCGGGCTTTTCTGCCTTTTATGTAGTAGTAGCCCTCTTCATCCCGCCGCGCCAGATCCCCGGTATGAATGACATTACCTGTCACATTGCCCAGGGAAAGATCGGCCGCACAGGATGCGTAGCCCAGCATGACTGCAGCGGAGCGGATCACAAGTTCACCGATCCCGCATTTATCGGGATTCTCGATCGTCATGACAACATCACCGTATGGCTTTCCGATGCTGTGGTAGACCCGGTGGAGCGCCTCGGCGGGCAGGGCAGAGGCAACAATAGTCACTTCCGTTTGCCCGTAGGTGGGAATCAATCTTCCGCCCTGGCGTTCCAGATAGCCGGCAAGAAAATCCTGAGTTTCTCTGGGCGTGGCACCGGCACCATTGGCAATGATCCTCAAGGTGGGATGAGGTGTTTGAAAAAAGTCGGTTTTACGGAGCAGGTCAATAATATAAGTTACAGAAATCAGAACCGAGATCTGATTCTTATCCATGAATCCGGGCTGACCGGCTTCCAGAATTCCGTTTGGAGCGCAGACGATTTTGGCCCCTGTATGATAGAGCGCGTGAATGAGTCCGATGGTAAAACAATGCTCTACAGGTAGATACACCAGGCCTACATCCTTTTGGTTGAAGCCGGCGATTTCCTGAATCAGGGCTAGGCTGGCACGGAGATTGTCTTTACTCAAACGGACAACCTTTTGCGCACCGGTACTGCCGGAAGTCGGCAGCAGCAGGGCAAGTTCGGGATAAAGGCCGCAGGGGGGCGCCGGGGCGCCGCACTTTTCTACCAGAAGATAGTCCCTGAAAGCGCAAAGGACGGCGAAGTCATCAGCGGCCAGCATTTTTTCTGCTGTTTCGGCCGGTATCCACAGGTACTGTATGGAAAAACGCTCCATCCATCGGACCAGATGGTCTTTGGTCAGCGTTTTTCCCAACAGGAAGGGGACGGCATCGGCCTGTTCCAATGCCAGAAAACCAGCTACACAGGCTGCCGTCTGTGTGCAGAGGCACAGTACTACGCTGCGCCGGATCTTTGCCTTGACGGCAGCGGAGAACAAGTGGAAAATATCGCCGAACGTCACATCGGCTGTGCCTTGCTGGGCAATAAAACCCTTTTCGGGTTCTGTTTCTTCGGCCAGGAACAAATCATGCTTCATCTCAAAATTCCTTTGATTTTTTTGCAGATCGCCTCATAGCTTGTGCATTGCAGGTAATCCGCAGGTGGTATCCGAATCGAAAACTCCTGTTCGATTTTGCTGACCAGGACCATGTGCAGCAAAGAATCCCAGCCGTCAATGTGCAGCACATCCCACTGGTCTTTGTACACAGGCAGTTCCTCAAAAAGGCCGCGAAACAGCGTTTCCAGCTGCTGCTCAACCGTCAGTTCCATCAAACCTTGCTCCCTTCCGTATTCAATTTCTCAGCAGGGAATAGATCTCTATGTCGTTCCACTTGCCGTGTTTGTAGCACTTTCGGCGCAGAATGCCTTCCCGCTCAAAACCGTGCTTCAGCAGATTCTTGATGGAAAGAAGGTTGTCCGCCAGAACCTCGGCCTGCAGTCTTTGCAGGTTCAGTTCGTTGAAACAAAATGCGGTCATCAGGGAAAAAACTTCGTCCATGTCGCCCGCTGTGCGGCAGTGGGAGGCTGTGTCCATCTTGATGGCCACCACGGCGTTCTGGTTCCTGTGGTCAATTTCCGTGATGGAAAGATACCCCACAGGGCATTGGTGTTCCCTGTTTTCAATAATGCACCGGAGTTCCTTCTGCTCATCCAACTGCTCATACCATGCGCGCTGGGCTTTTTCAGAAACGGGAAAGTGGGTGTCGATTGTTTGCGCCTCAATGGAAGCATCATTCATCAGCCTGCGCAAAAATGGCAGGTCGGCATATTCTATTGCTCGAATACATACTAAGGTGCCGGTAATGATCACGGTACCTCTTCCTTTCCGAAAAAATGCACCCGGCAGAAACCTGCCTACAGAAGGGTGTACTGACGCAGCATCCATGCAAGATCTTCTTTGGAGTAGTTGGCAATGAGGTGGAGAATGGAGTAATCCGGATGATTGGGAGCCAGACGGCGGGAAATGGAGGGATAATCGGTTTGTAAAAAACACAGCCGGATTCCATTCTGCAGAAAATCCGCACGGTTGTACAGGCTGGTGCCGCCGATGGCATTGATATAGCAATCTGCGCCCAGCAGACGACAAAGCGCAAGAATACCGTCCTGCCCTTTTTCGTGATGCAGGGGGCGCAGCGCCGAAGCCCTGCACAGCGGTGTCTGTATGCCCAGATAATCGCATACCGTCCGAATCGAATTTACAAGATAGGGAGAAACAGAATGTTCCGGATACGGCAGCGTCTGCCGGAGCAGCGCCAGGGCGTCGGCACCGAAAGGGGCGGTGCGGTATGCGTAGCGGAAGGTAGCCATCATGTCCTGCAGGCGGGATGGCTCATTGACGAAAGAAGCGTTACAAATCTTTGTATGCTGGGATTTGCGGTGTACCGGCAGGGTCAGATTATATTCTGCCCCGTTACAGAGAATCCGGTTACGGTTAATCCACTTCCGATTTGCAAAATCCACGTCATCCAGAATTATAAAACAATCAACGGAACGGATCAGCTGCCAGTAGCCAAGGTAGGGGAAAAAATAGGGCTGCATGATCGCCAGTTTCATCGTGTACCGCCCCCCCTCAGAAAACGGCAGACTTTTGTAATGGGACGGAGTCGCAGGTTCAGGCTCCCGGGTCGGGTCGGCCTGCCTGACGCTCCCGGAAGCGGTAGAGCTCCCGGTAAACATCGGGCAGCGACAGAACGTTGTTGGTGTCCAGCCGCTTCCAGTCCTTGCGGGGGGCGTCGGCGGGCAGGCAAGCGTTATAGGCGTCGCTCAGGGCGTCCAGATCCTCCCATTCCACCATACAGATATGACGTCCGCCCATGCCACGGGGCGGGATGCATTTGTGGAATCCGGCTAGACCGGCTTTGGCACGCTGGCCCATCTCTTCCACCGACATAAGTCCTACGCCGTGGGCCTCATGGAAGGCGACCCAGCGGTCATGTTCGGCGTGGGAAAGATTCTCCAGCTTCCGGGGCTCTTCAGCCGCCAAAGTGTCCATGGCCTGGCGCAGTTGACGGATGACATCGCCGTTCAGTTGTGATGTATCCGGTACCGGAATACCTGCTGCGTACAACAACGCAGGAATGTAGTCGGCGCTGGCACGGCTGCTGGCGCGGGAAAAAGCATCCAGCTTTTTCCAGGATTCCCACGGATCGGTCTGGTAGCGGTGACCATCGGTAATATAGGTGGTGTTGACGGCGTAGGCCATGCAGTCGATACCGTTGTAAAGAATATCAACGGGGTTCATGGCAGGCAGAACACGGTTGGCAGGGTATTCCGAACCGGTCACGTCTTCAGCAAAATGCAGGCAGGGGTCGCCGGAGAGCACATCGTGCAGCACAACCTGCTTTTTGGTGCACTCGGCCAGAATGACGGGGCTGATGGTGCTGCCGTCCGTGCGGGTGTGTTGCAGTACAAAAAGCACATTGCGGATGCGGGCTGCACATTCGGCGTTGGTCTTTTTGTCGCCGGTGCATACCACTACATACTGCACGTCTTCCAGCGCTTCCCGAAGCCAGTGCCAAAAATCTTCGCCGCAGGCGTTCCAGTTTTCAAATTCGATATGATAGCGCTGAATCATAGAGGCGTAAGCCACCTTGAACGCTCCGGCGCAGCCGTTGATGTCGCGGTCAACGACCTTGGCGTGGAACCGGCTACCGGCAAACTGTCCGTTCATGACAAGGTTGCGCAGCACGGCTTGGCCAACGTCCCCGAAGCCGATGACGAGCGCCCGAAAATCGGATTTTGCCCGGGCGTTTTCATCAAAGGAAAGCGTGCGGTAAGGCGGTGCGGCGAGAATCAGCTGACGTGCGACGAGCTCCGACATAGAGTACAGCTCTACCTGGTAAAGGGCGCCGTCGTTATCCTTCTCACTCTGCAGGAAGGAAAAGTCGTATTCGTTGTCGCAGTTTACGATCAGCCGTATCCGCCCGGCAGGAATGTGTCCTTCGCGCAAAAAACACAACAGGGTGCGCAGGAATTTTTGGGTTTTGGCCACATCGGTTCCAAAGGCGGCGACCTCCAGGCGGGTGTGGCCATCGGCGCGCAGGCCCAGCCGCCGCAAAAAACGGGTTCCGCCGCCCTGTAAAAGGTCGGCTTCACTGAGCATGCAGGCGCCCATGTCCAGAATCGCATTGTTTTGAGCTGCGTTTTCGGGGCTGCCCACAAAAAGAGCAGCGGCACCGGTGCAGGCGCAGGCACCCTGTGCGAATTCAATGGAACGGTCCTGTATGCCGTAGACAAGCAGCACATTACGCAAAGGCAGCAGGTGCAGGCGCAGCTGCTGCAGGACCCGGCGGCCCAGGGTGGTCAGCGCAGCGGATGCCATCGTGTAGAAAGCCAGCAGATGTGCCAGCCAGAACCAGGCAAACAGCAGCATGTTCTCGCCCAGCTCCGGCATGGCACCCGCCAGGGTGCTGTAGTCGTTTTTACCCACAAACATAATGGCGGTGGAAATGGTGGCGCGCTCGGCCCAGCCCAGCATACCCAGCGGATCGGCGGCCATTCGGGCATAGCCTGCACCGTAGAGCAACAGGCCGGATACGGCGGAAAATACCAGCGCATAGCCGGTGACCATGCGGATGATGCGGGGCTTCAGCGCCAGACTGAGTACCACAGCAACAAAGATGGCCGCGGTCAGGATAAAACCGGTCAGTATATACATGGGGGAGTCGTTCCTCTCTGCGGCCGCGGGGCGGCTGCGCGTTTTTCTCTATTGTAGCAAAGTGTGAGACGATTGAAAACACAAAATTTTGTCCGAATCCCGGCAGGACTTCATCCGTTCCAGATGGATTCCGGCCGCAGGAAGGAAAGGCGGCAGGCTCGCTGGCCGTCCAACAGATACTGCAGCCGGATGCTGTCATCGCAGGGCCAGCTCACATCCTGTACAACGGCGTCAAAATTCATCTGCCAGACCACCTTGCAGTCCCGCATACGGAAAAGGGCCAACCCGGTGTCATCATCGGCCACCAGCAGCAAAACGCCGTGTCGGGCCGCACGAATGCGGGCAAAGCCATCCGGCAGGGTGGCATGGGTGTCGGGCTGCAAGTGGCGGTTCACCCCCACGCGGCAGCCGTAGGCCGTGGTGTCCCGGCCATTGACTGCCGGGCGAGTGATGTACAGCAGGTCGTCATCCCAGGCAAGGCTGGTCTGCTGCACCCAGTCGGCGGTCTGCCAGAGAATTTCGGGGTCAGCCTGGGGATGAAGGCAGAGGATCCGGGTGCCGGCCTTATTTCCGTCGATGACGCGGGGCCCCGCGAGGCTCAGGTAGAGGTCTTCCCCTCGCAGCGTCGCAGCAAAAGTGGTACCATAGCCGCAACGGAGAAGGGACCAGCACTTGTTTTGGCGCTCTTTAGGCCAGGCAACTCTCTCCAGGGCAGGTCCCTGGCACAGTTCCACGCCCAGGCTGCCGGATTGCTCGATCTTTTGTTTTTCGGAAAGAGGGTGGCGAAGCAGAGCGTTTCCTGGCTGGCTGGTAAGCAACCAAGTATAGCGAGGAGATTCCAGAACCTGCCGCAGTCGGAAACGCTTGCTTGTTGCTATTTGATACAGTGGCACATGTTCCTGGTGGCCATCCGCATAGGTGTTGGTATAGCCCCCAACTTGCACAATTTGCTTGGTGGTTATACTCTCCGTGACCAACCGATTGGTGTCAGTCGATATTTGTTCGACATATAGGATGAAATCTTTGTCTTCCTGGGAATACCGCAGAAGCGGCCGTCGGCGGAAAAGGAACATCCGAACGTCAGTCCAGTTTTCCTTCCAACGGAAAGAGGAAACGCGTTTTTCCCTGAATTGGTTCCAGGCATCCAGTGTGCCGATGAGATAGCCGCAGCCATTTTCCACCAAAACCTTGTCTTTGTTGTAAAGCGTCAAGCCCGCCGGCACCCAGACTTTCTGCCAGTTACCCTGGTCATCCACAAAGATATCCGCCAGACCGGCCTTGGCGTCATGCTCACGGGTGAGACGCTGCAGATCGTAGCGCTCCACACAGCCGTTCTGATTCAGCCGGTAAAGGTATCCTTCGTCGCAGGTCCAGACCGGGGCGCGGCCATAGAGGGTGGTTACCTCCTGGCAATGAGTGGCTTCCCGCCGCAGGATCTTCAACTCCTTGGCTCCCGGCAAGAATTCCAGCCCGGCGGTCAATTCGGGACAGTCGGTACACAGAAGCGGGCTGACGGACGGTTCTTCCAGCGCTTGGCCGGTGACCGGGTCATAACAATTGCGGGCTGTGTAGTAAGCCAGATCCGCAAACTGACATTCGGAAGATCCGGCAATGACAGCCATGGCAAAGTTCTCATAGGCGTACAACTTGCCGTCCTGCAGGCGCAGGACCGAAGCGTAGCGCACCGGTTCCTGCTGCAGCGCCCGGATATCGGTGAGATCGATGCGGTACAGTCGGCTGTCATGCCACCGCTGGGTATTGTTCCCCTCCTCTTTGACGTTTTCGACCCGGCCCGGGCTGTTCGCTGGCAAGCGCAGGGTCAGCCAAAGAGTCTTGCCACAGAGCAGCATACCGGGACGGTTCGGTCCCAGGCGCATCTTCCGGTGTTCCAGGGCAACCTGGGGGTTGATCGTCGCTTGGACGATAGCCGCCGGGATGTGCAGACGTATGCACCGGGCGGTACCGCGTTCCCGGTCAAGATAGTAGAGGGACGCCTCCTCGCCCCACAGCCCCAGCAGAACACATCCCTGGCTGTCGGCGGTCATCCAGATGTGGTCGGGGCTGGCATCGAGAGGGGCATTGTAAACGATTCGGGAAGACTGAACCACGCCGCGGGCATCGAATTGCCGTTCCTGGGCGTACAGGCGGAGAGGTTCCTTGCCATCGCGGCGCGCCGCAAAATACAGCATGTTGCCCCAGGCACACACCGGGATGTTGCCGTTTTCCGGCAGTATGTCGGTGCTGTACCCCCGCAGATAGGAGGCGGTGAGATTACTGGAATTGTAGGTACAGAATTCCCCAAAGTGAGGGTCCCAGGCGTAGAAACAGTGCTGCTCCGGCCACCATCGGGCGCCGGCGGGCAGGGTGCCCAGCCATTCGCCGGTTTGTTTGTCCAGCACAGGGTGCTGCCCGTCTTCGGTCTCCAGCAACAGCATGGTGCCGGCGCTTTCCATCTTCCGTACCTTTCCCAGAGCCGGAGGCAGCCGCCATCGCCCGGCCCACCCGGTCTCGGCGCTGTGGTACAGTGAGACCCGCGGGGCCACCAGAGGCCGGCTGCTCATGCGGTTGGCGCCGCCGGCACAGCTCCAGAACAGCTTGTCCAGCAAAGCGTCCTTTTGTGCTGCCTTGTCCATGTGGGTGCCCAGAACCTGGGTCAGGGAATCGGGGTCGGCGTCCAGCAGCGTCTCACAGTCACGGTAGAAGGCAGGCAGCCCCGACTGGCGAACCGCCTCAGGTCCATTCTCCACCTCTTCCAGCAAGGCCCGAGCGCCGCAAAGCCGCAGCTTGACCCAGACCCAGTCGCAGGAGATTGCCAGCCGGGTGGGAACTTCCTGGGACATGCGCTGATTACCGCAGAACCGCGTATGGTAGGAAAATTCCCGGAAGGGCAGCGGTTCTTGGCCCAAATAGGGGCCGGAACTCTGGGCGTCGCACAGGTTAAAAAAGCGGAAGGCCAACGCCGAGTGCCACCGGCCGCCGTAGCGCTGGCGGCAGAGGGCGTGCCAGGTGGCGTACAGGAAGTTCAACCGACCGCCCCGCCAGATCAGGAAGGGGCGCAGCTGGCGGGCGTAGTAGCGAACGGCCGCCAGGGCCATTTCTTTGTTAGGGGCCCGTTTTACTCCCACCAGAATATCCGCAAGATCGTCCTCAGTCAAGCCGAAGCGGGCATCGCCCAGCAGGCCGAACATCGCCTGCAAAAAGGGTTTCTGTTCCACGTCCAGGTAGGCGGGGTCCTGTTCCAGCCGGTCAAAAATCTTGCCGGCCACCCCGGCGGCATCCAGGGGCAGCAGTTCTTGCAGCCGGGCGGGCAGTGTAGAACGGTTGCCGTGCAGACCCAACTCGTAGAGCACTTCACTCAGAAACAGAGGATTGTCTGCGTGGGGAGCGCTGCACAAAGCGTCCAGCTGGTCGGGTTCCAGCCGTTTCAGGCTGCGGCGCAGTTTCTGCTCCACCAGAGCACGGCGGGCCTGGGGCGTATCCAGCAGCGTCAGGCTGGTGAGCCGTTGGAAGGCATTCAGCCGTTTGGCCGCAACGGTCCCCTGCTTCACCGACAGCAGCAGTCGGCTGCCCTGGCAGTCGGGATACCGTGCCCAGCGACACCAGTTCAACCGGGCCTCCCCGTTGTCCAGCTCATCCAACCCGTCAATGACAACCGTCATGGGGCTGTGCCTGGCTGCCTCCCGGAAAAGCATGGGGAAGGCTGCCGGGAACTGGCTGCGCTCGGGTAACCGGGACAGTCGGCCATCCTGCTGCCATTGCTCCGCCAGACTATAGAGAAGCTCACTCTCCCGGGAAGAATCCTGGCTGATGCCGCAGAATCGGTAGTAGACCTGCTTGTCCTGTTTCCGGATGTAGTTGGCCAGATAGGCGCTCTTGCCGCTGCCCGCTGCGGCGCACAGGGCAAAGACCGCCAGATATCGGGCCGGTCCGGGGATGATATCGTACTGGCCGGGCAGCTCCAGATAGTTGTCACTTTGGCTCTGCAGATGCCGTTCCTGCACTTCCAACTCTCCCGCCAAACCCCGCAGGGGCGGCTGTTCGGTGTGGTCGGGGAATGCCGCCGTGATCTGTTTTTTCAGCTCCCGCAGGACAACTTCCCGCCAGGGGGCACCCCCGCAGGTAAAATCGGTGAGCCGCCCTGTTTCAAGCCGGGGAAAGACCTGCCCGGCCACCGTAATGTCCCGCATTTCGGGCATGGGCAGGGAGGAATCCCACCGGGCGGTATAGGTCAGCGCAGGGTATCGGGTCTGGGTAGCAGCCCAGCTGCGGAAGGACTCATGGCGGGCCTCCTGGTCGTTGTTGGGAACCACGGTATTCGTACCGGGCAGGAGGGCTGCGTTGCGGTAGTTCAACCGGAATTCCGGTTCATCCGGCATACCGTTCAGCGCTGCCGGGTCCCGCAGGAAAAAGATGCCGCGGATCTGTTCGTCGTGTACGGCTTTCCAGATTTCCAGCTCAGTGATGGAGCGCAGGCCGATCTGCTGTGCCAGGTCGGGGTAGTGCTGCAGCAGGCCGGGGTCCACCTCGTTGGGGGCGGGCACCCAGCCGCGGCGCTGGCCCAGCAGTGCCAGAAAGAGGGGGCGGCAGCGCTCCACGTTCTCCAGGCAGATGGCAAGGGTCCGGTGGTTCTGGGTGGAATCTTCGTCAGTGATGCCCCACCGCAGGTCGATATCCACAAATTCCAACCGTCGGCGGGCACACCATTCCCGCAGTTCGGGAAAAACAAATTTTGTCAGATAGTCCCGTTCGGCATGCATATCGTTGAAGGTGGAACTCAAAAACAGGTAGACGGTCTGCCAGTTCTGGATGGTGGTGTCCGGTCGGGTCATAGCCATTCACGCTCCTTAATACAAAGATTCTATTCCGCCAGGGCACGCTGCAGAGCGCGGCGCATAGCGGCAGCAAAATCGGAGTCTCCGTCCTGGAGACGGCAGGGAACCAGGCGGCATTCTCGCAGCAGCGCGTTCAGTTCTTCCAACAGTGCTTCCCGGTAAAGGCGTTGGTCGTTGGGCTGGGGCGGGCGCACCCGCAGGTGCCACGCAACGGTCAACCCCATCAGGTCGCTGCGGGTCAGGGCGCTGCCCCGGCGGATACGTTCCAGCAGGTCCTGCAGCATCCGGGCCTGGGCAGCTTCGTCATCTTCCAGCGGCGGCAAAAAGGGAAATACCGGCTGCAGCCAGGTGAGCAGGGACTGGTGCAGTGCCCGGGCCGGGATGCCGTCAGTCAGGCGCAAGGCCCGGCGATAGGCATCCAGTCCGTTCTCGCCGATGGGACGATCCTGCTGCTGGAACAACTGCTGGCGCTGCATTTCGGTCTGTGCACGGGTCAGCTCCGCCTGCATGTATCGCAGGGAAAGATCGATCAGCATGACGCCGGCGCGATACCGGATGCTCGAATAGAGATGCAGCGCCACATCGGCATCGGGGCGGCGCATCATTTCCAACAGATCTTCGGGCGGAATATTGTCCCGGAGCATGGTGTCCAACAGTGTTCGGTCGTCCGCTCTGTCGGAGAGGGCGACCAGGCCATGGTAGCGGTCCTGCCAGTAGCGGGTCATTCTGCCGGGCTGGGGTGGCCGGATGCTGCCGTTCCGGGCGCGTACGCGATAGCGTGCTGTATAGACCCGCCGCAGCCATTCCGACATCGCATAGCCCCAGGCGGTCCGGGCGTACCGGTTCAGGCAGCAGGCGCGGATCAGATCGGGCCCCGATTTGTAGTCGATGCCCGGCAATTCCAAGGGCTGCAGCAGCCAGTTTTCAAAGCTCTCGGCGTCCAGTTCCAGCGCAAAGCCGAGCCGGAACAGTTTCCCGCGCAGATTCTCCTCGCCGCCGTAGCAGGCAGTCGGTGCCCGCAGCAGCTGCAGCAGCAAAAAGCGCAGCAGGGCAAAGGAACTGCGATTCCCCTTTTTCTCGCGGCCGCTGAGCATTTCCTCCAGTAACAGTGCTTCGTTATTCTGCAGGCAGTCGCAAATTGCTGCGGTATCGCTGGTATCGGTGCAGCCGAGCTTCTTCAGCCCGTTATCCAGCCGAACGGCAAGGTCGTTGGTAGCGGGGGTCTGGCCCTGCATCAGTTCTGCCAGTACACGGGGATTGGCGCCGGTACCCAGCGCGGCCTGGAACTGTTGTTCCGGCTGCCCGGCTTTCCGGCACTGGGTGTAGTGCACAAAAGCCTCTTGCAACAGGTCGTCGGGCAGACCCGTTACGGCATCGGCTTTCCAACCCACCGAGGGATAGGGCAGCAGCAGGCGAACCAGGTGGCGCACCGCAGCCGGAACGTCCCTGGGGGTCAGAGTCTCCAGATGCTCCCCAGCCCAGCCGCGCATCACAACCGCTTTTTCGGGGGCAAGTTTTGCACACAACGGCAGTTCATGCGGGGCGTTGCCAGCATCGCGGCGGCGCAGAAATTCGTTCAATTCGCCACGCAAACGTTCGGCAAGCACGGCGCGCAGGGATTCCCGCAGTGGGACCACCGCCCCGTCAAACCACAGCGGCCGGGTCTGCAGCAGCCGTCCTGTTCCTTCGGCCAGATACCCGTACAGGCCGGGCTGGGCAGGTGCAAGCTGTTGCTGCAGATACTGCGTTTTGCCTGCTGCACAGACCAGCCAGTCCAACAGGAAACGTTCTGCGCCCAGCACTGCTGCCGAAGGATTGCGGGCGGGTGCTTTTTTGCCGCAAAGGCTGGCAAACAGGCGGGTATTGCACAGATTCCGGGCCAGGTTTTCCAGCCAGGGGTCACTGTTGGGACAGAACTGAGCAAAACCATACCGCGCAGGTTCGGCACCTGCATCGCGGAACAGCGCACAAGCCATGGGAATGTCCAGATAGGGGGTCGCCTCCGGCCCAAGGCAGTGCTGCCAGGCGGCCGGACATTCTGTCTGCGGCGGCTCTATGGAAAAAACTTCCCGCAAGGCTTCCCGGGTCTTGTCACAAGGGTCATCCCGCACCTCCTGCAGCGCCTGCAGGAATCGCAGCAATTCGTTTTGCATGTTATGATTCTCCCTTCAGCCGCGTCCCGTCGACGCCGAGAATCTGCGGCAGATTGCGGATCAGCGTGTCATCCAGGCACTTGGGATCGGGACTGCGGCAGCTTTGCACCAGGCAGAAACTGTCGGCGCGCAACATCTCCAGCGCGCTTTCGCAGGCGGTTATCCCGGGGGCATTCCCGTGGAAATCCTGCAGCGCCTGGACCAGGGCCTGACGGGATGTTTCAAAGCGACTTATGGCGGTGGGGTCGGCAGCCTGCAGCCCGTCCAGGGCGGCCAGCAGCTCGTTGACCGTGCGTTGCAGCGCACGGGCGGCAGTTTGGCGGCCATTGCGGTACAACCAGTCTGCCAGGCGTTCGGTCTGGCGATGCAGACACTCGGTATCCTGGGTCAGATCGGTTTCTGCCGCGGCCTTGGCGTACATCCGGTGCAGCGCAATACCGACCCGGTCCAGCGGGTCCAGCCCTGCGGGAAGGGGGGCATCGTACGGCTGGGCGGCCCATTCGCGGCCCGTCCGCCAACCTTCGGGGCGGGGAGTCGGGGCGCTGGGCACCAGATAGGCATGATACAACCGTTCACAGCGATACAGATGGGTCCCGGCGTGGCCGGCGCCTCCCTCCAGCAGCAGAGAGTATTCTTCTGCCGGCAGACAGCGTGCGCCCTGTACGAGTTTGGAAAGTGCCCATCGCCGATGCTCCAGCCAGGAAAGTTCCTCCGCCAGCCGGGAATTCTTTTCCAGGGCGGCCTGATACCCCCGGGCCATTGCTTCCCGGTCGCTGCTCCAGGCAACACCCGCCGAAAACAGCCGGCATTTGACGGCAAGCCCGGTCTCCAGCGAGGCCTGCCGGTTGTAGGCCAGGGCAAACGTCCGGCGAGCGGTATCTTCCTGGACATAGGGGTCCCGTTCCCGCTCATATAAAAGGTGCGCACAGTAGGCCATTCGGTCGGCTTCTTCCACAAAGACGTCGTCCACGGCGCCGGGGCAAAGACAGACCTGCTTCAGAGTTCCGCTGGTACGGGGGTACAACGGCCGCCGGCCCGGCATGGTGTAAGCCATGAAAGTGGGGCTGTCATCCTCCGGCCATGCAGCAGCCAGCTGCTCGGCCCGGTCGGTATCCCGCATAAGCAGCAGCCAGTAATGGGCGTCGAGGTCGCCGCACAGATGGTCGATCTGCTCCTCACCGGGTTGACATTCCAGCCAGCGGATCTGCGCAACCTTGCTTTGCCGGTCACATTCGCCCCAGCCGGGCCCGGGCGCTGTATCCAAAAAACGGTCGGCGTTCTGCATCCGATGACACCAGCATTCAACCGTCTGCTTGGCCCCTGGCATGGCCACAGTGATCTGCAGCAGCATCCCCAGTACCTGGCAGCCTTTCAGCAGGGCATTCAGTACCGCAAAAACCGCTTCGGTATCCCCGTCTGATACGATCGCTGTGCGCAGAAAGCGCCCGGTGCGGTACTCATGGCAGGGCCAGCGGTACAACAGATAGGCAAACATCCGCGGCAGACTTTCCACCAGTTCCCGCCGCTCCTGCTCCTCCTGGCGGACAGCGCGGCGGCGCAGTGTGTGAAGGATCCGGTTCAATCTGCGGGCAAACTCTGCGCAACTGCTCATTCGCTGGTAGGCGTTGTACTGCAGTGCGTTCTCCAGCAGGGCAGCCAGCTGATCTGCCGCATCGGTTGGTAATACGGTGCCGAACGGTCCGCGGATCAGCGCTGTGCGCAGGCTGCAGTCTGTTGGCGGATACAGCTGACCGGTCAGAGCGTGAAAGAGGGTGGCCGCCAGTGCGTAGACATCGCTGGCCGGACCAATGGCACAGCAGCGCGGCTCGGTTCTGGCACCGCCCAGTTCCGGTGCCGTAAAACCGGAGGAACAGGGCAGCCAGGAAGGTTCTGTGCCCCGTGGCGAGCCTTCGAGCAAGCTGTCGATGTCGAACAGACCCACCGAATCCTGCAGGTAGGTCTTGCCGCCGGCGGGGCTTTCCCGTTCGATAAGCAGGATGTTGTCCGGTTTGATGTCGAGCAGCAGGGTTCGCTGCCGGTTCATCTGCCAGACCGCCAGGGCGGCCGCACAGACAGCGGCCAGTACCTGGCACAGTGCATCAAGGTCCGGCTCCGGTCCCAGCTGGTCCAGATACTGTGCCAACGTGATACCGCGGCGGTCTTCGGGTGTGAACAGACAGGGACGGCCTTCGTCATCGGTATAGAGCACCATGTACGGAATAAAAACGCTCAGGGGTTCCTGTTGTTTGAGTCTGCGCAGGGTCCGGCAGACATGACGCAGCCGGTCTGTTACAGCGGGGCCGCCATCGGCAAACTGCTTCAGGGTGCCGTAAACATCGCCTCCTTTTTCCAGGCGCAGCGCCCGGAAGACCCGGGCGCTGCCTCCGTGCCCCAGCGGAGTGCCCAGGCGGAAAGAATGAGTAAGAGCCGGCTCATTGTCGGGGTGAAGGCAAAGAAGAGTGTCGGCGGACGAGGTGTGGAAATCGCGGTTCATGGCGGCCTCCTGTGGCGTGTTTGATTTCATTATGACACATTTTGATAAAAAATGCATTGGATAAACTTTTGCAAGAGCATTAACATCCGAATTTTGTAGGGGTTCCTAAAAGGGAACCTCTTTTTTTTGTAAATGTTGCCCTGTGCAAGGGAGGATAAAAGAATATGCTGCGAACCCGGTTCAAAGATCGATCCGGTTCTGTACAGCGGAGGGTGGGCAGACCCTGCGGTCCAGGTAGATAGAGTACCCGATGTTGAGGAGAAAACGTACGGCGCCTACAACGACCACCGCAAGGCACAGGAACTGGAATCCTATGGCCGCGAAAAGTACGATGAGCAGGATGCCGGGCAGGGAGCCGAAAAGCAGGGCAATAAACCCGTACTTGCCGGCAAAGGCTGCCAGCCAGGCTAAAGGTCCCCTGGCCCAGGCAAAGGCGTAGACGAAAAAGGCAAGCGCCAGACTCAGAAAAACGCAGCTCCCCATGGTCTGCGCGGGGCGCAGCAGCAGAACGGCAGCGGCGCAGACTGTGAACAGAGCGGCAAAGCGGATGAGGGTTTGTTTCAACATACAAAGGACCTCCTTTTGATTTGTATAGCCACAGCATAGCACCGGCTGCAGATGGCTGCCGTGGGGGAAGATAAAAAGTTTTATCACCTTCTGCGGTTGGTTGGGCGGCGGGGTGATACGCTGTAACTGTAATCAGCAAGGAGGTACTTGGTATGGAAAGAGCAAGCTATTTTTCGGGGGCATACACGCTGGCTCCCGACAATGCCTATACCGTCAACGGCACCGCCTATGAAACCGACGCCCGGGGACGCATTACCCGCTTTGACGGCAAAATCTCCATGAATCCGGCGCCGCGTTCCCCCAGTTCCCAGCGCAGGCTGCCGGGCAAACTTCCGGGAGAAGACGCAGGGCACTACATGGCGGCCAGCCAGGGCGGGTCGGGCCGGGTGGATAATCTGGGGCGGATGGACCACATGGTCAACGTCCGGGACTACCGGGCGATGGAACGGGAAAACGAGGCACTGATGCGGGAAGGGCAGGAGGTCACACTGCACGGCACCGTCACCTATGAAGGCGAAAGCAATCGTCCCGATTGCTTCATGGTCACCCGGGAAGTGACCGACTCTGCCGCAGGGCTCACCCGCACCGATTATCTTTCCTGGACCAACCTCGATATGGCGCAGTTTGAGAACTGCGATGAGTGGGCGGCGCTGGCAGAGCAATACCCCAACCCCGGCGCCGGGGACTGTTTCGGGCCGGAAGTGGGTTCTGACCTGCCGGACGGTGAGGGTCTTGGCCCGGCGCAGGGCGAACACAACGGGCTTTCTTTATAAATAAAAAGGAGCAAGGAACATGATGGAAGAATCCCTATACAATACCCGTACATCTCCCTGGCTGCCCACACGCAGGGCAGCCGATATCCCGGGCGACAGTCTGCTGGTCCTGCAAGGGCGCGGTGGTTCGGAATTTGGCTTGCGGGCAGGGGATATTGCCCGGGGGGTCTACCTGGTGGGGGCTTCCCGCAGTGGTAAAACAACGGTGCTCTGCCACTGTCTGGCCCAGTTGATCCCTCGCCTGGGACCTCACGACGGGCTGCTGGTCTTCGACCCGCGCCGGGATTTTCAACGCCGGTTCTGCCGGCAGGGAGATTTTGTCCTGGACCCCGACCCCCAGGGAAGCGGCAATGCGGTATGGAGCCTGTTTGCGGATCTTGTTGCTTTTGGTACCAGCGATTACGCACTGGAACAGAACGCGGCACGCATTGCCGCACGGATGTTCAGCGGCAAGGAAAACCAGATGAACCCGTTTTTCACCACTGCGCCCCGGCGCCTGCTGGAAAATCTGCTGCTTGTCTATGCGCGGGAAATTCTGGCGCATCCCGAACAAGCCCATCGCTATGGCAATCACACGTTGTTACAGTTCTGCGCCGGACTTTCGCGCCAGCGGCTGGAAGAATTGATCCGGCGCAGCCCTGCCCCCGGAGAACTGCGCAGTTACCTTGGCGACAGCAGTACCGAGCAGGCCCTGGGGGTACTGGGCGAGTTCCAGGCGGCGATCTCACCGCTGCATGGTTTCACGGGTCGCCATGCGCCGCGCTTCAGTGCGGTGGACTTTGCCCGTGACGGCGGCGGCCGGGTCTGCTATCTGGCGTATGATGCCAGTGCCAACAGCAGCCTGGATGCTGTCTACGGGCTGATCATCGATCTTGCGCTGAGTACCGCACTTTCGTCGCGGCCGCAGTCCGGGCGGCTCTACCTTGTGCTGGATGAACTGCCCCTGATTGGCGGCAGTGTGGAATTGCTGCAGCGTGCCCTGAACTTCGGGGCGGGGCAGCATATCGGCGGTATTTTCTGTGCGGCGCAGTCCAATGCGCAGCTACGGGAACAGTACGGCCCCGAAGCTGCCGAAAGTGTTCTGGCCGGGTTTGGCACCACCATCGTCATGCGTCCCGGCGATGCTGCCACCCGTCGCTTTGCCCAAGAGCGTTGCGGGCAAATCACGGTGCCCCTGCAGTTTGCGCGCTGCGGTGTGGTGACGACCTCCCTTCAGCAGCTGCCGGCCCTGCCTGACGGCCAGCTTCTCACGATGGGGCCGGGGGATGCGGTGGTCATCGCACCGCCTGAGCCGCCCTTTGCCTTCCATTTTCTGCCCTTTGCCGGGTGAATACTTCAGAGGAGGAAACCTGCCATGAAATTTCCCAAAGCCTTTACCCAGGACTGTTTTGCAGTGAAGGTTCCCACCCTGGCGCAGGGGGGAGGAACGCTTTGCACCACCGGTCGGGCCGCGGTGCAGCGCTGCCTGCAGGATGGCGGATTGCTGGATACCACCGTCATCACCGGTGGCTTGCCGGAGGATCGCGGCCGCCTTCTTATGGCGGTACACACCCAGACGGCCCGGGCCGGCCTGCCCTTTGTGCTGCTGACCGACCGGCCCGTCCGGTCTCTGCCGGACGTACCCTGCTTTTTCTATGATCCCTTCCAGGGACATGACCGGCGGCAGGCGGCCTTTCTGCTGGCGCAGACGGCCCGGTGCCGCAAAGGGTTCGATTGCGAGGAAATCGCCTTCAGTCTGGACGCGCTGCTGCGTCATTGGGAAGGCAGTACATTGCGGGAACTTCTCGCCGCCAGCTGCGAAGAACTGGAACTGCGGACGCAGCAGTACGGCCCGCTCCCCTTCGCAGAGCGGGCAGAATTCCGGCGGGTTTTCTACCTGATGGAGGAACTGCGCAGGGTAACACCCGGCGACGGGCCTACGGCTTCGGTGGAGGGGCTGCTGCAAAGCGGCGGGCAGCTGATCTTGCGCCACCCGCTGCATTGGGCGATGGCCCTTAAGGAGGCGGAACTGCTCTGTGACCAGTGGCCGATGGTATGCGAGGATGCGCCCTTCGGGGAATTGCCGGGGGCGATCCGTCCGCTGCTGCGTGGGCACACGATCCTTGTCTGCCGTAGCCTTCCCGGGGAACTTTCCGCCGAGGACTGGGACGCAGTGTGCAGCCGCGGGCCGGTTAGTGTGGTCTTTGCCCATCCGTCTGCGCTCGATACCCAGAAGCTGGCGGATTATTATGGGTCGGAATATGTGACCCGGCAGGAGTACAGTGACTCCGTGGGGCAGAGTTGGCTGGAGCCTTGGTCCCGCACCCGCACCCGCGGCCATACGACCCAGAGGGTGCGCCAGAACCAGATCCTGCCTGAAACCATCCAGAATTTGCAGCCGGGGGCTGCCATCGTGACCTGTGCGGCCGGGCGCTGCCTTTGCAGTTTCCGCGTTTCGCCCTGATCCCGGAAAGGAGTGGTGGTATGTATCCCTATCCTAAATTGCGCACGGGACTCTGCGCCCGCTGGACTTCTGACGGGCGGACACTCCGCCTGTATGACAACACCACAAAACAGGGATACCGGCTGTCCCGAACCTGCGGATTGTTGCTGTGCAGCCTGGACGGGTGGACTGATCCGGACCTCAGCACCTGCCTCAGTGCCGCTTCCGTTTACCGCTGGCTGAGGCTCTTTGCCTGCCACGGCCTGCTGGAAGAGACGGATACCTGGGTGACCGCGCCTGGATGTGTGCTGTGGAACCGGCCTTGCCTGCGGCTGCGCCGGGGGCAGCGGCGTCCGGCACTGCGGCTTTATATCCGGCTGCTGGAACGGCTTTGGCTGCCGCTGCTCGCCGCATTGCTGTTTGCCTGCGCCAATGGCATCGGCTGCCTGCCACGGCTGCGTTTCGGCGCAGGGGGGATTCTGCTGTGTCTGCTGCTGGGGGAACTGCCGGCTATGGTACTGCATGAACTGGCCCATGCTGCTGCAGCAAATGACCGCGGAATCCCCGTCAGTTCTTTCGGCTTCGGGATTCGCTCCGGTTTGCCTTGCGCCTGCACCATGATTCCCTTGCTGCCTTTTGCCCCACGCCATGACCGGCGGGCTGTCTACCGGGCGGGGCCGCTGTGCAATCTTTGCCTGGGCTGCGGTTTGCTGCTGCTTTGCCGTATGGTGCCCCTGTTCCGGCAGGAAATTGTATTTTGGATGTCGGTGAGCAATCTGATGCTGGCGGGGATCAATCTTTTGCCCCTGGAAGGCTTGGATGGAAACGGCATCCTGACCTCCTTTCCGTCGGCGGAGCGGGCGCTGTCCGGTGGTCGTATCCGCCAGAAGGGTTGGCCTGGATTCCTTGAAAGGGCGGTGGGGACGGTGTTGCGCGGCCTATTCCGGATCGGACTGCCGGTGTTTGTTCTGTATGAGGGACTCTGCCTTTGGGAGATTTTACGGGAGGTGTTTGCGGGATGAAAACCATATACAGCGGTTTGGCACTCTTTGCGGCAGTTGCAGGCTTTTTTGGCTTCGGTTGTGTGCTGGTGGCCGGTACGGGGAGTGGCCTGATGGCCGAGATGATAATTCTTGTAGTGGTACTGGTGGTTTCACGGCTGCTGCCGGGGCCGTCGGTGCTCTGGGCAGAACTGCTGGGCAGCGTTGCAGCCTGGCCGGTGGTATGGCGAGTGCTGCCGGCATACGTGGTATACGCCGGTCCGGATTTTTTACCGGCGCAGATACAACTGGCAATGTACGGCGTGCTCAGCCTGCTGGTGGCTACCCTCGGGCCGATGCTGTTGCTGCTGCTGTTCGGGGATCTGCTGGACCCGAAAAAGAACTGACGGAAAAGTTTTATCATCCCTTAAGAATCAAAACAGATGGCCTGATACACTGTAATTGAAGCCGGAGGAAAGGAACCGGCGGTAACAAGAAAAAAGGAGTGGACGGTCATGATTACCTATAACAAACGGAAGCCGGAAGCCCGCATCCCCGTTTGGCGCAACGAGCGGTTTCCCCGAATACAGGGACTGTTGGATTCGATCCTGCACAAGGTGGTCCTGCGCCCTGCAGAAGGTGGGGACCGCTGTGTGGGGGGCTGGTTTGAGCGGCAAAGACGCAGCCTGCGCGAGTTTGAGTCGGCGATGGAACAGTCGCTGGATCAGCAGATTCGTCCCGCACTGGAAGCCTACCAAAGGGCCTGCCGGGCTGCGCAAAGCGGACCGCTTCTTCCGGAAGGTACAGCGCCCCGAAGCACGGCCCAGGCACGGGCCATGCGGGAACAGGCCCGGTGTGCCGAACAGGCACGCCAGGCAGCGGGAACCGCTGCCAGCCTGCGGGGCGAGTTGACAGTGATGATCGCAGAAACTGACCGCACGATCCGCCGGGCTTATGAAGCGGCAGATGTGGCCGCCGCCCGTTACGCCAAGGCAACGCGGTTTCATCCGCTGGAACAGGAAATCCCCCGGTTCGGTCCGCCAGCCTTTGATCCGCAGGCGTTTGCCGAACTGATCGGACTTACCCCGGAAAAGGAGGAAGCAGAATGAAGTTCATCACCCATCTTATCCGGAACTTCCGGCGCTGGAAGCAGGAACGGGATTACCGCAAAAGTATCAGAATGACTGACTATATCGGTACATATTTCGTCCCGGCAACGGGGTACCCTGAACTGGAAGGCACAGCGTTTGACGGTTGTATCGATAATGCCCGCCAGGCTGTGACAGAGCTCAATCTGGGGCTTGACAGCGGCCCGGTGCTGGACCTGATCGTGCTGCTGAAGGCACGCCAGCTGTTCTACGAAAAAATCCTCCGGCAGCGCAGTGCCAACCGTGCCTGCGCGCTGAGCATTCGCAGCGCGGCCATTATCCAGTGCCGAAACCACGAGGCATTGGTGGAAGAACTGAAAGATTCCATCGCCTCCGTGGAGGCAGAACTGGCGGCCCTGGGCGTACCGGAATACAGCAAACAGACTCCGTCATCGGCACGATAAAGGAGGAAAAACATGAAGAGTAATTCCAGAACACCGGTCATCCCATACGCCATTACCAAGGCGGGCGCTCCCGGCAGAAAACTGCTCAAGGACTTTGAACGGGCGCTGCCCACCTGCCAGACACCGGTGGCCAAGCTGCTGATCTGGCTTTGCGTGGGTGCCTGCGTGGCCTGCGATGCCTACACGATTTTTTACTATGTGCAGTTCACCTTCAATGATGTGGAAGGCATCGCACTGTTTACCGCATTGATGATTGCCTTCCTGGTAGATGGTGCGCCGTTCCTGCTGGGCAAGACTCTTTCCCGCCCGCAAGCGGTCACACAGGGCGCAAAGCAGCGCCGCCGCTGTTTCTGCCTGGCCTATGTTGCCGTCTTTGTGCTGGCCTACGGTATTTTTCTGGGGCTGGCGGCACTGTATGCCGGCGACAGTCTTACCCAGACCCAGGCAACCGGCTTTGCAGCACTGGGGACCGGCAGCCAGACGGCGGCAGCCTCCTTTGACTGGAGCGCTATGATCCGTGCGCTGCTGCCCATTCCCACTTCCATCTTCAGTCTGATCCTGGGGCTGGCCGAAGACCCGCAGCGGCAGCGTATCGATCAGCTGCTTGCCCGCAAAAAGCGGCTGCACTGGCTGCTGCGAATGAACCAGAACATCGTTGCCAAATACCGTGAAGACCTGCAGGCTTTCGATGTGGACCGCTACGACCGCGCCTGTGCCGAACAGCGGCTGCAAAGTCTGGCGGCACTGGCGGAGCAGAACATCCGCCGGGCCAGGGAACTGCTGGCGGCAGAATTGGGTACGGAGGAAGCTGCTGACCACCTGCTGCAGGAGCTGCGCATCCCGCAGTTCTGGGAAGAACTGTCCGCTGAGCTGGATATCGAGTTCGGCCACCGAAGCGAAGATGCCCTCTCCCTGCCAGAACCCGTACCGGTCCATGCCGAAAACGAACAGAGTGCATAAGAATCCTATACGTGAGAAGGAGGAACCTGTTATGAAAACCAACGTCAAAAAGAGTATCGCCGCTCTGTGTGCCCTTTGCCTGGGTAGTTGTACCGGCTGCGGGCAGGCAGCATCAGCAGCCCCCATCCGCACAGCCGAAGAGCCCACCACAACGGTCTGCTTTGTCATCCAGAACAGTTCCAACGGCCCGCAGCTGGGCGCGGCAGAAGCCGCCTCGCTGGCGCAGTATGCAGCCTTCGATGCGGGGGACAGTGCCGCCATCGTCGTCGCCGATGCAGACCCGGACCTGTATGGCCCTATTCTCTATAGCGATACCGCCAAAAACACAGTACAGCGACAGAAGGCACTGGCCGGGTACGGGAGCGACCTGCAAAATGCACTGATTGCGACCCGGCCTGACGAGGATGAGATCGACCTGCTGGGTGCGCTGTCGTTGAGCGCGCGGACGCTGAACGCCTCCACCTCGGCTGAGAAGCGGCTGGTGCTGGCGGGCCCTGCACTCAATACCTGCGAGCCGTTGGCGATGCAGGATCTGGAGGGCTTCTTTGACAGTGACGCGGCGGATATCGTTGCACAACTGGCGGATCAGAAGCGGTTGCCCGCGTTGGAGGGTGTGGAGGTTGTCTGGTTCTACAGCGGGGATTTTGGCGGCACCCAGGATGAACTTTCTCCGGCCCAGGTGGATTTCTTGCAGGACTTTTGGGAGAAGTTGCTGACAGCGTCCGGTGCGGTGTCGGTGGAATTCCGCACCGAAGTATCCACGGGCGAGGCGGATACTGAGGGAACCCAGGTTTCGCCGGTGGAAGCCCGGACCGATGTGATCAACGTGGCGGAAAGCCTTGCGCAAGGGCAGACCGTCATGCTGGACGAGGAAACGCTGGCTTTTCTGCCGGACAGCTGCGCATTCCGGGATGAAGAAGCCGCGCACCGTCAGCTTCAGGAAATTGCGGCGGTCATCCAAAAACTGCCTGACCGGACTTTTGTACTGGCCGGTTCCACCGCCGATGTGGCGGGCAGTCTGGAAAATACCCGGACTTTTGCACTGGAACGGGCTCGGGCTGTACAGGATGTGCTGCTGGAAGAAGGGGTGTGCCCTGAACAACTGGTCTGCGTTGGGCTGGGAAAGGCAGACTGGAGCCGCCGCCAAACGGACGCAGCAGGCAACCGGGCGGTTTGGCTGATCCCGGATACCCAGGAGGAACTGGTCCGCGAAGTACTGTCCGTGGGATTGAAAGAAGAGGCCGAATAAGTCAATGGCGTTACAGAATTCATTTTGGCAAGGTCTTGCCGGCCGTGTTTACGCATTGAATTCCCCACGCAAACAGCCCATTTAATATCCCCAAAAAATCAGCACCGGAATCTGTGCACACCACACAGATTCCGGTGCTGGTTATTTCTGTTTTTCCACTGGATGATGATCCGGGCGGAAAGGTATTACGGCTGGGGTTGTAGCAGCAATAGACGCCCCGCAAGCCTCTGTTTTCAATCCGCACCGCTAGGGCCGGTTTGTTGGTTTTGCGTCAGGGTGCGGAAAGGAACCCCTTTCCTGTGCAAAAGAAAATGACGCCGCTGCAGAAGCTCCTCAGCGGAAAACATCCACCTCGAATCCCATGATCTCTCCCAGGTCGCACAGTGCCTGCACCTGATCGCCATATACCACTGCCTGATGGTGGCCGTACCCGCCCTTGGCCAGCGCCTGACGGAACGCACGGGCACCGCCCTCTACATCATAATAGACAGCAGGGCTGCAATAGAAGGGGCGGAACTCACACCCCAGGGTGTGCCCCACGGCCACCATCATCCGGGTGCCGGCCCGGTTGAAGCGCCCGAAGGTCACGGTCTGGCCGGAATTCTCGTTCATATCGATCTGGTAATGGGCGCCCCAGCCCTGGGTGGTGAAATACCCCAGTTCGTAAGGCTGGGGGCTTCGTCAAAGCCCTTCATCCGGCGGGCCGGCACGGCGTGATGAATCTCAAGTACATCATGGTCGAAGACCTGCCCGGCCTGGGTGAGTAAATTGGGCATGCCCAGTTGCTGCGGGGCCTTGCTGCCCTGAGGAACCAGGACGGGATTGCCCATAAAGACGCTTTGGCGGGTGAGATACATCATCACGGTCATGGCCATCCAGACGGCCAGATCTTCCTCACAGGCGGAGGGGATGCGGTCGTCCTTGTTCAGGGAATGGGTCATGCAGGGAACAAAATGATATTTTTGGGGAATGCGGCTGGCACTCAGCTCTTTACAGGGGATGGTATTTGGAGCAGTATGTGGATGGAGGGCATAGAATAAAACAAAGATGCTGAACTTGACGACACCGCAAAAAATAGACGATATCGCAAACAACAAGGCTGAGAAGCATCTTTTCCTAACAGAATGAAAAACGCCACATACAGCGGCAGAAATGCCTCAAAATTGACCCGAAATCACACACAAAAGCGCTGATATATGCCACACCCCCTTTGGCAGAGAGCAATTCTCGATTTCTCTTAAAGATTCGTAATAGGTATTGCAATTATCTCTGATTTGTATTATACTATATTCAAGATGAATTGGAGGTGCTTTGGTGAATACAGTTGGTGAGCGTTTGAAAATCCTGCGCGAAGGGATGGGACTTTCGCAAAAGAAGATGGCTGAGCTGCTGGATGTGACCCAGCCGAGCATCAACCGGTATGAACACGGGAAAGCGGTTCCTATTGAGGTCCTAATCGGGTATGCGGACTATTTTGATGTCTCGATGGACTATATCACCTGCCGCTGTGATGAGCCACAGGGCAAGCTGTATCAGGCACGACCGCCGATCTCCGACAATCCGGAATTGGGGAAGTTTATCGAGATGTGCTTTGACCCACATTCTCCGATGAACGGGCGGTTGAAAGAGGCCCTGTTCCGCATGATGGAGGGTAAACAATGAAAGCTGTGATTTACGCCCGATATTCTTCCGATAATCAGAGAGAAGCAAGTATTGAAGGACAAATCCGGGAGTGTACCGCCTTTGCCGAAAAGAACGGGATCACAGTCCTGCGGCACTATATCGACCGGGCTATTTCCGCCAAGACGGATAACCGGCCCGAATTTCAGAATATGATTAAAGACGGCAACAAAAAGCTGTTTGATATGATTATTGTCTGGAAACTCGACCGGTTTGCCCGGAACCGCTACGACAGCGCCCGGTATAAAGCGCAGCTCAAGAAAAATGGTGTGAAGGTGGTTTCCGCTACGGAGGTCATTTCAGACGGCGCGGAGGGGATCATTCTGGAATCCATGCTGGAAGGCTTTGCCGAGTACTATTCGGTTGACCTCTCCGAAAAAGTCGTGCGCGGCATGACCGACAATGCGCTGAAATGTATGTTTAACGGCGGGACGCTGCCGATGGGGTATGTGATTGACGCGGAACAGCATTTCCAGATCGACCCGGTCACGGCACCGTATATTCTGGACGCTTTCAAACAGTATGACGAAGGCGCGACTATGACGCAGATTCGGGACTGGCTCAACGAGCAGGGCATGAAAAATACCCGTGGAAATCCCCTGACCTACAACAGCGTACAGCACCTATTGAAAAACCGCCGCTACATTGGCGAATATCAGTACAGGGATATTCTCATTCCTGATGGCATACCTGCTATCGTACCGAAAGACCTTTTTGACCGGGTACAGGCCAAAATGGAGAAAAACAAGAAAGCCCCGGCTCGTCACAAGGCTGAGGACGATTATCTGCTGACAACCAAATTGTTCTGCGGGTACTGTGGAGCCTATCTCTGTGGCGAAAGCGGCACCAGCCGCACCGGAGTTGTCCACCACTATTACAAGTGCGTTTCGGTAAAAAAGAAGCGCAAGGAATGCCACAAAAAGCCGGTTAAGAAGGGTTGGATTGAGGATTTGGTTGTCTCCGAGACCATGAAGATGATCATGGATGACGATGCAATCGAAGCTATCGTTTCGATGCTCATGGAGCTGCAGGAACAGGACAACACCAATATTCCCCTGTACGAACGACAGTTACAGGAAACGAATACCAAGATTCGCAACTTGATAAATGCGATCCAACAGGGTGTTTTGACCAAATCCACGAAAGAGAGCCTTGAAGAATTGGAGGCGGCAAAAGAAGAATTGGAAACCCGTCTTGCCAATGAGCAGTTGTCCAAACCTCCCAAGATCAGCGCCGAATTTATGACCTTCTGGCTCCACCGTTTCCGCAAGTTGGATGTCACCAAGCAGAGCCACCGGAAAATGCTGATAGACACCTTTATCAATGCGATTTATCTTTACGATGATAAAATGCTGATCACCTTTAACTACAAGGATGGAACGAAGAAAATCACTTTCAGCGAGATACAGGAAGCCTCTAAAAGGGATGCTTCTGGTTCGGATTTGGAATGCTCACCGGCACCAAAAAAGGTCGCTGTATTGCAGTACAGCGACCTTTTTTATTTTGTCACGGCTCAGTGCTTGTCAATCCACTTTTGACGCTACACGGTAACATCGGCCATGACAGACACGAAAAAACTGATAAGATAGCTCATGGAATCTCCTTTCCGTGCTGGTTTTGTACATTGGGCAGCACAAGAGCTATTTTATCGGTTTTTGTTTTTATGGGAAGATTTTGGGTTCCGAATCTAAAGGACCACCCCCCCTGGGAGTCGCCCCATAAAAGCCTTTGTGGGCGTTCTGTTCTCAAGACGGCTCGTTATCCGCAATGAATCCGATTCCCCACCAGTGAGGCCCCCTCCTGGGCGATGTAGCCCTTTTCCCGACCGCCCCCGTGCTTCACAAAATACAGAATATAAACAGCAAAGCCAGCCGGTTTTCTAAGCCGGCTGGCTTTTTTACTGTTCGGTATGTTCCAGAACCGCCTGGATCATGGTAAGAGCGACTTCCTGCTTTTGCAGCGGCACATTCTCCCAGAGCGTTTCGATTGCCTGAATTTTGCTGACCTCATTTTCCTCCAGCTCGTCCTGGAGCAGATAATCCGGAGAAACATGAAGCGCGTTGCAGATGTCGATAAAGACCGGCAGGCTGGGCATCTTTGCGCCGCCCTCGATCTGCCGCAGATAGGTGGCATTGATGTTGCACAGCTCCGACAGCTTGTCCGCCGTCAGACCGCGTGCCTTCCGTACCTCGTTGATCCGCTTTCCCAGTTTGCTTTGTTCCATAGTCTATACCCGTCTGTTAGCTCTTGGCGATTATTTTGTTCACTTTAAGGCTACATTATCCTTGCAGGGGAAAATAGATTCTGATAGACTATACTTTATAAGCTAATAGCTTTATGCAGGGGAATGCGGTATGATTGTGACTTTTTGCGGGCACGCACAGCTTTCGCAGAACAGCGGCGTTGAAAAATGGCTCTATGGGGTGACGGAAAAACTCATAGAACAGGGCGCGGCATCTTTTTACCTGGGCGGCTACGGGGATTTTGACAGCCTGGCAGCTTCGGTTTTGAAAAGACAGAAAACGCAGCACCCGCAGATTCAGCGGATTCTTGTTCTGGCTTATCTCGGCACCAGACAGGATATTTCCGACTATGACGGCACCCTGTACCCACCGCTGGAAACGGTGCCCCGTCGGTTTGCGATTCCCCGCAGAAACCGGTGGATGGTCGATGCCGCCGACGTGGTGGTTGCCTGTGTGCTCCACGATTGGGGCGGAGCCGCCGCAACCCTGCGGTACGCCAGGCAAAAAGGGAAACGGATTATTGCCTATGAACAGCCATATCCTCTCCCTCAAATCACGTAAAAATAAATGGCAGTTATCCTCAAAATGAGGACAACTGCCATCTTTTTTATACGGTTTATTGGGCCAATCGGGAGAAGTATTGCTCCAGCTTCTCCTCACAGATCTTCTCCATTTCCGCCTTCTCCCCGGCGGTGAGTTTCTTCCACACCGATTCATCCACCTGGACGATGCCCAGCGTCCGGGTGTGGCGGAGCATCTGCATATCCTCGAACCGCTTGAAGGGATTGGCCAGGATGTTCCGCTCGGCCTCCTTGTCGGTGTACCCACCCCGGGCAAACAGACTGTTGGGCTTTTCCACCACCAGTCCGGCAGCCCGGCGTCCCTCATAGTAGGCGCGGAAGTAGGCCACGATGTCCGCCAGCTGGATGCGGCCCTTTTCGTCGGCATGGCGGAGAATCGCCTGGATCAGCACCGGCTTGTAGGAGTAGCTCATATCCATCTGGCGCACCATCTCAAGGAAGAGTTCCTTGCGGTTGGAATCGTCGATGAGGGTCCAGCCGTACTGTCTGGCGTAGCGTTCCAGCGTTTCCTCCTTGAAATACTTGAAGGTCCGGTGCTCACTCATGGGCACCACCAGGTCGGGCACCAGTTTACCCTCCCGCACATACCGCTCGATGGTCTCGGTCTGCACATCCACCCGGCGGACAAACTCCATCTGGGAGATCATCCCGGCGGCCTCGTCCTGCCAGTTGAAGATGTCCACCAGCTCGTAGTCGGTGGCATCTACCGGCCAGTCGATGAGGGCTTCGGGTTTCTCGCCTTTTGCGTAGAGGGCAGCCTCGGCGGCCTTTTCCGCGGCGGGGGCAACGACCTTTTCCCCTGGACGATATTCCTTTAGCTTGAACAGGCGGTGCAGCGACTGGGGCATATTGTACTGGCTGGCGTTGTCCACAAAGTCAAAGACCATCAGACTCTCTTTCCCCGGGAAAAGCCGCATCCCGCGGCCCAGCTGCTGGATGTAGAGCACCCGGGACATGGTGGGCCGGGCCATGAACAGCACCTCGATTTCGGGGCAGTCCCAGCCCTCGTTGAGCAGATCGCAGGCGCAGAGCACCAGAATCTCCCGGCGGACAAAGCGATCCTGGAACTCCCGGCGCTCAGCGGACTTCATCCCGCCCGAGACCGCAGCTGCAGACACGCCTACCCGCCGGAACAATTCTGCAATCTGTTCGGCATGACGCACCGAAGCGCAGAACACCACGGTGCGCTTGTCCCGGACGTACTGCAGCCAGGTGTCCACGATGAGCTGATTGCGCTCTGGAACATAGATTTTGCTTTCCAGATCCCGGATGTTGTACTGCACGCTGTTGAACCGCACCCTGGTCAGGTCGATGTTGGTGTGGATGCGGATGCAGCGGATGGGCACCAGCTCGCCGATCTCCACGGCGGTCTGGATGTCCAGCTTGTGGGCGGTGTTCTTGAAGATGTCCAGAATCGCCCGGTTGTCGTCGGTACGCTCCGGCGTGGCGGTCAGGCCCAGGGTGAACGCCGGGTGGAAGTAGGCCAGAATCTTCTGGTAGGTGTCGGCGGCAGCGTGGTGGGCCTCATCCACGATGAGGTAGGAAAAGGCATCCTCCCGGAAGTCCTCCAGATGAAGCGCCACGCTCTGGACGCTGCCGCACACCACATGGGCATCCGGCTCCTTGATGGCTTCCATGTACCGTCCCACGGTGACCTCCGGCCAGAGATTCCGGAAGGCGTCGGCGGCCTGGTTGACCAGCTCCTGGGTGTGGGCCAGAAAGAGCGTCCGCCCGCCGCAGCGCTTGGCGTCCATCACGGCGGTGACGGTCTTGCCGGTGCCGGTGGCGTGGTAGAGCAGTGCGATGGTTTCGTGGCGGTTCCGCATGGCCTGCAGAGCGTCCAGAGCTTCCCGCTGGTGCTGCTTCAGTTCCAGATGGGCACCGTCCAGCGTTTTGCCGCGCTGGGTGGGCAGATAGTCCTCGATTTCCTTGAACCGGGGCTGGCTGCCCAGAAAGACCCGCAGTTCATCCTTGACCGCCTCGGGTTGAATCTGCATCTGGCGCACCGCCCAGCGGTAGACGTCCCACCCCAGATAGATCATGCTGTTCTGTTTGAGCAGATCGTCGTAGAACTTGTTGGAGGAGACCAGACTTTTGTTGTGGGAAGTCTCGTCGTCAATCTCGATGGCCACCTTGCGGCCGCCGTTTTCCAGAAGAAAATCCGCATAGCGGCTGTTCTGGTAGATGTCGAAGAAGGGATACTGGGAGTAGAGATACCCGGCCTTCTCAGCACCGAAGGTTTCGCTGAACAGATCGATAAAAAGGTCCTCGGCAGCGCTGCCGGATACGGCTTGATACTTAGGCATGGGCAGACACCTCATTGATTTTCGGCAGCCGTTCAGATTCCGGAACTTCCGCCTGCAGCTTGTGGAGAGTCGCCAGCGTAATGGGACATTGGCCGTTTGTCTGCTGTTTTCCGCAGTGGTCCCAAGCCAGTTTGCCGGGCCCGTTGTATTCCTCGGTAAAGGTGCCGTCCGGGTGAATCTTTAACACGAGCAGCCAGTTCGGTTCACTGGACAGCGCCACCCGGTCAATCTGGGTGGCCTTGATCTGTACAAGGCGGCCATCGAGGGCTTTGGCATCGTGGGTTTTGGCAGAGGCTTCAAACAGTTCCAGCCCATACCAGCTGGAAGCCAAGGCTTCCCCGATGCTGCCAATCATGTGGCCGTCCGGCGTGTAATGTCTGCCGGGAAAAAGCTGCTCCAGTTCCCGGGCGATGGCATACAGTGCCTTGATCTTTTCGGCTACCGATGTCTGCAAAGAAACAGGATTCATCCTTATCCTTCCTTTCTGGTACAGAATCCGCGCACAACACAAGCCTCACAGTGTGGGGCTGCAGTGCAGATTTCTCCATAGTGGCTGGCGCAGTAGCTCCAAAGAATGCTGTCGATCTCCACCATAGGCAAATGCAGCTGCTCGCTCATTTTTCGGACGATAGCCACAGCCTCGGAGACACCGGCCTGTTCCTGCTCGGATTCCCCCATGCGGTCGGCACCAAGAAACCGGCAGACGTGAATGTCGGGCTTGACCCCGTCGATACCCACATTGCGCAGATATTCCCAGGCAAGGGCCGGGCCGATGCCGTATAACTTGTGTGGCCCTGCGGCAAGGTCCCGGACGATTTCTTCTGGTGGTGCCGAGGTCACATAGGCATCCAGACTGCTATATTCCGCGGCAATCTTCCGAAGTTTTCCAATGTTTTCGCCCAAATGCTTCATCTGGCGATTGGTACACTGGCTGGCGCAGGAAAGCTGTTTCAGTCCCTCTGTAAAATAGCTGCTCTCCCGAGCCAGGATGGCCTGTTCATCATATTGGAAGAACAATTCATCCACCCGGGGCAGCTTGGGGGCCACACGATGCCACTGGGTGTGGGCGCTCAACTGGGCATAAAGCAGCCCTCGCAGATGTTCCCGGAAAGTGAAAACCTTGCCCTGCTGCCGTTGGCGGACCAGCTGGGGGAAGGTGGTGGAGTACAACTTGCCGGATGCTTGCAGAAAGTCCCGCATCACCAGCAGATAGCGGTAGTCCTCTTTCTTACGCACAGAGGTAAGTAAAATGCGTTTTTCAAACCCACCCCGCCGTGCTGCTTTGTTCGCCCGCAACTGTTCCAGCTGCTCCGGCGTCCAGCCTCGTGCCCGGACCACGGCCTGCATCACCTCCAGCAGGTCGGCCAGTTCTTCCAGGGATTTGCTCTCCTGGTATTCGGCCAGCTCCTCGTTCAGCTTTTCGTCCAGCAGCTGGAGGTAGGCCTCGTCGGAGAGGGTTTCCCAGGTACAGGTTTTGCCGGAAGCCTCAATGATCTCCGGGATGCGGTCCCGGACCAGTTTGTGATGGGATTTCATTTGGGTTATCCCTTTCGGAATCGGTCAAGCCAAGACTTTTTAAAAGGAATGTCGAAGAATTTCCGCGCCTCTTCCAGATTCATAATAAGCCACTCGCGGGATTTGTGCGGTTCCAGCGTTTCAGGTAATTCTTTCAGAATGCGGTCCGCTTCCCAAGGGGCCCCGGCATTGTAGCGCAGTTCGTTTGCCCGCTCGGAAATTTCAAAGGAGAAGCGGCTGATTTGCCAGGCGTTTCGGATCGTCTCCCTTGCGTAGCGGCCGGTGACTTTTTCGCTGAAGTAATCTTCCAGCGTAAGCGGACGCATATAGGAAGGTAGATCGTTTTCGGTACACGCAGAGAAAATACCCAGCAACACTTGCGAGGATGCCGCCAAGATATCGGGCGCACTCTCCGACGAATCGTCCTTCATTTCCTCCAGTAGGTCAGATACTACCTCCAACATTTTCCGGAGATATTCCCGGTAGAAAGCGGTCCCGATTTCACGCTGAACGGTGCGTACCACACTGCTGCGCATAACCTCGGTATTGGTCAGGCCTGCCTGCACACGACAGATTACCGTGCGGCGGGTTACTTCCGGGGCGACCGCTTTCACATCCTCGTTGGCACTGATCACGACAGCAGGATACTGAAGCAGATGGTCGGAGACGCCAAAGGAATCGTTTTTGATGGTTTCGATGGCATGCTGGTTGAAACGGGTCTGGGTCAGGTCGTCCACGATGATGGGGGCACCCTTGACGGTGCGTTTCAGATTCTCAATACTGGACCGAGTGAAATCCGGCGCAGAGAGCTTGGGCTTTTGCCCAATCATCATTTTGAGCAACGTCTCCAAAAAGCTGGTCTTTCCGGCTTTGCTCTGCCCATAGACAAGTCCGAATACAGGGTACGGAAGAAGGTTCTGATTGTAGCGGACAGCCATATCCCGCATGCAGGCCATAAACGGCGAGCAGAAGAACCAGTTGGCAAACTCAAAATAGCGCCGCTGCATGCCGGCTACATCGCCATGGAACTTTTCATAGCCGGCCATGTAATTGAGGAAAAGCTGCACATCTCGGGTAACATCTTCCTTGGGCGGATTCAGATCCAAATCTGTTCCATTCAGTCGGACGATAGCCTCATCCGGAAATACCTGCAGCTGCGGGTATTCGCTTTGTAGCTCTTTCTCTTTGGTCTTGGTGGCAACGACCTGGCGGCGAATGGATTTGATCTTTTCAGGAGAAAGCAGAATTTTTCCCTTCTTATCGGGTTTCGGTACAGAAGGTGCCAATTTGTCTGCCAGATTTTTTACATCCAACGCAAAGCGGACTTCTCCTTTGGCCTCCTCCACAGGCTGGAGCACCAAAGCCTTTTGTGTACGGATTGTTCTGGCAATGGGAAGCTGCTCCAGATTCTCACCATCATCTGCACAGAGCAGGGAATCTTTGGCGATCTGGTCGGTACTTTCCTCCCGCAATTGGCAGTAGCAGTCCCAATACCATTGATAGGCTTCTTCACCATCCAAATAGCAAATATTTTCCCGCTGGTGTCCACCGAAGGCAGAAAAGGACATGTTGGCGGACCCCATGATCACACGCTTCCGTCCATCCGCTGCGGAAAGAAGGTAGATCTTTTCGTGGGATAGTACGCTGTGAGCAACATAGAACCGCAGCGTTCTCTGATCGATGCGAGAGACAAGGTCCACCTTCATTTTGCCGGCTGTTTCCCGTATACGTTCCACCATTTTGCATTGGTATGCCATCACTTCCTGGAGCGAATAGGAGATGACCTCATCACATCCAAAGATGATTTCTGCCTGTTCGAATAAGTCCAGAAGGCGATACACAAAACCAATTCCTGAAGAATAGGTGATGGCATGTAACGTATCAAAGCCAGAGAAAAGATCTTGCCAGGAAACCGTCTCGGCACCGGAAAATTCCATCTTGACCACATCCAGGTTGCCGTGTCGGGAATTTTTCTCCTGGGTTTGCGCTTCTTCGATCATGCCGAACATGGACAAATTTTCCATAGGTTCCTGCCTTTCTCCTGTGATTCAATCTCTGCAAGCGGAAATCATCCGACGACCAGTTTGTTGGTTTTCCGCAGATATTTTGCCGGGATGGGCACATCAAGTTTCCAGGTGATGCTCATGGGACGGCTGCCCTCATGCTTGACATAGTTGGCAGTGCCCAGAAAGGTGTAGGGTGCCGCCCCGACAAGATCATTTTTGGTTTCCCGCACAAACAGCAGAATCTTGCTGCCGCGCTGCCGATGATGGATGTAGCGCTGTCCGGTGGGAGAAGTCTCTGATGTGGTGCTCTGGCTTTGCCAGTGGAACAGGTTTTCATTGATAGAATAATCATGGTACATCGTGGTGGGGGAATACTCTTTATCAGATTTGTTCAGCGTTACAAAGAACACATCCACCTGCTTATCGGGAAAGTACCGCACACCGACACCCGCCATAGCGCCAAAGTTGTAATAATCCAGCGCGGTGACAATTTGCTTCATCGTGTAGGTACAATGTACATCCAACGGGCAATCAAATCCCAGATCCGCCGGCTGGTCAAGAAAATCGATGGCATCAAACCGCAGCTGCAGCAATTCCTGCAATTCCTCCAGCAAGATCGGGCTGTGGGCGAGACCGTGCAGATGGTCCAGGACTTCCTCGTCCTGCCAACTTTCGGCTGCTTTTCCCCAGACGGTGACATAAAACATCTGCAGCAGCCGCTGCTCCAGCGGGGGAAGGGCTGCAAAATCCACACCATCCAGCCGGGGTAGAAGGTCCAGCAAGAAGCGAATCCACCGACGGGAATCCACTGCCGCCAGCCGAACAAGAGCGGAGGAAAGCGCCTCCTCGGCGGGCTCCTGGAAATCCGGCCGCACACCGGCAGCCATACACAGGCGGGCAAAACTGTCCTTTCCCTTGCTGTACAAGGTGCGCAGATCCAGGTGATAATACCGCACAAATTCCCGCAGTGTCAGCGGCAACCCGGTATCCTCGGTAAAGGTGCGAATCCGGTTGAGAAACCCGGCGCGGACGCCAAAGGACGCGCGGAGATTGTCCAGAATAATCTGGGTGGGCTTTTTCTCCAGCTGGATGTAGCAGCCCTTGGGCACGGAAAGAAAACCGTGCTTTATTTCATAGGCCAGATTGTGGTTGGTACGGGACAAAAGGGCGGAAAACTTTTCCTCGAAATTGTATTTGCGGTTGGCCTGCCCGATGAAGTCCAGAACCGTCAGGCATTCCTTCTCCTCGCAAAGGCGCAGACCACGGCCCAGCTGCTGCAAAAAGACGGTCAGAGATTCCGTGGGCCGTAAAAACAGAACGGTGTTTACCTCGGGAATATCCACACCTTCGTTGTAGATGTCCACCACAAAGAGAAAACGCAGTTCGCCATGGGCCAGACGAGTTTTTGCATGCAACCGCTCTTCTTCGGAGGAAGTGCCCACCAGACTTAAAGAGGGCAAACCGTGTGCATTGAAAAACTCAGCCATAAAACGGGTATGTTCCACCGAGACACAGAAGCCCAGCCCTTTTACGGCATTCAGATCGGTGACATAGCGGTCCAGCGTATGCAGAATATGCTCTGCCCGCTGCAGCGCCACAGCCCGGTTGAGGGAATACAGGTTGGTCAGTTCATTCTTGTCATAGCCGCCGCGGACCCAGCGCAGGTCTTTCAGATCGACGGTATCTGCCACGCCAAAATATTGGAAAGGGCAGAGCAGTTTGCGGTCAATGGCTTCCGGCAGACGGATTTCGGCGGCGATCCTACCTCCGAAATAGTCCAGAATGTTTTTGCCGTCCATTCGTTCGGGGGTGGCGGTCAGGCCCAGCAGAATCTGGGGATGAAAATGTTCCAGCAGCTGCTGATAGGTGGGCGCGGCGGCGTGGTGGAACTCGTCCACCACGATGTAATCGTAATAGTCGGCGGGCAGCCGATCGCACAGCGATTGGGAATTGACCGTCTGGATCGATACAAAGAGATGATCAAGGGATGCAGGCTGGCTGCTGCCCACAAACAGTTCGCCAAAGTTCGGGTCGCGGAGAATGTTCTGGAAGGTATACAAACTTTGCCGCAGAATCTCCTCCCGGTGGGCCACAAAGAGCAACCGGTTGGCATGGCCAGGGTGTTGCCGGCAGAACCGTCGGTAGTCAAAAGCGGAGATCACCGTCTTTCCGGTACCGGTGGCGGCAACGACCAGGTTCCGTGTGAAACTTCGAACTTTCCGCTCTGCATCCAGCTTGTCCAGAATTTCCTGCTGGTAGGCGTAGGGTCGAATGTTGAACAGCATGTCCCGCGGGAGCTCACTGCCGTGTGTGCGTTCCGCCTTCAGGGCGCGGAGCAGACGTTCGTGTTCTTCCTGCTGGTAGGGCTCAAATTCCGGCGCGTTCCAATAGACATCAAAGGTGGAGGCTATCTTCGCCATGGTGCTGGGCAGATCTTTGGCACTGACCTTCACGTTCCATTCCAGACCGCTGGACATGGCTACCTTGGACAGGTTGGAAGAGCCCACATAGGCCGTGGAGAATCCGCTGTTCCGGTAAAATATGTAGGTTTTGGCGTGCAGGCGGGTGCGGTCGGTGTCGTAACTGATCTTGATCTGTGTATTGGGCAGCTGGCTCAGCGCTTCGATGGCTTTGGCATCGGTGGCTCCCATGTAGGAGGTGGAGATTACCCGAAGCTGTCCGCCGTTCTGAGTGAACTGACGCAGCTCCTCGATGATCAGTCGAAGGCCGCTCCATTTGATGAAGGATACCAGCATGTCGATGCGGTCGGCACAGGCAATCTCTTTTTTCAGTTCGGAAAACATCTGGGGCTCGCCCACCGCCCCGGTGAACAGGCTGCTGCGGGCCAGCGGTGTCTCAGGGCGTGTCAGGTCTGCTGCAGTTTTTCCGGCGGCCAGCAGCGGGTCGTTGGCCCGTAAAAGAGCAAGAAGCTGCTCTGCCCTGCCGTCGACGCGCAGCGGAGCAAAGTCAGCTTCTTGGGTTGTGGTTTCTATGGTCTGGACCAGCCGGTTCGCCAGCGCAATCTGGGCAGAGAGATCCCCACCCTGGTCGGCAACATCGTCCAGACCGCGCTGGATCACGTCGGCAAGATACTGCGCCAACACCTGGGAGGCTTCGGCCTTGTCCAGGACGGCAGAGGCCTGGCAGGCAGCGGGCAAGGCAGAGAGTTCCTCCCGCATCTGTTGGTTGATCACCTGTTCGTACAGGCCGGGCTGTAACATCGAAATCACACCTTTGGCAGTTGGTTTGAATCTATACAGAGATAGTATACCAGATAAAGAGTCCTATTGTTGGGATTGCATTAATGAAATCCAATTCTATTGCAAAATTCTTCTTTTATTATAGAAAATCTAAACTAGCTAGACAAGAATAAGTTGTGTACGGATTCTCACTCTACAATTTACGACGGATCCCTCATGAAATCGGGGTTCCCCATAATAAAATATCCCAGGAAGATATGTGAGAATATCTTCCTGGGAGTCTTACCACCTAAATGGCTTTATGTGGATTTGTTCCTTTTCGCTTCAATCTTATGAAGGCGAATCTCGAAATCTTTTGCGCTGTCATACATGCCGACTTTTTGATAATAATCGATTGCCTGATTGCAGATATCTATGGCGGCAGCGTAGTCTTTCTGTTTTTCGTAGATGATTTGCAACCGTTTGAATGCAGGAATAATTCCATTAAAGGGATCAATCTTACTATACTGCTCGGCTAGTTCGGCCTTACTGTATACGCCCTTTAATGCCTCCAACCTTTTTTGTTCGTCACGGATATGTGCTTCCTGTAACGAGGAAAGGCTATTCAAATCCTCTTTACAATAAAAGATACATTGGTCAATATATTTGTCGTCCAATGCTCTAAAACGATAATAGAAGTTTTGTAACTGAATCAATGCAAAATGCCGGTCCAAGGCATTCTTGCTTGAAGTACGATACGTTTTTAAAAGTTCCTTTTCCGCGGCTTCATCAAAGCAAGGAACATTTATTGATTTTTTCGATTGTTGTTGCAGTTTTTGGTCGGGCGGTAAGGTACCGGCCTTGCGCATATCGGTGACAGCATTTTTTACCTCCGAATGGGCTTCTTCCAGGATATCATATCCGGCTTTTTTTAATTTGAAGCACTCGGTTAATAAGGGGACGTCAACACTTTGTTGGCCAATAGAAATATTTGCAAAAACAGGAATGCTCTGTCTGTGGAGCTTTTTCCATTCGGTGTGCGTCACATACTTATCGATGGGGAGCGTATCTTGTCCTAAGCGCTTTTTCATAACCACTGTGAGTTTTTCCAGAAAAAGATCGGGATATCTTTTGATATAATTCTGGTTTGAAAACTCAAAGGTTTTAAACATGCGCATAAGATCCTGCGCAGTGAGAGGCTGAGACAATCCGTATTTGCACAAAAGATAGAGATTGTCAGAAAAATTCACCTCGTAAGTCTTATCTAGGGACTGATAAAAACGAAGAGCCAGATCGGGCTCTTGCCGGGCTAAGCAGGTTAGAATGCTGGCGCATGCAGAATAATTTTGAAAAGAATTGTTGGAATAGACGTCACGAAGCTTTAAGATTACGTCAAAAGCACGTTTGTAATCGCCTTCCAGCAGATGCCTTTCCAAACCATAATAGAAAAGAAATACATAGCCAATGTCAAAAGACCCGGAATAAGGATCTGCCAGGAACTTCCAGTATACACCGCGCTGCTCTGGAGACAAATCAGCATAGGAAGGAAAATAAGGAGGTCTTACAATCTCCTTCGGATTGACATCCATCCGAACAGGTAAGCGAAGAGATATGAGGCTGGGTTCTTGTGTGGGAAAGGATGAAAAAGCGATACGCACACCATTGTAAATGTGAGAAGTCTGTTTTGCATGTGCGTAATAGTTCTTTTGAGGTCCATCCGAAAACCAGAGAAGAGGCTGTACATCGGGATGGACGGTAATCGGTGCCTGGTAAGTTGCCAAGGATCGAGAGGGCCCCACCATGCCTGTAGTTGTTTGGGGTACCTTTTTCCTCTTAAAGAAAATATCAAAAATTCCCATTCAATTTCATCTTCCTTATCAAAAAGCTAAACTACAGGAAAAGCGGGAAAATACGCTTCATCAAGTTTTACCCCAGCAAGTCCTTCTCCTCGGGATGAGTCTCAAACCAGTGTATGGCATAAGAACAGGTGGCCTTGGCCTTACGGCCGTCCTGGCGCAGGGTATCGGCCACCGCACGCAGAAGCTGCCCGGCAACTCCCTGTCCCCGCAGAGAACCGTCCACAAAGGTGTGGTTGATGACGGCGATGCCCTCCTGTTCCGGGAAGGTTACTTCTGCCAGCAGTTTCCCCGTTTCATCCGTGGCAAAAATCCGACCCGGTTCTTTGCAAAACTCCATAACAAACACCTCCGACTTCAGTGTAACAAAAAAGTCGGACAAGAGCAACAGCCATGCTCCTGCCGAGGCGGCAGGAACATGGCTGTTGCAGATTCGTTTATAGCCCCATCACCTTTCCCAGCTTTTCCTGTGCCTCTCGCTTGGTTTTATCAAAGGCGTGGGCATAGATATCCAGTGTGGTACTGGGCTGGGAGTGACCAAGCAACCCCGCCACAGTGCGGACATCTACACCCTGGGCAATGAGCAGACTGGCGTTGGTATGGCGAAGGCTGTGTACATTCAGATTTTCCGGCAGGCCGTTCTGGCGCAAGATCTTCTTGAAACGGAATGTGAAGGTGGTCGGCACCATCGGGTCGCCGCTGGGTTGGCGGAACAGGTAGTCATCTTCCTGTAATACCGCATCGTTCTGTTTGCGTTCCCACATACATTGCTGCTTCCACGACTTCAACAGTTTTGCCATCTCCTTGCTGACGTAGACCACCCGGTCACCACTGGCGGTCTTGGGCGGTTTCACGAAAATCGGTTCGTGGCTCAGCTTCACCACGTTGCGCTGGATATGAATTGACCTTTTCTTCCAGTTAATGTCAGACCACCGCAGCCCGCAGGCCTCCCCCCGGCGCATCCCGGTGGCCAGCACCAGTTTGAAGTAAGTTTCGTATTTGAGGCTCTGGCCCTCCAGAGCGACAATCAAACGCTGCACCAGCTCCTCGTCCGCCACCGGGCGCTCCTTCTTCTCGCCTTGGGGTCTGTACATTTTCCAGGCCGGGTTGTGCAGCAGGTACCCCTCCTCCACCGCATCGCTCAAGATGCTGCACAGGGTGTTGTGGATGCCCTCCACGCTTTTCTCACTCAATGGTTTGCCGTCAGTTAACTTGGGGGCTTTACGCATCTCCTCGTAAAAAACCCGAATGATTTCTTTGCGCAGGTCGGTCAGTTTGTAGTGCCCCAGCGCAGGCAAAATCCGCCGCACGTCCTGCCGGTCACGGGAATAGGTCGTTTTCGCCAACTTCTTGGGCGCGACATCCGTCAACCAGTGGTCGATGTACTTGGCCAGCGTGATGCTCTTGTTCACCGGCTCCGGGGTGTGGCGAACTTCCCGTTCAAACAACACTGCCTGTTCTTGCAGCCACTTCTCGCGCTGCTTGGGTTTCAGTTCCATCGGCGGATGAACAGTTTTCTGCGCCGATTTCAGCCGGTTGCCCTCGTAGTCATACCCACGAGATACAACGATTAAATAACTGTTTTCTCCCCGTTTGCGAATGGATGCCATACTGCCACGTCCTTTCTAATGTGATTTGCTTTGGTTTGCCTTGGATACTTTTCTGCGTCTGGTCATTATTTTTGACCATCCGCACCACAAAGCATACCAACCTCTGTGGCATATAGCTATCACCAA